>WNFV01002630.1_pt1 | contig 44376 bp, 45 predicted proteins | sample 5400101 | NCBI WGS metagenome assembly WNFV01 (sample SAMN13153361, study PRJNA577476) | soil metagenome | isolation source: 115 cm soil or saprolite under grassland replicate 1 | place: USA:California | collected 2016-06-15 | reverse complement strand
CACTCGGAGGTCAAGGGGCGGAACGAGATGCCCGGACGGATCATCCTGAACTTCGAGACGCCGGACGTGAAGGGCGAGTTCGACCGGATCAAGGGCCTGGGTGCCGCCGTTCAACAGGAGCCGTACCAGCCAGGGGGCGTCGACGCTCCGGAGATGTGGATCGCGACGTTCGAGGATCCCGATGGGAACTACTTCCAGCTGGCCTCGCCGATGCCGGCGCCGTAGTCCGCTCGCCGTCCGCTCGTCGGCTGTTCCGCTCTAGTCGGCTGGCGGGGCGTTCCGGTCGATGATCTCCCAGAGCCGGTCGACGTGTCGCTGCTCCGTCCGGGTCTGACCGACGGAGACCCGGATGAACGCCATGTCCCCTATGCTGGACGGCGTCACATAGACGTCGTCGGCAGCGTTGATGGCCTCGGCCAACGTCTGAGTGGGCGCGTTGCCGCCGACGTGCCGGAAGCACACGAGGGCGAAGGGGATCGGGGCCACCACCTCGAATCGGTTGTCCTTCTGGATATGGTCGGCGAGACTCCCGGCCATGCCGACGCTGTGTCGGACGTGGCGGCGGATTCCCTCGGCGCCGTACGAGCGGAGGACGAACCACAGTTTCAGTGCGCGAAAGCGGCGCCCCAGCGCCACATGCCAGTCCCGGTAGTCGATCACCTCCCCCGACTCGCTGGCCTGGTTGCGTAGGTACGGGGGGAGGATGCCGAGCGCATCGATGAGCGGCATTCCGTCCGCGACGTAGAACGCCGAGCAGTCCAAGTTCGTCAGCATCCACTTGTGCGGGTTGAACGTGTAGCTGTCGACCAGCTCCAGCCCATCTTGGTGGTCGCGGAACTCCGGACAGATCATGGCCGTCCCGGCGTAGGCCGCGTCGACGTGGTGCCACATCCCGTATTCGAGGGCGACCTCTCCCACCGCCCTCACCGGATCCACAGCGGTCGTTCCCGTCGTTCCCACGGTACTGGTCACGACGGTGGGAGTGAGCCCCGACGTTAGGTCGGCGGCGACAGCGGCTCGCAGGGCCTCGGGCGACATTGCGTAAACATCGTCCACGTCCACCGGGCGGAAGTGCTGGTAGCCCGCGACCCGAGCACCCTTCTCCACGGAGGAGTGGGCCTGAGCTGAGGCGTAGGCGACCAGCGAGGGGACCGAGGCCCGCCCAACCGCCTGGTGCCGGCCACGACCAGCGCAGTGTGGGTCGAGTCCGAGGCGCTCGGTTGGATGACCCCGCCCCCCGGGCCGGTGCTCTTCCACGCCGGAGGAAGCCCGAGGAGCCCGACCAGCCAGTCCATGACCACCGATTCCAGCTCGGTGGCGGCGGGGCTCGTCGACCACAACATGCCCTGAACATTGAGGCCAGCGGAGGCCAGTTCGCCGAGGATCGCGGGGGGAGAGGCGTTCCCCGGGAAATAGGCGAACCACCCCGGCGACTGCCAGTGAGTGATCCCCGGAAGGATGATCTCGTCCAAGTCGCGGAGGATGGACTCGAACGGCTCGGGGTGCTCAGGGGCGGCCTCCGGCAACTTCGCCCGGATCTCGCCCGGACGGACCCGGGACTGGATCGGGTACGATTCCACCTTCTCCAGGTAGTTGGCCACCCAGTCGATGAGCGCGTGGCCGTGCTCCCGGAACTCCTCGGCCGACATGTGATCGCCAGTCCACATGGCGCCCAGTCTAAGGGGGGCGGCCGTGTGGCCCAGGGCCCAGTTGGGGCGAGTTTGGGACGCCGTAATCTGACCGCGCCTGAGCACGTCCTCTGCGCGGGTAAGGCGAGGAGAGTTCACTCTCGGGCGAGGTGACGAAGATTAGGCAGTAGTTCGACTGGTTATGGCCGGAGCCGCCAGTCCGGGTGGCAGTTTGTACTGGTCGGCCCTCCGACTTGGACCCTAGTCGTGCCGAGGAAGCCTTCCGTTGGGCGATGGCGTGCCACGTACGTGCCACAGAACACGTACAAATGGATCAGAACACATGGCAAAGCGGCTAATCGTTTTCGCCGTCTGACGTCGGCTTTTCCGGATCGCCGCTGGTAGAAGCGCTGTCTTCTTCGCCTTTACAAGGCGGAGGTCCCAGGTTCGAAACCTGAAGCGCCCACGAAAAGGGCACACCGGGGTCGGTTGGTCCCAGGTGTCGGACACGCGACCTTCCGCATGCACGGGTTGAGGGTCAAGCGAGGAGACGCTGGTCCAGCCGAGGGTCTGCCAGATCCTCGCGCTGTGCCGGTCGCCGCGTAGCCGCGACGGTTACCCCGGGCGCCGACGCACCATCGTGGCCAGCATCGTCGCCACGTGCACGCGCTCGGGCCCCTGCTCGGCGTGCGCGTCGCCGCGGCAGACGGTCAGCGTGCGACCGGCGCGGACGACCTCCCCCTCGGCGACGAGGCTCTCGCCACTAGCCGGCGCCAGCAGGTTGACCTTGAGCTCGATGGTCAGCACCTCCGCTTCGTCCGGCATCATGGTCAGCGCCGCGTAGCCGCAGGCGCTGTCGAGGGCGGCGACCACGACCCCCGCGTGGAGGAAGCCGTCCTGCTGGGACAGGCGCGGCTTGATCGGCAGCGCGATGGCGACGCGACCGGTGGCGACGTCGGCGAGCTCGGCGCCGAAAGTCGCCATCGCGCCTTGGCGAGCGAAGCTGGCGCGGACGCGCGCGACGATGGCGGCGTCAAGCGGCGCGGACGCCGAGCTCATCGGCGGGCACGCACTACGACGGGCACATCCCAGCGCTTCACATCCTAATAGTACGAGGAGGGGCACTCGGACTCGTCCGCTGCGCCTATGCGAATCGGGCGACATTCCCGGACGCTGGCCCAGGCGAGTGGATTGGCCGTACTAGTCTGCGTTCGTGCCTCGAAACGTCGTAACTCTTCGGCTTCGCGCCCTCCGCCTTCCGACGCGTCGAAACCGCAACACGCGAGAGCGGGTCGAGCAGGCGCTAACGGAGCGCTTCCGCGCACGTGTAGATCGAGACGCTGCGAGGATCATCGAGATCGACTTCCCTAAATCGAGATCGACTTCCCTAAGAGGCTGCCTCCGCGCTCGGCGAAACAACACGTAACCGACGAGTTAGACCCGCATCGATCCGCGCCGGCGGCGGCTCTTCGTCCTATATCCGACCGAGTCGTCGCTTCGGCAGCGCGGCAAGTAAGTGGGGACGGCTCCTTCTAGGGACATTCCTGGACGCTGGCTCATAATGAGGTGATGGTGATGAGCTGGGACGTTGCCGGCGATCTGCCGGCGATCGACGCCCGCGAGCTCATCCACGAGGTTCGCGAGGCGCTCCTCCAGCTCCTCGGGGAGCTCGATGACGGTGCCTGGATAGCGTCGACCGTCAACCCCGGCTGGGACGTACACGATGTCGCCCTCCATCTCCTCGGCGACGATGTCGGGTGGCTCTCGGCACGACGTGACGAGTACCGGAGCGCGGGGGTGTCGACCGAGGACTTTGGGGGGTTGGCCACCATGATCGAGGCAGCGAACGAGCGCTGGGTCCAAGCCACCAGATCGATCAGCCCCAGGCTCACCCTCGAACTCCTCCGATTCGTTGGTGGTCGATTCGATGACCATGTCCGACTGGTCGATTTGGACAGCGAAGGAAGCCCTGTCCGCTGGTCCGGCAGAGGTCCCTCCCCGGCCTGGCTGGACATCGCACGGGAGTACACGGAGCGGTGGATGCACCAGCAGCAGATCCGCGAGGCGGTCGGGCTCCCTCGGCTCGCCGAGCCGAGATGGCTGCACCCAGTGTTGGACATCTTCATGCGAGCGCTGCCTCGTGCCTTCGACCATGCCTCCGCCCCGGAGGGTGTCGGGGTAACAGTCACCGTCGAGGGGCCAGCCGGGGGGTCGTGGTCGGTTCGGCGCGGCCCGGATCGCTGGCACCTCGTGGCCGGAGCGGCCGAGCACCCAGCGGCCAGCGTCCGGATGCCGGAGGACATCGCTTGGAGGCTGTTGTGCCGGAACATCTCGGTCGAAACCGCCGTGAGGCAGATCAAGACGACGGGCGATGGATCACTGGCGATGGCGGCCTATCGGGCAGTGGCCGTCATGACCACTCAACCTTGAGAGGATGCACGACTGTCTCGTCCTCTAGGGACATTCGCCAACCCCTGCTCACGCCACCCACCAGTCGTTAGGCTTGAGTGGTGTACTCCGTCGTTCGACCGGCGCAACCCGAAGACGTAAAGGCGATCACCCAACTCTTCCTAGAGGTCGCGCAGGAAGTCCTTGATCGAGAACCGACCTTCCGGCAGAACCCTGACCGATCCCGCGTGCAGCAGCGTTACGAGGCTCGACTGCGAGAAAGCGGGCGTTCGCGTGTTCGTGGCGATCTGCGATGGCTCAGTCATTGGTTTCGTTGACGCCGCACTCGTTCGACACGATGACCGTGGGACGTACCACGCTCCGGGGTTGGACGCTTTCGTGGAGGAATTAACCGTCACATCGGCCGCCCGCCGGGAGGGCGTCGGCACGTCGTTGATGTGAGCGGTCGAGGCATCGGCAAAGGACGCCGGAGCGCGCCTCCTGACTCTCGACACGCATGTATCTAACAAGGCGGCTCGAGTCCTCTACAGACAGCTTGGGTATCGAGAGATCGGGGTCGTCCTCGCCAAGGAACTATAGGGACATTCTCGAACGCTCGCCCAGGCCAGAGTGATCTCACTCGGGGACCTCCGTGCATAACATCTGCATAACGACTCCGAGGCACTCCAGGTGTGATGTCCGGATACATGCCTGACAGATCGTTCCGGACACATACCTGACAGGTGTTCCGGACACATCCCTGACACCACCCACACTGGTCCCGCCTTCCCCGCTGGACGGGGAGGTGGGCATGAGCCTGAGGGTGGTGACCATGGCGGAGCTCAGGTTGGAGGTCCTGCTCGAACCGGAGAGGACCGGTCAGTCGGTGGCCGAGGTGTGCCGGCGGCGTGGGGTCTCCAGGGAGACCTTCTACGAGTACCGGCGCCGGTACGAGCAGGAGGGGGCCGCCGGCCTCCAGCCCCGGTCCCGTCGGCCCGTGAAGTCTCCGGCCCAGATCGACATGGAGCTGGAGGTGGAGATCTGCCGTATGCGCAAGGACAATCCGCGGTGGGGGGCCCGCCGGATCAGGACGGAGCTGCACCGGTCCGGGGTGGATCCTCCCGCCGTCTCCACCATCCACCAGGTGCTCCGCCGCAACCACCTGGTGGTCGACCAGCCCCGCAAACGGCCTAAAGCCACCAAGCGCTTCGAGCGGGAGGTCCCCAACGACCTGTGGCAGATCGACGCCACCAAGGTCCACCTTGCCGACGGGACCGAGGTGTGGGTGGTGGACGCTCTGGACGACCACGCCCGGTTCCTCCTGGCTGCCCGGGCCGTGATCAGTCCGACCACCGAGGCGGCCTGGGCCTGCTTCGAGGAGGCCGCCACCCGCCACGGCATGCCCCGACAGCTCCCGTCTGACAACGGGCTGTGCTTCACCGGGCGCCTGCACGGCCGGGTGGTGGACTTCGAGCGGCGGATCCGGTCCTTGGGGATCGTGCTGATCAACTCCGGGCCCTACCACCCCGAGACCTGGGCAAGTTGGAGCGGTTCCACAAGACCCTGAAGGAGTGGCTCTCCGACGAAGGCCCCGCTCGTGACCTCACTCATCTGCAGGACCTGCTCGACCGGTTCCGGGCTCATTACAACGACGAGCGACCCCACCAGGGGATCGGCGATGCGGCCCCGGCCGAGCGCTACCGTCCCACCCCGTCTCTCATACCCTCCCGGACGATGAGCTCGAGGAGCCCACCTACCCGCGAGGAGCGATCATCCGCACCGTGTGGTCCATCGGCGTGGTCACCTACGACCGCCGCAACATCGGGCTGGGGAAGCGATGGGCCGGCTGCAAGGTCCGGATCGTTCCGGCCGGGAGGCTCATCCACGTGTACTACGGCAAGATCCTGTTGCGATCGGTGACGTTCACGCCGGACGTCGGGGCAGCGGGATCCGAGGAAGGAGGTGGCCCCCAAGAGTTAGCAGCTGTCAGAGAAGTCCCCGGTACACGGTGTCAGGGATCTCTCCGGAACGCACACAGCGGCACCCAAAGGGACTCAACGGAACCAGCGGCCACTTATAACATTGCAGCTAATCGTCCATTTGCGAGCAGCGATCGCAAGGCCGGCGTGGCTCCCAAGATCGCGATCAGTCGCGGTCTGGCCAACTGGCCACGTCGACCTCGTTGCCTTCGGCGTCGGCCAGGGTCCACCACCCCGGCGCGTTCTCGTCGCTGACCACGTGGCCACCGGCGGCGATCGCCGCCGCGACGCGAGCCTCCGCCTGGTCGAGGGGCACATAGACGTCGATGTGGATCCTGTTGCGCTGCGGGCGCGGCGCGTCCATCTGTTGGAACCAGAACGGCGGCCCCTGGAAGTGGGGGTCGATCAGATCCTCGTCGTCCACCTCCCGGTAGCCAAGCACGGCGCGCCAGAACGGCAAGACATCGGGAATGACGAGCGCGTCGATCGCGACTTGGACGATCTGCAGGCCGGTTAGATCGACGGGTACGCCGAGTTCGCGCGCCGCCTCCGAGATCTGCCGGGCCAGTACGACCACGCGTTCGCTGAGCCCATCGACGCCTTCCGTTCTCAGACGCACCGTCACGCCGTCCGGCCGGAGATCGACGTCGGGGTGATGGTTCGCGTCGTCGGCCAGCCTGCCGATCGCGTTCACCAACGCGACGCCCGCCGCGAAAGACCCGGTGCGGAAGTGCGTGGACGCGTCGTCCCTCACAACCCGCCAGTCGGCCTCATGGAATCGCTGCGGTGTGACCGTTTCGCTCATTCGCCCCTCCTCGCGATGTGGTTGTGCCGTTTCGACGGTGGGAAAGCCGTCGTCACCGCGCCGGGTCCTCGCCGACGGTCCCGCCCACGCACTCCCGGATCAGGTCGACCATGATCCGCCGAAGGCTGGGGACTACGCCGTCGGAGGTGTCCCGCGCGGAGAGCCTACTCCCCTCGCCTCGGCCGGAACCCTGATGCGGCCGGAAGGCGACGTCGCTACCGGCGCGAACCGACAAGAAGTATCCGCTAGGTGCATTCTTCGGGCAGGAGCTCACGTCGGAGGAGTTGACGAAGTCCTCCTCCTCCCACTAACTAACCACGCACCAACCGGCCAACCAGCCAAACTTACCGACCATGGTTCGTTCCGGAGGTGTGACCTGACGCAGTCTCGGCTCAACCTCACGCGGACGCAGATCCTCGCGTTCCGTCGGCACGTGGGCGCGCTCGACCAGCGGCTCCCACGCGGACGGCGCTCGCTACGGCGTGCGGCGTGGGCGGGCCTGCAGGACAGCATGCCCCGAGCCGCGCTCCTCTCGATCCATGCACGCGTCGAGGGGACCGAACCGTCCACCTGGGAGGACCCATCGCTCGTCCAGCTTTGGGGGCCGCGTTACAACGCGTACGTCGTCGCGGCACGCGACCTAACGGTCTTCTCGCTCGGGAGGCTGCCGGACGATGCCAAAGGCCGTCGGGTCGCGGAGGACCAGGCCGCCCGCCTGCACGCCCTCCTCGGCGAGACGAGGATGACCTACGGCGAGGCGGGGCGCGCGCTCGGCGAACACCCCAACCGGCTGAGGTACGCCGCACCGACCGGCACGGTCGTGATCCGTTGGGACGGCGCGCGGCAGCCCACCATCTGGACCGTCCCGCCACCCGGGCTCGACCCGAGCGAGGCTCGACTCGAGCTCGCGCGCCGGTATCTGCACGTCTTCGGCCCCGCCACGCCCGAGGCGTTCGCCGGGTGGGCGGGGATCTCCGCGCGGGGTGGTGTCGCCGCGTTCGACGCGCTGCGCAGGTCGCTGACCCCGGTGCGAACACCGGTCGGCGACGCGTGGATCCTCACCCCCGACGAGGCGACGTTCCGCGCCGCCGCGGGGCCCACGGCCTCCGCACGGCTCCTCCCGAGCGGCGACGCCTACTTCCTCCTCCAGGGAGACGATCGCGAACTCCTGGTCCCTGACGCCGACCGTCGTCGCGCGCTCTGGACCCCGCGCGTCTGGCCGGGTGGCGTCCTGGTCAAGGGCGAGGTCGTCGGGACGTGGCAACGCGCGGAGGCGACGGTGACCGTCCAAACCTGGCGCCGCCTCTCGCGCGCGGCACGCGACGCGGTCGAGGCGGAAGCGGAGTCCTTGCCACTGCCCGGTCTCGGGGGGCGGATCGTCGTCCGCTGGGACGACTGACGCGACTGGCTCGTCGAGACGCCACGTCAGGACCTCGGGAGCGGCGTCAGCCGGGGCAGCACCAAGTCGACCTCTAGCCAGCGGGCCAGATCTGTCAGCTCACGGCGCACGGCCGCGGCTGCGGTCGTGCTGAACGACTCATCCTCGTGGATCGCCTCGACCCGGACCCTTCGGTCACCTTTGACTGGACGGCGGAGAGAAGCATCTGCGTGCCGGAGCGACGCGGGTGGGCGCACGTGCCCTGCCGGTGATTCAGGGCCGTTTTGACGGAGTTGCCATCCGCGGCCCGGTGGTCGTCGGCTCCCTTTCGGATCTGGTGTTCGTACTCAGCCGGGACAGCACGCCCGAGGAACTCAACGAGGTCCTGCGCAGGGAAGCAGCTACCGATCGGTACCGGGAAGTGCTCACCGTTACTGACGAGCCGCTCGTCTCGGGCGACATCGTCAAAGATCCTCACGCTTCGATCGTCCAGCTCGACATGACCCGCGTGGTCGGCGGCAATCTCGTCAAGGTAATGAGCTGGTACGACAACGAGTGGGCTTCACCAACCAGATGGTGCAGGTCGCGGTGGAATGGCTCGACTCGAGCCTTCCCGCTGGACAGCTGACAAACTAGGGGACCGGAGGGGCGATGTCCGACCAGCCGAGTCATTCGTGTACGAGTTGCTCCATGGGTCCTTCTCAGGCCAACCGGTGGTATCGCCGGATCGCGAGCGTCCCGAAGATCACCGTCCCGCCGACGGTCCAGGCGATGGGCCTGATCGCCGGTGAGAGCACTGGGCGCCTGAGCAGCAGGGCGCGATCGCGGGGAACGGAGAACAAATGACGGTTGTCGCGGCCGGGCTAGAACGCCTTGCTCTCGCTGGGAAGAGAAGGACAGATGGCAGGCGGCTCCGCAGCTGCGCGTTTACATGAGCGAACAATTCGATCTGGTCGTTATCGGCGCTGGCCCCGCGGGAGAGAAAGCGGCCACTCAGGCCGCCTATTTCGACAAACGGGTGGCCATCGTGGACCGCCTTCCGCACCCGGGAGGCGCTGTCGTGGCCTCCGCAGGAATCCCCTCGAAGACGCTGCGGGAAACCGCGCTCTACATCACCGGTTTCCGGAACCGAGACGTTTACGGCCTCCGCCTCCAGGTCGATCGTGAAGTCGTCCTGCAGCGGCTGATGAGGCGTAAGAACGAAGTCGTGAGAACGATGGTCGGGGCCGTCGAAGAGAACCTCAAGCGACACGGCATTCGGTTCATCAAGGGGGAGGCAAGGCTGGAACCCGGTCGAACCGTCCGCGTCTTCGTCAATGGGCGCGAACTGACACTAGAGGGGGAGGTCCTGCTGCTCGCTTCGGGTTCCCGGCCCTTCCGGCCGGCCACCGTCCCCTTCGACGATCCGGACGTCTACGACTCTGAAGAGGTGCTCGAGATTCAACGGATCCCCGGCAGCATGGTGGTGGTGGGTGGCGGGCCGGTGGGGTGCGAGTACGCCTCGATCTTCACGGCCCTCGGGGCCGATGTCACGCTGCTCGACGCCGCCGAACGGATCCTGCCGTTCATGGACACTGAGATCTCTGGCCTGCTCGCCGAGACGTTCGAGCGGATGGGCATGCGCGTCATGCTCGGGTCGGGGGTGGCCACCATCGAGCGCTCACGGGAAGGGCTGGAAGTGCGGGTGAAGACCGGGGAGGTCCTCCGACCAGAGCACGTACTGTTCGCGGCCGGGCGGACGGGTAATACCGAGGGCCTGGGTCTGGAGGAGGTGGGGGTGGAGCTGGACGCTCGAGGGCGAGTCGTGGTGGACGAGACCTTCCGGACCTCAGCGGAGGGGATCTACGCAGCGGGGGACGTGATCGGGCCACCGGCGCTGGCCTCCGTGTCGATGGAGCAGGGCCGGGTGGCTGTCTGCCACGCGTTCGGGATCCCTTTCAAAGAGACCGTTGACCCCCTCCCGCCCTTCGCCGTCTACTCGATCCCCGACGTGGCCATGGTCGGCCTCACCGAGGAGGCGGCTCGGGCCCAAGGGGTCAGGTATGAGGTGGGCAAGGGATGGTTCGCCGGGAATACCAAGGCCACGATCTCGGGATTCACTGAGGGGTTGGTGAAACTGGTGTTCCGGCGCGACGACAAGATTCTCCTCGGTGCTCACATCCTTGGTGACGATGCCAGTGAGCTCATCCACACGGGTCAGGCCGTCATCCACCGGGGAGGGACAATCGATCAGTTCATCCACGCCACGTTCTGCGCCCCCACCAGGAGCGAGGCGTACAAGTATGCGGCCTACGACGGCCTTCAGCGGCTCTCAGGCAAGCCGATGGGGCAAGTGGCAGAGCAACGGCCCGGCGGACCACGTCTCAACTGATATGAGGCCGGTCGTCAACGGCCGCCGCCCTTCACCCCTGCGTGGATCCCCGGATGAGCGGGGGAAGCCCAGGCGTGGGGGTTCGCCTCGACCATCTCCCCGCGCGCTCGCCACGGCGACTCTGGCTCCCGGAGCCGGAGCATCACACACCGTCGCCCGGCCACTTCACCGGCCGTCCGCCCTGTTGTTGTGCCGACTCAGGCTCGGTAGCTACTCCACCGCCGGGGCCACGGCCTCTTCCACGCTCAAGGTCCGGCCCTTGTCCCTCGCCCGCTGAGCAGCATCCTGCGACAGGTGGGCCCGGGCCTCGGCTCAGGGATCCCCGGCGAGGACCGCGAGGAAGTCGGAGGGAGTCGCCAGGCCGCTCGCGGAGGGATTCGGAGGCGCCGGCCAGCTGGAGGCCGTGCCCCAGCTGGAAGCCGTGCCCCAGCTGGAAGCCGTGCCCCAGCTGGAAGCCGTGCCCCAGCTGGAAGCCGTCCTCCACTCGCCGCCAGATCCCACCGCCTCCTGGGCCTTGGTATCCGTCGGAGCGTAGGGGAGCGTACCGAGTGGGGCCGCCCGATCTCGTTCCGGCGTGAGGGCAAACCATTAGGTCCCTCCAGATATTGGGTGGTTGCGCCGACAGGTGATAAAAAGGGCGAACCCGGTTGGGGGGCGGCCACGGCGAGGGGCGACGGTGTTGCTTTCTCTTGGCAGGTTCACGGCGGCCGCGGTTGCGGCAACGATCCTCATGATCGGCTGTACGGGAGCGCCCGAGTCCCAGCAGACCGGTCCTCCTGCCTCTCGGCGGGGGGGTCCTTCCTCCGTCGACGTATCGGGGGTCGCCCTGTCCGTGCTGAGATCCCCTGAACTGGCGATGCGCCTGTCGGTGAGCGGAACCTTCACATATGGCCAGTCGGAGGCGAGCGTGTCAGGCACGGGAGAGCTCCGGCCCGATGCCTCCCATCTGCTCCTTTCGATCGCCACCCGGACGAACCTCTCCCGGGAAGGCGTTGTGGCACGGGGAGCGGCCTATCACCGGGCAGAGGGCGGACCGTGGATCCGGGAGCGTCCCGGACCGGTCCCGCGCGATCCGGCGGATGCCGGAGCGACGATTCGCCTCAACCGGCTCATCGGTCGGCTCCAGGGACTGACCGTGGTCGGACCTGCCAGCGCCGGAGGAGACCAGTTGTTCCGCCTCGCGCCCTTGCCGGGCTTCCAGGTCACCCCACGGGACTTCGGACTCGATGCATCGACGGCGGGCTTCATGGGCTCCATGGGGGTGATGGCAACGGCCGACGGCACGCCCAGCGGGCTGGTCCTGGATGCCGGCTGGCCGGAGTCCCCCACATCGGACACAGGACCGGGCATCTCGTCCAGCTGGCACCTGGAGGTGAGCATGTCCGAATCCGAGCCCACTCGGATCGGCCCGCCGCGGAACCGGTGGCCATCGTTCGCCAGCGAACGCGACGGATACCGGATCGCCTATCCGCCGAGTTGGTCAGTGGCCAAGTGCAAGGTTGGTGGCCTCATCGGTCGCTGCCTATCGGCCGGGAATGGATCGGCCGAACTGTTAATCCGCCGGTTCGCCCCAGCCGGGGACTGGAGCCTCGAGCGGCTCGCCGCCCACGAAGAGCATGTGCTCCGCGAAGGTGCGGGCCTGAAGGCGGTGTCGGCGGAGGAGCTCGAGCTGGGCCTACAGCCCGCGACCCTTCGCACGTTCGAGGGCTGGAAGGCGTCGGTGAGGGAGCTCCTGACCCTCCGGGGGAACGACGCCTACGCGCTGGTGTGGATGTCGCGCGGGCACCCGAACCAGGTCGACCGAGCCAGGTTGGGCCAGTTCCTGACCACGTTCGAGCCCTCCGGGGCCACCCGGCGGGCTGGGAGTCCGGTCGGTCCCCGGGTGGCGGCGGTTCCCCAGCTGGCCACGGGGACGCCCGGGCCCGCGGTCCTCAGCCTCCAGGCGCGGCTGGCCGGCCTGCACTACGACGTGGGGGCCGTCAATGGGAGGTTCGCCAGTGACACTCGCCATGCGGTGGTGGCGTTCCAGAAGGTGAACGGACTCCCCCGGACGGGGGCAGTCGACCCCAGAACGTGGTCCGCTCTATTCCGTCCGGCGGTCCCGGCTGCTCGGTACCGGTATCGTGGCGCCTCCATCGAGGTCGATCTGACGCGTCAAGTCGTCTACCTCGTCCGAGACGGGGCGATCGAGAGGATCCTCGATGCGTCGACGGGCGGGGGCTACGAGTTCGTGTCGAGGGGGGTTCACAAGGTGGCCATCACTCCCACAGGGACGTATCGGATCCAAATGCAGATCGACGGCTGGTACGAGAGCAGCGTCGGTTGGATGTACCGCTCCAGCTTCTTCCTGCGCGGGTTCGCCCTTCACGGAGAGGGATCGGTGCCTCCCTATCCGGCGAGCCATGGCTGCGTCCGGGTTACCCTCTCGGCCATCGACCGGCTGTGGCCGAGCCTCTATCTGGGCATGCCCGTGTCCATCTACCGTAGCTGACGCTGTAACTGCTCCGGGAGCGGCTCCACTTGAGTGGGAGCGAGGGGTTGATCCCGTTAGCCCGGGTCGGTTCATCGAAACTCGTCGGCGAGGCCCTCCGCGGACGCCCGTATATCGTCCCAGTTTCCGAAGTCGCCTTCGGGAGCCTTGACCGCTTTGGCCATCATTCGACCGGCGAACCGGAGCTTGCTTCGGTCGAGCGCCCAAGAACACTGAGCGGTTCCTCGGGGATCGAGTGTCGCCGCCACTCGACGATCAGTTTGAACGCCGCCCAACTGGGGCCTCGGGCTTCACCAAAGGTCTTCGCACTCCGCCTCGGGTGAAACTTGCGCACGCGCTCGGCTGGGGTCATCCCTCGCTCGTGAGAATGCATTTGTGAAAGACGTGACACTGGGTCCTAGATGCCTATGGGTCGTTCCAAGCACCACTCGGTTGTTCGGGATCGCGTGCCACAGGCGTGCCACACGAGAATCGCTCGATACCTCTTCGAAGAGCGCGGCCACCATCGCCTCACGATCGATCCCGCCGCCGACAACGAGGCCGCGATCCGTGCGTACGAACGGGTGGGCTTTCGCCCTGTGGGAATCATGCGCGAGTACGAGCGAGGCCCGAACGGCATCTGGCATGACGGGATGCTCATGGACTTGCTCCGAGAGGACTTCCGGCCCTGACCGCAGTGTCTGTCCTCAACCCGCGTCGGCCCGATCACCAACCGGAGTCGCCGGCAGCCAGGGAAGGCCTCCTAATCTCGAGTTGGCTTGGCCAATCCCGGGATGTATCTGAGATCGACACCGGAGCATCGGAGAAAGAGGACGCCATGGCCATGGCTACCGGTCCTGGGGGCCAATGATCTACGACGAGGGCGACTACTTTGGTCGGACGGTCAACATCGCTGCACGCATCGCGTCACAGGCCAGCGCGGATCAGGTTTCGTCGGGGAGAACGCCCGACGGGCGGTGACTCTAGAGGATTCCCGGCTCGTAGAGGTGGGGAGTTTCGAGCTGAAAGGCATCTCCCAGCCGGTGACGATCTACGAGGCTCTCCGGAGCGCTATGCGGCGTTCGGATCGTTCGTGAACAGGCCGATCTTGTTGCCTTCCATGTCCTCGCAGGTGGCGAACCAGCCCATGGTGGGAATGGGCGTCTTCCCCTGGACGACCTTGCCGCGTTGGGGGCAAAAACCCTACCCCGATCGCGAGCTCAGGGTGGACTCGGGCCAGCTAGCCCATAGAGATGATCATCCCCTCCCAGGGTTGCATCACCACACGGGGAGTATCTGGTGCATCCATCGCTTTCGCGCCCGCTGTGGACAGCAGCATCCGGCTCTCCAGGGGCACCCCGATTTCCTGCTCCCGGTCGCCGAAGTTGAGGTGAACCTGGACCGCGCCGTCCGGGTGTCCACGCTCGAAGGAGAAGACGTCTGGAGGAGCCGGGAGCGAGCGGTACGTCCCGATCGAGAGGGCATCGGTCCGCCTGCGGAGATGAATCAGCGCCCGGACGAAGTTGAGGACGCTGTCGGGGGACTCGCGTTGACGCTCGACGGTGAACGCCGGATCGTCCGAGGCGAGCGGCAGCCAGGGTTCGACCCTCGAGAATCCGGCGTGGGGGCCCGGCGACCACTGCATCGGGGTTCGAGCAACCAGACGATCACGCTCGGGGGACGTGGAAGCCTGGGGGTCGATCACCGTCATCGTGGAGAGCTGAAAGTGAGCGTTGGCGAGCCCGAGCTCATCTCCGTAGTACCAGGTCGGGGTGCCTCGGAGCGTGAGGAGCAGCATGAGGGCGAGTCGGGTCCGGTCCGGACCGACCCGAGAAGCGATGCGAGGGAAGTCGTGATCTCCCAGCAGCCAGTTCGGCCACGCCCCCGGCGGCAGGAGTCGCTCGTACTCCCGGACGACCGTCCGGATCTCATCGGCCCTCCACGTGGCCAGCTCGGTGAGGGCGAAATTGTGGGGCAGGTGGACCTCTTCCAGGCGCTCTCCGTGGAAGCTCACGGCGCGTGCGGGGGGCAGGACCACTTCTCCGACCATCACTCGGTCGGGAAACTCGTCGATCACCGACCGAAGCAGCCGCGCGTACTCGTGCGCCCTCGGCCCGTCCTCGGAGTTCTGGCGGAGAAGTCGCAGCCAGGGTGGAAGGCCATCGTTCCATTCCGGGTTCACCGGGTTGTCCCTGAGCTCCGGGTCCTTGCTGAGTAGCCAGAGGACGTCGACGCGGAACCCATCGACTCCACGATCGAGCCAGAACCGCATGACGTCCTGCATGGCTCGCCGTACCTCCGGGTTCTCCCAGTTCAGGTCCGGCTGGCCACGGTCGAACGAGTGCAGGTACCACGTGCCCGGGGGCTCCACGTAGCTCCAGGCCGGGCTTCCGAAGTAGCTCTCCCAGTTGTTCGGAGGTGATCCACCCGGCCCCGACTCCCTCCACACGTACCAGCCGTGCTTCGGGCTCTCGGGGCCGCTGCGGCTCTCGACGAACCAGGGGTGCTGGTCCGAGGTGTGATTCGGAACCAGGTCGAGGATGAGCTTGATGCCACGCTCGTGCAGGGCAGCGAGGAGCGCATCGAAGTCCTCCAGCGTCCCGAACCGCGGATCAACCGTCAGGTAGTCGGAGATGTCGTACCCCAGGTCGGCGTCCGGGCTCGGGTAGATCGGCGAGAGCCACACCGCTCCGATCCCCAGCCATTCCAGGTAATCGGCCTTCACCCGGATCCCTTCTAGATCCCCGATTCCGTCCCCGGATGTGTCGAGGAAGCTTCGCGGGTAGATCTGATAGATCACCTGGCGCTGCCACCACGCCGGACGCTCCGGCACCCACTGTCTCGGGGATCGTTCGGCGGCCATGATTCGCTAGGGATAGGCAGGAGGCCCGGCCTCGATGCGTCTGCGCGCGGAGGCAGGGTCGGCGGTCCAGTCCGACTCGATCCACCACGTGGCGCCCGCTTCCCGCCACGGGCGGACGGCCTCGGCCGCCGCCGTTCTGTCGTCCGCGGGAGTGGCCCCCTCGACTACGATGTCGAACGCTTGGAGGCTACGTCGCTCTCCGATCCAGGCCCGCATCTGGGCAACGACCTCCGGTCCGTACTCGACGCCGCTGCCCGGAAGGACGTAGGGGAGGAGGCCGTCATACCGGAGTACGCGCCGCATCGATCGCTCGCTAGGCCACCCTCCCACCACCCAGATGGGGATCCGTGGGCGCTGGATCGGAGGCGGCGTGAACGCCATCGGCTCGAAGCTGTAGTGGCGCCCCCGGTGCCCAAAAGGCTTGCCGCTCCACAGCCCGGTCAGTATGTCGAGCGTCTCGTCCAAGCGCTCGGCTCGGATCCGCCGATCGGTCGGCTCGCCGACCCGTCCCCAACCCGAATCGTCGAGGGCACCGAGACCCACCGGCATCACCAGCCTGCCGTTCGACAGGTGATCGAGGGTCACGGCCTCCCGCGCCACCTTCCAGGGGCGGCGCCGCGCCAATGGCATGATCATCGCGCCCAGGCGGACCCGGCCGGTGGCCATGGCGAAGGCCGCCATCAGCACCCACGGATCAGGAACCTCGACCTCGTCCCCCACGTGGATCCCGTCCCAGGTGAAGACCCCGTCCCAGCCGGCGTCCTCGGCCGCTCGCGCCAGGGCCACCTGCTCGTGAATAGGGCCGCCGATGATGATCGTTCCGTACTTCAAGGCATCCGATGCGGTAGCGACCGTCCTAGACGCGGCGGCGGTAGCGGCCGATCGCGAGGGGCCCGAACACCGCCAGGATGACGGCCATCCAGATCACCGAGTCGAAGAGGGGCTCGGCGACCGGACCTCCCAGCATCAGCCCACGCGTCGCGTCGATCACCGATGTCACCGGGTTCGCTTTGACGAATGCCTGCAGCCATCCGGGCATGGTCTCGGGTGCCGCGAACGCGGAGCTGGCGAACGTGAGGGGCAGGATGATCATGAAGCCCCAGGTGTTCACCGATTCCGTGGAGCGGGCCGAGATGCCGATGAAGGCCATGGGCCAGCACATCGTCAGGCCGAACGTGGTGACGAGCACCAGGGCGCCCAGGGCGCCGGCCACGCCGCCTCCGAATCGGAATCCCAGCAGCGTCGCGAATCCCGTGATGATCAGGATGCTCCAGATGACCCGGGCACCATCGGCCGTGATCCGTCCGGCGATCACCGCCGAACGCGAGATGGGCAGGGAACGGAACCGGTCGATCACGCCCCGTTGAAAGTCGACGTTCAGCGCGATGGCCGTGGTGAACGGGAGGAACGCCACGCTCTGCACGAGGATTCCCGGAAGCGCGAACTGCAGATATTGGCGGCTGGAACCGGCGATGGCCCCGCCGAACACGTACACGAACAGGGTCAGGAACATGATCGGCTGGATGGACATTTCCACCAGCTGCTCCGGAGTGGCCTTGATGTGCAGCAGGTTGCGCCGGGCGATCGTGATCGTGTTCCTGAGGACGCTCAGGCCCTCGGACCGGGCAAGGGTGGCGGTGCTCATGTTCGGCTCCCTTCCTTGGTCTGGTCGTTCTCGGTTTCCTCTTCCGCCACGTGTCCCGTCACGGCCAGGAACACCTCGTCCAGGCTGGGGCGGCGAAGCGAGAGGTCCTCGATCGCGATGCCTTCGTCATCCAGACGCCGGACCGCCTGCCCCAGCGCCGAACGATCGTTGATCCTCACCGTGACCAGCTGCCCATCGGTGTAGGTGCCGTCTTCGCCGTCGGCGAATGCGGCCAGGATCCGTTCCGTGGCCGCAAGGTCGACGGGATCGCTCGGCCGAGCCTGGAGGACCTGGCCACCTACGCGGGTCTTGAGCTGAAGCGGCGTACCGGCGGCGATTACCCGGCCGTGGTCGATGACCACGATCTCGTCGGCCAGGCGGTCGGCCTCTTCCAGGTACTGGGTCGTCAGCAGCACGGTGGTACCCTCGGCCACCAGTCCGCGGATCATGCTCCACAGCTCGATGCGGCTCCGCGGATCGAGCCCGGTCGTGGGCTCGTCCAGGTACAGGAACCGGGGCCGGCCGACCAGGCTTGCCGCCAGGTCCAGGCGGCGTCGCATCCCCCCGGAATAGGCCTTCACGTACTTTCCTGCCGCGTCCGCCAGATCGAAGGCCTCCAACAGCTCCTTCGCTCGCGCGCGGGCGTCGTTGGAGGAGAGTGCCAACAGCCGCCCGATCATGTACAGGTTTTCCTGGCCGGAGAGAAGCTCGTCGACCGCGGCGTACTGGCCGGTCAGCCCGATCAGCCTGCGCACCTTCTTCGGTTGACGCACCACGTCGTAGCCGCCGACCGAGGCTCGCCCGGAGTCGGGACGGAGCAGGGTCGAGAGCACGCGTATCGCCGTGGTCTTCCCGGCGCCGTTGGGTCCGAGCAGGCCGAAGACGGTTCCCTCGCGGGCCACCATGTCGATCCCGTCCAGCGCCCGAACCTTCCCGAAGGCCTTGCCGAGCCCCTCGGCCTCGATCGCAGAGTTCGTCATCGCAATCCCCCTTTCCCTTTCGAAAACATCAGGCCGAGCGCCGGTTATGCCCGAGCATGGCCGGATTGCCCGTCGGCCGTTGGGCGGAGGGCCGCATCCGACCTCGGAACGAGGCTCCGCCGAGTGGGCTGGCCGACACCCGAGATGCAAACCTGGTGCCTCTAGCCTCCGATCTTCTTCAGGTACAAGACGGCGGGAAGGCCGCGGTTCCTCGACAGACCTCTCGTGGTCAGCATTCCGGGTTTCTCCTCTCGCGTGTCTGTTCGGGGTCATGTCGATCGATGCATTCTCCCGGCTCGCGAATCGCTGTCCGGGTGGTGAATCGTTGTCCGTGTGGCGGCTGGGCTCTTACGCCCTGCGAGTATTCACGTGAACGAGGAGCCGCTCCACAGCGGTGAGGGCCCGCAGCTGATCAGCGAGGCGTTCTTCCAACCGGTCCCTATGGATCTCCATGTACCTGCGAACAAGTTCCGGGTTGTCGGTCCGGAGCACGACGCTGCTCTCTTCCGGGGGCATCTCGTAGCGGCTGAGTGCGCGGGCCGCCCACGCGATCGCATCCTGGCCCATCGGAATCGGCTCGTCCTCGGGTCCGCCCGACTCCCTCGTCCTTTTGGACGGGCTCCCCTCGGCGATCGAGCTGGCCGCCCCCCGCCTGAAGCTGCTGCCACTTGAGGAGCTGGCGCAGAAGCTGAGCCCCGCGCTCCCTCTCCTCGACGATGGCCCGGTCGATCACTCAGCCCGGCAGCAGACCCTGCGCAATGCCATTGGCTGGAGGCATCGGCTGCTGGACGCCGCAGACGGGGCTCTGTTCAGGCGGCTGGGGACCTTGGCCGGTGGCTTCACCCTCGATGCCGCCGAGGCTATGGCCTCGGGGGCGCCGGTCGAGGACGTCCTGGAAGGGATCTCCTCGCTCGTGGAGGTGAGCCTCCTCCAGCGACCCGCGGAAGCCGGCCAATCCCGCTTCTCCATGCTGGAGACGATCCGCGAGTACGCCCTCGAGCAACTTCACGCGGCCGGCGAGGAAAGGAAGACCCATCGGCGACACGCGGACTTCTACTTGAACCTCGTGGAGCAAGCCGAATCGGAGCTCGCCATGGCCAAACAGGCCGAGTGGCTGCGACGACTGGAGGCAGAGCGGGCCAACCTGCGGGCAGCCCTCGGGTGGGCCCAGGAGGAGGGAGAGACCGACCTGGGTCTCCTGATGGCCGCAAGGATGTGGCGGTTCTGGCAATTCCGGGGGCACCTGGACGAAGGCCGTCGGTGGCTGGAGGACCTCCTCGCCATCGACTCGGGGGCTCCTAGTGAGGCTCGGGTCTAGGGTCTCATCGGCCTGGCCGGGATCTGCTACTGGCAGGGCGACCTGGAGGCGGCCGCGCCCCTGGAGCGGGAGTTCCAGGCCCTCGCAGAGGAGCACCAGGACCCGGTGGCCATCGGCATGAGTGTGATGACCTCGGCGATGATGCGACTCATGGCGGGGGACCTCGATGGGGCCCGACTCCACTGCGAGCAGGTGCTGGAGATGAGTCGTGCCTTTGGAGAGCGATGGTACGAAGGCCAGACCTGCGGGCACTTGGTCCCATCTCCTGCATGCAGAAGCGGTACGAGGAGGCCGAGGAGCAACTCCTCGGGTCCCTCGAGATCGCATGGGATGCCGGCGACCTAGGGGGCGTTGCGGGGGACCTCGAGTGGCTGGGACAGGTGGCGGTGGCCAAAGGCCGGGCAGAACGAGGCGTCATCCTGGCCGGAGCCGCCTCCCAGCTCCGGGAGTCATTGGGTGTCCGGATCACAGCGCTGGACTACCCGCCGAACTTCTGGTGGCAACCGGAGCTTCCCCGGGACGCCGCCCGACGGGTCCTTACCGAGCGTGAGATCGATACGGCCTGGGCCCAAGGACGGGTCATGCCGCTGGAGGAGGCCCTCGTATACGCTCGGGATGTTTCCACCGCCAGCACCGAGGCCACCTGAGCTCTATCTCGAACCGATCTCCACGTCTGGGAAAGGGGTGAGCGGCACCTTCTTCCTGCTAATTCTGCCGATTACCGGCCGGAGCCTAGGGTGAGCCTAGGGCGGCGATCTGGGCGGTGGCTGCGCTCGCCGCAGCCTCCGGACTCGTGGTGGCAGTACGGATGTACGAGACGCACCCGCGGGCCCGAACGAGCAGCCTCGCCCCTCCTGCATCGACCGAGGACTGAGTGGGGTGCTTCTGACCGTTCAACGGTAAGGCCGGCTCGACTACCCGGGCCTTCGGGCCTTGACGATGACCCCGGTGGCCACGTGGTCCTGGTGCTCGATCGGGATCGTCCGCCTCATGAGCTCGATCACCTCTGGAGTGAAGAGCGGATACATGTTTGCTTCTTCGATGCCGAACGGGCGATGACCACCCACCCAAACATCAGTGAACCCCGCTCTCTCGAGCTTCCCGGCGAAGACACGCTCCGCCATGGCCCCCGAAACTCAGCCGGCCCAGGCGCTCTGGTCGTTGGCCACCTCCGGGGGAAGCTCCCCCTCCACCGTCAGGTCGGCCATGCAGATTCGTCCTCCAGGCCGAAGCACCCGGAAGATCTCGGCCAGAGCCCGGCTCTTCCGGGCGGACAGGTTCAGGACGCCGTTGGATATCGCTATGTCCACCGACTTGTCGGGCAGCGGGATATCCTCCATCTCCCCCTGAAGAAACTCGGTCCAGCCCTGCACGCCTGCCTCAGCAGCGTGGCGCCGGGCACGCTCAGACATCTCCTCTAGGATGTCGAGACCGATAGCCTTCCCCCCCGACCCTACCCGTCGGGCCGCGAGGATCGTGTCGATCCCCCCTCCCGAGCCGATGTCGAGGACCGCTTCGCCGGGGTGGAGCAAGGCGTATCGGACGGGGTTCCCCACCCCGAGGGCCCACTCGACGGCTGCGGCTGGAACCTCCGAGAGCTCGTCGGTGGAGTAGAGGCGCCGGGCTACCATCTCGCCGCCGCCGGTGGAGATCGCGGCGTAGGCCTGCCGCACAGAGTCCTTGATCTCGTCCTGGAACATGAGGTCTCGGCCCATTTGCCCCCCTAGATCTCTTCCACGAATCGCTCGAGCCGAGCCTTGACGTACGGCGGGATCTCTTCGGCTCCGCGTGAGGCCAGGAACTCCCGGAGCTCCTTGGCGAACTCAAGCTCTCCGCAGCACTTCCGGCAGAACGACAGGTGCCTCTCCACCCTCTCGTGGTCCTCAGGCGCGATGGCGTTGTCGAGGTAGTCCCACAGCTGTCCCACCGCCTGGGAGCACGGGATCAGTCCCTGCTTCTCGGTCATATGAGTGCCTCCCCGACGAGGAGTCCCATCTCCTCCGCGTATGCCCACATCTCCATTTCGAACCGCTTCCGCCCCCGGTGCAGCCGGGCAAGGATCGTCCCCAGTGGAACTCCGAGCAGGCGGGCGATCTCCTTCGTGGCGAACCCGTCCATGTACCGGAGGACGAGTGGCGCTCGATAGATCTCTGGCATGCGCACGAGCACCTCCCGCACGTCCTCCTTCCCGAACGCGCGAAGGAAATCGTGGTGCAACGTATCCGAGTAGGGGAAGGGATCTTCTTCCACCAGGATTCGGTAGAGCGAGAAGTCCTCCACGTCCTCCACGGGCATCTCCTCCACCGATCTGGCTCGCTTCCGTAACTGGTCCCGGAACACATTCACCAGGATGCTCTTGAGCCAGGGTCCGGCTGCGGCGTCCTCCTTCAAGGTCCCGAAGGATTTGTATCCACGGAGCAGGGCCTCCTGCACCAGATCCTCCGCCCCATTCCGGACGAGCCGTCTGGCCAGCGAGTACAGCGCCGCAAGCTCCGGGATCACCAGTCGCTGGAACTCTTGTTTCGTTCGGTCTCGGACGTCCACCTCGCTAATGTCCACGGCCCCCGCGACACGCCCCTTTCACTGGCCCCCGCGACACGCCCCTTTCACTTGAAAGACGAGTGCAGGAACGAACTTATTGCATCCGTCCAAACTGGCAATGCGGCGAGCAAGGTGGACGTCTTTGTAGCTGAAAGGGAGGTGGCGTGCATGGCAACGGTCGTCAGGGAACGGACCCCGAACCAGGTGGGCGGGGGGAGTCTACGGGCGGGCTCGTGGCTCATGGGCCTGGCTGCGGTGGGTTTCATCGGCTACGCGGCGATCTTCTTCGTTCGCAACTTCACGGACAGCTTCCTGGAGCTGGGGATCGGCAGCAACGAGGTGAACGTGGGCAAGGATGCCATCCAGGCCTTCAGCCCGTCGCTGTTCCAGTACGTGAGCCATCTGCACATCGCGGTCTCCGGGTTCATCGCGGCCACCGGGCTGGCGGTGCTTTTCCTGGTGATCTACGGCGTCCGGCGCGGACAGCTGTGGGCTTGGGTGGGGGCGGTGGCCTCTCCCGTGCTGGCATTGGCGGTGGCTCTCCCTGCTCACTACCCGAACAACTTCGATACCCTCGGCCATCTGGGGCTGATCTACCTCGCGGTGGTCATCTTCGTGGCCGGGGCGCTCGTCACGCTGCCGGCGATCATGGCCCAACGCCGAGGCTGATCCCGGTACGCTGGCAGGGCTGTCCGCGCGGCCCCCGCCGGGCCACAGCGGCCACGATCGGGAAAGGAGAAACAAGGGATGGCAAGCGAAACGACCCTCCTGTGTGCGAAGTGCGGCGGGCCCGCCGACGGATGGAAGTGCGCGATCTGCGGTTCGGTGGCCGAGGAGCACGACGCCGGACACCTACACGTTGGCTCCGACCGATACTGCACACTGAAGTGTGCCGGGTGCGGCCAGGCCGATGTGCTCTGCACTTGCGTGTAGCTGGGGACCGGGCCTGACCGCAGACATCCCCAAGCATCTTGTGCGGAGCCGACACCGATTGGGCGCGGAGGCCAACCACCCGGTCGTCTTCGTCACGGAACATCGAAATGGCTACCGGCGGGACGCGGGGGTCCTGACTGATGATGGTGACTCGCAAGGAGGAAGGGCAGATGACGAAGGTGGCTGCAGGAATCACGACCTCGCTGGACGGGTACATCACCGGGCCGAACGACGGGCCGGGCCGAGGCTTGGGCGGTGGCGGTGAGCGATTGCACTACTGGGTCTTCGGCGGCCCGTGGAGCTACGACGAGGGAGCGGAGGGGCGAGCCGACGCGCGCGGACAAGGAGTTCCTCGACCAGGGAATAGCTCGCGTCGGTGCCGTGGTCGGTGGCCGCAACACGTACGAGGCAGCGGAGGCGTGGGGCGGCCACAATCCGTTATCGCGTCGTGCGATGACCGCCGGCAGCTTGCGGAGTCGCCGCCGCCTCCCCGAACACCCGCCCCGCCTACCCGACCACGAGTACTAACCCCGAGAGGATGAGCCAGAGCGACCAGGCGATGTAGGTGATCGGGACGATCGCGCCCGCGAGGTTCCAGCCCTGCTCCTCGAAGCGGCCGACGAACTCCAGAGAACCGACGATGAGGAAGAATCCGATGAAGATACCCGGCCACGCGAGCCACGCCTCGAACGTGGAAGATTGGAGCATCGCCACTCCGACGAGGATCGTCCACGCGCCTGTGAGGAGATAGCCGAGGCATTCCCCGATCCCGACCCCGAGGTAGCGATGGAACGACTCGAAGGCAACGGTGGTCGCTTCGCGCGTGGCCTGGCTCGAAGCAGGATCCGTGTACGCACGCGCCAGCGCCGGAACGAGGAACGGCCAGCGCGCAAGCCCGAGGAATTGCACGACGGCCGCGAGGACACCGACCACGGTCGCCGTGGGCACAACTGCGAGGCCGTCACGGGCGAGTACCTGTCCCAGGAGTACGGCAAGCGGCGCAAGCAGGACGGCCGTCAGCATGAAGCCGTACCAAAGAAGCTTGAGGCCCACCCCGCCCGCCTGGAAGCGGTTCAGGATGTCCTCGGTTGGGCTACGCAGAATGTCCGGGTAGTCGAAGCGTCGCGCGAGCAGGAAGAAGAACGCGTTGAACGCGAGCGGCAGGAAGATGAGCAGAGCGCCTGCAGCGCGTTCTACGTTCACCGAGCGGCTGTGGCTCCCGCGAACCACTCTGCCGCTCCGATGATCGCGCCCGCGATGACGTCCCGGCGAGCGCTGCTCCCACGGAATCGACTCCTTCCACGATGGGGTCTGCAATGGACCCCCCGATCGGAAAGCTGACCAGAATCGCCACCGGCCAGAGCCATATCCGACCCGCGGTACTCGTCCAGTCGCCTTGCGTATCCATTGATCGCCGTCAGGGCAGTCACGCGGATAGGCTGAACGGTGGGTACCGGTCCGTCACTAGGGTGAATGCGTACCCACTGACCCGGTTGCTCCACCGGATCACGCCTTCTACGAAGTCGAACATACCTCGCGGATACCGGCCTGTGATCAGGATCGCGAACCAGGCAACGATCACCACGACAACGGCGGCGATCCACAGGAAGAAGAGCACGATGTAATGGGGAATCGCCAGGAGCCACTTCACCAGAGGGAGCCACCGGTTGAGGTCGCGCCGGGCGTCGGGGTACGTGTAGATCAGGTGAACCGACTGCTCCTCGTCGGTAGACGGATAGCGATCGTCCATCAACGCCAGGTACACGCCAACCCGGTTGGTGAACCGCTGGAGCTCCAGGTTCCAGTCGAACCACCACCGCGGGTATTTCTGCCGGAACAGGATCAATAGCAACGGTGCGGCGAACAACAGGCCGCCGGCGCTGGCCACGGCGACCGATCTCCGGCCATAGCTCCATTCCCACGTTTCCCCCGATACGATTCCCAGCACGATGAGAACGGGGACGGCCACAACGAGCCGGAAGAACGTCGTCAGCCGGTTGAGCGGTCGGTCGGGATAGTCCACCGAGAACTGAACTGGATACGCTGCCTGCTCCAATCGCTCCCCCCTTCGCTCGGCGATCGAACGGATTGCACTCCAATCGATGGAGCCACGCAACCTGTCGGAGAGTCTCTCACGGCCAATGACGGCTGGGAAGTTAGGCCGTCCTCCAACTCCACGGACCGCCCTTCGAGAACTCGGAGTATCGTTGCAGCCTGTATTTGGCGTTTCCGCGCGTGTGTCGATGGCCCGTATAGCCCGGGTCGCTCGTAGGCAGTGATCTCGGTGACCATCGGGACAGTTCGGCGCATGCTTCTGATCTCGGTCCGGAAACGCGTCCAGACGCCGAGGGGTCCCTCCGTGATCTGGTTCGGCGTGACGCATGTGCGGGTTGTAGACCGGCCTTGTTGCACTCATCGGCGGCGAAGTGGAAAACCTCCTCTACCGGCCGCCTGATCACGATCTCACCTTCGATCCCGAACTTGTACTTCCCTCCCTAGAGGACATTCTTGTTCGTCCGCTGTCGCTTGGGGGCTCCATATCACCTCCTCGTTCTCCTTCGGGTGGGGCCGGCGGTGCGACCGGAGCAGGCACCCCGGTGGTAGATGCGGACCCCTACTTCCAACTCGTCAGTCCCATGTGGACGGTGCCTCAAGCGTTCTCCTCCGGCTGCTCTTCTCAACCGGGGAGCCATGGGGGAGTCGGGGGCGAGTCGCCGCCTACCCCAAGAAGGTCACTGCGACCCGAACTGTCGCCTTAACCTCCTCCTCCATGTCGCGTCGCCCGAGGGGCGTAGGAGAGGCGGGGGACTTGCGCCGCCTTCCCAGGGTCGTCAACCTTCGGCTGGTCGAGCGACGCTCGCGTGCCGGGTCGGGGATGCTGGACACAGGGGTTCCCCTGTTCCTACGGCCCGCCGGTGTCTTCGTGTCGCGGAGGCCGCGATGTTGGATGTCATCTCTGATCGGCTGCAGTCCGCACACATATCGTCTTGCTCACGCACTGCGCCTGCCCACCTATCAGTCTCGACGGGCCGCTTCGGTCGGCGGGCGCACGCCACAGAAGCTCCAAGGGAGACACAGGACATGGCGGGACGGGTTCGACGAGGACCCGGGTGATGCGCGTTTTCATCATCGCCGCGGTCCGCTTCTACCGGGAGGGTCTCGCACAGGCCTTGCGCGAGAAGGCAACGACAGATATGGAGGTTGTGGGCTCGTCCGCGCACTGGACCGATGCGCTTACGCGTCTGCGGGAGCTTGATCCGGACTGTGTGCTGCTTGATCTTGCCATCTCTGATGGACCGCTGGCCGTGCGACAGATCAGACGTCAGAGCCGGGGAGCAAAGGTAGTGGTTCTGGGTCTGCAGGAGACCGAGGAATCGCTGCTTCCCTTGGCCGAGGCCGGAATCGCAGGCTACGCCAATCTGGACTGCTCCGTAAGCGATCTCGTAAACGTGGTCCGGTGCGTCGACCGCGACGAGATGCCGTGCCCTCCACGGATCGCGGCCAGCCTCCTGCGCAGGGTGGCCACTCTCTCGTCGCAGTCGGTCAGCTCCGGGAGGGCCCTGACCCTGCGGGAACAGGAGGTGCTTTCCCTGCTCCGACAGGGCCTGTCCAATCGCGAGATTGCCAGAGCGCTCAGCATCGCCATTCCAACGGTCAAGAACCACGTCCACCAGATCTTGGAGAAGCTCCACGTCAAACGGCGATACCAGGTCGCCATGATCCACTCCTGACCTCTCACCGAGCGTAGGTCCTCAGGAGGCTAGATACCTCTGTTCTCGCGCCCCTTGATCTCGGTCTTCTTCGACTGCCGATCAAGTCACTCGTTCCATGGATCTGGATCTCCTGAGCGCCAGAGGCCGTCGAGGATCAGTCCCACGAATGGATCCAACACAGATCCTGTGATCCATTGCTCACCTGCCTCTCCTGCTTCGATGATCGGACCCATGCGCGGCCGGAGCCGAAGGTGAGGCCCGTCCGGATCCTTCTGGTAGGGATGCCGAGGATGGTTCGTGACCTCCTCGAACGAATCATCGAGCGGGAGACGGACATGGAGATCGTCGGCGAGCCGACGGCGGACGAATCGCTGGCGGAACGGGTGGCGGCGACGGGAGCCGAGGTGGTGATCGTTGGACAGCGAGATCACGAGATCCCGAGAGCCTGTCAGGACCTGCTCGCGGAGCGGTCGCTGCTTCGAGTGATCGGCCTGTCCGTCGATCGATGGCACGGGACCGTTCATGAGCTCAGGCCCCACCGCGAAGCCCTCGGCGAGGTCAGCCCCGAGAATCTCGTGCCGGTCATCAGAGAGCTCCAGAGGGCTCCATGATCACCGCGCTCCGGGCGACGAGTCGGACGATCGCGGACTTCCTCCAGGCGGAGTTCGAAGCCGATCCGGCGCTGGAGGACTTCTTCGCCCCTCCGGGGACGTTCCGTGTCTACCTGAACACGCCCGCCGAGATGAACGGTCGCGCCGGGTTGTCAGTGTGGCTCTACCGAGTGGTGCGCGACGAATCGACGCTCAACCGTCCGCCCGAGCGGGTCAGCGCCACGCTCACCCGTCGGGTTCCGCTCCCCGTGAGGCTCCACTATCTGTTCACGCCGATCACGCACTCGGAGGAGGACGACGCCCTGGAGACCGAACAGGCGATCCTGGGCAAGGTCCTCCAGAGCTTCCACGACCATCCGCAATTGTTCGGCACCGACCTCCGCGACGACTTCGAAGGCACGGGGAGCCTCATCACTGTTCGCCTCGAAGGCCTCGGCGTCGACGAGTTGACCCGTATCTGGGACGCGCTCGAGGCGTCCTATCGAACCTCGATCTCCTATGAGGCCACGGTGATCGACATCGAGGCCGGCGTCCAACCCGAACTCGGGCCCCCGGTTCGCGTGCCTCGAGCCGAGACCGGCGTGATCGTCGGAGCGGGGGGGTAGGCCGTGTCACGCACGACGATAAACGCGGGTACCCGTGCGTACACGGCCAGTTTCGACGAGGACCGGCGACGCGGAGACCTCTACCAGTCCATCGTCATCGCGCAGCTGGTCGACGAGCTCACAGAGCAACCGGTGCAAGGCGGCGTTCTGGTGACGACGGACCTGCGCAGCGCGCGGGTGAAGGCTGCTGGCAGCGGCATCAGCGGCGTCGCGGGTGTCCCGTCACGACTCTTTCCCGACCTCGACGCGCAGCCGTACGCGTTCGATGTCCGGTTCGAGGTGGACGGATTCGTTCCGTTGGTTCGGCCCGACGTGGCCGTGCCGCAGCAGCCGGGCTTTCCAGGTGGATTCGGGAACGTAGACCTGGGTCGGCTCGCCTTGCGGCGGCTGCCGGTTGCGATCGTCGTGCGGGCGACGCAGCTCGACAGCCAGAACCACGTCGTCGCTCTGCCGGGCGCGACGGTCGAGGTCACGGCGATCTGGCGCCGGATGCAGGACCTCGCGGGCGCACCGTCCGGGCCGGAGATCGTCGCGCTGCGCCCGGCGCTGTACGCCGCGCGGCCGCAACCGGGCACCACACTGGAGCCCGTCACGATGACACCGCTCGCGGAGCCAGACCGCGCTCTGCGGCGGGCCGCGGAGCCGGGGAGTCGCGACCTCGAGGTGAGCCGGGTCGGGGCGCTTGCCCCTGGATCGGTCGTCGGCATCGACCGGTCCGACCCTGACCGTGCCGAATACATCCAGGTCGAGGACGTCGTCGGCCCGAGCGACCCGGAGTCTCCGGCGACGCTGGTCCTCGCCTTCCCGGTGCGGCGCAGCCACCGTGAGAACGGCACCGTACGGGAGGTCACGCCCACCGGGCTCGGGCCACCAACCGCAGACCTCGTGGACGAGGGTCTCCCGGGGGACGTGACCGTGTTCGTGAGCTCGGTCGCTCCGTTCGGGGGTGCACCCATCATACGGATCACCGGCGGTCTCGCACCCGACGAGTACGTGGGCGCCGCAACGTACGGCGTCGTCACGGATGGGGCGGGCTACGGTGGTCTGCCGCCCCTCTCGCGCGTCGCCGCCGTCCAGATCGCCGCCTCGGCGCCGGGTCCGCTCACCGCGCCACCGACGTCGTTCACGCCGCACTACGGCCTGTACGAGAACCACCTGTACCTGGTGCTCGAGTGATGGATTCGATCGAGGGAGGAGCCGATGCCTGAGTACCTCGCACCCGGTGTCTATGTCGAGGAAGTGGACACCGGTTCCAAGCCCATCGAAGGGGTCAGCACCAGCACCGCCGGGATGGTTGGTGTCACCGAGCGGGGACCCCAGGACGTACCCGTGCTCATCACCGGTGTCGGCGAGTTCACTCGCTGGTACGGGGGTCTCCTGCGCATGTCCGAGTACGGCGACCACCGCTTTCTGCCCCACGCGGTCGAGGGATTCTTCACCAACGGCGGAAAGCGCGTGTACATCACACGCGTCCTCGACACAGCCGCCACCCGAGCCGGCTCACCACTGTTCGACCGGGGAGATGCGTCGTCGATCTCCTCGGCGCTGGTCCGCCCGGCAGGCGAAGCCACCGGCTCGGCGGTGAGCCCTCCGAGCCTGGTGATCCTCGCCGCGGCGGGTCTGGGGAACGGCGACTGGGTCCGCGTCGGCGACGGGAGCACGGCCGAGTACCGGCAGGCCGACGGCGTCCCTGTTGCCGAGACGGTGCTCGTTCCGGTGCACCTCCCCCTCGCGCGTTCCCACGCCGCCGGGGAGAACGTCTCCGAGTTCGTTCGGGCGGCGTTTCCACAGGCGTTCACGCTCGAGGACGACGCCGAGCCCGGCTCCAGATGGATCGTCGCCCGCGCGGCGACCACCGACATCGGGGTGATGGTGGCGGGAGACTGGATCGAGATCGGCGCGACGCCGAGTGCCGAGTACCGCTCGGTCGTCGAGGCGCTGCCGCCCATGCCGGTGAGCGGGACGGCCGACTCGACCGTGCGGCTCCGCCTCGACGCCCCCCTGCTCCTCGGCTATGAAGGTGGCGGTTCGGTTGCGATCGCCCGCATCGATCTCACCGCGGGCTCGGCCGCAGACGCGTCGATCGTCACGGCGACAGCGGGCAGTGGGCTCTTCTTCGTCGACGACCGGCAGGGCAACTTCGACGACCGGGCCAACCTCCTGGTGATCGGCGACGCCGACCAGGAGATGCGCCGCATCGGCGAGCTCGCGGAGCTGGACATCACTCCATCGATGGAGGACGACTACCCCGCAGGAACTCTCGTCGAGGCCGTCGAGCTCGCTCCGAGCCGGACGTTGTCGGCGAACGCCGCCGTGACCGACACGAAGCTGGTGCTTCAGGCGGATGAGACGGATGGCCTCGTCGTCGGGCAGCGCATCGTCGTCGACCCGACCGGCACACCGGAGACGTTGGCGATCCAGGCAATCGACGAGTCGACGAACACGCTCACGGTGACGCCACAGCTGACGAGCGGCCATTCGAGCGGCGACGATGTCGTCCCGCTCGCGAAGACGACGACGGCCGCCGTCGCCGCCGGCGGCCGCGTGCTCGCGCTCGACGACCGGATGGGTATCGAAGAGGGGACGGTGCTCCAGATCGGCGTCGGCGCCGGAGCCCAGATCGTGACGGTGGTCTCGGTGCCGGCGCTGACGTTCGTCGCGCCCGACCCCGGGAACGTCACCGTGTTCCCGGGGGCGTCCCAGGAGGTGCCCAGCGGTACCAGCGTCGCCATTGGCGGCGCCATCAACCCCATCGCCGGACGGCAGGCGGCTGCGCTCGCGCTGCCCACCACGAAGGGCGCCACCGACCTGTACGTCACCGATGGTACCTCGTTTGCCGCCAACGAGATCGTCCGCCTCACCTCGGGAGGCAGCGCCACGTTCCACACGCTCGCGGCGAACGCGACGCCGCTCACCGGGGCGGGCGCGAACGCCGCGGACCGCCCGCTGATGCTGACCCTGCAGAGCGCGCTCGCCCGCGCACATCCAGCCGGCTCCGCCGTCGTGGGGCGGGATCCGGTCGTCGACGTGCAGGCACTCGACACGGGGATCTGGGGGAACCGACTTCGAATCAGCGTGGAAGACGAGACGCCCGGGCTCGTCAGTACCACCCTGGCAACAATCGTGAACCCGACCACGGTCCGGCTCGCGTCCGCGTCGGGCGTCCAGCCGGGGACGGTTCTCGAGCTGTTCGACGCGAATGGCGTGGTCGGCGATCCGGTCAAGGTCTCGAACGTGAACCGCACGGCCGGGTTCACCCTCACGCTTTCTGGTACGGGGCTCGCCCCGCTGCAACAGGTCGCCGGACTCGGCGTGCGTTCCCGTGAGTTCCGTTTGACCGTGCGACTCCTACGGCAGCCGGATCCGCGCACGCCCTCCCGTGACGAGGAGGTCATCGACAGCGAGATCTTCCGGTACCTGTCAATGGATTCCCGCCACAGCAACTACATCGAGAAGGTCATCGGCGCGATCGACGGGACGCTTCGCCGGTGGGACCGCCGTCCTGAGGGATCCTCTCTGTACGTGCGCGTGATGGACCGCGCCGCGAACCAGGCCGAGGAGGAATCGATCCGGCTCGGGCCGGAGACGCTCGTGGACATCTTGCCCAACGGACTGCGTCGACCGGCTCGCATGCGACTGGAGCAGGTGATCGGCTTCGACTCGATCGGTACGCTCACCGACGATCACTACATCGGGGCCGACAACGCCGATCCCGACTTGCGTTCCGGACTCCAGAGCCTGCGCAACATCGAGGAGATCAGCCTCGTCGCGATCCCGGGCCGGGTCAGTCCCCGCGTCCAACAGTCGCTCATCGATCACTGCGAGTTGATGCGCTATCGGTTCGCCGTCCTCGATTCGCGACCCGAACCGACCGACACGATCGCCGACACGCAGGGACAGCGGCAGCAGTTCGACACGAAGTACGCCGCTCTGTACTACCCATGGCTCTCGATCCCCGAGCCGTTCCCCGAGAACCTCGCGACCGTGCGCGAGTACGCCGTCCCCCCCGTCGGCCACGTCCTCGGCGTGTACGCGCGCACCGACATCGAGCGCGGTGTGCACAAGGCACCGGCGAACGAGGTGGTGCGAGGGGTCATCGGACTGCGTCGGAAGGTCAACAAGGAACAGCAGGACATCCTCAATCCCTATCCCGTCAACATCAACGTGATCCGCGACTTCCGCGACAACAACCGCGGAATCCGCGTGTACGGGGGCCGCGTGATCACTGCGGACGCGGATTGGAAGTACGTGAACGTCCGCCGCCTGCTGATCTTCCTCGAGGCCTCGATCGAACGAGGCCTCCAGTGGGTGGTGTTCGAACCGAACGCGGAGCCCTTGTGGGCCCGGGTGCGACGGGTGATCACCAACTTCCTGACCGTTGTCTGGCGAAACGGCGCGCTCGAGGGCATCAAGCCCGAGGAGGCGTTCTTCGTCAAGTGCGACCGAACGACGATGACGCAGACCGAGATCGACAACGGCCAGCTGATCGTCCTGGTGGGCGTGGCACCCGTGAAGCCCGCCGAGTTCGTCATCGTGAGGATCGGCCTGTGGACGGCCCGATCGGACTAGGAGGTTCACGTGTCAGATACTCGGATCGACCCCTTTCGCGCCTTCAACTTCAGACTCGAGATCGACGACACGGAAGTCGCCGGGTTCAGCGAGGCCGGTGGGTTGACCTCGACCGGGGAAGCCGTCGACTACCGAACCGGTGTTGACCTCCCGCTCACCACGCGAAAGCTCATCGGCCTTCGCAGCTTCGGTCCGATCACGCTCAAGCGCGGCATGGTCAAGGACTCAACCCTGTGGGACTGGTACCGGAACATCGTCACCGGCTCGAACGACCGCCGGAACGGTAGCGTGATCCTCCAGGACGAGCTGCACAACGAAGTGCTCCGCTGGAACTTCGAGAACGGTTGGCCCAACAAGATCGAAGGGCCGGCGCTCAACGCGGGTACCAACGAGGTCGCGATCGAGAGCGTCGAGCTCGTCGTCGAGGACATCACACTCGAGGTGGCGTGACGGCTGTGAATGCCCAGCTGGCGCCCGGGGTCTACTACCAGACGGTCGATGCCGGCGCGCCCGCGATCACGCCCCTTCGTACGGACATCACCGGTTTCGTCGGTATCGCCGAGCGAGGGCCGATCGATCTGCCCGTACCGATCCAGTCGTGGCGGCAGTTCGCCTCGTGGTTCGGTGAGCTCTCGGGCGCCGGGTACCTCGCGTACGCCGTCCGGGCGTTCTTCGAGAACGGGGCCAACCGATGCTGGGTCATCCGCGTCGCGTCGAAAGATGCGGCAGCGGGAGCTACCGCGTCCTCGGTCCTGGTAGCGAGCGCGGCCGGCCCCGTCTGGTCCATCCGGGCCTCGAGCGAAGGGACCTGGGGGGACGACCTCGCGTTCACCATGCGGGAACGGAACCCCGCTCAGGTGATCGCGATCGACACGGATCCGGACGGCGCCTTCACGACCGTGCCGAGCACGAGCGGATTCCGGCGGGCGACGCACGTGCGGATCAGCCAGACGGGCGCGACAGCGCCTCAGTGGAGGGTCGTGTCGAGCGTGGATCCGCACCGCGGCCGCCTCTACTGGAGGCATCCGGAGCCGTCGCGGCGGCTGCCGTACGACGGTCCGCTGAAGGGGTTCGACCTCACCACCCCGATCGTCGTGCGGAGCGTCGAGTACGCACTCGCGGTCTACGAGGCTGGCCGCCTGATCCGTTTCTACGACGGCCTTTCGCTCATCCCCGAGGATGAAGGATACGGGCCCGCCCGGTTGTATCCTCCGCGGCCCACGTTCGATATGGCCACCGGTGCGTTCGTGGCGCGTGCTCCCGAGCCCGTCGTCATCCATGAGCTCCGGACCGATCTTTCGGACATTCGCGGTCTTGACGTCGATCCCGGCCGGGTGCTCCGCGGCGCCGGTGGACGCGACGGCCTGGCCGCGCTCACCGTGCGCGACTTCATCGGCGAACCCGTGGCGATCGACGACGGGCCGGACGCGGTCGCCGACAAGCGCCGGGGGTTGCGGGCACTGGAGGAGGTATCCGAGGTGGCGCTGCTCGCTGTGCCCGACGCACAGGTGCGCCCGATCGACGTGCATCCCATCGCCCCGCCCGAGCCGTGCGTTCCCGATCCCTGCGTCGCCAACCCACCGGCCGACGTCGTGCCGGCCCGGCCCACCTTCGGTGAACAGCCACCGACGTTCACGTCTGAGGAGCTGTTCCGCATCCAGTCCGAGATGGTCCTGCAGTGCGAGCTGAAGCGGGATCGTTTCGCGTTGCTCGACGCGCCGATCGACGCGTCCTCCGATCCGCTCGGAGGCATCCGGCGCATCGTGGAGTGGCGCTCCCGTTTCGATTCGAAGTATGCGGCGCTGTACTTCCCGTGGATCCGCGTGCTCGACCCGCTCACCGGGGGCGAACCGACCCGGCTCGTCCCGCCGAGCGGGCACGTCGCCGGCGCGGTAGCCGGGACGGACCTCGCCATCGGTGTGCACAAGGCGCCCGCCAACCGCCGGATCGAGTGGGCCGTGGATGTGAGCGTCGCCATCGACGAGGAGCGACACGGGATCCTGAACTCAGCCGGGATCAATGCCCTGGTCGCGACCGGTGGCCGGGGACTGCGCATCCAAGGTGCGCGGACGATGTCCAGCGACCCCGACTGGCGGTTCGTGAACGTTCGCCGGCTGATCTCGATGATCGAGAAGGCCCTCGAGGTGGCGCTCCAATGGGCCGTGTTCGAGCCGAACGAGGCGCTCACCCGGGCTCGCGCCACGATGTCGATCACCATCTTCCTGCTCGGTCTGCACGAGGCCGGGATGCTCGCGGGGGCGACCCCCGACGAATCGTTCGTCGTGAAGTGCGATCTCGACAACAACCCGGAGGCGGAGCGAGAGCTCGGCCGTCTGGTGGTCGAGATCGGCGTGGCCCCCTCGAAGCCGTTCGAGTTCGTCTTGCTGCGCGTCGGCCGGGTCCGTGACTCGCTGGAGGTCAGGGACTCGGCCGAGATGTTCGGCATCGGAGGGCTGGAGGGCTGATGGCGCTCGTCGGACCATTCCAGAGCCTGACGGGGATTCGGCTCGATCCGCCCCTGAACCACAACTTCCTGGTCATGATCGTCGATACCTCGAGCTTCGGATCGATCGTCAGGACGGGCGCGTTCTCGCTCGTGGGCGATGTGCTCCTGGGCGGGTTCTCCGAATGCAGCGGTCTCAAGATGGACATGGAGGACGCCAAGCGCCACGAGGGCGGACTCAACAACACCGAGCACCGCTTCCCCACGCGTATCACCTGGCCGAACATCACGCTCAAGCGCGGCGTGTCCCGGATCTCGCAGAGCGGGTGGGACTGGCTCTACGACTTCGGGGACGGCAAGGTGAAGCGCAAGGACGGCCTCATCATGTTGATGGACGGCCGTCACCTCCCCCACAACATCTGGACCTTCAAGCGCGGCTTCCCGGTGAAGTTCGAGGGGCCCGACATGAAGGGTGCGGGCAACGAGGTCGCCGTCGAATCCCTGGAGATCGCGCACGAGGGCTTGTGGCAGCTCTCGATCCTCAAGATCGGGGCCGGGCTCGTCGGATTGGAGCTGTAGCGGTGGACGTTCGCATCGACGAGCTGCACAGCACCGTCGATACCGTCGACGGGAATGCGCTACTCACGCCGGAGACCCTCGACCGCATCGTCCGTGCCGTGCTCCACGCCCTCGTGAACCAGCAGCGCGGCCAGGAAGCGCTTCGGGCCGACCTCGACACGCGCTCGATCGTCGAACAGCAGCGAGGAGGGGAGCGATAGTCATGGCCGATCTTCGCAAGGCGAAGTTCAAGGTCTTCGAATCGGGGGGAGGCGAGACGTCCCTCGATGTCCAGTACAACCCGAGCAGCCTGGCCTTCGACAAGAAGCCCAAGCTCGCCGACATCCCCATCCCCGGTCTCGACGCGCCGCTGAAGCAGTTCGTGCGCGGCGAGACCGAGACGTTGTCCGTCGAGCTGTTCTTCGACACCACAGAGCACGGCATGGGTGCCGGTGCGAGGAGCGTGACCACGCTGACCGACGCGTTCTACGGGCTCGTCAAGATCGATCCGAAGACACACGCACCGCCGATCTGCGCGTTCCTGTGGGGCTCCAAGTTCCCGGGCGACAGCCTGCCGGATCGGTACGGGAACCAGCGGCGCACCGAGTTCAAGGGCGTGGTGACGGACGTCAAGCAGGATTTCCAGCTCTTCAGCCCCGAGGGCACGCCTTTGCGGGCCGTGTTGACGGTCACCATCGACGAGTACCGCCCGCTCCACGATCAGATCAACCAGCTCAATCTGCAGTCGCCCGAGCACAACCGGGTCCACGTGCTCGGGCGCGACGAAACGCTCGCGCTCGTCTCCTACGTCCATCTGGACAACGCCGCCGACTGGCGCATCATCGCCGACGCCAACGAGATCCATGACCCGCGCCGGCTCGAACCCGGGTTGACATTGTCCGTCCCCCCCGTCCGCTGAGGAGCTGCCGATGCCCACCACCACGACGCTGCTCGAGGAATCCGAGCGCCAAGGCGGCTTCTACGTCCCGCGGTTCGAGGTCAAGGTCGAGGGCGTCGACCTCCCGCGTGACGTCCTGTTCGACGTGAGCGCGGTCACCTACGAGGACAGCGTCGAGTCCATCGACAGCTTTCGGATGACGATCAACAACTGGGACGACGATCGGCGCCAGTACAAGTTCATCGGCTCCGAGACCGCCGCGCAGCTGCAGAAGGGGCACCGCGACGAACCCCGGGTCACGCTCTTCGAACCCTGCGGGAAGGAAGTGCTGCTGCAGATGGGCTACGGGGGCCGGCTCGTGACGATGCTCAAGGGTCACTTCACGACCATGGAGCCAACATTCGTGGACGGAAAGGCCGAGATGACGGTCACCGGCCTGAACGTCCTGCACCAGCTCCGACGCAAGCAGTACACGACGACGTGGACCAACAAGCGCGACAGCGAGATCGCGCGCGACATCGGACAGCGCACCGATCATGGCCGAAAGCGCTTTCCGCTCCCCATCGTGATCGACCAGCAGGCCCTCGGCAACGAGAAGCCGATCCCCCTCGTCACCCAGCACAACCAGTACGACATCGACTTCCTCTTCCAGCGGGCCCGGATGCGTGGCTATGTGGTGTTCGTCCAGGAAGAGGACAAGGTCAGAAACCGTCCCCGGCAGCTGTACTTCGGTCCGTCGCAGGCCGGGATGGTCCCGGGCCTGCGCGACGTGAGCTTCGAGCTCAAATGGGGAGCGTCGCTGATGGAATTCAAGCCCAAGGTCACCACCGCAAACCAGGTCGCGTCCGTGACTGTGCGCGGATGGCATCGGACGCGGCGCACACCGATCAGCCGAACGGTGACGCTCGATGACGAGCGCCTCACCGTGAATCGGGACCTGCACCGGATCCTCAACGCGTGTGAGGCGCGCGAGGAGCTCGTGGTGGACGAGCCCGTCTTCACCAACTGCGAGGCCCGTGAGCGGGCCATCGCGATCCTGCTCGACCAGACCAAGCAGATGGTCACCGCCGACGCGAAGGTCGTCGGCCTGCCGGACCTTCGCGCCGGCCAGATCGTCCGAATCACAAATCTGGGCGCGCGTCTCAGCGGCACGTACTTCGTCACCAAGACCACACACACGATCGACGACAACGGCTACGTCACGAGTTTCACCTGCCGCAGGGAGCAGTACCAGGGAGGCGGGACGCCATGACCGTGATGAAGGGTGTCGTCATCGGCATCGTCAAGGACATCGACGATCCCCTCGGGGAGGGCCGCGTCAGGGTGCAGTTTCCGTGGCTCTCGGAGGACGAGCTCAGCGGTTGGGCGCCGATCGCGCGAACCATGGCAGGCAAGGAGCGAGGCTTCTACTACATGCCCGAGCTCGAGGACGAGGCGCTGCTCGCCTTCGAGCTAGGTGATTTCGACCACCCGTTCATCATCGGATTCCTCCACAACGGCGTCGATCTCCCACCCGACGACGACATCGACGCGAAGGTGCGGCGGGTCAAGACCGTCAGCGGTCACGTCCTGGAGTTCGACGATCGGGCCGGCAAGGAGCGCATCCATCTCGAGACGCAGGGAGGCCACCGCCTGGTGATGGAGGACTCGCCGGGCACCGTGGAGATCACGACCACAGGTGGCCAGAAGATCGTGATGAAAGACCTCCCGGCGCAGATCACGCTCTCCTCGAAGTCGGGTTCGACCGTGACGATCAATGACGCCCCGAGCTCGATCCAGGCGACCACCGTAGGAGGCGTCAGCCTGGCCGTGGCCGACGCCGGGGGGGTCACCATCAGCGCGCCGACGGGGATGCTCAGCATCACGTGTCTGGGCGCCACCATCAACGCGAGCGCGTCCTGCACGGTGAACGCGCCGATCGCATCGCTCAACAGCGCCGCGGTCGCGATCAACAGCGGCATCGCGACGTTCAGCGGCGTCGTCCAGTGCGCCACGCTGATCACCAACGCCGTCGTCAGCGCCTCGTACACGCCGGGCGCCGGGAACATCTGGTGAGGGCTCGATGCTGCACGTGATGCCGCCGACGCTCTCCTACGAGGGCCAGGAGGCAGGCTTCGCTGCGCTGGCGAAGCCGATCGACCTGCGCGTCGGCAGCGTCACATCGAATGGGACGGTGGTCGGCCCCGAGGGACTCGGTACGTTCGGGTACTACGTCTACCGGCGATCGGCCCCGGGTTCGGTGCTCGATATCTGGGACGATGCCACATCGGCCTGGACGTCCGAGCTCGTCACCGGGATCGATCGCGTGCCCACGCAGCTCGCGTACCAGCCGGACGAGCCCGAGCCGTGGCGAGGCATCATCGTCGGTGCAGGCGGCCGCGACGCCGCCGGGCAACCGCGGTTCGAGAAGGCAGTGGGTGGCTACCCCCTGTATTCGGTCCGGGCGTTCTTCGTGACGGCCGACCATTCCGACGTGTTCCTCACCGGGCCGAGCGACAACTTCGCGTTCGTCGATGGAACCGACAAGAACCTCATGGTGATCGGACCCGGGGAGGGCGAGGAGTTGGACGCCGCGACCGAAGCGCGAGTGCTGCTCAAGGACACCGCGTTGCAGACGATCGGCCGGCTCGTGATCGAGCGGGATGCTCCGGGGGCCACCGTCACGCTCGGCAACGCGGCGGGCGCTTCCATCGTGCTGCATCCGGACGGTCGAATCGTGCTCACCCCGGCCCTGGGGCAGCGCGTGGTGGTCGCGGGCGATCTGGAGACCGAGAACATCACCTACATGCCCGCCGGGGGCTCCATCAAGCGGACTTTGGTCTAGGGGGGACAGTGGGTCGCGATTTCCTCGGAGTCGGCTGGAGATTCCCGGTGCAGGTCGCGCCGAACGGCAAGATCGCCCAGTCGCGCGACGAGCAAAAGATCGAGGAGTCGATCTTCCTGATCCTCGGCACGTCCATGCGAGAGCGCCCGATGCTGCCCGCGTTCGGCTGCGGCATCCACGACCTCGTCTTCGCACCGAACAACGCGACGACCGTCGCTGAGGTGTCGACAACCGTGCGCGAAGCGCTCGTCCGCCACGAGCCGCGTATCGACGTGCTCGCGGTGGACGCGTTCGCCGCGCCGGAGGAAGAGAACCTGCTGCTCATCCGGATCGACTACCGGGTTCGAGCGAACAACGCCCAGTCGAACCTCGTGTACCCGTTCTTCATCACGGAGGGCCGGTAAGCGATGCCACTCGCAGACCACATCCCGAAGATCGACGACCGGAGCTACGACTCGATCGTGGCCGAGATGCGGGCACGCATCTCCCGGTACACGCCGGAGTGGAAGCCGGTCTGGACGGATCTGAACGACTCCGATCCCGGCATCACGATGCTGCAGGTCTTCGCCTGGCTCGGCGAGATGCTCGCCTTCCGCATGAACCGCGTCCCCGAGCTGAACTACCTGAAGTTCCTGCAGCTGCTCGGGATCGAGCTGCGTCCGAAGGAGCCGGCGCAGGCCGAGATCACCTTCCCGGTCCGCACAACGCATCTCCTTCCGACGGCGATCGTGCCGAAAGGGACCCAGGTGATCGCCGAGACTGCGGGTGGCGGTCCGCCACTGGTGTTCGAGGCCACGCGCGCGCTGGTCTGCCTGGCGGCGCAACTGGCATCGGTGCTCTCCTACGATGGCTACTCCTACGAGCCCGTCACCGACGCCAACAAGGCGGCGACAGGGTTCCAGCCGCTCGGACCGACCGCCAACGTCGATTCCGCGTTGCTGCTCGGCTTCGACAGCGCGCTCGGTTTCCCGGGGACCGACGTCGCCTTGTTCGCGTGGACCGCGGCGCCCGAGCGCCGCGACGCACCCGTCGCCTGCGGGCTCCCGTCCAGCGCCGCCTTCGCCCCGGCGACGCTGCGCTGGGAGTATTGGAACGGATTCGAGTGGGCTCCGCTCACGCTGATGAAGGATGACTCGCTCGCGTTCACGCGCAGCGGCGAGATCGTCGTCCGCACTCCGGCCGGCAGCCTCGCCAAGACCGTGATCCCGCCCGAGACCACCGCCCGGTACTGGATCCGCGCGCGCGTCGAACGCAGTCAGTACGAGCGGCCGCCGCACCTTCTCGCGGTGCGCACCAACACGATGCGCCTCACCCAGATGGAGACCGTCCGGAGCGAGGTCCTCGGGGGCAGCAACGGGCGGCGCGACCAGATCTTCACACTCGACAACACACCGGTGCTGGACCGAAGCCTCCATCTGGAGATCGACCAGGGCTCGGGATTCGAACCATGGATCGAGGTGCCCGACTTCTTCGGGTCCGGATCGAACGATCTCCACTACACGCTGAACCGCACCACCGGGGAGATCAGGTTCGGCGACGGCTTCCACGGCGCGATCCCCGTCGCCAACGTGGCGAATCCGAGCGCCAACGTCGTGGCCTCCGAGTATCGGTACGGCGGCGGCACGCAGGGCAACGTGCCGGCGGGGACGCTTCGGGCCCTGCGCAATGCGGTTGAAGGCATCGACGACAACGCGATCGAGCAGGTGACGCCGAGCTATGGCGGCCGAGACGAGGAGACCCTGGACGAGGCCAAGCAGCGCGCCCCGGCTGCGATCCGCGCTCGTTGCCGGGCGGTGACCGCCGACGACTTCGAGTTCTTCGCGAGGCAGGCCGCGAACGTGGCGCGGGCCCGCGCGCTGCCCCTGCACCACCCCGAGTTCCCCGACGTACAGGTGCCGGGTGTGATCACGGTCGTGGTCGTGCCGGATTCCGACTCCCCGAACCCGATGCCGAGCGAAGGCACCCTGCAGACCGTGTGCGCCTACCTCGACCAGCGGCGGCTCCTCACCAGCGAGCTGTACGTCGTGCCACCGACGTATCAGCGGGCCAGCGTGAGTGTCGAGGTGACAGCCCAAGACAGCGCGGATCTCGCTCAGGTTCATGGCGCCGTCGACCAGGCGCTGCTCGACTACTTCCACCCCCTGCGAGGGGGAGAAGACGGGCACGGTTGGCCCTTCGGCGGGCCGATCCTCTTCTCCCGCGCCTTCCAGCGCGTGCTGGCGGTGCCGGGCGTCGACTCGATCCGGCGCCTGATCATCTCCGTCGACGGCGAAGAGGCGCCCGAATGCACTGACATCTCGATCCGCGATGGCGCGCTCGTGTATTCGACGTCGCACGAGGTCTCCGTGGAGTACGCCGTGGCGATGGGAGGTGTGGCATGAGTGGGCCGGCGCTGCCGCCTCTTCCGCGGCCGCCCCACGATCCGACCTCGCTGCTCTGCAACGCGCGCCTCGGCTGGCCGCTCCTCCAGTCCGATCGCACCGGTCTCGCGTCGGGAGCGTTGGCGCTCGAGCGAACGCCCAGCTCGCTCCGCTGGCTCACCGAACCGAGCGGCAGCTTCGGAGGTCTCCGCCCCCCGGCGAACGTGGCCTTCGAGGGCGATGCGATCTGGTTGCTGGACCGGTTGCGCCTCGAGCTGTTGCGATTTGATCCCTGCGCGTGTGCGTTCGAGCCGGTGCCGTGCTTCGGAGGCGAGGGCAGTGGACCCCGGGAGTTGCGGGATCCGGGCGGCATCGCCGTAGCCGGCAACCGCGTCTTCGTCTGTGACGCGGGCAACGGCCGGATCGGCGTCTTCGTGCTTCCGATGATGGCACTCTCCGCCCTGTGGGTCGCCCCGATGGAGTGGACGCCAACCGGGGTAGCGCTCGATCGGCAGGGCACCGTTCTCGTCGCCGACCCGCGCGGCGGCATGATCCACCGATTCTCGCCACACGGAACCTACCTCGGACACTGGGACGGTTTCGGCGCGGTCACCAACGTCGCCGTCGATAGGCACGGCACCATCTACGCTGCCGGTCCGGTCGACGCGTTCCGCGTCGGCGAGGCAGGCCAACCGATCCCGCTCACCACGCCCGCGGACGATCTCCACAATGCCTTCCCACTCCTCCCGTTCGTGGTGGACGCCTCCGGTCGTCTGCACCTCGGCGCCCTCTGCACGCCGCCGATGTCCCTCGTCTTCGATGGCCAGGGCAAGGTCGTGGCCCCGCAGGCCGAACGCGACATCGACCGGTTCGAACGGACCGGGTCCGCGATGCTCGGTCCCTTCGACAGCCTGATCGACCGATGCACCTGGCACCGCGTGATCCTGCGCGGCGATCTTCCCACGGGATGCGGTGTGGAGATCGTGACCTACACGTCCGAGATCGAGCTTCCTGAGTCGGAGCTCGATCAGCTCCCGGACCACGCGTGGGAGACCCGAGCGCCATGCACGATGTTCGATCGCGGAGAATGGGACGGCCTCGTCCGCGGCGTACCGGGCCGGTACCTCTGGCTCCGGCTGGAACTTCGTGGCAACGGTCGCTCGACGCCACGAATCGACGACCTCGAGATCGAGTTCCCCCGGATCAGCCTGCGACGGTACCTACCGGCCCTCTACGGGGCGGAACCGAGGAGCGCCGACTTCACGGATCGCTTCCTCGCGCTCTTCGATCACGAGCTTCGAGAGACGGAGCACGCGCTCGACCACCTCGCCGCGCTGTTCGACCCGATGTCGACGGCGGACCTCCCCTGGCTCGGGTCATGGATCGGGATCGAGCTGGACCGGCAGGTCCCCGAGGGGCTGCAGCGCGCCCTGGTCAAGCGGTGGGCGGAGATGGCCGCCCTGCGCGGCACCAGGTACGGGATGTGGCGGCTGCTGGTCGCATACCTGGGTCTCGACGCGCTCACGTCCTCGTGTCGGTGCGCGTTCGCGCCGGGCTCGTGCCGGCCGACAACCCCGACGTGCCCGCCAACGCCGCCGCACGAGTGGACGTGGGACCCACCGCCGCTGATCCTCGAGCACTATCAGTTGCGCAGGTGGCTCGAGCTCGGGGTCGGCCGCCTCGGCGATCAGGCCGTGCTGTGGGGCAAGCGCATCGTGAACCGGAGCCAACTCGGCGAGGGCGCTCGGGTCGGCGTCACCCAGTTGAAGGCGACCCAGGACCCCCTGCGCGACCCCTTCCATGTGTACGCGCATCGCTTCACGGTGTTCGTGCCCGCGTCGGCCGGCAAGACGCCGGAGCGACGCCGAGCCCTTGAAAGATTGATCGCGCGGGAGCGCCCGGCGCACACCCAGGCGAACGTCATGTACGTCGAACCGCGCTTTCGGATCGGGTACCAGTCGATGATCGGCCTCGACTCCGTCGTCGCGAGCGTGCCGACGGAGGGGGTGACCCTCGGCGAGACGCCGATCGGTCCCGCGTCCGTGCTGGGCGGGGGCGAGACGACCGCGCAGCTCGTCGATTCGAGCCGCATCGGGACGACCACCGTATTGGATTGAGGGAGGCGACAGTGAAGCGACCGGAGGGGAGCGGAACATGGAGTCGGCCCGTTGAATCGGTGATGCTGTGATGGCGACCACCATTCACCACCACGATCCCGAGCCCTGCGCACCATGCGACATCGGGCCGTTTTCGCGCAACAACTTCTTCACCGGCAAGCTGCTCCTGGAGCGAGACTTCACCGACGAACAGGCGTACACGATCGACAAGCTGCGCCACCACAATCGTCGACTGCACGGGTGGGGTGTGGTCTGCGGATTGCGCGTGAAGCAGCATCCGACGCCGGGCTGCCGCGACCGGTTCGTGTGCATCGAACCTGGGACGGCGCTCGACTGCTGCGGGCGCGAGATCCTCGTCCGCGAGGAGGAGTGCTTCGAC
>WNFV01002977.1_pt1 | contig 44444 bp, 44 predicted proteins | sample 5400101 | NCBI WGS metagenome assembly WNFV01 (sample SAMN13153361, study PRJNA577476) | soil metagenome | isolation source: 115 cm soil or saprolite under grassland replicate 1 | place: USA:California | collected 2016-06-15 | reverse complement strand
TCCCGGCCCGCCCTCAGAGCACGTTCCACGAAGACCCATACGCCGACAAAGACACGCCGAGTCTCCCGGCCCGCCCTCAGAGCACGTCCCACGAAGACCCATACGCCGACAAAAACACTAACTGAGGAGCTGCGCGCTCTCCCGCCGGGGATTCACGGCGGCGGGGAGGAGTTCCGCGGGCTCGCGTGGCCGGCGCTCGAATGGCTGGAGCGCGAGCTGCGGCCGGGGATGAACACGCTCGAGACGGGCGCGGGCTCATCGACGCTGGCTTTCGCGCGCAGCGGTGCCGACCATGTCGCCGTCACGCCGGATCCAGGCGAAGAGGAGCGCATCCGCGCGCAGGCGGACCGCATGGGCATCGACCACTCGCGCGTCCGCTTCGAGATCGGGCCGTCGCACGAGGTGCTGCCACGGCTCGATCACGGTCCGCTCGACCTCGTGCTGATCGACGGCGCGCACGGATTCCCCTATCCCGTCCTCGATTGGTGGTTCCTCGCCCCGCACGTGAAGATCGGCGGCCGCGTTCTCGTCGACGACGCGTACATGCCGCCCGTCGCGTCTTTGATCGATGCGCTGCGTGCGCAACCGGCGTGGGAGGTCGAAGGAAACGCGGGCTACCGGACCGCGATCGTGCGCAAGCGGGCGGAAGGCGTGCCGCACTGGGACTGGGAGGGCGAGCGCATCGGCGGCCGGATGAGCTTCCGCTACCTCCCGCCGCGGGAGCGCGCGGTCGCCGCGGTGCGGCACCGGGTCTTCTCGACCCGCGCGGGTCTCGCGCTCGTGGGTCTCTTGCGCAGGCGCAGCGGCCTCCGCTGGCGTCAGACGGGCTAGTCATCCCTCACTTCGCTTCGCTCGCGCTCGGGGGCGCGCCTTCGGCGCGCCATCGGCTGGTACTCAAAGGAACTCTGAGCTTGCGACACGCTTGCGAGCGGCACGGCTTTCGCCGCGCCGCCGGTCAACGACTGCTCAAAACCGGAGACCTGGCGACTTTGCACATCAAATCTAATGATGCAGCGTCCGGACGTAGCGCCACGCCTCGCGTAGACCGCGTGGGCGGACGACGAGCAGCGTCCCCGCATAGAGCACGAGGCCGAGCACGGCCGCGACGATGCGGTTGGGCACGAGTGCCGCGAGCCCGAACGACGCGGTCGTCAACGCGCCGATCAGGAGCGCGGTACGTGCGAGACCGGTGGCCGTCAGCGTCAGCATGCGCGACGAGACCGCCGCCATCAGCGCGAAGATCACGCCGAAGGTCGTGATTGCGAGGGCGATCGCGAGTCCCGGCAGGTCGAACGCCGCGCGCAACGCAAGCGAGATCGGAACGTGCACGACGAGAGCGCCGACTGCGAGCGGAATCAACACGCGCGGCTTCTCGAGGACGAACAGCAGGGGGAACGTCACGGAGAACGCAACGGTCGCGACCATCCACGGCGAGAGGTAGACGACGAGATGGCCGAGCTGGCGTCCGACGTCTCCCGAGAACGCATCGCCGAGGATCACGGTCATCAGCCGCCCGCCCACCAGGGCGAATACACCGGCCGCCGCGCCGATCAGCGTCAGCGAGATCCACGCTGCGTGGATGACGTGGGCCGCGGCGCTCTCCGCGTCGATGCCGCGTCGCGTCAACGGCGCGGACGAGATCATCGAGAGCGACGACGCCGTCGCGGCGACGAGCGTTGCCGCGAAGAGGTACGCGTACGTGAGGCTCGTCTGGTTGCCCTCGCCGAGGCCCGAGGCGGCGCGCAGCGCGATCACGTACAGCCCCTGCAGCGCGAGCGGCACCGCGGCGGCTTGCACGAGCTTCCCCAACCGCACGCCGATCGCAAGGCCCCCGCGTCGCTTTCCGCCGAGGTGCCCGTACCGGATGAGGGCGATGAGCGGCACGCCGAGCGAGATCGCGCCGTTCAGCGCAAGGCCCCACGCGAGGGCGATCAGCCCGTGGTCTCCCGCAAGCGCCACGAACAGCACGAGGCCTGCAACGGCGCCGCTCGCGTAGCCGAGCGCCGCGACGATGTACGAGTCCCCCGCAGCAAGGGTCGCGGCGGCGAGCGCGGCGAGGAGCTGCATCGATGCAGCCGGCAGCAGCCAGACGAGCGCGCGCGCCGCGATGTCCGCCGACTCCTCGGGCAAGCGACCGGTGAGCGCCTCGCCGATCTGCCCCGAGAAGATCCAGGTCGCAACGATGACCGGCGCGGCGACCATCACGAAGCCGGCTGCATAGGAGACGAACTCGGCGGTGAGCCGGCCGTCCGCCGCAGCGCGCGTCAGGTCGGGGACGATCACGAGCCGGAACGCCTGCGCCGCGAGCACGACGACGAGGTAGACGCCGTACGCGGCGAGGAACCCGTCCGTTTCCGCGTCGCGGCCGAACTTGTGTCCGAGATACGCTCCTGCTACCGCCGCAGAACCGCTGACGGCGAGCGCAGATACGCCCGTCGCGAGGCCGCTTCGAACGGCGCTCCGGCGGGGAGCCAGGCTAGGCTGTGAGCTCTCGACGGCCATGGGCTCGGAGAACTCAAACAGACGGGACACAACGTGGACGGAGGATGAGTTCGCGCGCTTGCGCGAGGACTTCGGCCGCTTCTATGCCGACCGCACGGTGGCGGTCACTGGCGCGGACGGCTTCATGGGCTCGCACCTCACCGAGGCACTCGTCGAGATCGGAGCGAACGTGCACGCATTCGTCCGCGCGACCTCCAGCGGCGCACTGAACAACATCGGCCACATGCGTCGCCGCCTGAAAGTCCACTTCGCCGATCTCACGGACAAGACGTCGATCGACTTCTTGATCCGCGAGCTCGTCGAAGCGCCGGACCGTCCGTACATCTTCCACCTCGGCGCGCAGGCCCACGTGCACGAATCCTGGCACCGCCCGTACGAGACGGTCATGGCGAACACCGTCGGCACGCTCAACCTGCTGCAGTCGATCGTCGACCACAAGCTCGAGCTCGAGAAGTTCGACACCGCCGGCACGTCCGAGGAGTACGGAAACGTGCACGAGGAGATGCGCGACTTCCATACGTTCGACGAAGACGAGTCGCTGATCCTGCACGAGCGCTCGCCGATCAACCCCAAGTCGATCTACGCGACGGCGAAGGTCGCTGCCGACTTCCTGACGATGAACTACTACGACGCCTACCAGGTGCCGGGCGTCGTCACCCGCATGTTCAACAACTACGGCCCGCGCCAGAACCCGCGCTACGTCACGGGAACGATCATCACCCAGGCTCTGGAGCGGGAGACGATCGAGCTCGGATCGCTCGAGCCGCTGCGCGACTTCTGCTTTTGCACGGACGGCGTCCGCGGGCATTTGACCGTCGCCGCGCAGGGGATTCCCGGTGACGTCTACGTCTACGGCCAGGGGCGCAACATCTCGATGCGCGACTGGGCCGATCTGATCCTCCGCGTCGGCCGCGAGCGGGGCCACTGGGGCGACGACCGCGAGATCGTGACGACGCCCCTGCGCGTCCGCCCGGGCTCGAGCGAGGTAATGGCGCTACGGGTCGGCTACGAGAAGCTGCACCGGGAGACGGGCTGGGAGCCACGCATCTCCTGGGAAGAAGGCGTTGCGAAGACGATCGCATGGTACGCGGAGAACCGCGAGCGCTGGCTCGGCCGCGTGGACTGGATGACGCGCGAGCCCACGGTCGCCACCGGCTCGACATGAGAGCGCTCGTCACCGGCGGCGGCGGCTTCGTCGGGTCGCATCTCGTCGAGCGGCTCGAGGACGAGGGCCACGACGTCCTCGTCGCCCGCCGGCGCGACTACGACCTGACGCACGAGCGCGAGGCGGCGCGATTGTTCGACGACGCGCAGCCGGAGCTGGTGTTCCATCTCGCCGCGGAGGTCGGCGGCATCGGCGCGAACCGCGCCAACCCGGGTCGGTACTGGTACGCGAACCTGCAGATGGGCGTCAACATGCTCGAGGAGTCGCGCACGCACGAGGTGCGGAAGCTGGTGATCGCCGGGACGGTCTGCGCCTATCCGAAGTTCACGCCGGTGCCGTTCCACGAAGCCGAGCTCTGGAACGGCTACCCCGAGGAGACGAATGCGCCCTACGGCATCGCGAAGAAGACACTGCTGGTCGGCGCGCAGGCCTACCGCGAGCAGTACGGGCTGAACTCGATCTTCCTCCTGCCGACCAACCTCTACGGGCCGCGCGACAACTTCGATCTGCAGACGTCGCACGTGATTCCGGCGCTGATCCGCAAGATGATCGAGTCGCCCGCGGAGATCGTGCTCTGGGGTGACGGTTCGCCGACGCGCGAGTACCTGTACGTCGAGGACTGCGTCGACGGCTTCCTGCTCGCCGCGGAGCGCTACGACGGCGCCGACCCCGTGAACCTCGGCACCGGCGTCGAGACGTCGATCCGCGAGACTGCCCAGCTCGTCGCCGACGTGGTCGGCTTCGACGGCCGCATCGTCTGGGACGAGTCGATGCCGAACGGCCAGCCGCGTCGCTCGCTCGACGCGTCGCGCGCAAGAGAGCTGTTCGGGTTCGAGGCGCGCACACCGCTCCGTGCAGGACTCGAGAAGACGGTCGCCTGGTATCGCGAAAAGGCGCCGACGCATGCGCCTGCGTAGCTCGGCGGGCGCACTCGGCCAGCGTTTGCCCTCATCACTGCCCTGGGAGCCGTGGAGCGTGCTCCTGCCGCTCGTCGTCGCGGAATGGATCGGAATCGCTGCCTTCGTCAGCCGCGTGAAGCACAACGGCTGGCTCTTCTACCACGGAGGCGACCAAACCTGGTACTTCACGACCGGTTGGATCTTCGGCGACGGTCACATTCCGGAGACGTTCGTCGGCTATGGGTGGTCGCTGCTGCTCGCGCCGCTGACCTGGCTCTTCGGTCCGAATTACCTCTCCGCGCTCCCGGTCGCAATCGTCCTTCAGCTCCTGGTCTTCGTACCGCTCGGAGCCTTGGCGTCCTACGCGCTCGGCGCACGCGCCGGCGGTCGGATCGTCGGCTACCTGTCGGCGGTCGTGTGGACACTCGCGCCGTTCGCGACGATTCCCTTCTTCACTGAGCGCTACCACGACCGCTGGGTGGATCAGTTCCTGCCGGGTGTCTTCGGCCTGACCGCCCTCGGCGATCTGCCGGCGACCCTCGCGCTGCTGATCTCCGCCGTGCTGATCCTGCGCTCGTTGGACGAGCGCCGCTGGATCGTCGCGGCGGCCGCCGGTGTCGCGGCGGGCTTCGCGATCGGAATCAAGCCCTCGAATGTGCTCTTCCTTCCGGCGCCCGCGATCGCCTACGTCATCGCGCGCCGGCCCCGTGAGGCACTCGCCTTCGCGATCGCGCTCGCACCGTGCGTGCTGACGCTCGCGCTGTGGAAGCTGCGCGGACTCGGGCACATCCCGGTGCTGACGCGCGCAGCCGGAGCCTACATCGCGTCCGGTCCGGTGCCGCTGGCCGCGCTCCCGAAGTCGGCACACTTCGACTGGGATCAGCTGCAGAAGAACTTCCACGGCCTGCAGGAGTTCTCGTGGAATGCACGACTGCTGCAATGGCTGCCGATCGCCGGGTTCATCGGACTGCTGCGCCGCGCACCGGTGAAGGCGCTGTTCTTCGCCACCTGGCTGGCGTCGTACTTGCTGGTCAAAGGAGGATCGTCGGTGGCGAACGTCGAGGCCGGGAGCTTCTGGCGGCTGTTGATGCCGGCTTTTCCGGCCTATTGCGCGCTCATGGCATCGATCCCGCTCCTCTGGCCGCGGACCGGCGTCCGATTGCCGGACCGGTTCCCGTATGCTCCGCGCAGGCTGCTGCCCGTCGCCGTACCTGCGGCGATCTTCCTCCTCGTTCCCCTTGCCGCGGTCGCCGCGTCGAAGCCGCTGCATCACGAGGACGCGGCCGCCGAGATCGGGCTCGAAAACCTCTTCGTGCCGCTGGGACGAGACCTCCACGTTCGCGTCACGAACGATGACGGTGCGGTGACGTTGCGCTGGTCGCCGATTCGCGGCGAGCACGCGAACGTCTTCTACGGCGTCTACCGATCGCCGGCGCGGTCATCGATCGGGAAGGGCAGCGAGCACCTGCCGGTGATCCGGGGGATCTTCTGTGAGAAGAACCCGCACGGCGCGGTGCACTGCACGCTCGAGATGGCGCGCGTCGCAACGACGCGAGGAACGGTCTACCGCGAGGGCTCCGGGAGCGGGACGTGGACCTACCGCGTCGCGGTCGTGGCGAACTGGCTGAACGACCCGACGATCGGCGATCCGTACTACATCAGCGGGCCCGTCACCGTTCATGTCCCGTAGCGTCGTCGCCGTCGCGCTCGGTCTCCTACTCGCGACCGCCTCGCTCGTCGTCCCGCGCGTACGGCACTACGCAGGGTTCCCCGCCGACGGGCGCGATCCGCACTACGACACGCCGCTGCCCGCCGCGGCGATTCGCGCCGCCGGACGGTCGCTCCCGGACGACGTCACGTACTCCCTGTCGGCGCCGGGTGCCGATCCGCTCACCGCCGGCAATCTGAAGGCCGCGGCGCAACTGTTCTTCGCGCCCGCCAAGCCTGTTCAAGCCCCGACGCAGGCGCAGTGGCTCGTCACGTACGACGTGCGTACTCGCTCCTTCTCGGTGCAGCGCCGGGCGTAGTGGGACTCGTCGCCGGAGTCCTCGCGGTCAACGCGGTGTTCCTCGCGGTCGGCTACGCGCTGCTCGCGTGCGTCATGCCCGTGAGCGCGTCGTACGCGGGCGTCGCGCTGATTGCCGGCGCCGGCTCCACAGGAGTCGGCGTCTTTCTCGCAGTCGTCGGCGGACTGCATGCCGGCCTGCTCGCGCTCGCGCTCGTCTCCGTGCTGCTCGCCGTCGCCGGCGGCGCGGTCGCCGTGCGTCTGGGCCGTGCTCGCCCGACGAGCGGCCCGGCGCTGTCGCGCGAGGGAGCCGCCCTGCTCGTGCCGCTCGTCGCCGTGCTCGCGGTGGTGCTCGTCGGCGGCTTTCGTACCACGCCGTGGCTCGACGACTCGTGGGGAATCTGGCTCCCGAAGGCAGTCGCTCTTCAGGCGCACGGGCTCGACGCCGGACTCTTCGTACCGAACGGGACCTTCGTGTCGTTCGAGGTCCCCGACTATCCGCTTTGGTGGTCGTCGGTCCTCGCACTGGACGTGCGCGCTGTCGGCTCGGTCGATGTGCGCATCATCGACGCGCAACTCGCGCTGCTCGTCGTTGCGTTCGCCGCAACGCTCGTGCGACTGCTCTGGGGGCGCGTCCGGCAGTGGCTGCTCCTCGCAGGCGCTCTCCTCGTCGCCGCCAGTCCCGAATTCCTGCGGCAGGCGCAGAGCGGGGCAGCTGACCTGCCGCTCGCGATGTTCGCCTCGGTCGCGGCGCTCGGCGGCGCGCTCTGGCTCGTCCGCCGCGACCGTCTCGGGCTGGCGCTCTGCGGCGTCTGCGCCGCCGCAGCACTCGCGACCAAAACGGAAGGCGCACCGGAGGTCGTCCTGCTGCTCGCGGTGGCGCTCGTCGCGGCTCGCCGGCGGGCATTGGCGCTTCTGCCTGCCGTCGGCGCCGCGTTCGCGACGATCCTCCCCTGGTGGGCGTGGCGCAGCGCCCACGATGTCCCGGAGCGGATTCCGCTCCGTGACCTGCTCGACCCGTCCTATCTCGCCGACCGCGCGGGACGTGTCGGCGAGAGCGCCGACACGCTCGCCGGTCACATGTTCTCGCCCGGGCAGTGGCTCCTGCTCGTCCCGCTGCTGTTCGCCGTCTGTCTGCTCCTCGCCGGCCGCACGCGTGCCGCGCTCGCACCGGCCGCAGCCGTCCTGCTCGGCTGGGCGTTCCTCGTCTGGGTCTACTGGGCCGCGCGCGACGATCTCGGCTACCTGCTCGGCACGAGCAGCTACCGGACGGTCGACCCGTTCGTCCTCGTCGCGGGCGTCTTCCTACCCGCGGTCCTCGAGCTGCTCCTCCAGGAGCGCGAGCCGCTGCGCGAGGATCGAGTTCTGATCGGAGAGCTTCGAGATCACCGTCGAGTAGTGCAGTAGCACGGCGAGAACGAAGAAGGACGCGACCGCGAACAGGATCGCCGGCGGGTAGGTCTCGACGCCGGCCCAGTGTGCCATCGTGTTCAGGCCGCCGCGCCAGACGCTCAGCACGAGCAGCACGATCCCGGTGAGCAGCCACAGCAGCGCGTAGCGCTCGCGCAGCCTGCGGGAGCGGATCAGCTCCAGGACGACGAGCAGGAGCAACAGCGATGCGATCGCGGACGCGATCGAGACTGTGAGTGGAGTCATTGCTACGCATCCTCCAGTGGGACGACGTTGCGGCGGAACGAGCCGACGAAGAGCGCCAGCAGCACCTTGACCATGTAGTAGACGGAGCCGAACGCACGGATCGACGAGCGCCCGGCCGCGCGTGGGCGCATCTGCACGGGAACCTCCTTCAGACGCAGGCGATGACGGATCAGCATCACGAGTGCCTCGACCTCGGGGTAGTCGTGCGGGTAGTCGGCCGCGAACAGCGTGATCGCCTTGCGGTTCAACGCCTGGAATCCCGACGTCGGGTCCGTGACTTTCTGGCGCGTGAGCAACGACACGGTCGCCGCCAGGATTCGGATGCCGATCCTGCGCGGCGCGGACGAGCGGAAGCCGTCGCCGCGCTCTCGGTAGCGCGAGCCGACGCAGATGTCCGCTTCATCGGCGAGCACCGGGCCGATGATCAGGGCGAGCTGCGACGGGTCGTGCTGGCCGTCGCCGTCGACGCGGACCGCGAGCTCGTAGCCGTTCTCCCACGCGTAGCGAAAGCCCGTCTGCACAGAGCCGCCGATCCCCAGATTGAACGGCAGCTTCAGGACGTGCGCGCCGCGATCGCGCGCGACCTGCGCCGTCCGGTCGATCGAGCCGTCGTCGATCACGACCACGGAGAGCCCCGGATCGAACTCCCGGATCTCGTCGAGCACCTGACCGATGCAGGCCTCCTCGTTGTACGCGGGAACGATCGCGATGCGGCGCAGGTCCTCGCGCTCGGTCACGCCCCGGCGCTCACGGGCTCGACGATCCCGACGAGCTCGAGCACCTGGCGCGCCCGGTGCGCGTACGTGTGCTCGTCGAGGACGCGTTCGCGCGCGCGCCGACCTATCTCCTCCGCCTGCGCGGGGTCGCCGAGGAGATCGCGGTAGGCGGTGACCGCCTGCTCCGCGTCGTGCGCGACGAGCAGCTCCCGGCCGGGCTCGAACCAGCGCTCGATCCCCTCGTAAGGGTTCGAGACGATCGCGGCACCCGCGGCTGCAAGCTCGAACGGCCGCGACGTGGACGACGCGTACACCGTTGCGTGCGAGCGACGCGTGACGTTGAGGTTGATGCGGCCGGCAGAGATCGCGCGCGCAAAGACGTTGAACGGCACGTCGCCGACCAGGCGCGCGTTCCCGACGTCGCCGCGGAAGTCGCGCCCGCCCAGCGCGAAATCGATCTCCGGCGCTCTCCGCGAGGGCTCGCCGACGAGTGCCTGCATCCACTCGCGCCGGAACTTGTCGCCGTAGCCGTAGAAGAAGACGTCGTACTCCTTCTCCACATCGTGCGGCTTGAAGAGCTCCGGGTCCGCGCCCCAGAACACCGCCTCCGCGCGGCGCGCGCCGAGCTCGCGCAGCCGCTCGAGCCCTCCTCCCGAGTTGGAGATGACCAGGTCGTACTCGGACGGATCGGCGCCGTGGTAGTAGTTGAAGCCCGTGTCCATGCCGCCGAACTCCGGCAGGCTCATCGGCACGTCGCCGTCGTAGAAGACGACCGGAACTCCGAAGCGCTCGCGCAGGTGCGTCGGGATGCCGCGCAAGTGCGACATCGGCACGGTGAAGACGACGACCGCGTCGACGTCGCGTTCGCGCGCCAGCAGTTCGTCGAGGTGCCGCTGCCACCGGGGCGTCACGTAGCGCCAGATCACCTTCCGCACGGTGCGGTCGGCGAGCGACTCCTCCGGGTTGTCCTCCGCGCGGCGGATGTACCGGTCCCCCTTGAGCCGCGCGGCGAGATCACGCGCCTTTGCGAAGGCCTCCGCCTCTGTGTAGAGCGGGTTCGGCGCCGTACGCCACCACGGCGACTCGACCGCCTTGCCGCGGTACGGCGTCACGATCAGGTCGACGCCGACCTCGTGCATGCCCTTCCAGAGCTGCCACCACGCGGGCGTGCAGCCGTAGCGGAAGTCGAGGTCGGCCGCGGACGCGACGGCGACGATCTTCGGCGTCTTCACGCGGCCCAGTATGCCCGCGGGATCAGCCGAGCTCGTCCAGAGCGCGCCGGATCTTCGACTGGACCGCATCAGGGCCGGTGAAATGGACGACGACGTTGACGTGCCGGAGGCCGGAGCCTGCGTCCGCTGCCGCCGACGCGTCCTCACACACCACGACGTTCACGACCGCGCCCTGTGTCGCCGCGACGAAGTGGTCCGGGCATCCCGACGTCATCCCCATCCCCGTCTGCTCGGCTCCGTTCGACGGGACGGGGCGCAGCGCGATTCCCGCGTCCCGAAAGGCACGCTTCACGTCGTCGTTGCCGAACGTCGAGCCGCCGCCGCAGCCGGCCGCGAGGAACGCGAGCGCGGTCACGAGCACGGATCTCATCGCCGCAAGAGTACGTTGTCGCGCGGTTTCGGATCCGAGGCCGTCCCGACGACGCGCAGCCACGCCGGACGCGAAGCGAGTCGGACGCGGACGGACGACTTCGCGGCCACGGCGCGCAGGTCATACGGCGGGCCGACATCGCTCGCGAGCCACACGTGACGTAAGGGAACGCCGCCGCCGTTTCGTACGATCGCCGTGATCCCGTCGAGCCGCACGGAGACGTTCGCGATCGGCAGCTCGCAGATGCGGTCCATGTCCGCCTGTGCGGCTCGAAGCACTGCGTCGCGGTAGCGGTCGCGCTGCGTGCGCGCGTCGAAGAACGACGTCGAGTAGAGGCCGAGCCAGACCTCGAGCATGATCTCGACGGCCCAGGCGCCGCCTTCGGCGAGCGTCGCGTCGTCGACGGCGCGGCACGTGTGCAGCGGTCCCTCTGCGTGCCGCGCTTCATGCACCACGTCGATCAGCAGCGCCGCAAGCGAGTCCTCGCCCTTGCCGCTCAGCCAGCCGCGGGAGGGATCGGCGAGTGCCTCCATGTACAGCGCCTCGATGTCGATCGTGCGCTTCGGACTGCAGCAGAAGCTCGTGTCGAGATCGCCGCGGAAGCGGACGCCGCGCACCGCGTGCGTGAACCAGCCGTACAGCGTGCGCTTCGTCCACGGCAGCGGCTTCGTGAACCGAACGGTCTTCAGCACGCGCAGCGCCTGGTAGCCGCGTTCGCGGAGCAGCGTCATCCCGCAACGTTCCGCCTGGGAGGGATCCTTCTCGAAGCTGATGCGAAGGTCGCGCTGGAACTGCGCGATCTCCGCCGTCGAGGGGCAAGCCGTGATCAGCGCATCAATCGTTTTGGGCGGCGCCCCTGAAGCGGCTGCTGCGAGAAGCGGCAACACACAACAGATCGACAGCAGCGCGGCTCTGCCGCGCTGCTCACGCACGACAGCCGAAGCCCGCCGCCCAATGAGCGCCGCCAATGGACGCGCGCGCGAAGCGCGCGCGCTCCGGTTTGCTTCGCGCGAAGTGCGAAGCACTTCGCGCGAGACGAGCGAAGCGAGTCAATAGGCACCCCGCCGCGACAAGACGGCGGGCAACGTTTTCGCGAGGATCGTGATGTCGAGCCAGATCGACCAGTTCTCCAGGTAGTAGAAGTCGAGCCGTACGAGGTCGTCGAAGGAGAGGCTCGACCGCCCGGAGATCTGCCACATGCCCGTCATCCCGGGCAGGACGAGGTAGCGCTTGCGGTGCCAGTCCTGGAGAAGCTCGTAGTCGCGCACGGGCAGAGGCCGCGGGCCGACGAGGCTCATCTCGCCCCAGAGGACGTTCAGGATCTGCGGCGCCTCGTCGAGCGAGAAGCGGCGCAGGAAGCGGCCGACGGGCGTGATGCGCGGATCGTCTCTGATCTTGAACAGCGCCCCTCCGGCCTCGTTGCGCGTCTCCAGCTCCGCCTGTTGCTCGGCGGCATCGCGGTACATCGTCCGGAACTTGAGCATCCCGAAGGTGCTCTCGGCGAGCCCGATCCGGCGGTCGCGATAGAGGACGGGCCCTCGTGACGTGACCTTGATCGCCACCGCGATCGCCAGCCAGAGCGGGGACAGGAGGATGATGCCCGCGCAGCTGACGAGCAGGTCGAACGCCCGCTTCGTCATCCAGTCCGCTCCCGCGAACACCGGCGGCCGCAGCTCGAACAGCGGCACACCCTGCCCGGGAACGTACTCGGCGCGCTGCGTCAAGAGCTCGGTCGTCTTCGGCGCCACCCGCACCTTGACGCCGGAGCGATGCGCGGCGTCGACGATGCGCAGCAGCTCATCCTCGTCGAAGTCGGAGTCGGTGACGATCAGCTCGTCCAGCTCGCGCCCGGCGAGCACGTGCGGCAGGTCGTCGAGCGAGCCGAGCACCGGCAAGGACACGCCTTCCTGCCGCGGCGCGACGGCGCCGGCGAACTCGTACTCGATCCCGCTTCGCGCCTGTCCGAGCGAGCCGTGCAGGTGCGTCAGGTTCTCGCCGCGTCCGACGAGCAGCGCGCGGCGCTTGATCCCCGCGACGCGGAAGATGTCCTTCGTGACGACGTCGTAGCTGGCCCGGAAGAAGCCGACCAGCATCGTCGACGTGACGAATGCCGTCGGGAAGATCGCGTACGTGGAGAAGTGGTAGCCCGTCCCGATCCCGAACGCGAGCGCGATCGCGGTGACGAGCAGGAGGCCTCCGACGATGCGGCCGAACCCCGAGCGGTGCTCCCGATCCGAATAGAGACCGTTGCGCCAGAAGACGAGGACGGTCACGAGCGCGAGGAAGGGCAGCCACTTCGCCTCCGCCTCGCGCCAGATGAAGCCCCAGAGAATCGGGTCGTTCCCCACCGCGACCTCCCGCAGCACGAGGGCGACGTAGAGGCCGAGCGCGACTCCGAGCACGTCAAGGAAGACGAGCGACGCGACGCTCGCGAGCCTCCGCGCGACGGCCTTCAGCGGGGCGGCGGAGAAGAGGTACGGCCGGCGAGCGCGGACGTCTTCTGTGAGCGGCGCCGGCCTCGAATCGGCGGGTTTCGTGGCCAGGGTCACAATTGTACGTCTGAAAGATCGAACGGCCGGCGGCGGAGTCCGAGCAGGCGCAGACACGCGACCAGCGCGGTCCGCCGGCGCGCGCCGAGCAGATCCGTGTCGTGGAAGTACGCATGAACGTAGCTCGGCAGCGGCCGGAGCAAGGCGCGTGCGAGGCGCCCGGGCGAGTGCGTGGTCGGCAGCAGGCCGGGCTGGGGGTCCGTCGCGATCCGGAACGGCTCCGGCACAGGCGGCCAGAACGCCGTCGCCGTGCAGTCCAGGATGCCCTCGTCGGCGAGTACGCGCTGCACGGCGCCGTCGGTGTACCAGCCTCCGCCGCAGAAGAGCCGCGGCGCGAGCCCGCGCTCGCGCAGCCACGCGAGCTCATCGCGCACCCGCGATGCCGGATCGCCGCCGCTCGGCCGCGCATGGGAAGGGCTCGTCCAGTGCGTGTGCAGTCCGATCGGACCGCGCCGCTCGGCTTCCCGGGCGCGCGCGAGCCAGCGCCCCTCGTCTTCTCCTGCAGTGCGGTCGGGCGGTCGGAGCAGCGGGATCACCCGCAGCCCTCCGGGAGGGTGCTCGAGGAGTGCGAGCAGGCGGGCCCAGGCCTCGTCGTCCAGAGGCCGCTCCGCGTGACAGGTGACGAGGGCAGACTTCACGGTCATGTGCGGGATCTGCGGTCTGGTAACGCTAGACGGCGCGCCCGATCCGGCCCTCGTCGACCGGATGCGCGCCGCGATCGTGCACCGGGGTCCCGACGACGGCTCGACCGACGCGTTCGGGCGCTGCGTCCTCGGCCACCAGCGGCTGATCGTCGTCGATCCGGAGTCCGGCTATCAGCCGGTCGCAAACGAGTCCGGCGACGTCGTCGCGGTGTTCAACGGCGAGCTGTACAACTTTCCCGCGCTGCGCGAGGAGCTGCGCGGCCACGAGGTGCGCGGCCGCGGGGACACTCCGGTGATCCCGCACCTGTACGAGGAGCACGGTGTGGACTTCGTGCGCCGGCTGGAGGGGATGTTCGCGGTCGCGCTCTGGGACTCGAAACGCGAGCGCCTGGTGCTGGCGCGGGACCGTGTTGGGAAGAAGCCGCTCCTGTACGCGCAGCTTGCCGACGGAACATTCGCGTTCGCGTCGGAGCTGAAGGCGCTGCTGCAGCTGCCGCTGCTCGAACGCGAGCTCGATCCGGAGGCTCTCGATTCGTATCTGGCGCTCGGCTACGTCGCAGGAACACGCACGGGGCTCGCCGGGGTATCGAAGCTGCCGCCTGGACACGTGCTCGTGCTGGATGACGGCGATCTCCGCACGGAGCCTTACTGGACGCCGAAGGCTCGCGACGCAGCGCGAAGTGACGAGGAATGGCTCGGGCTCGTGCGCGCCGAGGTGCGCGCCGCGGTGCAGCGACGGCTCGTCGCGGACGTTCCCCTCGGCGCGCTTCTCTCAGGGGGGATCGACTCCTCGATCGTCGTCGCGCTGATGGCGCAGGCCTCGAGTGAGCCTGTTCGGACCTTCACGGTCGGCTTCTCGGACGACGCGTACGACGAGCGGCGCTGGGCCCGGCTCGTCGCGGAGCGCTACGGGACGCTTCACGAGGAAGTCGTGCTCGAGACCGATGTCGCGTCGACGCTCGAGCGGCTGGTACGAACTCTCGACGAGCCGCTCGGCGACGAGGCGATCCTGCCGCTCTACCTGATCTGCGAAGCCGCGCGGCGCAGCGTCACCGTCGCGCTGACGGGAGACGGCGGCGACGAGGCCTTCGGAGGCTACGAGCGCTATGCCGCGCTCGGGCTCGCGGCGCACGTCCCCCGCGTGGCCGGCGCGGCGCGGCGACTGCTTCCGGCCGGTGAGCGCCGTTCATGGGCCGCCCGCGCGGCACGCTTCCTCGATCTGGTCGCGACCCCGCCGCCGGAGCGGTATGGGCGCGTGCTGGAGGTGTTCTCCCAGGCACAGCGCCGCGCCCTCTGGGACGTCGACGCGCGGCCGACCCACGAGCTGCTGGGCGCGCCGCCGCACGAGGGCGTACGCGGATTGCAGGCGCTCGACGTGGCGACGTACCTGGCGAACGACCTGCTTCCGAAGGCCGATCTCGCCTCGATGGCACACTCGCTCGAGCTTCGTTCGCCGCTCCTCGATCACGCCGTGCTCGAGCTCGGTCTGTCCCTCCCGGACTCGCTGAAGGTCCGCGGCAGGCGCGGAAAGGTCGCGCTGCGGCGCGCCTTCGCGGATCTCGTGCCGCCGGAGCTCTCGTCGCGCGGCAAGGCGGGATTCGGTCTGCCGCTCGCGCGCTGGTTCCGCGGCGAGCTGCGCGAGGCGGCGGGCGACGTCCTCCTCGCGGACGGACCATTCCGACGGGCCGAGGTCGAACGCCTGCTCGCCGAGCACGACGCCGGTGCCGACCACGGACACCGCCTGTGGACGCTGCTCGTACTCGAGCTGTGGCGTCGTGCCTGGGTCGACGCACCCGTCGCCACGCCGGCGTGACGCGCGCACAGGCGTGGACCCTGGTCGCCTCCGCGGCCGCCGTGCCGCGGCTCGTTGCGCTACTCGTCGAGCGCGGCGACGTCCTGACCGCGTACACGGAGAAGAGCGACGACTTCGCGCGCACGTTCGTTCACTCCGGAATGTACGGGCTGATCCCGGGGATTCCGTCCGCGTACACACAGCCCCTGTACGGGTTCTTCCTCGTTCCGGTGTACTGGATCTTCGGGCGGAACTGGGTCTCGCTCGGTGTCGCACAGGTCCTGTTGGCATGCCTGACTGCGGTGCTCGTGTACGAGATCGGGCGTCACCTGCGTCTCGCGCCGTGGTTCGCAGCGCTCGCCGCGCTCGCAACGACGCTGTCTCCGTATCTCGTCTGGCACGACGTGCATGTGAACCGCGAGATCGTCGACCAGCCGCTCGCCGCGGGCGTCTTGTTGGCGACACTGGTGGCGGCCGAACGTCGCTCCTCGCGATACGCGGTGCTCGCCGGCGGGCTGTGCGGGCTGGCGGTCCTCGGCAATACGCGGCTCGTCGCCCTTCCGCTCGTGCTCGCAGCCTGGCTTCTCTGGCGCTTCCGCAGCTGGCAGGCCGTCGCCGGGGTGATCGTCGCGAGCGTGCTCGTCGTGACGCCGTGGGTGGTGCGGAACAAGGTGCAAGTGGGATGTTTCGCGCTCACCACGGACGGGCGGGCGCTGTGGAAGGCGAACAATTCGCAGACGTACTCGTTGCTGACGCATGGAAGGTGGATCGACGACGTGAAGCGCATCGCGCACTCCGAGTACAACCCCGAGGAGGCGGAGGTCCTCTACCAGCAGAAGGGCATCAAGTACCGGTCGCACGAGTGCGACCAGATGCGCTTCTACACGCGGCTCGCTCGGAGCTGGGTCGAGAACCATCCGGGCGACAAGGCGAAGCTCGCGCAGCTGACAGTTCGCATGGAGTGGGATCCGCGTCCGACCAAGACCGAGGGCCGGGCCGGCAAGGGAACGCGGATCGACACCGTGCGCGATGACGTACAGCCGCTCTATACGGGCGCCGTGTTCGTATTGGGGATCGTGGGACTCTGGTTCGCGCCGCGCGCATACGTCGTGCTCGCGCTCGCATTGCTCGCCTACAACACGCTTGCCGCCGCTGTGTTCGTCGGCGCGACGCGGTACCGCGTGTCGTGGGACTTCCTGATCGCGCTGCTCGGCGCCTGCGCAGTCCAGACCTGGTGGGAGCGGCGGCGCGCGTGATCGTCGCGCACGTGCACCGCATGCGCGGCATCGGCGGCTCGGAGCGGCACCTGCTGACGCTCCTCCCCGCCTTGCGCGCACGCGGCGTCGACGCGCGCTTCGTGGGCCTCGACGATCTCGACGGCTGGGATCCCCAGCCCTTCTACGACGCGCTCGACGCCGTGCCGTACACGCGGCTGCGAAGCGCGCGCGGATTGCGGCGTGCTCTGCACGGCGTCGACGCCGTGCACACGCACCTCGTCCACGCAGACGTCTACGGGGCGCTCGCCGCCGGACGGGCGCCCCTCTTCTCGACGAAGCACAACGACGATCGCTTCCGCACCGGGCCGTGGCGATTCGCGGAGCGGCTGCTAGCCCGGCGGGCTAGCCGGGTCGTCGCGATCACCCATGCCTTGAAGCGCTTCCAGGTCGAGCGGGTCGGTCTCCCGGCGGACAAGGTCGAAGTGATCCACTACGGGATGGACGAGCCTCCGGGGGCCTGGGGCGAAAATCCCCAGCTCGCCCTTGGGGACGGGCCCGTTGTGGCCTGTGTGGCGCGCCTGGAGCCGCAGAAGGGGGTCGACGTGGCCGTCCGCGCGCTGCACATGTGTACACCTACATCACTCGGTCCCACGTTGATCGTGCTCGGGGAAGGGCCGGAACGGCCACGTCTAGAAGGACTGGCGCGTGAACTCGGCGTCAGACTCGTCCTCCCCGGCCGTGTCCCGGACGTCGCCGCGATCCTCCGCAGCGCCGACGCGCTCGTCCATCCGGCGCGCTGGGAAGGGTTCGGGCTCGGCGTGCTCGAGGCAATGCTCTGCTCGTTGCCCGTGGTGGCAACGAATGTGAGCTCGCTCCCCGAGCTCGTCGCCGACGGTGAGACCGGATATCTCGTGCCGCCCGACGACCCTGCCGCGCTCGCGGCCGCCCTGAAACGCGTGCTCGAAGACCCGCGCGACCTCGGTGCGCGCGGTTACGACCGTGCCCGGCGCGAGTTCAGCGTGGAGCGGATGGCGACGCGAACGGCCGAGCTCTACCGTTGAGCGAGGCTCGATAGAGCAGCTCGGTCCGATCCGTGCACCGGTCCTGGGGGAAGTGCGCGAGCGCGCGCTCGCGCCCGGCCCGCCCCATTTCCGCGGCACGCGGCAGGTCGCCCGCGAGCTCCAGGATCGCGTCACACAACGGTGCGTGGTCCCCCGGCGCGACGAGCAGGCCCGTCTTTCCGTGCTGGACGAGCTCACCCAGCCCGCCGATCTCGGCGGCGATCACCGGGCGGGCGCGCTCCATCGCCTCGAGCGCGACCATTCCGAAACCCTCGCCCAGCGACGGCACGACGACGATCGCGCAGCGCTCGATCGCGTCCGCGACCGGCGCGACGTAGCCGACGAAGCGAACCGAGTCCGCGACGCCGAGCTCGCGCGCGAGCGCGCGCAGCGCGGGCTCGAGCGGGCCGCGTCCCGCGATGTCGAGCTCGAGCTCGGGCAGGTGCCGCTTCGCCTCGGCGAACGCGCGCAAGAGGACGATGTGCCCCTTGATCGGGATCAGCCGCGCGACGCACAGCAGCCGCGGCTTCGTTCCCGAGAACGCGCGCGCCGCGCCGTTCCCGACGATCCCATAGTGAACGATGTGGAATGAGCCCTCGTCGAATCCCTCGGTCTCGTCGAGGTACCGGGCGAGGCCGCGCGAGATCGCGATGTGCACATGCGAGAGCGAGGAGACCGCGCGGTCGGCAAGGCCGAACGCGCGTCCCTCGCGGAACTCGTTGAATCCGTGCTTCGTCGAGATGCGCACCGGGATCCCCGTGAGGGCGCCGGCAATCTGCCCGTACGCGTCCGCGTGCACGAGGTGCGTGTGGAGGATCGTCGGCCGCTGCCGCGCGAGGTAGCCGGCGAGCTGCACGTAGGCGAGCGGGTCGACGTCGGCGCGAATCGGAATCGTGTCGAGCGGGACGCCGCGTGCTTCGATCTCCCGGGCGAAGTCCCACGCGCCGGACTCTGCGCCGTGCAGCATCAGCATCCGCACGTCCCAGCCGCGCTCGCGCAGACGCGGCAGCAGAGACAGCAGGTGCGCCTCGGAGCCGGAGATCCCGGCGACCTTCTGGAGGTGGACGACCTTGACGTTCACCGTTCCGCAAGGCGAATGATCGCGTCCGCCCACGAGTCGACGCTGTGGGAACGTTCCACCCGTTCGCGAAGCGACCTTCCGAGCGCGCTGAGCTCGTCTCCGGAGAGGGCGTCGAGCCGATCGAGTTGGGCAGCAAGCTCGTCCGGCCCCGTGTAGGCGAGGTCCTGGACGAGCGGCGCCAACGAAGGCGACGACGAAAGAGCAGGTCTGCACGATGCTGCGGCCTCGAGCACGACCTTGTCGGCACCGCCGCGTGTGTTCGAGACGAGCACGTCGTGCTCGGCATACAGGCGGGGTACCTCCGCATACGGCACCGGCCCGTCGAAGCGGGCATCGACCCCGAGGGTCGCTGCCTGCGCGGCGAGCTCGGCCCGGTAGCCGTCCTTACCGTCGGGACCGTGTGCCGTGAGCGTGATGGAGGCGTCCGCGCGCGCCATTGCCTCCAGCACGACGTCGAGCCGTTTCACACGCGAGTAACGGCCGAGCGCGAGCAGCCGCAGCGGCCCCTCTCGCCGGCTCGGGACGCACGGGAGCGCAGCGACGTCGATCCCGTGGCCGATCGCCGCGAGCTTCGGCGTCGGAATCGGGAAGCTCGCGCGGTCGACGCTTGCGATTCGGGTCACGACTCGCGTCGCCACGCGCAAGGTGGGCTTGATCTCGTGGTGGACGTACCAGAGCACGATGGGAACTCGCAAAGGCCGCACGATCGGCGCGGCGAGCACGGCGTAGATCGGGCACATGTGCGCGACGAGCGCCAACGGACGCGGGCGCAGGGAACGCACGAGCGCCGTTTCGTAGCGGACGCCGCGAAGCGCCTTCCTCCCCGCTCCGAAATGGAACACGCGGCAGTTTTCCGGCAGAGATCCCGGGACCGACGCTGCGGCGAGGACGATCAACTGGTCGACGCGCGCCGCAAGCGCGCGTATCTTCGGCACCGTCGCGCCGAGGACCGGATCGGCGGGATCCGCCTTCTGCGTGACGAAGATGAGGCGCCGCATCAGAAGAAGTCCAGATCACCGAGCGTGAAGTGCCAGGCCTCGCGCCTCGCGGGCAACTCGACGCCTTCGGCTAGCGCCTTGCCGATGAACCGGATCGACTCCGGCGTCGGCACGAAGCCGGCGGCCAGGTACAACCGCTCCTCGCCGCGGTTCACGAATGCAATCACCACGTCGGCGTCGACTGCGCGCGCACACCGGCGCAGCAACGCGGCCCGCCCGTGCCCGGCGAGCTCGCACACGAGCCCGGCCGAGTACCCCTTGTCGCGCTCACCGTCGATCAGGCGATAGGCGCGCGGCGAATCGGCGTAACGCCAGCTGAGGTACGTCGTGTCCTTCACGAAGCGATTGGCTCCAGTCCGGTCGAGCCCGCCGTGACGCCCCTCGAACTGCGGGGCCGCACCACCGTCCAGGCCGCCGCGCCCCGTCCGCCGCAGCCGCTTCGGCCGCGCCCAGATACGCAGGTGGCAGAGATCGCGCCAGCCGAGCTTGCCGACGAGGATCGGTCCGGCGATCGGGTTCGTGAAGCCGAGCACGCAGGGCGCTCCCGCCCGTGCCGCCTCCTCTTCGTTGTGCAGCTCGAGCGCCGACCAGACGCCTCGGCCGCGCGCCGCCGGTGTCGTTGCGGCGTGCACTGCAAACGCGACATCGCGCCGCACGCCGCCGAGGTGCATGCGAAAGAACGACATCGCGGAAACGCCCAGCAGCTGCCCGTCGGCCTCCGACGCGGTCACGAGCCGTGGCCCGACCGGGTTGCGGTCGAACCACCAGTCGAACTCGGCCGTGGACATCGCGCTGCCGTAGACGTCGCGCATCACCGTGAGGAACGGCTCCCGTTCCGCGGCGATCACTTCGTCGAGGTGCCGAGCGCCGCATTCAGCACGCGGCGCGCGTACGTACCCGTCACCGTGTCCTTCACCGCGATCAGGTCGCAGGCGCCGCGGAGCACGAGCTCGAACGTCCGCGCCGGGTACGGCTCGACGTTGTAGCGATGGAGACGCAGCGGATCCGTCCGCGGCGAGTTCGCACCGGAGACGGACGTGAACGCGACCGCGTAGCCCGCCTGCCGCAGCAGCGAGAGATGCACCGGCTTGTAGTGCGCCTCCGAGCCCTTGACGTATGCGAACGCGCGCACCTCGCGGCCCAGCGACTCCTCGAGCTTGAGCTTTGCGAGCACGATCTCGCGGGCCGCCTCGTCGACCTCGAGGTCGGCGAGCGGCCGGTGCGAGATTCCGTGTGCCTCGACGCGGATCCCGCCCCGCTCGAGCTCGGCCAGGTCGCTCCAGTCGAGCGTCCGGTTCACGATCCCACGCTGTGCGAGCCGCTCCTCGTGCGGAAGCGGCAGCGTCGTGTCGAGGAAGCCGATCGGCATGAACAGGACCGCCGGATAGCCGTAGCGGCGGAGCACGTCGACTGCGTTCTCGAGGTTGTCCCGGTAGCCGTCGTCGAACGTGATCAGCACCGCGCGGCGGGGCAGCGGGCTCCCGGAGGTGTAGTGGTCCAGAACCTGCTGCAGGTCGACGACCGAGTAGTCGAGCTCTCTCAGCTGCGCCATCTGCTCGTCGAAGAGCGAGACGGGAACGCTGAGCGGGTTCTCGGCCACGTCGTTGATCTTGTGGTACATGAGCACGCGCAGAATGCGGTCGGCGTCGCCGTTCACGACGCCCAGCCCGCTCGTAACCTCGCCGAGGGAGCGGTAGACGCCGTTCTTGAGCAGTTGTTTCGCACGTTCAGCGCGCACGTGATCAGTGTACGAGGGCGGCGATACGGCGGGCCCACTCCTCGGGCGTCGTGCGCCAGTGCGCCGAGCTCTCGTGCGCGGCCGCGCCGAGTCGCTCGGCCAGCGCACGGTCGGAGAGGACCCGCTCGAGCGCTCCCGCCAGCGCGGTCGCATCGCCGGGTGGAACGAGCAGGCCGTTGGCCCCCTCCTCGATCACGTCGGGGATTCCTCCGACGCGGCTTGCGACAACGGCCCGCCCGCGCGTGATCGCCTCGAGCACGACCCGGGGCAGGCCCTCGGACCGAGACGGCAGCACGAGGCACCACGACTCGTCGAGGGCCCTGGCGACCTGCTCCGGCTCGAGGAACCGGCTCCATTCGATTTTGTGGCTCTGAGCCACTAGGCCGGAAAGGGAGCCGTCTCCGACGACGCGCAGGGACTCGCGGGGCCAGGCTCGGAGCAAGAGGTCGACGCCCTTCACGCGCTCGAGCGCGCCGACGAAGAGCGCGCGCGGCGCCGGCGGCAAAGCCTTCGGCTCGCCTCCGAAGGACTCGAGGTCGACGTAGGACGGAAACGTCGCGGCCGGCTCGATGCCGTGCGCGCGGACGAGCTCGGTCGTCTGCCGCGAGACCGTGCGCACCGCGTCGACTCGGCGAACGGCAAGCGGCGCGAGCGCGTCGGCCGCGGGCGCGAGGAGCCGGCGCGCCGGCGAGCCGTAATGACGGGCCGCGCCGCGCCAGTCGCCCTGGACGTCGAGAACCACGCGTGCACCGCTGTGTGAGAACCTCCGAGCTGCAAGCACTCCCGCCGCCTCGTGCACCCCCTGCACCAGCACGGCATCGGGGCGGAACGAGCGGAGCTCGCGGCCGACGCGCCGCGGGAGCAGGGCGAGATCGGCAACCGGCCGCGGCGGGAAGAGACGGAAGCGCGCGTCGTCGTGCTCGGGCCCGGCACCGAGGACGCGCAGGTCGACGAGCTCGGCGAGCGCGTCGTATTTGCGCCTCCGCGCCTCGTCGAGCGGCCAGGGATGGCGATCTCGCGTGACGAGGAGGAGCCGCTTCACCGCAGAACTCTCTCGACGAGCGCGCGCGTCCGCGCTGCCCACTGCTCTGGCGTCTGGAGCCACAGCTCGGCGGATGCGCGCGCCGTTGCGCCGAGCCGCTCGGCGAGCGCGCGATCGCCGAGCAGCCGAGACAGGGCCTCGGCGAGCGCGACGTCGTCGTCGGCCGGCACGAGCAGGCCGTTCTCGCCGTTCCGCACGAGGTCGGGGATCGAGCCGACCCGCGTCCCGACCACCGCACGGCCGCGGCAGAAGGACTCGACCAGCACGCGCCCCATCCCCTCGGAGCGCGACGGCAGCACGAGGCACCACGATTCGTCCAGCGCCTGCGCGACCTGCTCCGGCGCAAGGAACCGGCTCCACTCGACCTTGTGGCTCTGAGCCACCAACCCGGACAGGGAGCCGTTCCCGACGACCCGCAGCGTTCCCGCCGGGACGCGGTCCCAGGCACGCAGCAGCACGTCGATGCCCTTGTAGCGCTCGAGCACGCCGACGAAGAGCGCCTGCGGCTCGCCGGCCAGCGACTGCGGCTCGCCCGCGAACGCGCCGAGATCCATGAAGGCCGGGAACTCGTCGGCCGGCTCGACGCCGAGCTCGCGCACGATGCGGGTCGTGAACGGCGAAACCGTGCGGACGGCGTCCGCGCGGCGGATCGTCCGACGCGCCAGGGCGTCGCCGAGCGGGGACAGCGCGCGTCGCGCGCGTGAGCCGTAGAGACGCGTGAAGGTACGCGGGTCGCCGTGCACGTCGACGACCACGGGCGTACTCGCCCCGACGAGCCGGCGCGCCGCGAGGGCGGCTGCCCCTTCGTACGGACTCTGCGCGAGCACCGCGTCTGGGCGGAACGAGCGGAGCTCCCGGGCGACCCGAAACGGCAGCGAGGCGTAGAAGGCGAGACCGTCGACAGCCGGGAGCTCACGCACCAAGTGGAACGTCTCGTCGCGTCCGTCGCCCGCGGCCAAGACACGCACTTCCAGCTGAGCGCGCAGCGCATCGAATCGACGCGCGAGCGGCTCCGAGAGCGGCAGCGCGTAGCGCGTGCGCCCGACGAGCAGAACGCGCGGCTTCACCGCGCGACGCGCTTCAAGACAGACTCGAGCTCGCCGAAGACCTCGCCCGCGGAGAATCGCTCCACCGAGCGTCGCGCTGCAGCTCGGAGGCGGACGCGCAGGGCGTCGTCATCGAGGAAGCGCTGCATCGCTGCAGCCAGCGCATCGACGTCGCCGACCGGCACGAGCAGCCCGTTCTCGCCGTCTTCGACGGCCTCGCGCACCCCGCCGACATCCGTCGAGATCACCGGCGTCCCCACGGCGAGCGCCTCGACGACTGTGTGGGGGAAGTTCTCCCAGGCCGAAGACAGCAGTGCCGCCTGCGCCGAGCCGAACAACTCGAGGACTTCGTCGCGCCTTTGGGCGCCGAGGAACTGCACGCGCCCGTTCAGCCCGAGCTCGCGCGCGCGCGCGCGCAAGGTTTCGAGCTGGTCCCCTTCGCCCGCGATGGCGAGCGTCGCGTCCGGCACGCGTGCGAGCGCCTCCAACGCGACCCCGAGGGCCTTCTGGGCGGTAAGCCGTCCAGCGAACGCGAACGTGGGACCCTCACCCCGGGTAGCACGCAGCGCGACGTCCGGTGCGGGATTCGGCAGCACGGAGACGCGCTCGGGCGCCACGCCCCATTCGAGAACCAAGCGGCGGAGATACGCGCTCGGCGTGAGCACGTGCGCCGCGCGGCGCAGCTCCGCATCTCGTGCTTGCCGCATGAACCATGCCTGCAGGCCGCCGCCGCCGAGTTGGAACTGCTCGACGTCTCCGTCCACGAGCCCGCGCCGGCGTGCGCGTTCGAACGCAGGATCCGCAGTGAGCTTGAGGACGTAAGGCCGCCGCGCGAGTGTCGCACCGGCGCCGCTGCGCCCAAACGTCCCCGTGGTGTAGACGACGTCCGCGCGCCGCGCCCGCGAAGCGACGAGTCGGACGCCGGCGAAGTGACGCGCGCCGAGCGGCAACCGCCTCGACACCCAATGCACTGCGTATTGCTCTCGCGGCGGCGCCGCCGACGCGGTCGTCACGACTTCCACACGCCAACCGCGCTCGTGCAGAAAGCGCGCGACGTCGGGCGCGTGTGAAGCCGGGCCGCCGACGTCCGGCGGCCAGATCCCGCTGACGACGAGGACGCGCATCGTGGCCGACTATAGTGGCGCCTCCTCCCGTGGCTTCGCGCTTTCCGAGCCTCGGCGCTGCGCTGCTCGCACTGGCGCTGCCGCCGCTCTTCACGCACATCAGGTACCAGCCGACGTTCGACATCGGCGCCGCGACCGTGCAACTCTCCGACGTCATGCTGCTCGTCGTGGGCGGATACGCGCTCGTCGCGTACAGGCGCGAGCTCGGCCGCCTGCGCCCGGCGCGCAGCGTGTGGCTCGCGACCGGCGCGCTGTTCGCGTGGATATTGCTTGCGACGCTGTACGGCAAGCACGAATGGTCCGGCTACCGGCTCGGCAAGCATCTGCTGAGCGCGGCCAAGTGGGAGGAGTACGTTCTGCTGGCGATCGTCCCGGCGCTCGTGCTGCGGGCGCGGCGCGACGAGCACCTGGTTTTCGGGATGCTGGCCGCCTGGGTCGGGCTCGCCGCAGTCGTCGGCGTCACGCAGTTCTTCGGGGCGGACTGGTTCCAGGCGTGGGGCGCAGGCAGCCGCCAGCCGTCGTTCGTCGGCACGCACGACCTGGCAGCCGTGGGCGGCGCGGCGCTGCTCGCCGGGCTCGTCGCGCTCGTGCTCGACGCGCCGCTGTTTCCGTCGCGGACGTGGGCGTGGTCGTGCTTCGCCGTCGGCTTTGCCGCGTTCGTGCTCGGCGGAGCGAGCGCCGGGATCCTCGGGCTCGTGCCGGCGGGAATCGCACTCGTCCTGGTCGCCCGCAGCCGCCGTGTACTCCTCATCGCAGCGACGATCGCTATCGCAAGCGTCGGGGTCCTCGCGATCCGTTCGAAGGACGTCGCCGACTTCACGCGCTTCCTCGGTCTGCGCCAGGAGGAGCAGCCCAAGGGAGTGCAGACGTACGCACAGCGCACGATGCTCGCGTACCTCGGCACGCGGGTCTGGCTCGACCATCCGGTGCTCGGCGTCGGCTGGCACGGAACGGACGAGTTTCACAACCTGCGCCCGTACGTCGACGATCTGCACCGCCGCTGGCCCAACCAGGTCGCGCAGTCGTATCCCTCCCCGGCGCATCCATACGGCGTCCAGACCCTCTACCTCGAAGCGCTGGCCGACCTCGGCGCGATCGGCTTCGTCGGCCTCCTTGCCTTCTTCGGGACCGCGCTCTGGGTCGCCTGGCGGGGGCCGCCTCCACTCGCGACGGTGGGGCTGACGTGGATCCTGCTCGTGATGGGCCTCTGGACTGCGGAGGGCTTCACGTCCGGCATCCCGCTCGACGCCGTGACCTGGCTGGGCGTCGGGTTCGCGGTGGCGGCGGCCTGCCGAGTCGCTACGGTGCGCACCTGATGGCCAAGGTCCTGGTCACAGGCGGCGGCGGATTCATCGGCTCCAATCTCGCGCGTGCGCTGCTGGGCCGCGGCGACGACGTGCGCGTGCTCGACAACTTCGCGACCGGGAATCGCGCCAATCTCGCGGACGTCTGGGAGGACATCGAGCTCGTGGAAGGCGATCTGCGCAGCTACGAGCGCGTGCACGTGGCGACACGCGGGGTCGAGCTCGTCTTCCACCAGGGCGCGCTGCCGTCGGTCCCTCGCTCCGTCCAGGATCCGCTCACCACGAGCGCCGTGAACGTCGAGGGCACGCTGAACGTCCTCCTGGCCGCGCGGGACGAAGGCATCCGCCGCGTCGTCGCGGCCTCTTCCTCGTCGGTGTACGGCAACAGCGGCACGCTTCCGCGCGTGGAGTCGAGCCCTCCGGATCCCGAGTCGCCCTACGGCGTGGCGAAGCTGGCCGCCGAGCGCTACTGCGTCGCGTTCAGCCGCGTGTACGCGATGGAGACCGTCGTCCTGCGCTACTTCAACGTGTTCGGGCCGCACCAGGACCCGACCTCTCAGTACGCGGCAGTCGTGCCGCGCTTCATCACCGCGATCGCGGCGGGCGAGGCGGTTCCGATCGACGGGGACGGCGAGCAGTCTCGCGACTTCACGTTCGTCGAGAACGTGATCGACGGAAACCTGCTCGCCGCCGACGCGCCGGAGGCGAGCGGCGCGGTGCTGAACGTTGCGACGGGCCAGCAGACGACGATCAACCAGCTTGCGCAGACGCTCGGCGACCTTCTGGGCCGGACCGTCGAGCGCGAGTATCTGCCTCCGCGCGCCGGCGACGTCCTGCACTCTTGGGCGGACGTGAGCGAGGCGCGGCGGCTGATCGGCTACGAGCCGCGCGTCGGATTGCGCGAGGGGCTCGAGCGCGCTGCGGACTGGTTCCTCGAGCGTGCACCCGTCGTCGACTAGCACTGATCCAGTCCGCATCTTGCGCGTGATCGCTCGCCTCAACATGGGCGGGCCCGCGCTGCACGTCGCCTACCTCACGGCGGGACTGCGCGAGCGCGGCTACGACACGACGCTTGTCGCGGGCACGCTCGCCCGGGGAGAGGACTCGATGGCCTTCGTCGCGGACGACCTCGGGATTCCGGTAGAGCGGCTCGAAGCGCTCCAGCGCGAGATCTCGCCCTTCAGGGATCTGCTGGCCATCGTCCGGCTGGCCCGGATCATCCGCCGAGTCCGGCCCCAGATCCTGCACACGCACACGGCGAAAGCGGGAGCCGTCGGGCGGATCGCGGCGATGCTCGCGGGCGAAGCGCGCCCGCCGATCATCGTGCACACGTTCCACGGGCACGTCCTCCACGGCTACTTCGGCGCGCTGCGCTCGCGCGGGTTCTCGCTGCTCGAGCGCTGGCTCGCGCGCAGCACGACCTGTCTGGTGGCCGTGTCGCCGCAGGTACGCGACGACCTGGTGCGACTCGGCGTCGCACCGGCAGACAAGTTCGCCGTCGTGCGCCTCGGGATCGAGCTCGGCGACCGCGTGCGGTCGAAACGCGACGGCCGCGAGGAGACGCGTCGCGTGCTCGGAATTCCGCCGGACGCGTTCACCGTGGGCTGGATCGGGCGGATGACCGGCGTCAAGCGCACCGACGACGTGCTGCTCGCTTTTCGCTCACTGCGAGAGCGCGGCGTCGCGGCTCGCCTCTGCCTCGTCGGCGACGGGCCCGACCGCGACCAGGTCGAGCGCCGCGCGCACGAGCTCGGCGTGATGCGCGACACGCTCTTCCTCGGTTACCAAAACGACGTCGCGGAGTACTTCGCCGCCTTCGACGCGTTCATGCTTCCGTCCGCCAACGAAGGAACGCCGGTGACCACGATCGAGGCACTCGCGGCCGGCACGCCGGTCGTCGCGACGCGGGTCGGTGGCGTGCCGGACGTCGTGCGCGACGGCGAGGATGGCTTCCTCGTCGACCCGGGCGACGTCGACGAGCTCGCGGAACGCCTGGCTGCGCTGGCGCATGACCCGGCGCTGCGCAAGCGCATGGGCGCCGCTGGGCGCGAGCGCGTGCTTCCTCGCTACGCGGTCGAGCGGCTAGTCGACGACGTCGACAGGCTCTATCGCTCGTTGCTCGAGGCTCGCGCGTGACGGCTGCGCGCGCGACCGCCACGCTTGCGCTGGCGGTCGCACTAGTCTCGGGCCTCAAGGATTACCGGGGTACCTGGAACTGGCTGACCGGGCAGCGATCGCAGTTCGTTCACCTGGCGAAGACGGAGCGCGCGCAGGAGCCGGGCGTTGCACAGCTGCTGCCCGTCGACGCGTTCGACTTCTTCCGCTCGCACCTGCGTCAGGGCGACCGCTACTTCATCGCGGCCAGGCCCGGACGCTTCCAGGCAGGGGTCGACCGCGCGCAGGCGGCACGGATCTTCTCTCGTTATTACCTGCTGCCGTCGATCCAGGTGGCTGAACCGCGGCGCGCCGACTTCGTGCTGACGGTGGGACTCGACCCGCACGTGTTCGGCGTCCCGCTCACCCGGGTCTGGAAGTTCTCCGGCGGCCAGTACTACGTCGGCGCGGTAGGCGTTTGACCGGGCTGCTCGTCGCGAACGCGCTCTATTTCGTGGTCGGCGCGTGTCTGACGCGCCGGACCGGCCTCGCCTACATGGTGGGCGTCGCGGTCGTCGGGATCGGAACGGCGCATCTCGCGCTCGTCCACATACCGATCGGGCTGGTCGAGCTGTTCGTCGTCGCGCTCGCACTCGTCGTCTGGCGCCTCCGGCGCCGCCGAGCAAGTGGCTCTGAGCCAGAAGCTCGGCTGGATCTGTTCGGCGCGATCCTGTTCGTCGCCGCGGCGGCGTTGCTCGTCCACGCGACGCGGGCGTTCACGGTGCGGCCGCTCGTCGAATGGGACGGCTGGGCGATCTGGGCGATGAAGGCGCGGGCGCTCTACGACTTCGGCGGCGCGCAGCACGACGTCTTCACGACCGCGCCGTACGGTCCGTTGCAGCATCCCCTCCTGCTGCCGTCGCTCGAGGCCACCGGATTCCGGGCGATGGGCACCTACGACGGAACGCTGATCCATCTCCAACTGGCGCTGCTCGCGCTGGGATTCGCCGTCGCCCTCTGGACGCTGCTGCGGGAGCGAGTACCGGCGGCGTTCGCAGGAGCGACCGTGCTCGCAATCGTCGCCGCAGACTCCGTCCTGCGCCAACTCGCCGGCAACCTCGCGGACATCCCCCTCGCGTTCTTCGTCGCGCTCGGCGTCGTCTGCCTCGCGCGCTGGCTGCTCGAAGGGCAGACGCGGCTGCTCGCGCCGGCAACCCTCTTCCTCGGCGCCGCGACGTTGACGAAGCCCGAGGGACTCCTGTTCACGGCCGCGGCCCTGGTCGCCGCGCTCGCCGCCTGGCGGCGCGACCTCGTCTGGGCCGCACTGGGCGTCGCGCTGATCTATGCACCGTGGCGGCTCTACGTCGCCGTCCACCACCTCCAGAATCCGGAGTACAGCCTCGGCGACGCCCTCGATCCTTCCTACCTCGCCGATCGCTCCGAACGCGTCCATCCCGCACTGACAGGTGTGTGGCACCAGGTCTGGGCGTCCCGCTGGGGCTGGCTCGTGCCCTTCGCGCTCGTCTCGCTCGCAGCCGCGCTCGTCGCCAGGCGCTGGCGGCTCTCGGCGTTCGCGGCGACGTGGGCGATCCTGTCGTTCCTCGGGATCGTCCTGGTCTTCTGGATCTCCGTCGTACCGATCGAGCTGACGCTGAAGTGGGCGGCCTACCGAACCGTCGCGTCGCTGGTGCTCGGCGCGGCCGCGCTTGCACCGCTGCTCGCCGGGGAGGCCTGGAGGACGACGCGCATTCTCGGCGACTCGTCTGCGCGCTCGACGAGCCAGAGCGTGAGCCCCGTGAGTGCGGACAGCTCATCCGGCTCATAGAGCCGCCATGTCAACTCGAAGCCGTAGTCGTGCCGAACGCTGAGACGGTCGCCCGCGACCGCCTTCTTCTCCACGATCCCGGGCCTGATCTCCTATGCACCTTGCCGCTCGTGGAAGAACGGCGGTCACGCGTCCGCTGTTCGGGGATTCCCCGCAGGAACGTGTCGTACCACCGAGCGGGGTACGTCAGTGCGGGAGGGTTCGGAAGGCGTTGAAGGCCGGCTTGAGCCGTCCGGAAGTGGTCATCAGACCGGACTGCCAGCCGCCGAGGAACACCTCGTCCTTGAGCAGGAACCACAGCATCATCTGGATGCGCGGGTTCTTGCGCGCGATCGCGTACGACTTCTTCAGGTAGCTCGCCTGCTTCGCCCAGGAGACGCCGAACGTGCGGTCGGGCGGATTCGTCTGGTAGCCGTACTCCGTGATCCAGATCGGCTTAGTGCCGTAGAGCCGCTTCAACTCCTTCGAGAGGTCGCCGATGTTCGCCAGCGTGACGGCGTTCGTGGGCGGCTTCGTCGTCGGCGTCTCGGTCGGCTTGCGCGGGTACGCATGATGGGCGTAGGCGTCGAACCGCCGCATCCCGGCCTTCTTGGCGGCGCGCATGAAGGAGAGCGGCGACGGCGACGCGTGCTTACAGGTCGGGCAGTTGTTGCCGCCCGGCGAGGTGACGCCGCAGGCGATCTTCTCGTTTGCGAGCAGCGTCGAGTGCACGCCCGTGTACACCGCGTTGCAGATCTTCGCGTAGTCGCGCGCCGACTGGATCACCCACTTTCCGCCGACCCGCTTGTACTGGGGCGTGAGCTGAAACGGCTGGTTTGGTTCGTTCCACGCCGTCCAGTAGCGCACCGCCGGCAGCGGTCGCCCGTCCTCCGCAGGGAAGTCGCCGGCGTAGCGCGTCGCCGCCGCGTAGGCGAAGTCCTGCAGCGCCTTGAAGCTCTTCGGCGCAACGTTCGGCCCCTTGTTGCCGTTCGCCCACGTCGGCGTCCCGTAGATCGTGAACATCAGCTTGACCCCGTACTGGGCCGCGTAGTTGACCGTCCGGTCGTAGAGCGACCAGTCGTAGGCGGGATCGCTCGGATCGGTGGCGTCTTCCGGCTTCGAGCGCGCGACACCGAAACGGCGCGGCGCCCCGGTTTTGCCGCCCCAGTACAAGTCGACCCGCAGGATCTGCACGCGCAGCCGCTTGAGGATCGGGAAGTTCCGGTCCGGATTCCCGTACAGCGTGCTGCTCTCGTCGAGCAGGCCGACCAGCATGTGCGGCTGCGCGCCGGCGGACGGCACGCACGACAGCGATGCGACGCAGGCGAGCAACGCCGCGACCCCCCCGAACCTCCTAGACACCGACCGGCGTCCTCCCGAGCGACGCCATCATGCGCCGCAGCCCCTCTTCGAGCCCGATCTCCGGCGCCCAGCCGAGGATCTGCTTCGCACGTGTGATGTCCGGCTGCCGCTGCTGCGGATCGTCGACCGGCAGCGCCTCGTAGACGATCTCGCTCTTCGAGCCCGTCACCTGCAGCACGGTCTCGGCGAGCTCGAGGAGCGTGAACTCCTCCGGGTTGCCGAGGTTCACCGGCAGGTGCTCGCCCGACTCGGCGAGGCGCATCAGCCCGCGGATCAGGTCGCTGACGTAGCAGAAGGAACGGGTCTGCATGCCGTCGCCGAAGACCGTCAGCGGCTGGCCGTCGAGCGCCTGCCGCAGGAACGTCGGGATCGCGCGGCCGTCGTTGAGGCGCATTCTGGGCCCGTACGTGTTGAAGATGCGGACGATCGCCGTGTCGATGCCCTGCTGGCGGTGGTAGGCCATCGTCATCGCCTCGGCATAGCGCTTCGACTCGTCGTAGACACCGCGCGGCCCGATCGGGTTGACGTTGCCCCAGTACGTCTCGGGCTGCGGATGGACCTTCGGGTCGCCGTAGACCTCGCTCGTCGAGGCCAGCACGAAGCGGGCGCGCTTGTACTTCGCCAGGCCCAGCGCGTGGTGCGTCCCGTAGGCGCCGACCTTGAGCGTCAGGAGCGGCAGGCGCAGGTAGTCGATCGGGCTCGGCAGGCTGGCGAGGTGGAAGACGACGTCGACCGGCTCGTCCACCTTGATCTCCTCGATGACGTCGGCATTGCGGAAATCGAAGTCTTCGCCCCGGATGTGCTCGATGTTCTGGAGCGAGGCGGTCTCGAGATTGTCGAGGCAGATGACGCGGTAGCCGTGCGCCAGCAGGTATTCGCAGAGATGCGAGCCGAGGAAGCCCGCGCCCCCGGTGACGACGGCGGTCGGCATTGCGCGAGAGGATACGCGAGCCGCCGAACGGCTCCTGCGGTCCTTACGAAGTCCTTACCCGGAACGGGAACGGGGTCGCCATTTTGCGGCAATTGTCACGAACGCTTCGGACTAGCTGTAGGACCCAGGGACGTTGTTCATGAGCTGGAGTAAGCGGCTCATGGGCGGTTGGTGGCTAAGGCTGCCGTGGGGTCGGCCGCGATTGTAGAAGTCGAGCCAGCCTGCGAGGGCGGTGGTTCGTGCCTCGGAGCTCGCGTAGACCGCGCCGTACGCCCAGCCGCCGAGCAGCGTGCGGATGAACCGCTCTGCCTAAGGTGAAAATCGACGCGCGACGCGTCCGCGCGTGCGAAAATTGCTGCAGCGATCCCGTACTTACAAAGGTCGACGCGGACCTCGCCCCCTCCGCGGAGCAGTGAACGGCCCAGGGGCTCGCTAACGGCTGGGCATTTTCACCCCGCTGCGGTAGCGGCCGCTCGCGCCGCCGGGGCTACTTACCATTCGTGCGCGGGGCGGTAGGGGCGGGTGCGTAGGTGCCGCAAGCCGAGTGCGCGGCAGGCGAGCGCGTGGACGAGCGAGCGGTAGCCGTTGCCGTTGTCCGGGGATGAAACTGCGTCCGGCCCTTTGGTGAGCATCGTGCTCCCGGGACCTGGGGCTGTTGATGGGAGACGCGGATGGGCAGGCCGTTCTGACTGATGAGCTGTGAGCTCGACGTTGTTCGTGGCCGCCCCTGCGACCTACCCGGGTGTGCTGAGAGCACGTATCCGTCGTTGTCGTTGTCCCACCGCGCTCCCGCCCTTCATCGACGAGAGGAGAGGAGTGCGCGCGTTCGGGATGGATGTGCACCGCGACTTCTGCGAGGTTGCGATCGCCGAGGGCGGTGAGGTCAGGTCGGCGGGTCGGGTTGCGACCCGGGTTGAGTCGCTTGAGTTGTTTGCCGGCAGTCTGGCCGTGACCGACGTGGTTGCGTTGGAGGCGACGACGGGCGCGGACAAGATCGTCTCGCTGCTGCAGGCGCAGGCGATCCGGGTCGTGGTCGCCAACACGCGCAAGCTGCGCTCGATCAGCGAGGCGAAGGCGAAGACGGACCGGCTGGACGCACGGACGCTGGCACGGCTGCTCGAGGCCGGGCTGCTCGACCGGGTGTGGACGCCGGATGAGCGGACGCGGACGCTGCGGCGGCTGACCAACCGGCGCGAGCGGCTCGTCCGTGCTCGCACGCGGGCGAAGAATGAGGCGCACGGGGTCCTGGCGCGCAACCTGTGCGAGCGGCCGCCGGTGACGGATGCTTTCGGAAAGGGCGGCCGCCGCTGGCTGGCGGCGCTTGAGCTGCCCGTCGACGAGCGGCTGACTCTTGATGGCTGTCTGCGCCAGGTCGACTTCCTCGACAGCGAGATCGCCGCACTCGACGCCGAGATCGCCAAGCAGGCGCTAGCTTGGCCGGAGGTGCTGCGGCTGATGAGCGTCCCCGGCGTCAATGTGCAGACGGCGGCGACCTTCATGGCCGCGATCGGCGAGATCAGCCGCTTCTCCTCGCCACGCAAGCTGGTCAGTTACCTCGGCCTCGACCCACGCGTCCGCCAGTCCGGCAACACGGCCGCCCGCCACGGGCGGATCTCGAAGGCGGGCGCCTCCGAGGTACGGCACATGCTCGGCGAAGCCGCCTGGAAGGTGACGCTGACGCCGGGGCCGCTACACGCCTTCTTCGAACGCGTCCGGGCCCGTCGCGGCTCGCAGATCGCTGCGACCGCGACCGCGCGCAAGCTCGCGGTGCTCTTCTGGCACCTGCTCAACCGCGGCGAGGACTACGCCTTCGCCCGCCCGGCGATGACCCGCAACAAGATCCGGAAGCTCGAGCTGCTCGCCGGCGCACCGCCGCAGAAGGGCCGACACGGGATCGCCGGCGGCAAATCGAAAGCGGTCTTCGACGCCGAGCGCGAGCTCTCACGCCAAGCCGAGGCCGCCTACCGGCGGCTCGTCAACGACTGGCGATCAACCGGGCCGGCAAAAGCGGGTGCGGGTGTGACACCGGGGCGCGCATCTTCGTAGGCCCTCGAAGGGCAAAGCAGCGCGGCAGACTCCGTAAGCCCCAGCGGTCTGCGCTTCGCTCCGTCAATCACCCGCACCCACCGAAACGATCGCAAAGGAGACGGCCCTTCGCCACTTGACTTTCATCCGTCCGTCATCACCCGCTCAACTCGGACGCCGAGCGCGGCGAAGTGGGAGACGGCGCGGCGCAGGAAGTGCGCCGAAGATATGCGTAGTGCTTCGCAGGCTCTCAGTCGTGTTCTTTGCCTCACTCGTCCTCGCGGCTCCCGCCGCCGCGGGCGATACGCCGTGACGCTGGGATTCAAGGCGGGAACGCTGGGCGTCAAGGCACCGCGCGTCCAGCTCGGGGGAACGGTCCAGGTACCGGTGACCGTAGTCGACGCTCGTGGAAACGGCGCTGGTTGGCAGCTTCGCCTCACGGGCGGCGGCACGGTCACCCGCCTGGCGGCGCGCTGCGCGGCCGGCTCGACGTGCACTCTGCCGAAAGGCTCGCTCACCGCCGGAACGTTCAGCGTCGCACCGCGCTCGGGCATGGGCGCGCTCGTGCTGATCATGACGGTCAGCGGCGGCCGCGGGGCCTTCTCGGCCTCGGTCAGCTAGCGCGGCGCAGGATCACGTTGCGCGTCCGCAGGAAGGGCGCGTACTCGTCCCGGTACTCGACCGCGTCGCTCAGCTCGAGCTCGAGCCGCAGCCAGACTTCGGCGAACGCCTGGCGGTCCGGCACGAGCTTGTAGAGCTCCTTGAGGTGCGTGTTGAAGGAGCGCGCCTCTGCGATGCGCAGTCCGGCTGCGTCCGCGAGGAGCTTGAACTCGTCCTCGCGCACCGGCGCCTGGTAGCGCGCATCGGCGCCGACACGGGCAAGCAGCCGCCGCAGAGGCGCCTTCCACCGCTCGGAGCCGACGTTGAAGTGCCCAGCGTCGTAGTTGACGAGGGCGACGCCGTCCCGCTTCAGGTTCCGCGCGATCGAGCGGACGTACGGAGCGCGGTCGACGACGTGCTCGAGGACGCTGAAGGACAGCACGACGTCTGCGTCGGCCAGCTGAACGTCGTAGGCACGGCCGACCTGCAGCTCGGCGTCGTACGCGGCGAGTCGCTCGCGACCGGCGGTGATCGCGCGCTCCGACGGATCGATCCCGACGTAGTGGATCGAAGGATGCTCCTGGAGCAGCGGCTCGACGTTCAGCCCGTCGCCGCAGCCGAGGTCGACGACGACGAGCTCGGGATCGACGCGCGCGAGCGCGGCGACGTGGTGGAGGCAGTAGTCCTTCGCGGTGTTGCCGGTCGTGTTCACGTCGGGGGCACCCAGGGTCGCACGCGCGGCAGCCAGCGCGGGACGTGGGCGCGATAGCGCTCGTAGTCGTCGCCGAAGCGGCGGGTGAGCGCCGGTTCCTCGAGCAGCGGAAGGTACAACGCGTTCGCGGCAAAGACCGCGGCAAACCAGATCAGCAGCGACACCGAGCCGAGCAGCGCCGCCTCGCCGAGGAGGACGAAGAGCACGCCGCTGATCATCGGGTTGCGCACGTAGCGATAGGGGCCGCTGACGACGAGGCGCGACGTCGGGTCCCACGGAGCGAGCGTCCCGCGACCGGCGGTGACGAACAGCGCCACGGTGCGCACGACGAGCAGCAGGCCGAGTCCGATCGACACGACGGCGGGCACGGCCAGGAACCAGCGGAAACTCGTTCCAGTCCGCCAGACGATCAGCGCCGGCACCACGATCGCGACGACGCCCGGAAGCAGGCCGATCGCACGCAGGTGCCGCCAAGGGCTCACGGCCCGACGACGCTAGCGGAGTACGTAGGTTGACGGCGCTACGTTCCTGCGGGGCCGTACGTGGCTAGCGCGCTGACCTGCACGGACGCCGCATTCACGGAAGGAATAGCGTCGAAGCCGGAGGTCATTTTGAAGACCTGCCGCGTCCCCGGCGGAAGGGTTCCGAACGTGGAGCCGGTCCCACCCCCGACGATGTTGCCGAACGCGTCGAACACGACCGCCGACAGCACCGTATTGCGAAGCATGAGCGTCGGATGGTCGTTGATCACCTCTCCATCCACCTCTCCAATCCATGCCGGCTCGCTCAGGCTCGGAAGCACACGAACAGCGGCCAAGGCGGGCTGTTGCTTGGCGCGCTTCTGGCGACCGCCGACCTGGATCACGACCTCCAGCCGGTCGACCGGGGCGCCGGCCGGGAATCTGAGGGCACTGCCGTACGCATACGTCACACCGGCGGGTAGGACCGCGACGGAGTGAGCATCCGTTCCAATCAGGTGGTCGTCAGGCATGACGAAATTCACCATGACGGTCACGTTCAGAGCATCCGCGTTCGGTGATTCGTTCTTCAGCAGCAAGCCGTAGCTGACTGTGCTCCCGCCGAAAGTACGCGTTCTAATCGAGAACCCTTTCTGCACGACAGTGATCTTCGGCGGGATGAGCGAGCCGACCACCAACAGCGCCCGTGTAGCACTTCCCGCGCGGCCGCACGACGCGACGACGCGAGCCGGCCCGGCAGTCACCTCTTCGGGGACGACCCAGCGCCAGACCGCACGGCCTCCGACGGCGGAGGTCCGCAGCAAGCCACCCTGGCGCTCGCCGCCGGCGTACTGGACGGAGAGCTGGCAGGTGACGCCGGGTCGTGTCGCAACGCCGATCGCGACCTCCTTACCCTGCAGAGCGCGCGCCGGAAAGACACTGAAGGATGTGCGCGCTGCGGATACGGCAGCGCTCTCGTAGGTCCGTGCCTGTGCGGACCAGGGCAGCGAGAACAGACAGGCAGCTGCGATGACGACGAGTGGCATCATCCTGCGCACCCGCCGATCGTGGCTTACTGGTGCGGTCCCGAGCACACCCAAACCAGCGGTTGCGGCCACCCGATCGGGCTGCCGTACAGGACCGACCTACAACGTCCGTGAATCCCGTCAGACGAAGAGCGCGAGAACGCCGCCGAGTGCGAGAAATGGACCGAGGGCGAAGGTCGTAGTGCGCGCTCCCGCGCCGCGGCGCACGAGCAGGATCACGCTGTACGCGGCTGCCCCGCAGAGGCCGACCACCATCGCCAGAACGGTCGACTCACCGAGACCGAAGCCGATCAGGAGCGCGAGCTTGACGTCACCCATGCCCAGCCCCGGCGGGTGAACGAGCGCAACGGCGAGCAGGAACCCCGCTGCAGCCAAACCCGCAACAGGCCACTGGAGCGCGTCGCCCGCCGTGAACGCCATCCGTGCCCCAAGGACGACCAGCGCCGCAGGAAGGACGACCACATTCGGAATGCGGCGGCTCTCCAGGTCGGTCACCGTCAAGACGACGAGGACGAGGCAAAACAAGGCTCCAATCGCGGCGTCAGCTCCGAAGCCGAAGCGCCAGAAGCAACCAGCGACGAGGGCGGCCGCGACAAATCCTCCGGCGACTCGAATACCCAGGCTAGTACGCGAGCTCGTCTCCGACACGAAGGTCCACCTCAAGTGCTCGCCCCGCCCGCAACTCGATCACCGTCTTTGCACGGCGTGCCCCCACCAGGCGCCACGGCCGAACGGCGGAAGCGACCTTCAACACGCAACCGCCGCGGTCGAGGAACACGATATCGATCGCGAACTTCATGAAGAACGTGTGAACCGACGACGCGGGTCGAAGAAGAATTCCTTCATCACCGCCAAGCGCGTCGCGGCCGAGTAGTCCACGCATGCGCAGTCTCGCGCGATCTGCGACGAGACAGCGGGCGCAGACGACATCGGTCCCACGGCGCACGACGACAACACGTTGCACGTTTATCGAACGTACTTCGGCGATTCCGCCGACGCGCGCCCAAAAGGCCAGCCGGGTCCAGCCGATCGAGTGTTGGGCGGTACCTGTTGCTTCGCCTTAATGACAGGAGTCGTGGGGAAGTCCCACACGCTGGGACGCGAGGCGTCCTGGGGAATCGATAGGAGGTTGGGAATGGTTGCACGTCTTTCCATCCTCGTGGGTCGCCTGCAGGCGCGCCTCGAGGACCTCAAGCGCGAGGACGGGCAGACGACGGTCGAGTACGCCGTCGTCGTGGCGCTCGTCATCGGTCTGGCCGTCGCTGCGTTCGGGTTTCTCGGCCCGAGCATCAACACCTTCATGAGTGGCGTCGGGACAAAGATCGCCAGCTACCTCCCGCTGTAGATCCACGTGAGGCTCGAGCCCGGCACCGTCCCGCACATTTGCGAGTAGGTGCCGGGCTCGTCGCCCAAGGAGCCAACAAGAAACCCATGCTCAACGCCATCGCTCAACGCGTAATTCGTTGTCTCACACGAGACTCGGGTCAGACGACCGTCGAATTCGCCTTCGTCGTCCCGTTCCTGTGTGGGCTGATCGTCGCGCTCGTAAATCTGGGATTCGGCGTCGGGGACGCAATCGAGGCGACGCATCTGGCGAACGAGGGCGCGCGCTTGGCGGCAGTGAACGCAACGCCGCCCGGGGGCGTGAGCATCCAGGACTACATCCAGTCACGGGCGAACACGAAGGATCTCAAGGCCGCCACCATCAGCATCTGTGCGCCTGCTGGCACCTCGGCGATCGGTGATCCCGTCCAAGTAACGGTCACGACCCAGTTCAAGGTCGTCCCGTTCATCGACAAGACATTCTCCATTGCCGGACGCTCGACGATGCGGCTCGAGCAGAAGCCCTCGTACGCCCTCTCAGCGTGCTGACGCCGGCTTCAGTCAGCGCCCGCCTTCGCGCGGAAGACGGTGGCGTGATCCTCTTCGTCGCACTCGGTCTTCCCGTCCTGCTCTCGTTCTTCGCAATCGCCTTGGACGTCGGCAACTGGTACCTGCACAAGCGCGCCCTTCAGAACCAGGTCGATGCCGCCGCGTTTGCCGGAGGCGCGAAATTCGGCGAGTGCTTCGTCCTCTCACCGGCGAACGCGTTCACGGCGATGAGGAACGAGGGGTCGAAGTACGACGGCCAAAGCGGACCGTATAACCCGCAGATCGGCGGGTCGCTCAAGGGCACGCTGACGGTTCTCTACAACAGCCAGACCTACGCGACGGGGGAGGTGGACCCGGTCTCGACGCCCAATAATCCGTGCGACGAGCCGGACTTCGCCTTCGACGTAAAGGCGACGGACGCAGATATCCCTCTCCTCTTCGGCGCGTTCTTTCCCGGCTTTTCGAAGTTGTCGCACATACACGCCCGAGCGCGCGTTCAGCTGAAGAAGGAACAGATCGTCGCGGGCTCGATGCCGCTCGCGGTACCCAATGTCAACCCGAAGACGGTCACGGCGACGTTCGTGAACGAGACGACCGGCGGAGCTCTCGCAGGATGTTCCGGCGGCTGCGTCTTCCAACTCGCGAAGGGCGCCCCCTCCGGGACGCTCAACATGTGGAGCGGCACCGCGACGGTCCCCGCCGCCGTTGCAGGCACGAAGATCGGGGTGCGGATCGGGCTCGCAACCGCGGGTCAGGGATGCCCGTCGGGCACCGCCGGCGGGACCGGCTTCGTCTGTTACGACAACGCTGACACGAGCAACGGCCTGTCGGTCCTGCGTGTCACCGATTCCGCTGCCGGAACGGCGGCCGTCCCAGTTCTCACAGCTGCCTGGCCGACTACGGTCTGCTCCGGCTCACCGTTCTTCTCCGACGTTGGACTTGGAGCCGCAACTACATGCGGCGCAGGTGTTCAGGCGACGGTCGACTTCGGCACCGGCGCGATCGATCCGACGTTGCCGAAGGCCAGCGGCGGAGTGGGAGCCGTCGTCAAGGCGACGGTGAACGGAACCACCGCGGAAATGACGTACAGCGGCGGGGTGTGGTCGACCAGCGGGACCGCCTTCGGCCTTCCCCCTGATCTCGGCCCGGTCGACATCGACCTGCAATGGGAGGAGCACTCAGGCACCGTGGCAGGCAAGGACTGCACGAAGACGCCGCTCCCCGGCGCCTGCAAGGGCAGTTGGGCGAACGTGCAATCGTTCCACAGCGCGTACGACGTCAGTTCGGGCCCGGTCAAGACACTCGCGATCTCGGAGTCCGGCGCCTCCAATCCCGGCGCGCCGTACTCGCTGGCGGCTGGTTCAACGCACACGGTGACCGTGACCCTCGGGCTCGAAGGGAGCTTGGAGCTGACGCCTGCGACGCGGTTGCTGCGCCTCACCGGCGGCAGCCGGACGAGCGCGATTCAGTGCGACGGCTCGGGAGCGAGCGCGTTCCGCGACTCCGTCGCCTACGGGTGCCAGACGCCCTACCAGATCAACGCGTCCGGCTTCTGCCCAGACCCTGCGCCGCCGACCGGTCCCGCAGACTGCATACCGCTCGAGACCGGAACCATGACTGGGCCGACGAGTCAGGGACTGAACATCCGGTTCGCCGCCTGCCCGCCGAACAACTGGCCCAGCTACGACCCGGAGACCGACCCTCGAATCGTCCAGCTGATGGTTACGGACTTCTCGTACCTCGGCGGGGCGGGCGGCACCCAAGTCCCAGTGGTCGACTTCGGTGCTTTCTATATCACCGGCTGGGACGGCGCGACGTGTGCGAACAACCAACCCTGGCCCTTCGCGCCGCTCGCCCAGAGAAACGGCGACATCTGGGGTCACTTCATCAAATACACGAGCCCTAATCCCGGTTCATCCGGCAACTCACCGTGCGATCCAAACGCGATCACACCCTGTGTTCCAGTCCTGACGAGATAGATCGGAGACACGAAGTGGAGGCGACACAATGCAAGTAGCCCAGAAACTCATCTCGACGCAGCGTGGATCGATGCTGCTTGCCGTGCTGGCCGCGGTCATCGCCGGCCTGTTGATCCTGGTGTACATCGGCCATTACCGCGACAGCGTGCGTGCCCAGGGCTCACCTGTGACTGTGCTCGTCGCACGCTCGACCATCACGAAGGGGACACCCGGTAGCGCCGTGGCGGCAAAAGCGATGTACACGACGGCGACGATCCGGCAGAGCCAACTGCTGGAGGGCGCGATCAGCGACTCCTCAGGGCTCGTCGGCCGCGCCGCGAGCGAGACGATCTATCCCGGCCAGCAGCTGACGACGGGCGAGTTCTCGACGTCGGCCACGTCGGTCGCGAGCTCCTTGACCGACGCGCAGCGGATCGTGAGCGTGCCGCTGGACACGGCGCACGGTCTCATCAGCGAGCTCCAAGCCGGTGACCGCGTCGACGTCTTCGCGGGCTTCAACGTCATTCCGGTGAGCCGCCAGGGAACGCCGCTTGCAGGTGGCCAGGCGCGGCCAATGCTGCGACTGATCATGCAGAACGTCGAGGTCATCGCGGTGAACGGTGCGAGGGGTGGCGTCGGTCCCGCCGGAGGTTCGACGGTGAGCCTGAAGGTGGACGACGTTCAGGCCGCGAAGCTCGCCTTTGCATCGGACAACGGCAAGGTCTGGCTCGCTTTGCGGCCGCCCTCGGGTGCGAAGGCTTCGCGTCCCGACGTCGTGACCGCCGAGACTATTCTGCTCGGGATTCGCCCGTTGACGATCGTCCGGTCCTTCGGAGGCCACTGATGGATCAGGCCGGCACCGTCTTCGCAATCCTCGACGGCAGCATCGACCCGCAACTGGTGCAGTCGTCGCTACCCGCGGGTGCCGCGCTGCGCGTGGCCGCGCTCGGCCAGAGCGTCGAGAGCGTGCTGTCCGCCCTGAACGAGACGGCGCCCGACCTAGTCCTGATCGGGTGCGGCGACGACTCGGAAGCCGGCGCGATCGACATGGTCAAGCGGACGCGATCCGAGCATCAGGACAGGGCTGTGGTCGTGATGCGCACCGGGAGCGTCAACGGGTTCATGGAGCAGGCGTTTCCGGCGAGGTCCGAGCGAGTCCACCTCGCTCGGCACGATGATCTGCATCGTCGGACCGAAGGGCGGCACCGGCAAGACGCTCACGGCGTGCAACCTCGCCGTCGCACTTGCATTGGCAGGGAAGCGTTCGGTTCTGGTGGATGTCGACCTCCAGTTCGGCGACGTCGGGATCGCCCTCGGGGTCGAGCCGGACCGAACCATCTACGACCTCGCACTGGCCGGCGGCTCGCAGGACGCAGACAAGCTGGAGCAGTTCCTCGTCCCGCATTCGTCGGGTGCGCGTATCCTTCTCGCACCGACCAGGCCCGACCAAGCGGCGGCCGTCCAGATCGACTTCTTGCGCGACGTCTTCGCCGGCCTTCGAGCCGACAACGACTTCGTGATCGTCGACACCCCACCCGCGTTTTCACCCGAGGTCATCGCATCGATCGACAGCTCGACCGATCTGTGTGTCGTGGGAATGCTCGACGCCCTTTCGCTCAAGGACACAAAGATCGGGCTCGAGACGCTCGCGCTGATGGGCTACGAAGCTGCGGAGCTGAAGCTCGTGCTGAACCGAGCGGATTCGAGCGTCGGCATCAGTCACCGGGACGTGGAGACGATTCTGGGCCGCTCTCCCGACATTTGCGTCCCCAGCGACCGCGCGATCCCCCGCGCGATCACCGATGGTCAACCCATCGTCCTCGCCGAGCCGGGGTCCGGAGCCGCACAGGCTTTCCGTGAGCTCGCGAGGCTCTTCGTCAACGAGCGAGCAGCCACAACGGGAGCCGAAGACGTCGCCGGTTCCACGTCGCCCTCGGGGCGCCGGAAGCTGTTCAGGAAAGCGAGCTAGGTCGTGGACCTCCAACAGCGTCTCTCATCGACGATCGCCGTCGACTCGAACGGTGCACACGAGCGCGATCCGTTCGGCGAGATCAAGAACAGGATCCACCTCGCACTCGTCGCCGAGCTCGGACCGCGTTTGTTCGGGATCTCGGACACATCAGCCGCCCGATCTCGGATCGAGACGGAGATCAAGGCGCAGCTCGGGCAGGAAGCATCGCTGTCCCACCGCGACCGGGAGCGCCTCGGCGCCGAGATCGCGGCCGACATCCTCGGCTACGGGCCGCTCGAGCGGCTGCTCGCCGACCCCACGATCTCCGAGATCATGGTCAACGGCCACGAGAACATCTGGATCGAGCGCGAAGGGCAGCTGCACGAGACGCCCCTCCGCTTCGACGACGAATCGCACCTGCGGCGCATCATCAACAAGATGGTGGGTCAGGTCGGGCGCCGGATCGACGAGTCGTCGCCGATGGTCGACGCCCGCCTCCCCGACGGTTCGCGAGTGAACGCGATCATCCCGCCGCTGTCGCTCTCCGGACCTCTGCTGACCATCCGAAAGTTCGCTCAGCACCGCTTCGGCTTCGACGAGCTCGTTCGCATCGGGACCATCTCGGGCCCGGGCGGCGACTTTCTCCGCCTCGCCGTGCAGGCAAAGCTGAACATCCTGATCTCCGGCGGAACCGGCACGGGAAAGACGACGCTTCTCAATGCCCTCTCGTCCGCCCTGCCCGACAGCGACCGGATCGTCACGATCGAGGACGCCGCCGAGCTGCAGCTGGCGCAACGACACGTGATCCGCCTCGAGGCCCGCCCGAAGAACATCGAAGGCGAAGGCGAGGTGCCGATTCGCGAGCTGCTCCGCAACGCTCTGCGCATGCGCCCCGACCGGATCATCGTCGGCGAGGTTCGCGGCGCCGAGGCGCTCGACATGCTCCAGGCGATGAATACCGGGCACGAAGGATCTATGAGCACGGTGCACGCGAACTCGCCGCGCGACGCACTCAGCCGCATCGAGACGATGGTGCTGATGGCCGGTTTCGAGCTACCGGTGCGCGCGATCAGGCAGTACCTCTCGTCGGCACTCGACGTGATCATCCAGCTCGAGCGCCTCGATGACGGCACCCGCCACGTCACGACAATCAGCGAAGTGCAGCGCATGGAGTCGGACGTCATCACGCTGCAGCCGCTCTACGAGTTCAAGCTTCGCGAGCTCGAGAGCGACGGGCACGTGGTCGGCGCCCTCGAGTCGACGCGCTTGAGGCCAACGCTGCTGCACAAGTTCGACAAGCGCGGCGTCAAGCTTCCCGATGGGCTCTTCGGGGACGGCTTCGGCGACGGCGACTGGATGACGCAGGGCGGTCCGAGATGAGGACGAGGCTCGTCGCAGCCGCTTCTGCGGCATTCATCGCTCTCGTGCTCGCGCTCCCGGCTTCGGGGGCCGGAGGCGTCCAGCTCACGCCTGTCGGGAGGCTTCCGTTT
>WNFV01001385.1_pt1 | contig 44444 bp, 41 predicted proteins | sample 5400101 | NCBI WGS metagenome assembly WNFV01 (sample SAMN13153361, study PRJNA577476) | soil metagenome | isolation source: 115 cm soil or saprolite under grassland replicate 1 | place: USA:California | collected 2016-06-15 | reverse complement strand
AAGGTCCAGATTGACCCGGATGATCCCATAAATTCCCAGATTCACGATCACTGCCGACAGCAGCGCTGACACGTTGGTGGGGGCGACCGGGTGTGCAAGCGGCAGCCAGCTGTTGACCGGCACCAACCCCGCCTTTACGGCGAATCCGAAGAATGAGAGGAGGAAAACGGCCGAGCCGATATCGCCGGCGAGCGACGGCGCGACGGTCCGGAGCTTGGCGAATTCCAGGGTGCCCGCGGCACCAGCGACGAGTATGAACGCCAAAGCGACCGCGATCGTCCCTGCCTCGCTCATCGCCAGCATGACGAAGCCGGCATGCGAGCTTTCGTCGCGCTCGTATTCGTAGTTGACCAGGAGATAGCTCGCGATCGAGACCAATTCCCAGGCCGCGAGGAAGGAGATCGCGTCGTCGGAAATGAGGACCAGTACGATTGAAGCGAACAGGGCATGATAGAGGACGCTGAAATATCGCAAGCTGTAATGCGCGAGGTACTTGGTGAGGTAGATGCCCGAGAACATCGATACCGGCAGGAACACCAAGCCGGCAGCGAAGAGAAAGAGCGCGGAGAGCCGGTCCGCTCCGAGAGTCAGCGTCCCCAGAGTGAGCACTGGCCATAGTTCGATACGGAACGCGGCGTCGGAGACCAGCAGCATACCGCTTGCCAGCAAAACGATAAGCGCGGTCAGCGAGCCGACCGCGCCAAGCACGATTGGATTCCATCGCGGCGGAATCAGGAACGCGATGACGGCTCCCGCAGCGCACAGGATGAAGAACGCCGCAAACAGCTGGGCAGTCATGCTCATTTCGGCTCCGCAGTCCGCTCTGGCGCGGGAGATACCAGCGTCGACGGTGGCTTTCTCTCGACGACGACAAGCAAGGCGTGAAGGATCGCCAAAGGTGGCGGCGGGCATCCCGGGACGACCACGTCGACCGGGATGATCTCGTCGGCGCCGCCCAAAGCTGCAAAGCTCGGACCGAAAACACCGCCGGAAACGGCGCAGGCCCCGATCGCCACGACACGTTTCGGCGCCGGCATCGCCTCGTACGTCTTGCGCAATGGGAGCCGCATGGCGTCCGACACGGGTCCGGCGACCAGCAAGATGTCGGCATTGCGCGGCGTCGGCGTGACGAAGAAGCCGAGCCGGTGCATGTTGTAATAGGGATTGTTGATCTGCCGCGCCTCGCTGATGCAGGCCCCACACGCCCCGGCATCGACGAAGCGCACATGGAGGGAGCGGCCAAAGACGCTAGCGAGCTTGCGCAGCGCCGCCCCGGTCTCGTCGGCACAGGCGGCCCATTCGTAACTCGGCTCCCACGCGGCGGCCGCTTTCACGTCACGCTGACAGCGGAAGCAATGGACGCACCGCCCGTGATCGATCGCGATCGCGCCATTGCTGCGCGTGATCGCGCTGGTGGGGCAACGCCCAACAAGGTTGTCTGCTTCCGGCGCCGATCTCAAACGTGTTCCGACCGGGCGGCCGGGGGAGACTCCCGGCGCGCCATCGTGCCGGTGTGGATAGGCGCTAGTCTTGATTCCGGTGCGTAGACCCTTGAGCACCCAGTTCGCCATGGCGCACTCCTATCGATCGCACTCGGCGTTCGACAGCCCGAAGCTCGCGAGGATGATGGGGAAGTCCTGGAACGCGAAGTTCTCTGCCGCCAGATGGAAGCCGTGCCAATTGGTGAATGACGGCGGCGTGATTCGGTAGCGCGCGACCGTCCCGTTCTCGTTGAGCCGCAGCCAATGGAAGGCAGCGCCATGCGGGGCCTCGACCGCGGCCAGCGCGGCGCCGACGCGCCACGGCGCGGGACCGGCGCAGGCCGACCCGTCGGGCAGCGAGAGCAACACGTCGCGTATGATTGCCGCCGACTGCTCCGCCTCGCCGAACAGGATGCGCAGACGGGCATAACCATCGCCCTCCTGCTCGGCGGGAACGGCAAAGTCGACGTTCCCGTATCCCGCATAAGGAAACAGCTTTCGGATATCCCGGGTAACGCCCGAAGCCCGTGCAATGGGGCCGACGAGGCCGTAAGAGATGGCACTTTTAGTGGTTACGATTCCGACCTCCTCGAGGCGGTCGAGAAAGCTGCTGGAATAGCGCAGCATCTGGTGCAGGTCGCGCAAACCCTCGGCAGCCTCGGCAACTGCGGTGGCGACATGCCGGCAATCATCGTCGGAAAGATCGCGAGTAAGGCCGCCTGGAGTCACCAAGCCGAACAAGTACCGGTGACGAGCGACCTCGCAACTCAGACGAAGCAAGTTCTCTTCGATGAGCGCGGCTTGGCTGGTGGCGATAGCCAGTGCCGTCGAGTTGCATATGCCGGTGATCGACGCCGCATGACTTCGCAGCCGCTCGAGTTCGGCCACGACGGTGCGAAGCGCCCGTGCGCGAGGCTGCACCTCGAGCCCGCAGATCGCCTCCGCGGCTTGGCAGAATGCCATGCCGTGGGCGAAGGCCGCCGTGCCCGAGAAGCGTTCGGCCAGCAGGAGAACGCGGTCGGCCGGCTGCCCCTCCGCGATCTTTTCGACGCCGCGATACTTGTAGAAGAAGCGCGGGATCGTCCGGATGACGTCCTCGCCCACGGTCTCGAGCAGAAAATGGGCGGACTCGGCGAAATCCGAGAATACCGGCCCGACCGGCATCGCGAAGGCGCCGGGGGCGGTCACGATCGTCGGCGGCTCCCATTTCGGATCCAACGCCCGGTGCTCAAATTGTTGCCGCGCATCGAAGCTCCGGCGCATCGGATTCACGCCTTCGGGCCAGTCCTCGTGCAAAATGAATTCGCCGAGCCGGGGATGACCCTCGAATCTCAACCCGAACAGATCCTCGACTTCGCGTTCGTGCCAGTCGACCGACGGGCCATGCACCAGGCCACTGATGGAGGGCACCGCCGCGATGCGCGCGTCGAGTTGGAGCTCGACGTGCACCCATGGCGAATCGGCGTCCTTGTAGAACACGTAGACGAGCGACCAGCCCGTTCCCGGCCCCTCTTCGACGATCAACGTAGCGAACGCAAAAACGAGATCCCGACTAAGCCATTGGCAGACTTCGACCAGGTCATCGAGCGCGCACTTGAGCCGGCAAATCCGCGCGGCATGATCGAGCGCGGCGATAACCCTTCCTTTCCACAAGCTTCTGCAGAGCTCGGGAAGATTTCCCGACCCGGCGCTGTCTTCACCAAAGCGATCGAGCATTGCCATCGCCTTGCCTAACCTCCCATGGCACTCGCCGCCGCCTTGAGCAGGTCTTGTAACGGGGCAGGTACGTAAATCCCGATCACAAGCAAGGGAACAGCAGCCAGCGCGAGCGTCGCTTTGCATGATCCTGGCATCGCCACAACCGGGTCGCGGCCGGGCATGCCGAAGACCATGCGGTTGACGTGGAACATGATGGCGCAGAACGCGACCACAACGAAAAATGCGAGCAGAGCGACGGCGACAAATTGGCCGCTGGCGAAGCCAGCCCTCAGGATCACGAGTTCGCTGATGAAGACCGCAAACGGTGGCGCTCCAGCGATGGCGAAGGCACCGAGGACCAATGCGAGCGCGGAGAGCGGCGATGAGCGGATGAGTCCGCGGACGCTCGCGATCTCCTGGTTGCCCACGGCCAGCACGGTCACGCCTGCCGCGAAGAAGCAAAAGGACTTCGTGATGGAATGCCCGGTCATTTGGTAAGCCGCGCCGAGATGCGCGTCGGTACCGCCGAGGCCCGCCGCAACGAGGATTATCCCCATGTGCTCGACCGTCGAGAAGGCGAACAATCGTTTGAAATCGCGGACGGTAATCAGCAGCAGGGTGGCGATGCCCACCGAGAGCAAACCGAAACCGATGAACCAGGGCCGCGCGTCGAGCCCGGGTGCGCCGCCGATCACGGGAAAAAGCCGCAGGATCACATAGAGCACCGTCGTGGTTTCGACGCCCGACAGGAGGGCACAGATCGAGGCCGGCGCTTGGCTGTGTGCATCCGGCAACCATGTGTGCATCGGGATGAGCCCCACCTTGGTTCCGAAGCCCACGAGGATGAGGAGAAAGGCCGGCCACAACAGCGCAGGCGGCATGTGCGGCGCCGCTTCGACGAGTCCGACCCAGGTAAAGGGCTCGTAACCGGCGACGCGCGATCCCCAATAAAGAATGAGAAAGCCGAGCAGGGCGAGGACTGCCCCGAGCGTGGTGAGCACGACGTACTTCCACGCCGCTTCGAGCGCTTCCGGCGTATCTTCGAAGCCGACAAGGAACGCAGACAAGAGGGTCGTGAGTTCGACGGCGACCCACATCAAGGCAACGTTGGCCAACACTGGCACTGCCAGCATCGACAGGACGAACAGGTTATAGAGACAATAGTAATACTGTTCCTTCCTGGTGCCGCCGTGTTCGACCCGGTACCTAATATAACCCCAAGAGAATAGCGCTGCGGTGAACGCGACCAAGGCGACAAGCACGAGGACGAGCGCGGCCAGGCCATCGCATGTCAGCCATCCATCCAATGCATCAAAGCTCCCGGTACCGACCGCTCGTGTTGCCACCGGCACAGTGAGCGCGAGAACGATCGCGCTCGCTACGAGTGTGATCGGAGCTGCAAAGCGGCGGCCGACCGGCAATAGCGATAGGCCGCTAGCGAGTGCCGGAACAATCAGGATGGCAGCAAGTTCCATGACGCCGTCAGTGCTCCCGCAACGTCGCCAGCCTTCCGACCGCGGTTGTACCCAACCGCTTGTAGATTTGGCGGGTCAGCATGCCGATGACCAATGTGATAACCGGCACGTCGACAGCGGCGGCAAGTTCGGCGATGACCGGGAGATTCGGAACGATCGCGATGCCGGCAAAAAACACGCCATTCTCGACTGCGAGCAAGCCCAGCAGTTGCGGCACCGCTTCGCGTCTGACCACGATCGTGAAGGCGCCCAGAAACATGGCCGCGATTCCGAGCGGCAGATTGATCGGGGCAAATGGCACCTCGACCGCGCCAAGGAGCGGATTGGCGACGACGTAGGCGAGGACGATGAGTACCGCAGCCACGAGCAAGGAGCTTGGGATGTTGAGCACGCGCTCGATCTCGCGCGTGCGATAAACCTCGGCGCTGACGGTATGCCGGAGGACCCAAGGGATCATCAGCGTCTTGGTGCAAATCGTGATAGCCGCGACGGCAAAGAGATGAACCGAACCGGATGCGATCCCGAGGAGAACTGCCGAGACCGTCAGCAGCAGGGACTGCAAGATGAAAAGCTGAAGAGAGGCCAGCACCTGACGGGTGGCCACGACCCCGAGCGCCGTGAGCAGAAAGAGAGCGCCGGTCAACGCGTCGAGAGCGGAGATGACGGGGAAGAGCGAGCTGTTCATCGTTGCAACCTAGATTTCCGACAACCGGGTGATCATCGCGACCACGGAGATGACGAACGCAGCGCCGAGGAACTCGGTGATGCGGAAGAGGCGTAGCTTGGCAAGCGAGGATTCGATGTAGACGAGGACGAGGACGAAACCCAAGGCCTTCAGGAGAACGAGCGGGATCGCAAGCAGCACCTCAGCGAACCCCATCCCATGCGCCAGTCCCCAGGGCGTGACCAGCACATTGAGAAAGATGATGATCAGGACGAAGAATTTCATCGCTCCGGCCCATTTCATGACCGCGGCTCCGCGCCCCGAATATTCCAACGACTTCGAGCGGTCGATCATCGCCAGCTCGAATTGGCCCGACGGGCTGTCGACCGGGATGCGCCCGTCCTCGGCGAGGATCAGCATCAGGAACGCGATCATCAGCAGGACATGCGAGGGCTCGAAGAAATTTGCGATCGGGGTGACCCAGCGCATCTGAACGATATAGGGGATGGTCGAGCCGGCAACGAACGAGACTGTGAGGAACACGACAATGAAGACCGGCTCGGCGAGGAACCCGACCATGCGCGTGCGGCTCGCACCCATCGGCCCGTATGGATTGGCAGTATCGACGGCGGCGAGGGTGGCGAAGAAGCCACCCAGCGCGAGAACGAAGCCGCCGCCGAGCATGTCGCCCATGAACGCGAAGAATAGGGGATAGCTCGTCAACACCGGAATGAGGAGAGCCACGAAGACCGGTGCCGCAAAGGCGACATAGGGAGCCGCGCGAAAGATCCACGAGCTTTGCTCGGAAACGATCTCGTCCTTGTGCAGAAGCTTCCAGATGTCGCGGTAAGGCTGAAAGATGCTCGGTCCGCGCTTCGACTGGAGATTCTCCTTGAGCCGACTGACGACGCCTTCAACCAGCGGCGCAAAGGCCACCACCACGAAGACTTGGAGAATGTTGTACAGGATTCGCTCGAGCATGGATCAGCCCCTGCGGTCCGCCTCGAGGTACGCCCGGCGTAGAGTATTATTTTCCTGCGCGGCGAGAGAGCCGCGGCGCTCATCATCTGCGCGGGCGCAATAACCGGCGACGACGAACATCGCACCATCCACCCTACTAGCTCATTCCTACGTACCCACTGCAATCGCGGATTGCGTGGAGCAACCGTAGGAGTCATCAGCCGGTCAGGGCGGTTGCGGCGGACTCCATCGCCGGATCAGGAGAGGTACTGGCGTGTTTCGCTTTTGATCGAATAGTTTAGTTTAGTTTATCACCACAAGCCGATCAATCGTCCTTCGTTCTCATTTGCGCTCTTCCAGGTCACCCGATTTCAGGTCAGGATATTCAACGGGTTATCGGGGTTGGTTCGCGGATTCGGGAAAGGGCTGTGAAGTTCTGAGGACTGTCTCGTCGGACGTCAGAGTACTGGTTGGGGGAAGCGCGTATGGGATTGCAAAAGAAGAAGGTACGGGACCAAAAACCACGCGACGAATTGCCGGACGGGCTACCCGATATCGAGTTCCATCACGGCCGCGCCATCTGGGTCTTGGCTAAGGTCGGTTTTCGGGGAGCTGCGAGTGAAAGCACTTTCAAAGAGTACATCAAATCGCTGCGCAAGTTGGGCGTACCCTTCGAGCGTGAAGAAATCGTGCGCAAACGGAGGGGTCGCTTAAAGAAATATTCATATCATCATCTGATGGAACTTGCGCTCGTCTTATATCTACGAGTGTACCACGTCGTACCAGATTCGGTGCTGGTCAAGATTATTCGATACCGCAAGAGCCTTTATCGGCATTATCGACAGGCCTATATCGAGCGTTGCACTGGCAGGGGAACGCCCATTGTCGTCGAAATAAGACGTCGGGCTCCAATAAAGATGCGGGGCGTATTTCTGGATCTGCAAATGAACTTTTCCGGGGGTAAGCTTGTGCGCTTTGGCCCCCCCAGAGCGCTATCAGCCTCCGAGGCTGTTGCGATCTTCGCAGAGCGTGACCTCGCCGCTCGAGCTTTCCTTCCGCTGAACCTGTCATTGCTGTCAGAGCGAGTGATTGCGCTGTCGCTTCGTGCGCCGTTGATTCGCCGTGGACCTCGTTCGGGTTCGAATATCGCATCGGCCATGCCGCGATAACATGCAATGAGGCGGCGGCTGGCGTGACAAAGATTCTCCTCACCCGTCATGGACATGTCGAAGGCATCGAGCCGAAACGATTTCGCGGTCGCGCCGACCTTGCGCTGACCGGACGAGGACGAGCGGAGGCGGAAGCCGTCGCCCAACGCATCGCGAGTGGCTGGCGCCCAAGCATGATCTACACCAGCCCGCTAAAGCGATGCATTGCGACCGGTGCCGCGATTTCGAAAGTCTGCAACGTCGACGCTCGCGCCCTCGATGTGCTCAATGACATTGACTACGGCGCGTGGCAATCCAGGAGTTACGAAGAGATGCGAGAGGCGAATCCGGAGGTCTTCGCCGCATGGTTTGCGACTCCCCATCTCGTGCGCTTTCCGGACGGAGAATCGCTTCAGGACCTCGTGGCGCGCACGGCAGACGCATTGCGATTCGTCCTTGCGCGTCACGCAGACGAGACCGTTATTCTCGTCGGCCACGACAGCATCAACCGCGCACTATTGCTCCAGCTTCTCGAGCAACCGCTGTCTTCGTACTGGCGCATGATACAAGATCCCTGCTGCATCAATGAAATCGACGTGGTTGGTGGACATGTTCGCGCGCTTCGCATCAACGAGACCCACCATCTGGCCACGATCGATGTCAGGTAACTGATGGTCGCGATCTACGCTTCGATTACTCGCCAACGGCGGGCATCGAAGCCGCTCGTCGCTCGACGGGATGCGAGCGCGCTGGACCGAACACACTGTCGTACAGATCTTTCCCGTAGCTGGTTTGCAAGGGCTCTGCTTCGATCATTCGGAACGTTCGCGTTCCGTCGGCTCGCCGTTCCGCCCGCAAGAAGACGACGCTTGGCATTTTCTTCTCGTACAGACTATGCGCAAATTCATACAAATGGGTGACGAAAAAGACTTTGACGCCGCTTTCGACCAACGCGTTCGTTATCTGCCTTGCGATCTCCGAGCCTTCCCTTTCGTTCGTCGCGGCAAACGACTCGTTGAAGAGCGCCATGGAGCTTGGCGTTATCTTGTCCACGATGTCGCTCATTCTGCCGAGCTCTTCATCCAGTTTGCCGCTTTCCATCGTGACGTCTTCTTCCCGCTTGTAGTGGGTAAAAACGCCATCGCGGACCTCGGCCGAGAAGGTCTCAGCGGGCACGAACATGCCGGCTTGCATCATGAGTTGCGCGAGGCCGAGGCTGCGCATGAACGTCGACTTGCCGCCGGTATTCGCGCCTGTGATGACGATCAGATCCTTCCCGTCGGCATCGAGATCGTTGCCGACAACCTTCCGTCCCGCGCTCAAGGCCAGGCAGGCGTCGTAGACGCCGGAAAACGACAGTTTCCGCTCGCCGGCGGGTGCGGGAACGGGAAAGCAGGTCGGCTCTCGCAGTTCGACGAGCAGCCGCTGCAAATTCAGGCACGCGACGTAAAACGCCAATTCCGTCCGCAGCATGTGAAAGAAGCTCAGAATGTGATCCGTGGACTGGGCGAGCGCATTCGCGACGAGATTGACGCCCTGGTCTCGCAATTCCGACAGGGCCCTGGCCCCGGCTTCATCGCGGGGATGGAGCTGGAAAGTGTAGCCCGGCGGCTTTTGCGACAAGAGACGCGCGATCCAACCGCGCTTATCCTCATGGGGCTTGCGCAGCACGTAATTCGTGCCCTTGTTGCCCTGGCCCAACTCCGCGCTTATCAAGACCCCTTTGCGGAATCTCAATTGCTTCAGATGTTTTTCGATGCTGGTGAAATACTCGTCGCTGAGCTCCTGCCTGAGCATCGCGAACAATCTCGAGAATCCATCCGACTCGAATTTTTCCGCATGTCGGTCTGCGAGAGCTCTCAGCGTTTTCAGCATGCCCACGAACATCTGCAGCACGTCCACCGCTCGGTGGAGGATGCCGCTGGGGTAGCGGGCAAAGAAGCTGAAATAATTCTTCTGCTCTCCTTCGACCGCTTCGATCGCGAGCTGATAGATGTCCCTCACGATCGATTCATGCCTCGAGCAGTCCCGAAAGACATGCTGGCGGTATCGTATGGTGTCGAGATCGGCGACGCTCGACAACACGGCGACCTTCGAGACCTCGAACAAGAAATTGTCGCCGGCCGCCATGGCGCTGAACAGAATGTCGAGGCCTAAGTCTTGCCTCAGCGCCTGTTCATTCCAGGGTAGGAGCTGCTGCAGATTGGGTCCTTGATCCCGGCGTATCTCCTTTGCCCTGCGCGCCAGGATCTGCTGCGGGTCGAAATCGCGATCTCTGTACATGAGGAACGCTTTCATGACTTGATGCGCTCCCTTATGCGGTTGTATGTCAGCCGGTATTTTTCGGCAATTGCCATCGCGTATGCGAGTCCATCGGCGGGCCGTCGCACGATTTTGAATGTTCGTAAGGTCGGGTTTTCCGGAACAACCGTGCTGACCATGGAGACGGTCTGCTCGCTGAACGATGCCAATTCGTCGACGAATGTCACCCAAACGCACAGCAAATCCACTTCCAGAATTTTTTGCATCATGTTCCTGCTCAAGAAAATCTCGTCTTGGAGCATTGTAGAGGTGAAAATTTCATTCATGATGATGATAGATTGCGATGTCGCCCGCTTCAGAATCGAGTGAACCCGTATCAAGTCGTCCTCAAGCTTGCCGCGGAGATTTTCGACCTTCTCCTCGCGTTCAAAATGAGTGAAGAGCTGGTCGAAGAGAAAGAGTCGCGCGTCTCGGCCTGGCACCGGGCACCCGATGCTGGCGAGGTAATGCAACTGTCCGAAGGTGCGAGCGAAGGTCGTTTTGCCGCCCTGGTTCGGACCGCTGACGACGATGATCCGCTCCTTGCCTTGCAAGAAGAAATCATTGCAGACGATCGAGGCCTTGGCGTCGATGAGCTTTTGGGCCAACGCCAAATCGAACCCTTCGTAGTCGTAGACCTCCTTCGACTTGCTGGAGACGTGCGGATAGCAGAACCGCAATCCAGCGCGTCTCAATTTTGCGGCGTGTTCCAGATAGGCGACGTAAAAATGAATCTCCCGGTCGAAGGCGGCAATCGTTTCGTCGACGAAGTCGGCGTGCCGCGCGTGATAGTCGTCGAGCCTTGAAAATAGCTCGGGATTCAATTGCGCAACGAACTCCAGGACTTTGGCTTCGATATGATTGATGTCCGGCGAGGAGCGGTATTTGATCCGATAGTCCTTCGCCGCTCCCTGTTTGAACTTTTCGAATGTCTCCTCGATTTCGGCGCTGTAGTCAGTTTCCGATCGGTAATGCCTAACTGTGAAGGCGTTGTCCTTGATGAGCACGCAATACCGCACGTCGGACAAATCGGCTTCGAGCGTGCTCGTTTCTTCACCAAGCGAGGTGAAGTGGCGGCCCGCAGCATAGTTCGTCAAATAGTCGCGGAACGCGAGGAACCCACGCGACTCGAGCGCTACAATCGATAGATCGGCTGCGAAGCGCTTGATGGCGTCGCAATAGATCTCGACCGCGTATAGAAAGCAGGCTTCCTTCTGATATCGGTAGTAGAGCTTGTTTGCCTGGGCCAGATGCTCGCGAATTTCGCGCATCCGTTGCGCAAATGACCGTACGTGCTCGAACAGCGTTGGACTTTCGAGCTCCTGGAATACTGCTTGGCGATACCGGATGGCATCGATACGGTTCAAAGGAAAGTGAAAGAAGGGCTTTAGATTGTAGTCGGCCCAGCCGTCGGTGACCGCGTCGACAATCTGGTCCAGATTCAAATCGACGAAGCAGGCGGGCGCGTCGACATGTTGCGCCTCGACCCGATCGTCAGCTCTTGCAAAGAGTATGCTCACAAAGGTCATTGCACAGACCGCCCGCTTGCAAGCAGATCGCGGTTGGGCCCGCAGCGCGCCACACAAGGTGGGCAGATCACCCCATAGCAACAGCGCAAAGCGCGCCACCCGCGGCCTCGCAAGCACGTCAGTTCGAAGGAAGTCATCAAAAAAACTCCCACCAAAGCGGCGCTTCGGTAGGAGTTATCAGCCCCAGAGGGCGGTTGCGGCGAACTCCATCGCCAGGTCGAAAACCATTTTAGGGGTGATATGGTTCCCGTCAACACGAGTCCAGGGCGCGCAGGCGGCAGTAGCGGGCTCTAGACGCTGCGCAGACGACCGCGACGCCCGCCAATTATCACCAAGCGGCTTTGGGAAATCGCTGATATTGTGGACGTTCTGGAAGCTTGGGAAAACACGGTCGCTGCCTGACTATGAACGTCACATTACTTAAAGCGCTGGTCGCGTTGGTGCCCGCATGCATGCTGTTTGCCGGTTCAGCAGTCATGTTCTTTAGGGCAAAGACGATGTTCTCTTTGCTACAGCTACTCGGCGCAGGATGTCTGGTGGTGGTCGTTCTCACCCATATTTCCGAAGCACTTCACTTATTTCCTTGGATGCGTTGGGGCGACGAGCACAGCGTTGGGCATTACCTCGATTTTGGGGGCGCCGTTCTTGGTTTCACGTTGTTTCCAGTGGGATATCTACTTCATGCGTTTACAAAGCAGTCGCCACAATCAAAATAGCCCACTATCGCGGCCGCAGCTCGCTTGCTCGATGCGGAATTGTTGCCTATGTTTGGTCCGAGGGGATGGGGTCCCCCTTGAAACGCCGAAAAGGCTGATGACTCCTACCGCGTGATGCCGGGCGGTGGGAGCGTGGAAAAGAGCCCCAACTCTCGCCCTTGCCGTCACGCGCGCATTAGCTCATGAGGAGGCGCGCGATGACCGACGTTTTCCTCGCATCGTTGCCAGCGAGCGTGCCGGTCGTCTGACGATGGCGGTATCATGAACGCGACACCTTCTGGGACCGCGAGCAAGAGCCTCATCGGTCGCGCGGCGGCGATGCGGTTCATCGTCATGCTCGGCGTGGTCAGTCTTTTCGCCGACATGACCTATGAGGGCGCGCGCAGCATCACCGGACCTTATCTCGGCGTTCTCGGCGCGTCGGCAGCCGTCGTCGGTATCGTCTCGGGCTTCGGTGAGTTGGTCGGCTATGCCATCCGTCTCTTGTCCGGTTGGCTCGGAGACCGGACGCAGCGCTATTGGGCGGTCACGATCGCAGGCTATGCCCTCAATCTTTTCGCGGTGCCGCTCCTCGCGTTCGCCTGGCGATGGGAAGTTGCCGCGGCCCTGATCATCGCCGAGCGCATGGGCCGCGCCATCCGCTCCCCGGCGCGCGATGCGATGCTATCCCATGCCGCGAGCCACACCGGCCTCGGGTGGGGCTTTGGTCTGCACGAGGCGATGGATCAGACGGGCGCGATCGTCGGTCCGCTCATAGTGAGCGCGGCGCTCTACCTGCAATACGGGTATTCCGACGCCTTTGCCATTCTGCTCGTCCCGGCCGTGATCTCGATGGTCGTGATCATCAATGCGCGATTTCTGTTTCCTCGACCGCGCGATTTCGATCTCACGCCGCCTGCGCTCAACGCCGGTGGCTTCAAGCGCGCGTATTGGATCTACATGATCGCGATCGCGCTGGTCGGCGCCGGCTATGCCGACTTCCCATTGATCGCCTACCATTTCGGTCAAACCGCCGTCGTGTCGCCGCCGCTCATCCCGATCCTCTATGCGGTCGCAATGGCGAGCGACGCTGCGGCCTCGCTCGTCCTGGGGCCGCTATTCGATCGTCGCGGTCTCGTCGTTCTCATCGCCGGCGTGACGGTCGCCGCGGCGGCGTCTCCGCTGGTGTTCCTGGGTGATGCGACGGCCGCGGTTCTCGGCATGACCTTGTGGGGCATCGGCATGGGAACGCAAGAATCGGTGATGCGCGCCGTAGTCGCCGGCATGACCGCGCCGGACCGGCGCGCGACGGCGTTCGGCATCCTCAACGCGGTGTTCGGCGTGGCGTGGTTCATCGGCAGCGCGGCGCTCGGCATCCTCTACGACCAATCCGTCATGGCAGTGGCGGTGTTGTCGCTCGTTCTTCAGCTTCTCGCCGTTCCACTGCTGCTCGCCATCATGAGCCGACGGGTGGCGCGCTGACATGCTTCGCCCGTCAGGAGGCTAGTCATGAAGAGCCTTGCCCGCCCGTCCTTCTTTCGATTGTTCGATCTGCTCGTGAGCCACACCAATCCGGGCATGAAATTATCGCGATGGGCATTCGATGGCGTGGAGTTCGAGCGCGAGCGGCACAGCTTCATGGGTCCGAAACACGGCGTTGCCATCGAGATATTCACATTGACGCGTGGCGGTCGCCGCGGCTGGGCCCTGATGGTGACCAAGGAATACTGGTGGGTGGGCCAAGAGAGCAAAGCGATGAAGAACTTGCGCTGGGCTCGCCCGACGACCGGCCAACGCAGCGACATCATGGCATGGCTGCGCGAGCAGGAGGCGGCGCTCGATCGCCTGTCGAACCCGGCGCAGCGGATAGCTTCTGCTGATCCAATTGCCGCACCGAGGCGATAACGGCGCCGGTGCCCCGCATGGGTTGGCGCTCTTGATCCATCGGGTCAATCGCAGCGAGGAGATGACGTCGGCCATCGAGGCGGCCAACGCCATAGGTGCGGCAGATCTTGGCGACCGACGTCCACCTGCAGCGCCGGCAACAGGCCGCGCCATTTTTTGCTCGTGCGCGTCAAGGCAGCCCGTCAAGTTGAGTCAAGGTGTCAAGGCAAATTTCGACCATGCGACTCTGGCGGGCTCTCGCGCGGTTGCCCCCTGCATTGCTTTTTGCGACCAGAAAGGACCCGCGATTGGTCCGAGATACCTCACTGCAGCAATCGCCAGCGGCGCTGCTGCTGTCTTGATTCGTCGACCACGAGCAAAAAAAGTTTTCCGGAATTTGCGGAAATGCGTGCGGTGCTGTTTGAGGCGAACGTCTCGTGCTTATTCCGCGGCGATCGCAAGATCGGGCATCGACTCGTGCAGGATTACGCCTTCGATCGGATCAAACTCTCCCTGCCACGGCGCTTGCTTGAGTGCTCGCATCGTGGCCTCGTAACCTGCATTTCGGCGCATGCCGATTCCAGATGGACTGAAATCGATATCTTTAGTGTGGTTCTCATTTTCGAGACGCGGCGCCAGAAGGCGCACGACGTGCATCTGTGTCACGCACCCATAGCCGGCGAGTTCGCGCACCGCCTCGCTCTTGCGTACTTCGTCTGGAAAGTGCCGAACCAGTTGGCTAATGACGTGGCGCAGTCGATGCGTCTGTTGCTGCCGGGTGATGTGGCTCGCAATACGGCTCGAGTACTGAATGTCCTTCTGACGGTGCAGAACTTCCCAGATTGATTGCGGTACAGGCCCCTCCGGATTCCACAAGTGAACTGCGAAGATGAGGGAGTTGCGGCGGGGATTGTCGTCGAAAATCACCTCAGTCGGCGTGTTGGAAAGGATGCCGCCATCCCAATAGAATTCGCCATCGATGTGGACGGCTGGAAACGCTGGCGGCAGCGCTCCGGACGCCATGATTTGCTCAGTGGTGATCTCGGACTGACGGCTGTCGAAATAGTGCATCACGCTGGTGCGGACATTCGCGGCACCGACGGTTAGCCGCGGCGACCCTCTGTTGATGATCGAGAAGTCCACCAACTCGCCGAGTGTTTCGCGGAGCGACGCGGTCGAATAGAAACCAGCGCGATCCACCCCTAACGGGATGTGTGCGCCCCAGAATGCCGGCAGATTAGGCTTGAAAAATCCTGGGATGCCACTGACTAGCGTCGACCAATACGACCACGCGTCGGAGATTCCCGTCCATGCTGGCACGAATGGCCATGCGCTGGAACGCTCCATCCTCTTCCAGAACTCATCGAGTTTTGTGAGGCGGTCCTGAGGCTTATTGCCTGCGATGATGCTCGCGTTGATAGCACCGATCGACGTACCGACGATCCAGTCCGGTTCGACCCCCGCCTCGTGCAGCGCCTGATATACACCGACCTGGTAGGCGCCCAGAGCTCCGCCGCCCTGAAGGACGAGCACCACTTGTCCATTCGCCTTTTTGCGAAATTCATTGACCATTTCTTGAACCATTGCCTTGGGCATGTCACTCATCGCTGTCTCCATAAGGTCGATAAATGTTGGAGCGCAGTTCGGCGGGCCTGACCGCCACTCCAACAATTTCAGTGCGCCGTCCAACCGCCGTCGACGGGCAACGCGATGCCTGTAATTGAGGCAGCGGCGTCGGAGGCAAGGAAAACCGAAAGCGCGCCGAGCTCTTCGACGGTGGCGAAGCGCTTGTTGGGCTGCTGCGCGAGCAGGACGTCGCGGATGACCTGTTCGCGCGGGATGTTATGCGCCTTGGCCTGTCCTTCGATCTGCGCTTCCACCAGCGGCGTATAGACGTAGCCCGGACAGATGGCGTTGCAGGTGATGCCTTGCTCCGCGGTCTCGAGCGCCGTCACCTTGGTGAGCCCGATGATGCCGTGCTTGGCCGCCACATAGGCCGATTTGAACGGCGAGGCGACGAGGCCGTGCGCCGACGCGATGTTGATGATGCGCCCCCACTTGTTCTGAATCATCGATGGCAGCGCCAGCCGAGTCGTGTGAAAGGCCGATGAAAGATTGATGGCGAGGATTGCGTTCCACTTTTCCGGCGGGAAGTCCTGTAAGGGGGCGACATGCTGGATCCCAGCATTATTGACCAGGATGTCGAGCCGGCCGGACGATTGCAGGGTGTTTTCGATCATCTCGCGGATCGCCCCGGGCTTCGACATGTCCGCCGGCGAGTAGGAGACCCGGACCTTGAAGTCCGCGGTGATCTTGGCCTGCGCATCCGCCACTTCTTCGGGCTTACCGAAGCCGTTAAGGACGATTTCCGAACCGGCTGCCGCCAAGGCCCGGGCAATGCCCAAGCCGATCCCACTCGTGGACCCAGTTACCAGCGACACCTTGCCCGCAAGTGCCTCGCGGGTATTGATATTTTCCGCCTTGATGGCGATGTTCATGGCTCGAAGCCTTCCGGTTGGGGCGCGGACCTCCCGCTTCTCTGTGGGGCCAATTTGCCGGACAGGGCCAACCAGCGCCAATGCCAATAGGCTAATGGGTTGATACAGTCCGGCTATGGAAATGCATTTGCGATGTCGCAGTCGAAAGGCCCTGCAGGAACGGAACCTACACAGACGGCCAGTGGGGCAATGGTAGCCATCTGATCTGCAGGAGGCGGATTAAGTATGGCTCGCCACGCCACTCTACCGGCGCGTCGGCTTTCACGGTTGTCGAGCAAGTGTATGTGATTGACGCCGGACGGGTGTGTCTCCTCACGATCGGGCCAGGTTAGTCGCCGGCACGGAGTTGAGCTATGGAAATGCATCAAGTCCGGTATTTTCTCGCGGTCGCACAGGAGCTGAACTTCTCGCGCGCCGCTGAAAAGTGCAACGTCTCGCAACCCTCTCTCTCGCGGGCGATCCAGCAGTTAGAGGGGGAGTTCGGTGGTCCGCTCTTTCACCGCGAGCGCAATCTCACGCACCTTACCGATCTCGGCCAAATGGTTCGGCCTCACCTTGAAACCGTCTACAACGCAGCTGCTAAAGCAAAACGATTGTCCCAAGATCTGAGTCAGCTGAAGAGGGTACCCCTCAAGCTCGGCATAATGAGCACAATATCACCGGACGAAATTGTCGACCTCATTGCAGCGCTCAAGACGCGGCACGAAGGACTTGAACTACGACTTTGCGATGCAAACGCCAAGGACCTGCGGGATCGTCTGCTTGCCGGTGATCTTGAGGCCGTTATTTACGCGCTGCCAGACGAAGAAATCGACGAGCGAACTCACGTTATGCCGCTCTTTAGTGAGCAGATGGTCATCGCCGTTCATCAAGGCCACAGGCTCGCAAACGAGTGTGCTTTTCCAGTCAAGGAACTGAATGGTGAGTGCTATATACATCGGATGAACTGCGAATTCGCCGGTTACGCCGACCATATACTTCAAGAAAAGGGCGTAACCTGCATGCCGACGTATTGGAGTGAACGCGACGATTGGACCATGGCCATGGTCGCAGCCGGTCTAGGTTTTGCCTTCATGCCGGCAAATGCTGTCAAGCATCCTGGCGTAATCGCATTGCCCGTCGTTGAACCTGAGTTCTGGCGAAAAGTTAATTTGGTCACGGTCAGGGGCCGACCCTACTCGCCCGGTCTCGGCGCGTTGGTACGGGAGGCCATGCGCAAAAAATGGTTCGGTAACAAAGCTATTGCGGTTCGCTTGGCTGAAGAAGGCTCCGCGAGCATCGCGAAACGAGTGAGCTGATATAGCCTTGCCACGCAGACGAATCAGATCCGATATATCCTGGCGACGGTCAGCGAGCTGATTTTCCAAGCCTGCCGAGAAGTGCAACGTGACGCAGCGGTCGCTGACCCGCGCCACCAAAAAGCTCAAGGACAAGCCTGCGGCCTGTTTCGGCGCCAACGTCCGCAAGCCCAGTTGACCGGGCTCGGCCAACCGGCTCTATGTGAAGTGCTGCCGGGCAGAACAGCGCCGGAAATCGTCGAGCTGCCTAAGACGACTTGCCATTGCCGCAGACTTGACCTCAGTTTCGGAGCGCGGTGAGCATATTCGCGATCGCCAGCGGCTTGCGATAGTCGGGATCCATGAAGCGAGCGCGGATGCGCCCATTGCGTCCGACGACGAACGTCGCAGGGATCGGCAGCATCCAGGAGCTGTTGCCCTGAAAGGTCGGAAGATCCCGACGACCTTCCATCATCTTCTGCAACTCCGCGCCGATCCAGATGACCAGATTGAGCGAAAGCGCATATCCGTTGTCCACGTCGGTGAGGATCGGAAACGGCAAGTTCGACTGGGATTTGAAATCGGCCACGAACTTCTGCAGATCGGGCATGATCGCGACGATCTGGCCGCCACCCGCCGCCAATTCCTTGTGCGCCTGTGCCAGCGCACTGACGTTGATCCGACAGTAGGGGCACCAATGCCCACGGTGAAAGGTCACCGCGACCGGCCCTTGCGCCAGGAGCTGGTCGAGGTTGACCATCTGCCCGGCGTGATCGGGCAGCACGAAAGGCGGTAACGGCTCGCCTGCCTTCGGCGCCGAATTGCCGGCACCGTAGTGGCGGAGCCGCTCCACCAGCCTGTCCACCGCTGCGGCAAAGTCGGGCCGCCGTTGTCTTGCGGAATCGGCGACTGTGCGAAGCTGCTCATCCAGAGAAGCATCTATGTCGCGCACGCGTTTGAACGCGTCGTCCAGGCTTTCTCCATCGACATTGGCAATCATTCGAGGGCTCTGGCGACTGGGTGTTGGCCACAACCGCTAGGCGGTCGCAGCGTAGCTCTCTCCGTTCGATCCCTCGAGGGTGGTCCCATGTCACGCATGTTTCCGGCTCTGCTCCTGGTGGAGTTCTGCTCCCGGCGGGACGAGAAACGCTCGATCGCTGACCGGATCTCCGACCTCGGTCGCCATCGGCGGCGCGATCATCACAGCAGGCATCACGTCTTCGATGCGTGAGCCGGAAATGCCGGTGATCAATCGCGTGCCGCGTTGAAACGTAACGTAATTCCAGCCCCAATTCATAGCGACCGCCAGACGATTGCGGAACCCGATCAGAAAATAGACGTGCGCGAGGCTCCACAGGAGCCATGCCGCGAGCCCGGAGACTTTGAACGTGCCGAGCTGTGCAACGGCACGCTTGCGGCCGATCGTAGCCATGGACCCGAAGTCGCGATAGCGGAACGCCGGCGGTGTTTTACCTGCAGCGCGCGCCATCAGCAGATTTGCCACGTACCAGCCCTCTTGCTTGGCGACCGGCGCCACGCCGGGCAATGGTTTGCCATCGGGGCCCACTGCTGCAGCCGCGTCGCCGATCACGAAAATATTCGGATGCCCCGGCACCGAAAGATCGGCTTTCACTTTCACCCGGCCGGCACGATCACTTTCGGCGCCGAGCCATTCAGCCGCAGGGGAAGCCTTCACGCCGGCGGCCCAAATGATCGTGCGCGTTGGCAGGCGTTCTTGACCGAGCGAAACTCCGGAGCAATCGCAATCCGTGACACCGGTCCCGAGCCGGACCTCCACCCCAAGTTGTTCCAATGAACGCCGCGCGGCCTCCGACAATGCGGGATCGAACGGTGCCAGCAGTCTTGGCCCGGCCTCGATCAGACTAATCTGAGCGCAGCGAGGATCGATGGATCGGAAGTCGGAGGCCAGGGCCCGCTTCGCCAATTCGGCGATTGCGCCCGCCACCTCGACGCCGGTCGGGCCGCCGCCGACCACGACGAAATTCAAAAGACGACGCCGTTCGTCGACGTCCGGCTCGGTCTCAGCGCGTTCGAACGCGAGCAGGATTCGGCGGCGCAAATAGGTCGCATCGTCGATCGTCTTCAAACCGGGTGCGTAGGATGACCAGTCATGCCCGAAATAGGCGTGCTCGGCCCCAGTCGCGACGATGAGATAGTCGAACGGAATGCGGCGCCCTTCCGCGACCACTTCTTTGCGCGCAGCATCGACTCCCGAGACCTTCGCCAAGATCACATTCGCGTTGTTCTGCCGACGGAGAATGCCGCGAATCGGCGACGCGATATCTCCGGGCGACAAGGCGGCGGTCGCGACCTGATAGAGCAGCGGCTGGAACAGATGGTAATTGTGGCGATCGACGATGGTGACGTCGAAGGGCCCCTGCGCCAATTGCTTGGCAGCCGACAGACCGCCGAACCCTGCTCCGATGATCACAACGCGAGGGCGCCGGGGTACGGCCTGGGCCATGTGGGTCATGATGTGACTCGCCTCTCTTTATCTCGGTATCCCGGTGTCATGCAGCTTCGCGAATGCCGACGACCACATTGGTGTCCAAGAGAAGCGCCAAGTTGGATGCGACCTCGAATTTGGACGTGGCTGCGGTTGCGAGGCCCGCGGCCGTGACTACGGTCTGGCCTTCGGACAAGGCGCGAAAGAAGACATATCCGCCGGGCGGAAGACACCTGACTTCGACCTCAAAAAATGGCCGCGCCACCAGGGCGGCTTCGGCGCTCCATCGGTCGATCATGCCGTCTTCTTCATCGCTCTGATGGTTCTCCCAAATCGTCACGATTGGGAAACGCGATTGGACCAGGCACACTGAAGGATGCAGCGAGACCCGTAGCCCATTGAGGCGCTCGGCCCGTAGCGACGATAAGGCCTCTGCGCCGAGCGGCCGGACGTCGGCGGCGCGCTGAGCCCTCCCTCGAACCATCTCGAGCTCGGCAATGTCCGCAACATATTCGATCGACGCGGAATTGCCCTGGCTTCGGAGGAAGAGCGGGAAGTTGTCGCCGTAACTGGGAGTAATCGGAATGCTCGGCGGTTCACCGAGGATGAATCGACGCGTAACGACACGAAACGACAGCTCCCCGACCAAGCGGCGGATTACGGGATACCGCGCGGCCAGGAACTCGATCGGGCTGATGCGATCGCGATGAGCCGAAACATTGCCGTCTGAGCGTCGCCCCAAGTGCGGCTGCACGCACAGCCCTGCGCGCGCGTGGGGATCGAAGCTGGTGAGGCTTTGCTGGATGTTTCCCACAGCGCGCTCCTCCGCTCAGCGATCAAGCAGCAAGGCGGTGTTGATGTCGCCGCGTCGGCGACGGCAGGCTCGCTTCGGCGCGCGCCACCTCGCTCGTGAAGATCGGAATTGGTGGAACGTCATTGTCCCATTCCGTCAGGATCGGAACTGCGTTTCGGGCCGACAACATTCGGTGAAAATGACCATGCCGTTTTCGCGATACGCCCCGACCGGGTAAATGCAGTACCAATACCCCCAGGGATGGACGGAAGCGGCTTACAACCTTGCGAGAGCTTAGTCATGGCATGCTCCATGCCGCGTGGCAGGAGCAGCAAGAGCCGCAACGACGATGATGATGGAGACGATGGGCAACAGGCACACGACCTTGAGATGGATCGTGGCGTCGGCCCTTCTCAGCGAGCGGTTCACAGCCCTCCTCCTCGGGACTCCATGTCCCCGACGGCGATCGACATCCGCGAGCTAGTGAACATCGGCCTGCGCAATTGCGGAAATATCGATTGGCTATCGAGCTGATAGCCGCCTGCTATGTGCCCTGCCGGCACTCCTAGACTAACCCGCACGCTCCATAGCGCCGCGCTATCGAAATCGAAGCCAATCGGTATTTAAGTTCGGCGTCGCCGCGCTCCATTCTGGCCGCCGATGCATGGTCGTGTCATCAGCAGCCAGGAGGAGCCAGCCATGTTCGCGCGCCTGATTCAGCTTTGTTCAGCTGTTCTGTTCGCCTATGTCCTGACGGCATCGTCACCGGTCGCGGCGCTCGCCGGCAATGACGGCATCGTCAGGGTAAAGAGCGCCTATCCGATCGGAGACACGATCGAGCGCCTGAAGAAGGACATTGCCGACAAGGGCATCAAGTTCTTCAACGAGATCGATCAATCCAAGCTTGCCGCCGACGCGGGGATCAAGCTGCAGCCGTCGGTGCTACTGATCTTCGGCAATCCGCCGCTCGGCACGCAATTCATCACGGCAAACGCCAATGCCGGGCTCGACTGGCCGGTGCGGTTGCTTGTCTTCGAAAACGAGAAGGGCGAGGTCTGGACCGCCTATACCGATTTCGACTGGATCGCACGGCGACACGGAATCAAGAGCCGCAAGGACCAGTTCAAGATGGCGTCGAGCATGATCGCGTCCATCACGTCGAGCGTGAAAGCAAAGTAGCAATTGGATCAGCAGCCAGCTCCGGCAGGATTGCCGGAACTGCCGGCGATGTAGGGCTGGAAGTGTGCGCCGCGGGAGGCGCGACCATGGACGATGTGACCGCGTCGACGCCTACAAGATCCGGATCGGCCGGTCGCTCTTGCTCGGGCCTTGAGGTATTGGTAGCGGCAGATATCGTCAAAACCATCGCGCATGAATTGACCTTCATGAGTCTCGGCCTGCTCGCCGGGCTCGTGCTGATTCGCACCTTTCTCAGCTGGACGCTGGTGTTGGAAATCGAGGGCCGGTGGCCGTGGCGGCGAGAGCCGACATCAAGAGCATGCTGTGATCGCTCAGCGTTCGCTTGCGATAGCGGCTGCGTATCGATTCAAAAGCTATTTGGCATTTCCGTTCGACGACCATTCGGCCGATCCTCGGTGCCGCTGCGGCCTCGCTACGGCCGAGGCGTAACAAAGGAGACCACGAATATGTTCAACCGCATCACCCGTGGCCGAGGATTCGGCCGAAGCATGGTTTTCGCCGGTCTCGCCGCGGGAGCGGCGTTCGTCGGCGTAACCTCCGCGGTTGCCGGTGGCTGCCCGGCCGGCAAGATGACGGCCGACGTTCGCCAGCCGGCGACCCATGCGGCCAAGGGTGTCACCGACACCGTGCTCGCCGCCATCGACCTCGAGAAGGAGCCGGCGAACATCAAGGAACGCCAGCTGCGATTCCGCAAGCTCACCATCGAGCCCGGCGGCATCGTGCCCTGGCACAGCCACGGCGACCGTCCTGCGATCATCTACATCGCCGAGGGCGAGATCGTCGAATACGCCAGCAACTGCGCTGATCCGATCGTGCACAAGGCTGGCGACATCAGGCCGGAGACGAGCGGCACCGCGCACTGGTGGCAGAACCTCGGAAACAAAACCGTCGTTCTGTTCGTGGGTGACGTCCTTCACGACAAGAGCGACCACAATATGTGACGGCGCACCCGCGTCGCCCGAACGGCTTGTGACGCCCAAACGCTTGGGATGCCCAAGTGGGCGTCACCTGCCCGCAGAGCTGAGGATTCCGTCATGGCGCAGGCAGCATCTACCTTGGAAATGGCAGGGATGGAGATGCCGGGACACTCTTCCGGCGTGTTGCTGCGCTCAGCTGTGATCTGCCTGACCGCCTTTCTGACGGTGGTGGACCTGTTCGCGACCCAGGCGATCCTTCCCTCCCTGACGCGGGCCTATCACGTCACGCCGGCGGCGATGGGCTTTGCCGTCAACTCCAGCACGATGGGTATGGCGGTCGCCGGGCTGGCTGTCTCCTTGTTCAGCCAGCGCATCGATCGCCGACTGGGCATCCTGATCAGCCTCGCCTTGTTGTCGATTCCGACCGCACTGCTGGCGATCGCGCCGGACTTGACCACATTCACCGCGCTCCGCATCGCGCAAGGGCTGTGCATGGCGTCCGCCTTTACCCTCACCCTCGCCTATCTAGGCGAAGAATGCAGTGCAGCCGACGCCGGTGGCGCCTTCGCCGCCTACATCACTGGCAATGTCGCGAGCAATCTCATCGGCCGCCTGGTCTCGGCCGCGCTCGCAGACCACCTAGGTCTTGCTTCCAATTTCTACTTCTTCGCGGCGCTTAATCTCGCGGGCGCAGTGCTGGTCTACTACACCGTCGCCCAGACCGCCCCGATGATGCAAATGGGGCAGGGCGCCCGCTCCCCTTTCGCAGCGTGGATCGCGCATCTGCGCAACCCGCAACTCCCCGCTGCTTTCGGCATCGGATTCTGCATCCTGTTCGCGTTCATCGGCACGTTCACCTACGTCAACTTCGTTCTGGTGCGTCCGCCGCTATCGCTCGGCCCAATGCAGCTTGGATTCGTCTATTTCGTATTCCTGCCCTCCGTCGTGACGACGCTCTTGGCCGGCCGCGCCGTTCGTCGGTGGGGAACCCGACCGACTCTGTGGAGTTCGCTGGTGCTGGCTGGCATCGGGTTGCCCCTGCTTCTGCTGCCCAATCTCACAGCAGTCCTGATTGGGATGGTGCTCATCGGCGTCGGGACGTTCTTCGCTCAGGCGACCGCGACTGGCTTCGTGAGCCGTGCTGCGACCGCAGACCGCGGCTCCGCGAGCGGCATCTATCTCGCTTGTTACTTCGCCGGTGGTCTGGTCGGCACCGCGATCTTGGGTCAAATCTTCGACCGGATCGGATGGCCGGCCTGCGTCGCAGGGATTGCACTGTCGCTCGCAGCTGCCGCGCTTCTGGCGCTTCGCCTGAAGATGCCAACTGACAACTAATCACTACGCACCGGAGAGTGACCTATGAACAGATTTTGGCGCGGCATCGCGATCTTCGTACTCGGCGGAATGCTCGGCACCGGCCTCGGTGTCGCACTCGGGTTCTTTTTCTTCCCCTACGTCTTCCCACCGCCGGTGGCTGCCGAGCAACTCGCCGCAGCCGAGCGCTCCAAGCTCGTTGCTTCCGGCACCTTCATTCATCCCAATCCCTCGGACTCGGTGCATTACGGCAAGGGCAAGGTTAGCGTCTACGAGCACACCGTATTTATCGAGCCCGATTTCGAGGTCGGGCCGGGACCGGCGTTCCACGTCTATCTGGTCCCGAAGGCATCGATTCGCTCATCATCGGATCTAAAGGACGCCATGTTCGCCGATCTCGGAAGCCTGCGCGCCTTCAAGGGCAGCCAGCGCTATCCGATCCCGGCCGGCATCAGTCTGAAGGATTATCAGAGCGTGATCATCTGGTGCGAGCGCTTCGGCGTGCTCATCTCGCCCGCCGACCTGACGACAACCGTGGCCGTACGTTGATATACTGACCAGCCTCGCTCAGTTTACTCCGCCGCGACCTGTGTCGCGCCGGCATTGAGCTTGGGATTGAGCTCGCAGGCCTCCTCCCAGCTCAGCACGTTGAGCGATTTGACGAACTTGCCGACGCCATCGACCTCGGCGCAGAACAGCCCGAGCTCGATGATCTCTTCATCGCTGAAGTGCTTAGCGAGATCGGTATAGGCCTGGTCTTTGTCGATAGAGTGCTCGCCCTGTTTGAACAGATCCGCATAATGCAGCGCTGCCTTCTCACGCTCGCTGAAGCGCTTGCTGCCCGCATAATCGAACAGGTCGTTGATCATGTCCTCGGTCAGCCCTTCCGCCTTTGCGACCGTCGAGCGTACAGTCGAGCAATAGCCGCATTGATGCGCGACCGAGATCTTGATGCGGCACATCTCCTTGAGCTTGTGTGGCAGTATGCCCTCATAGAGCAGCTTGTTCCAGTATTCGACCCAGGCAATGCCCAGCTGGCTACGCGTCATCAGGCTGACTACGCGCGGATCAGGCGCACCGGTGCGCTTGGCCGATTCGATTAGCCCGCGCGTGTGGGGAGTCTGTTCGCTTTCCTTGATGTAGCGCAGCCTAGGCATCTGTTTCCTCCAGTGTTCGATCTTTGGTACGGGTGCTAACCCACCACTCCTGAGCCGCGGAAACCATCGCTCAGCCGCGCAGCAGGGGCGCGAGATCGGTGATCGCCTTGACGACGGCGCTCGCTTGGAAGCCCAGCTCCTCTGGAACTTCAGCGGCGCTACGCTGGATCCAGAACGTGTTCAGCCCGGCAGACGCGGCGCCGTTGATGTCCCAGGAATTCGCCGAAATGAATCCGAGTTCGGGATTCGTCACTTTCATGCGCTCGGGGGCAAGATTGTAGACGCGCGGGCTGACTTTGAAAATCTTGACTTCCTCGACGCTGATGATGTCGTCGAGAAGCTCACGAATCCCCGCGCTCTTCGCCGCCGCCTCCAGCATCTTGGGCTCGCCATTGGACAGGATCGCGAACTTGACCCCTTGCTTCTTTAGCGCCTCGAGGCCGGGCTTCACGTCCGGGAAAGCGGCTAGGCTCAAGTAGGCCTCCATCAGTTGCTTTTTCTTGTCGGCCGTGAGGTCAAGCTGGAGATTCTTGGTCGCCCAAACCAGCCCGTCCTCGGTCAAGCCCCAGAAATCGCGGTGGCGGCCCATCAGGCTGCGCATCAGGCTGTATTGCAGTTGCTTCGCACGCCATATCTGCGCCAGCTGATTGCCTTTGCCGGGATAAAGCTGCTCGCACAATGCGGTAACCGAGAAGACATCGAACAGGGTCCCGTAGGCATCGAATGCTAATGCCTTGACCGCCTTGAACTGACCGGCCATCTGAGCCGCAACCGGCGTCGCGGCCCAAGCCGCGCCGGCGACTGCCGCCGTCGCACCGGCGAGTTGCATGAACTTTCTACGATCGCTCGACATTTTTCCCTCTCTGCGGACGTGCCGCCATCGCTTTCTCAGCATACCAATGATTGTCGCTGGCGGTGACTTTGCCAGACGTCCCGTGGGTAGCTGAACGCCGAGCGTTACGCTGTGCCTTTTCAGCTCCCGGTGCAAGGTCGATCAATGACACCGGCCACAAGCAGCGCCGACAGCGACCGCCAGCGTGATGATCAGATCGCGATGAACGGTCATGCAGTCCACCAAGTTCGAGTTCGTGATCAACCATTCAATTGGGCCTCGGTACTTCGGTCGCGCGCCCCAGAGGTGCCAGAGATTGATGTTCCCCCCTAGCTAGGGATCCGTTGACGTGATGAAAAAAAAGATTTCCGTACATTGCGTAATTCAGCGCGCGGGCCCCTGCGGTCTAGGCGTTCGAGGCGGCGAGGATTTTGCCCCCTACGGCTGCCAGGAGGTCCCGCGCGCGCGTCAATCCCTGCAGGCGGAGCGGGCCGAGCGCGCACGCGAGCTCGAGCAGCAGTGGTGTCGAAAACCGCGGCGCGCGTTCACGCTAGCCTCCTCGCTGCGGGCGGCCGAGGCCGATCTTGCCGCCGTAATGACGCTGCGCCTTCATCACCTGGATCAATTCCAGGCCGGCCGCTATCCGCCCAATCGACTAAGGCATGACCTCGTACAAATTCAAAATCGGTCAATCGGTTTGGCTGCGGTCGACCGTCCGGCAACTTCCTCAGACCAATGGCCCACATCCGTTGCCGCGTCGGGAGTTCGTCTCGCGCTCCGCGCTTCGCAGGGTTTGCGCTAGTGTGGCTCATGTCCCTCAATCCGCGCCAGCAGTTCTTCTTCCAGCCAAGCCCGGAGCCGCGTGAGGCGCTTAACCTCCGCCTCGAGAGGCGTGAGCCGTGCAACCTCCGCCTCGAAAGCATCGAGGAGCTCGATGACCTTGCGGTACTCATGACAAAGCGCGTCGAAACTCGCATCCGTCGCCACTAACCGGCGCACAGTCTCTTCATCCTCCGAGAACCTTGCCAACAATGATCGGATGCGTTCGACCATTCCGTTGGGCTCCATCTTCAAAGTATGAAACAGAATGACTGATCGCTCCCTCGTGTTCCGCACGACGCTTTTCTCAGGACAAGATTAGATCTTCATCTTTCGAATCTCATCGACGATTTCAGGATTGGCCAGCGTCGAGATGTCGCCGGCATCCTCGTTGTTCGAGATCGCGGCAAGCACCCGGCGCATGATCTTGCCGGAGCGGGTTTTCGGCATGTCGGGCACGATCACGATACGGCGCGGGCGGGCAATGGGCCCGATCTCACGGATCACGGATGCTTCCACTTGCTTGCGGATGTTCTCGCTTGGCGCCAGCCCAGGTTTCAGCGATACGTAGAGGTCGGGAATCCTGCCTTTGATCTCGTCTCTAGCAGGGACCACTGCCGCCTCGGCGATCTCATCAACGAGCAGGCTGGCCGACTCGATCTCCTTGGTCCCCAGCCTATGCCCGGCCACATTTATGACGTCGTCGATTCGACCCAGGATGCGATAATAGCCGTCGGCTGCCTGCAAGGCGCCGTCGTTAGCCATATACGGCCAGTCGCGCCAGTGGCGACTCTTTCGGTCCTTGCAGTAACGCGCGTAGTACTGTTCGACGAAGCGATCGGGGTCCTTCCAGATCGTCTGAAATGAACCCGGCCAAGGGTTCTGGATGCAGATGTATCCGGCGCGGCCAGAGCGCGGCGGAATCTCGTTGCCAACTTCGTCATAGATGATCGGATGAATGCCAGGCACGCCCGGCCCCGCGCTTCCCGCCTTCATGGGGTGAAGGGCCGGGACCGTGCTGCACAGGAAACCGCCGTTCTCGGTTTGCCACCAAGTGTCGACAATGACCGCCTCGCCCTTGCCCACGACGTCGTAGTACCACCTCCACACCGCTGGCTCGATGGGCTCGCCCACTGTGGTCATATGCTTGAAGTGGTGATTGTATTTCGGCGGCTCGTCGGGCCCGGCGCGCCGAAGCGCCCGTATCGCTGTCGGCGAGGTGTGAAAGATATTGACGTCGAGCTCTTCGGCGATGCGCCACGGACGCCCGGCGTCAGGATAGGTGGGAAGCCCCTCATACACCACCGACGAGGCGGCGAGCGCCAACGGCCCGTAAACGATATAAGAATGACCCGTGATCCAGCCAATATCGGCCATGCACCAATAGACATCCTCCGGATGGATGTCCTGAATGTATTTCGACGTCCCTGCGACGTAAGATAAGTATCCGCCGGTACTGTGTTGACAGCCCTTCGGCTTCCCGGTGGTGCCGCTCGTGTACATCAGGAACAGCGGGTCCTCGGCCCGCATCTCCACCGGCTCGATCCTGCGGCGCCGGTAACGCGACAACACCTCGTTCATGACAAAGTCGCGGCCCTCAACCAAGGGCGTTGGGCTCGAATACCTGCCCGGGTGCCTTTGCCACACGAGCACTTTCTCGACCCTCACGCCCTCCTTTTTCGCCTCGTCGGCGGCGACGTCCGCCTTCTCTTTGTGATCGAGAAGCTGGCCGCCGCGGTAATAGGCGTCCATTGTGATCAGCACATGGCTCTCGGAATCGACGATACGGTCCGCCGTGGCCTTGCCACTGAAGCCGCTGAAAACCTGCGAGTGAATGACGCCGAGCCTGGCGCAGGCGAGCATCGTGATCGGAAGCTCCGGCACCATCGGCATGTGCAGCGTCACCCGGTCGCCCTTCTTCAGACCGCAGAAGTCTCGCAACAGCGCGGCGACCTCGTTTACGCGCACGTAGAGTTCCTGGTAGGTGACGTGCTGGATGGCCTCGTGCTCCGGTTCGGGGACGAAGTGGATCGCTGTCTTGTTCTTGTGCTTGGCAAGATGGCGATCGACGCAATTATAACTGGCATTGATCTTGCCGCCGACGAACCATTTCCAGAACGGCGGATTGCTCGTGTCCAGCGTGACGTCCCAGGTCCTATACCAGTCGAGAAGATCAGCGTACTCCTTGAAGCAGTCGGGGAAGTTGTCGAGACCGAATCGTTCAAAGACCGTTTTGTCGGTCAGGTTGGCCTGAGCAACGAATTTCTTGGGCGGGTTAACGTAGCCCTCTTCCTGCCAGTGGACCGCGATCTCGGCCTCGGACACTTCTGCGGTTCTATGCTGCGACATACGTTGCCTCCCAGATCATCATCGCATGGCTGAACGAAGCCATGACTCCCAAGCGAATATCGGGAGGATAGCACCAGTGTACCAGCGGCCGAAAGTCTGGCGCTGGCGGCCTGCGCAGCCTTGAAGCGCACCATCGCGACGGGAGACGTTGAGGAAGCCACAGCATCGATTCTTGCGCTTGCGCCGCGCTCCAGCGACGGTTCTGGTCGATCACCGTCGTCGTCGGTGCGCGAGCTGGCGTGTGGACCGACGGATGCACAGCCTCATTCGAGGAAGCGAAGGCCGCACTTCCAGGAGAATTGGGAGAGGTGGAAGGCGTGGGCTAAAATCGCTGGGCAGCCAACGTTGCGCTCCCGCTGACTCCGCGCGTTAGTCCGTGTCGTGCGGCGCTGCAACCACGCTGTCCGCAGGCGGGGCGCCGCACTGTGCCAGCTCCGCGTGTACCCTCTCCGCCTCCTCTTCCATACCCATCCAGCGCAGTTTTCGAATTAGCCTAATGAGCTTGTTCGCTTGATGCTGTGCCGACACGTCGGGAGGCTTTTGCTGTTCGCGAGACGTTTCCATGGACGTTCTTTCTCGTTGCGCTTTTTGAATCATTGCATCCTGCGCTCTGTTGCAGCGCTCATAGAATGAGGGTCAACCTCTATTCCTTTGCGTATATGACCGCCCCCCGCACTGCCTCCGGCTTCTGCGCGGGCATCGACCCCGTGGCTCTTCTCTACTTCGCCTTGCACGGCTTGGCGAGTCTGAATACGAGCCCGTCGATCAGGCGATAGTCGCTCGCCTCTGCACTTCCCCTTCGCGCATGGTGCGCGGCGAGGCGGGCAACTGCAGCACGGTCACGTGTTGGCCCTCGCATAGCCGGTTGAGCAGCACGATCTGCCCGTTGGGGAACTCAAGTGCGTCGTGATGTGTGTTCGGATTGTCGATATCGACCTGCCGAAACCGAGCCACCTTCTCCCTGATCTTCCGGTTGGGGAGAAGAGTAAGACGGTACTCAATAATGTCCTTCTCGAAGGCGACCTCCGTGCCGGGAAGCAGGCACACTGCAACGGTCGGCTCTTCCACCGTCGCAAAACCGCGCGTGATGGAGTTCACGAATTTCGTGGTTACCAGCTTGTCTCCGACCTTTGCAGGTCGGGACGTAAGCAAGTGCAGACTGTAGTCACACATAGAAGGTACTCCTTCGCTGCGAACAGCCGGAATGGTTGTCCTTCGTCCTCAACGACATCAAACGCCAGTGGCGATCTTATGATGGTGCCTTCCTTGGCAATATGATTCATTGCTGCGGCGCATCAAAATGCGGCCGATTGGGCGCCATCTCGGAGCCACCGATAGCGCGCCGTCATTGATCTGGATCAAATAGCGGACCCAAATTAGCGTGCGTACTTTCTTGCTGTCCCAGGAATCTGCTCAATGTCCAAAGAGAGGGCGAATGATCTCGCGCGGAGATGCACCGAGTTGGTGCGGCAGGGAAAAGATTTTCCGACCGTGTGGGGCGCGGTACTCAAAAGTCACACCCTGGTCGAGGGCATCCCACGCCAGAGAATCGAAGGCGCACGGAGCCTGTTGGACATTCCGCTGATCACGGGTGAGCAGCTTGTGTTTGATGGGGATGCCAAAGAATTCCGCGTCGAATAGGAGTAGCCGGGGGTCCACGCCATCGCAGATGACCTAATTTGACCTGGGATCGTTTAAGCTAGTGAGCCGCCAAGTTGGTGGATAACCGAGCATCGCCTTAAGCCGCCACCCGTTCACATCCTGTTCAATCCAGCCGCGGACAACTTCACGCGTGGCAAGATCAAGAAATCGCTCGACTGCGCGGAACGTCTCGACCGCCCCGTCCTGATAACCGCGCCGATAAGACATTTCCGGATCATCCACCCCAATAGCCGGCATGACCTTCTCCCTATCGCGAAGTTCGACCTACCGCCTGGCACCCTCGGGCGACAGTGCCCACGCTCCTGAGAATGGTCAAAATTGGGCAGCCAACCAGCGCATCGTGTGCTGGCGCGGCACAGCCGCACTCATCAGCCTGCGCCGAGCCAAGTGCCAGAATTCCGATTGGCATCCTCGGCGGCACGGATGCGGATGACCGCCAGCTTGGTGCGATCCGCCAGGGCCTCCGCTAAGCCGGCTTACGCGCTCGGGCCGGCCATCGTCTGGACCAACCGGCGGTTGAAGGAGCTTGCCGCCGAGTCAAACCCGAAGTTTTGAATGCCGATATCGCATCGATAATTTCCGAGTTAGGCTTTTCTTTGGGACACAGCGCTACATTACCGGCGGAAAAAAAATTTCTGCCAGATCGAAAACCAGGCCAATAAGTGCGCCGCTGCTCGGCGTGTTGTGGCAAGTCCCGGCCCGTCGTTGCTAGCGGCGGGCTGCGATCCTCATTTAAAAGTGTGGTCGCTATCGGGTGAAAAGCGGACCTTGGACAAGCCGCGTTCAACAAGCCCGATTTAGCGCGAGGGCGGCGCTTTCGAGACGGCAGGAGCTCGCCGCAAGCATACCGCGCCTCGAGCATCGGCTTGATCGCGTTTGCGGTGCGCAGCCTGCTTGGCTTCCGAGAAGGAATCTTGGCGTGCAACGCGGTCCCGGGCCCAAAACTCCAGAGATTTGACCCCCTCCCCTAAGAATTCCCGACCTAATCCCGGTCCCCCAGAGATTTTGATAGCCCCCCTTGGAAACTAAAATGCTCAATCGCGGCAAGGAGCCATTGTTTCGATTGACGTAAATTGCGCGAAGCCCAATTCAAATTTCACTGTGCGGAAAAAAACCTCCGGATGCGCCCCGTGCGGTAACGCGCCCCCTTTGGCGTAGAGATTCGAGGCCCCCCTCCCCCCTCGGCAGCGGTTGCACATACATTCGAAACGAGCCGCGTTCCCTGCTCGCTCTCGCCGTTCAGCAGTGGGCTTTTGTATTTAGTTTCGAGATTTTGAATACGAAGGCCCGATGCGGTCCAGGCTCCCAGCTGCATCAGAGATTTCGATAGCCCTGGTGGCTCAATCGCGCGGCTTCGACGCCGTAAGACGACGTGGTTATGTAGCCGGTGTGCCGCTGGTGCTCTGTGAAGTGGTCCGCAAACGTCATCGACATTGGAGCCGGCCCACCTCGATTGATCCGATTTTTTAGAGCCGACCGCGAGCTCAGCTCTGGCGATCCAAAGCACCACCTTGTGCCCATGCGTGTTGGGATTCGGACGGCTTGGACAACATTGGAGGGCTGCCTGCTTTTCAACCTACGGCGATGATTTTTGAGTTTAGGACGGCTTGGACGGCTTGGACGGCTACGCCTCTTCTCAGAAAATGAATTCTATAGAATGAGAGTTGTCGGAGAGCGGCAACGTATGTGCGAGGCACTTGTCATCGGCGGTAGCTCTGACCTGGACAGCCGTGGCGGATAGCGGATAGTGGTGTCTTGAAGGCGTGCACTACCGCCTTTGAGAGCGCGAAATTGGTCCTGGTGCTTACGCTGTGCTTACGCGAAGCATTCGTCTGCGAGCCAGTGAATTTGAACTTGCCGGACCCCCAGATTCGTAGTTTGAGGGTCGGTATCGGCGCGAGCACTTCCAGTGACGGCGGCAGGAAGCTGCGAATCCGTCCGCGACACTTGTAGCATCTCGTCGATTGATCGGGTCCGTCCGATTTGCACGCTACAGCGCGCAGGAACTAGCGACCGCGTCACCCAGCCTTTCGGTCGGCACCTTGGGCGGCCTAGATGGACGCACCGAAGGCAATGGGCCGCACCGCCGATGACGTCAAAACGGCATCAGGAGAAACGCCGCAAGCTTCCGCGGGGGCATCACGCTCTGGACGAGTGTGCGCCGACACGGGGCCGCGGTATGGCAATGCCAATTCGCCCGGCGGGCCTCGATCCGATTGTGGCGGAGATCATCGAAGCACTTGCACGAACCATCATCAGAGATGAAGATCGTCGTGCCAGCTTGCCTCTCATGAACAAGAACGAATAGGCCCGGACCATGCGGAAGCGCGCCGCCATTTACGCTCGGTTTTCGTCCGACCGACAGAAGGATCGCTCGATCGACGATCAGGTCGCGCTGTGCCAAGCGCTTGCGGATCGGAACTCTTGGGCCGTAGCCATGATCTACGCGGATTTTGCCGCCTCCGGATCGACCGTGCACCGCCGGCCGGAATTCTCTCGGATGCTGACGCACGCAGAGGATCACCAGTTCGATATCATCATTGCCGAAGACATCGACCGGCTGGCACGAGGCGAAGGTGACGCGCCCAAACTGCGACAGCGCCTGGAGTTTCTAGGAATCGAGATGCACACTTGTACCGACGGCCATATCACTAAACTGCACGCTGGCCTGAAGGGTCTGATGAGTTCACTCTTCCTGGACAATCTCATAGCGCACACGAAGCGGGGGATGGCAGGTGTGGTCCGCGACGGTCGGCACCCGGGCGGCAAAATATACGGCTACAGAACGATCGCGGGCCGCCGAGGCGAGCTCGAGATTGTCGAGAAAGAAGCCGCAGTCGTGCGGCACATTTTCGAGCGCTATCTTGCTGGGGCCACGCCGCGCCAGATCGCTGGCCAACTCAACGACGACCGCGTGTTGCCGCCGCGTGGTGGCGACACTTGGCGCGCGTCAACGATCAACGGTAACACGCGGCGTGCCAATGGGATTTTGCAGAGCGAGATTTACACGGGGGTCATTGTCTGGAATCGGCTGAGGATGATGCGCGACCCGTCTACCGGGCGACGGATCAGCCGTCCGAACGATCCTAGCGAGATCCAGCGCGCGGCAGCCCCTCACCTGCGGATCATCTCCGACGAAACGTTTCGAGCCGCACAGAAGCGCAAGTCGGAAAGAGCTCACGTCACCCCAGGCACTCGAAAGCGTGCGAAACGGTTGTTGTCTGGCCTCCTGCGCTGCGGCTGTTGCGGCGGTGGGATGTCAGCCGCGAGCACCGGCGAACGCACGCGGATTGTGTGTACGAGGATGCATGAGTCCGGCACCTGCGAGAACCGCAGGTACTACTATCTCGATGGGATCGAGCGTCGCGTCATCGACGGTCTACGCTCTAAATTTGGGACCCGCGAGGCAATCGCCTATTTCGTCGAAGTCTATAATGCCGAGCGCAAGAGGGCGTCGAAAGCCGCCAGGAGGCAATCAGTCGATTTCGAACGCAAGCTGGCGCTCGCCGAACGTGATCTGAAGCGGGCGATCGACGGGATGATCCGGGGCACGATCTCAGAGGCCGAAGGCGATCAAATCATCCCCGAGTTGCGCCGCCAGCGAGATCGCGTGAAAGCCGCTCTCGCATCGGCCGCCAAACCGCCAAAGGTGATCGAGTTGCATCCGCCGTCGGTCGACGACTACCTGCGGGAGAGGCGGTAGCGGGGGCCGGGATCGAACCGGCGACCTACGGATTATGATTCCGCCGCTCTGACCAGCTGAGCTACCCCGCCAACAACTTCAATACGTACAAGGCCGCCGAGAAGCTTCCGGAGTCTGTCAACTTCGCGGACCGGCACCGGCTATGTAATGGAGGCAGAAACACCGAGCAAGTGGCAACCGGCGGCGCGGGGGGACGAGGCTGGTGCCCGCGTCATTGGCCGAACAGATAATTGAATCGCGCGGTGATGCTATTGCTTCGCAGACCAACGCCGTAGCTCTCGGGCCCCCGCGGAACAATCTGCGGTCCGTTGATGTCGGTGCTGCGGCCGAGACCGGTGTGCATGAATTCCAGCCCGAGGGAGAGTTGGCGCGTGAGCTTGACCTCGACGCCGCCGCCCACGGTCCAGCCGGCATGCACCGCCGATCCCTGCGAGATGACGCCAACCGCGTTGTTGCGGATGCTGGTCTCGACATTGCCGGCGGCGAAGCCGCCTTTGATGTAGGGCAGCCAGGTATCGAAGCCGTAGCCGACGCGGCCGGTCACGGTGGTAAGCCACGTGAGCTTGGAGGACCACACGTCGGTCGCGGGGAAATACGGGCTCGCAAAGCTGCGGTCGAAGTCGGCCGCCGACGCCGATCCCTCGACGCCGAATACGAACCGGTTGTACTGAAAATTATAGCCGAGCTGCCCGCCGCCGATCACGCCGCTGCCGCTGTCGCGCGTCACTGCATTGAGCGGCGAAAAGAACGTGGAGGCGCCGAGGTTTCGCCAGCGCACGCTGTCCATGCCGTAGCCGACCTGGCCGCCGAGATAGAAGCCGGCCCAGCTCGCGGGCAGATCGGCGGGCGGGGGACTTTTCACATAGGGAAGATCGGCTGCGGCAGCGAATTCGACCGCTGCAGCGCTCACGCAGACAATGACGAACGTTCGACCGACGCGGAAAAGTATAAGAGCCGCTCCCTGGTCGCCCCGAGTTGAGAAGTCGGGAAAGTCATCGGCAACCTTGGCGAAAGCGCGGTGGCGGTGCGTCGCCTTGTCGGCAAGGTTAACAAGGTATCAATGCCCGTGCCTGCGAAGGCATCAGCGGACTTGTAGCGGGACGAGCATAGGGCTGCGCTCGATATCGGCCCGGGCGGCGCCGCTTCCATAGCGCTGCTCGAGCGTCCGTCGCGACATGAACACCCGCGTGCGGCCGCGACGTAGCGTGTCACGTCTGAGCGACGCTGAATTGCGCGTCAACACGATCAGTGAGGTGAGGATGTTCTCGCCGAAACGGCGAGCGCGTTCACCCAAGGTCGGGGGACTGTCGCCAGGAACGGGCTCGAAGCCGTACCGACCGAGCACGCGTATCATCTGGCTGTCGCGCTCCGGGCCGGCGAACATCAAGGTGCAGCGCAGGAGGCAAGCGTCCTCGAGATCGGACCGGCCTGCGAGATAGCGCGCGAGTTGCCGCAGCGACTGCTGAAAACAGACGTGCATCTGCCGCGCCCACGCGATCGATGCCCCTTCCTTCGGCATCGCCGGGATTTGCTCGTTCCACAGATGCAGGTCGATGAAGCGGTCGCCGGCACGGCCGCACGTGCCGTCCGCCAGCATGAGATCCCGATCGAGACGGGCAACTCTGATGCGTAAAATGCAGCTGGGGTCATTGGTATATTCGACCATGGACTGTAAGCGGCGTAGCGCGCCGTCGATCCTGAAGACGATGCGCTGCAGCCAAGAATGCCGGCGTCTGCCCACCGCCGGCCCGATGAATTGCAATCGTCCGAACGTCAGCATTTGATCCGTGAGGGCCGCCTTGCCGCAATAATACAATCCATTAATCTGCTGTGGATTCCAATCTGTCCCAAGTGTCAGGCAGCGAACACTCCATGGCGCCGAAGCTGGTGATCTCGGCCCCTCGCCGCTCGTCCCCGCGAGCATCCTGCAACCCTTAGAACGCGAGAAGCAGCCCGGAGTCAGGGGCTCGAACTAAGCTGGCCCGGTTCCTGCATGCGCGGCGAGATACGACGGACATGAGCAACGGAGGTGATGCGATGCAGACGATCCGATCGATGGCGCTGGGGACGATCGTCGCCGTCGCCCTGGCACAACCGGCCGCCGCGCAGGACAAGGTGAAGGTCGGGGTGTTCCCGACCGCATCCTCGCTGCCCTATTTCGTGGCCATCGAGCGCGGGTTTTTCAAAGAACTGAACATCGATCCCGAGACGATCCGCCTCATCGGCGGGCCGCCGAATATCGCGGCGATGATCAGCAATCAGATCGAAGCGGCCGTCGTGCTCGTGACGATCGAGGCGATGAACGCCAATCTCAAGAAGCCCGGCGTCGCCATGTATATCGGCGTGCACAGCCAGAGCAAAATCTACCAGATGGAGCAGTTCGTCGTGCGCACCGGCTACCCGGCCGCGGCGATCAAGGATCTCAAGGGTGCGCGCATCATGTCGGCGCCGGGACCCGCCAACCTCGTTGCCGCCAAGGCGATCCTCGCCAAGGTCGGTCTCAAGGAGGGCGACTATACGATGGATCAGCTCGACATGAGCCAACACGTCAATGTCATGACCAGCGGCACCTTCGATGCCGGCTATACGCTCGAGCCGCAGGCGTCGACCATGCGCAAGCTGGGCGTGGCGCGCACGCTCGAGGCGGGCGTCATCGCCAAATACATCTTGGGCGACGAGGACGGCAACGCGTTCGCGGCCGGCTGTGCCATTACCAGCGACTTCATCAAGAGCCGCCCGGACGTCGCGCGTCGCTTCGCCGCCGTGTGGAAGAAGGGCATCGACTTCGTCAACCAGAACCCGCAGGAGGCGCGCAAGTACCTCGCCAAGAACACGCTCACCCCCGAAGACGTGGTCGATACCGTGCCGATGGTGCGCTACTTCATGGCGGGCGAGCTGACCGACAAGCACAAGGCGGAGTTCCAGAAATTCATCGACTTCTCGACCGCGGTCGGCACGCTGCCGGAGCGAGTCGACATCACAAAATACCTGCAGGTGTATTGATAGCGACCGCCGGTGGTACTGCCTCGCGTCATTGCCGGGCTTGACCCGGCAATCCATCACCTTGCTAAAGAGTTTTCCGAAGAAGATAGATGCGCGGGTCAAGCCCGCGCATGACGAGTTGGGTAACTCAAAGCGCCATCAAAACATCACCCCGCGAGGTACGCCGCCCGCACGTGCGGATTGTCGATCAACTCGCGCCCGCTGCCGGCGAGCGCGAGCGAGCCGGATTCCAGGAGATAAGCGTGGTCGCACATGTTCAGCGCGGCGGATGCGTTCTGCTCCACCATCAGGACGGTCGTGCCGGAGGCGCGAATGCCGGTGATGATGTCGAAGGTGCGCTCGACAATGGTGGGGGCAAGGCCGAGCGAAGGCTCGTCGAACATGATGAGCTTGGGCCGCGACATCAGCGCGCGGCCGATCGCGAGCATCTGCTGCTCGCCGCCGGATAAGGTGCCAGCCGGCTGCTGGCGGCGCTCGGCCAGACGCGGAAATTGATGGAACACCCGCGTCATATCGGCCGCGATCTCACGGCGATCCGTGCGCAAATAACAGCCCATTTCCAGGTTCTCCAGGACCGTCATTTGCGGAAAGACGTGCCGCCCCTCCGGACAATGCGCTAACCCGAGCGAAAGAATCGTACGCGCGGCGGCATGGGTGATGTCGCGGCCGTCGAACACGATGGTCCCGGCGGTCGGATGCAACAAGCCGGAGATCGCCTTCAAGGTCGTCGTCTTGCCGGCGCCGTTCGCGCCGATGAGCGCAACGAGCTCGCCTTTGCCGACGGTGAGCGACACTCCCTTGAGCGCCGCCACCTGGCCGTAACAACAGACCACCTCACGCAGCTCAAGCACGCTTCTTTCCTTCTCCCAGATACGCGCGAATAACCTGCGGATCCTGCTGGATGACCGCCGGCGGACCTTCCGCGATGATGCGGCCATAGTTGAGGACAACGATGCGGTCCGACACCTGCATGACCATGGGCATGTCGTGCTCCACCAACAGGATAGTCACGCCCGAGGCGCGAATGGTCTCCACCAGTTTCATGACCTTCGCGCTCTCGCTCGCATTCATCCCCGAGACCGGCTCGTCCAGCAGCAGCATCGAGGGCTGTGCGGCAAGCGCCAAAGCCATGCCGAGCAGGCGCTGCTCGCCGTAAGGAAGGGTCGCGGCCACGTCCGCCGCCCGCCGCTCGAGGCCGACGATGCGCAACATCTCGCGCGCCTTATCGGCAAGCTCTCCTTCCGCGATCTTTTCCCGTGGGAGCGCCAGCAACGTATCCCATAGAGTCGATCGTCCCAGCCGATGCAATCCGATCAGCACATTTTCGAACACCGTGTTGTTCTGAAAGATGCTCGTGCGCTGGAACGTCCTGACGAGGCCAAGACTGGTAATTTCGTGCGGCTTGAGGCCGTTCAACAATGTGTTGCGATAGCGGACCTCGCCGGCCGTGGGTTTTAGAAAGCCGGTGAACACATTGAACGCAGTGGTCTTGCCGGCGCCGTTCGGCCCGATGAGGCCGACGATCTCTCCCTCGCACACGGTGAAATTGAGATCGGAAAGCGCGACGAGCCCGCCGAAATGCACCGCGACGTGCGCGATCGAAAGGACGACCTCCTCCGCTGCACCGCGTGTCGGCATCATTGCCCCTCGTGCGGCTTGGAGCTGCCGGCCAACAACGCGTCCGCGGGCTTGCGTGTCAGCCAGTTCGCGATCCAGCGTTCCAGCGCCGGCACGATTCCCTGCGGCAAGACAAAGACGATCGCGATCATCAAGCCGCCGTAGAGGATCCATTGGACCGCAGGCGCTGCAAAGGGGCGGAGAATCACGGGCAGGAAACCGAAAATCGCGCCTCCGACAATCGGACCGGCCAGCGTTCCCTTGCCGCCAGTGATGACCATGATCACCATGGTCACGGTGTAGATGAACAGGAAAATGTCGGGGTCGATGATCTTGAGATAGTGGGCGTAGAGGCTCCCGGCGGCGCCAGCCATCGCGGCGGACGCAACCGCCGCCAGCACGAGGTAGCGCGTCACATCGATGCCAACCGAGCTCGCCAGCGTCTCGTTTTCCTTGAGTGCAATCATGGCGCGGCCGATGCGCGAGCCGACCAGCCGGCTGATCACCACATAGGCGATGAGCCCCACGGCGAGGACGAGATAGTAATAGGCGGTCTTGTTCCAGAGCGTGTAGTCGCCGAACCCCGGAAATCCGAGCGTGTAGGGAGGGATGTTGGTCAGTGCCAAAGGACCTTGCGTCAGCTCGACCCAATTCAGGGCAATGAGCCGCGTGACCTCGGCGAAGCTGATCGTGACGATCACGAAGTAGGCGCCGCGCACTTTGAAGGACAGGCGGCCGATCGCATAACCGCTCAATCCGGCGATGACCATGCCGACGAACAAGCCGATGACGGCGGGCCAAGGTTGGTGCACCACGCGAAATCCGAACACGTCCACGTCGAAGCCGAGCGTCGTCAACGCGCTGGCATAGGCGCCGATGCCGAAGAACGCCACGTGACCGAGGCTGAGCTGCCCGGTATAGCCGAGCAGCAGGTTCAGGCTCATCGACGCAATGATGAAAATGCCGGTCGTGATCAGGATGTGCAGGATGTACTGGTCCTGCAGCCACAACGGAATGGTGAGGAAAACGAGGAGCCAGACCGCCGGCAACGCGCGCTTCATCCAACCCGCTCCGCCCGCGCGAACAGCCCGGTCGGCTTGAACAGCAGCACCACGATGATGATCAAAAAGCCCATTGCATCGCGATAGCCGGATGAGATGTAGCCGGCGCCGATCTCCTCGACGAAGGCGAGGATGAATCCGCCGATGGTCGCGCCGGTGATGTTGCCGAGACCGCCGAGGATGACGATGGCGAACGCTTTCAGCGCGGCGAGGTCGCCCATGGTCGGGGTGACCAGAAAGACCGGACCAAGCAAAGCCCCGGCCGCGGCTGCAAGCGCGGAGCCGATGGCGAAGGTCGCAGTGAAGATGCCCTTGATGTTGACCCCCATCAAAGCCGCCGTATCGGCATCTTGGAACGTCGCTCGCATCGCCTTGCCGAGTTTGGTGCGGTGGATGAGGACATAGCTTCCGCCGATCAAAAGCAGCGCCATAGCCAGCACGAACAGACGCAACCAGGATATGGACACCGGTCCGATCACCAGCGGAGCTTCCGGGAACGGCGTGACGATCGCCTTGGCCACGCCGCCCCAGAACAACAGCTCGGTGTTCTGCATCACGATCCAGGCGCCGATCATCACCAGCATGACCGTGTCGATATCGGCGCCGCGCATCGGCCCATAGGCGCCGAAGGCGTAGAGCTCGCCGTGCGCGAAATTCACCACCCGCATGATCCCGAAGATCAACGTCAGCCCGATGCCGAGCAGGGCGTAGGTTCCGCCGAGCATGACGGCATTGAGGAGATGCTGCAGGAATTGATCCACGTGCCCCTCAGGGATCCGAAGGCAGCCGTTGCCGTCGTCTCCGCGAGGGGCACCCCGCGACGCTCGCGTCGCGGGGTCCCCGTTGCGGGGACCCATAGTCCAGAGGCGGTGGTCTCCGCTTCGCGGGGACGCCGGCTTTCTCGAACTTGATCTTGCCGTTCATGCCGGTCAGCTCGATCTGCCAGAGCGCCGCGCGGATCGCCTCCGGATCGGCCTTGCCCGCCTTGGCGATCGCGGCCGCAATGGTGCGGATGCCGTCATAGCCGCGGAAGCTCTCGGTCAGGCCGGCGAACGGATAGCCACGCTTTTTCCATTCCTCGATGAAGGCCTTGGCCATGGCCGGATCGGCCGACGCCTCGGGCTTCCACGGCGTGAAGAAGGTGATGTGGGTCGTATCGTTTGCCGCCCCGCCCGCCTGCTCGATCAACTGATCGGGGCTCTGCGAGCCGCCGGTCGTGATGATCCGCTTCTTCAAGCCTAGCGCCGCCGCCTGCTTGAGCACCAGCGTGAGTTGCTCGACCGCCGTGGTGACGATGAGCGTGTCGGCATCGGAGGCTTTGATCTTGGCGAGCTGCGCGCTCATGTCCTGCGCCGGCGGGTCCATGGTCTCCACCAGCCCCACCTTGATGTTGTGCTCCTTGAACATCTTGCCGAAGTCTTCCGCGGCGCCGCGACCCCAATCGTTGTTCACGACGAGGAAGTCCGCCTTGCCGAGCTTGAGCTTGTCGACGATCTTGGCGAACGCGACCGCCTCGACCGCCGACGGCGGCGAAATGCGGAAGATGTAGGGATTGCCGGAGGTGGTGATCTTGCCGGCCGAGGAGGTCTCGACCAGCATCGGCTCCAATTTCTTGCCGAGCACCCCGCCCTTGGCGTTGATCTCGTCGGCGGCGATCTTGGCGCCGTTGGCGACATAATTTCCCGACGCCGCAAACGCGCCGGTCAGCGGCTGAATGACCCCGACCTTGATGCTGTCTTGCGCGGCTGCCGTCGTCACGCCGGCGGCAAGGACGATGGCCGCAAGCGTTGTGGTGCTGGCAAATTGCTTCATATCTGTCCTCCGTCATGGGAACGGCGCCGGCCGGCGCTCGCGCAACTATAGCATGTCCCGTTTATATCGAACCACATGCGGCGTAGCCTCTCTCCGCTTCGCGGGCGAGGGTTTTCCCGCACCCACCGCGGTCTCAATCGCCTGCGTCATTTCGCCTTGAGGCGCGGGATGATCTCACGCGCAATAAGTTCGATCTGCTCCGTCTCGTATTTGTAGGGAACGAAGATGATTTTCTGTGTTCCGACCGCCACGTGCGCCTTGAGCTGCTCGACGCATTCGTCGACCGTTCCCATGATGGCGCTGTCCTTGGTCGATTCGCTCCACGACGCAAAATCCCACTCCTTGGTGAGCCATTCCATCATGCGGCTCTCGACGGCTTGGCGGGACTTGCCGATGAAGATCGGCAGCTGCGCGGCATTGAGGAGTTTGTCGGGGTCTTTTCCCGCCTCCTTGGCGAAGCCACGGATCTTGTTCCATGACTTGGCGAAGCTTTCGGGCAGGTAGAAATAGGTCAGCCAGCCGTCGCCGGCGACCGCCGCGCGCTTGAGCACGCGATCGACATATCCGCCGATCAGGATCGGCGGATATGGTTTTTGCACTGGCTTCGGATACATGACGCCGGCCGGAATGTCGTAACGGGAAAACTTTCCGCTGACCGTGTGCTCGGTCCAGAAGCGTTTGAGGATATCGAGGCTCTCGTCCATGATCTTGCCGCGCTGCTCGAACGGCACGCCGATCGCGTTGAATTCGCGCCGGTACCAGCCCGACGCCATGCCCATCAGCAGGCGCCCGTCCGACAACAGATCCATGCAGGCGAGTTGCTTGGCGAGGATCACCGGATTGCGCATCGGCAGCACGAGAATGCCGGTGCCGAGCTTGATCTTGTTGGTGCGGGCGGCAATGGCGGTGAGCAGCGTCAACGATTCTATGATCGGAAAATTCGGCTCGACGCCGAGCAGGATGTGATCCCAGACCCAAAGCGAGTCGAAGCCGAGCTGCTCCATCCGCACGCCGTAGTCGACAAGCGCCTTGATGTCCGGCATTTGCGGATAGGCGGTGAAATTCGGCACTGCAATGCCGAACGTGCGATCCAAACGCGCCATCGCAAACTCCTATGGTGCCACATCGTCCCCTCCCCCGTTTACGGGGGAGGGACAGGGAGGGGGCAGACAATATGAGAGCATCTCATCCCGCCCCCTCCCCAGCCCTCCCCCGCAAGCGGGGGAGGGAGCAGACCGAGCCTGCCGCCGGTTGGTAATTGAGCATCATAATTCCAGGGCATGACGAACTGGCGGCTAGCCGGTATAGAGCCGATCCGGATCGAGCTCGCGCAACAGCTCGAGCTCCTGATCGGTGGGCGGCTCGGTCACCCCCAGGTGGGGCGAGAAGTCGAGGGTAAAGCCGGTGTTGTCCTGAAGCTCTTCGCGCGTGACGCCCGGATTGAGCGACATCACCTGCATGCGGCGCTTCTCGGGCTCGAATCCGAACACCGCCAGATCGGTGACCACGCGAAACGTGCCGCCGGCGAGCAGGCCGCTCGCGCGCCGCGTGTCGCCCCCGCGCAGATATCCGGGGCTGGTGATGAAATCGACGTGCTCGACGAACCGGCGCTTCTCGTGCTTCATCGCCACGATCATCTGCGCGAGCGAGGCGATGTCGTTGCCGCCGCCCGTGCCCGGCAGGCGCGTCTTGGGCCGCGCCGGATCGCCGATGAACGAGCTGTTCAAATTGCCGTACTGATCGACCTGCGCCCCGCCCATGAATCCGACGTCGACGTAGCCGCGCTGCAGCAACAGCAGTACGTCCGCGCTACCGAGTACCATGTTGGCGCGCTTGGTGCAGCGCTGATCGTTGGTCGAAGGCGGCAGCTTGCCGGGCTCGATGAAGGCGCCGATCACGCCGCCTTCGAACAGAATGGTCAATCCCGGGCAACGCAGCCGCTGTGCAAGGGTAGCGGCCAGCAGCGGAATGCCGACGCCTGCGAACACCACCTGCCCGTCCGTGAGTTGGCGGGCGCTCAGGATGGTGAGCAGCTCCGCGGCGGTGTAGTTGTGCTTCTTAAGCATCGTAGATGCTCTCCCCGGCGCGCGCCGCCTCGAGCAGTTCCTCGATTCCGATCAAGGCGAGA
>WNFV01000741.1_pt1 | contig 44455 bp, 35 predicted proteins | sample 5400101 | NCBI WGS metagenome assembly WNFV01 (sample SAMN13153361, study PRJNA577476) | soil metagenome | isolation source: 115 cm soil or saprolite under grassland replicate 1 | place: USA:California | collected 2016-06-15 | reverse complement strand
GAAAACCGGACGGTCGAGCGTAACCGTCCGGCGAGCAGCGCGGCGTCCGCATCGTGGGCAAGTCTGCTGTCCCACACCCGCACGGTTCCGTCGGTCGATCCGGACACGATGCGGCTGCCGTCCGGTGTAAACACGACGGACGTGATACTTCCCTGATGGCCCTGAAGCACCAGAATCGGTTCGTGCGTGGCGACGTCCCACAACCGCAGCCCGCGATCGCTGCCGCCGGAAACCAGATGCGTGCTGTCTGGGCTGAACGCGACCGCGCCCACGCTCGCGTCATGCCCTGTCAGCGTGGCGACCGCCTGCCCCGTGGTTGCGCTCCACAATCGCACCGTGCGATCGTTCGAGCCTGAGGCAATCCACCGACCGTCCGCGCTCACGGCCACCGCATTTACGTCGTCCTCGTGTCCGGACATCGTCAGGACAGTCGCAGAGTGATCGGCATTCCACACCCGAATGTCGCGGTCTGCCGTGGCGATAATCCGAGTGCCGTCCGGGCTGTACGCGAGGGCCCGCACCCTTCCGGCCTGATCGGCTTGCCAGATCCGTTGACCCGAGCTGAGGTTCCAGACTCTGAGCGCGTCCCAAGCCCCGGTCGCGAAGCGACTGCCGTCGGGGCTCATCGCCAACTCCTCAGTCTCCCTCAGGTCGGTTTTCCAAGCCGCGAGCGTGTTGCAATTCGACGGGTCCCATACGTGGATGGTGTTTGAGTACGTCGAGACCAGACGGCTTCCATCGGGGTTGAACGCGATATTCTTATGGGCGAAAAAGTTGGGAAAGGAGTTGCGGGCGCAGATGAGCGTCGGCGACGTCGCGGAGAGGTTCAGAATGCGAACCGCGCCATCGTGCTGGGCAACGGCCAGGTGCGATGAATCACCGCTGACGGCCACCTGCCACACGTCGCCGCCCGTGGTGGTGACGACGCCGTCGGATCGGCCGGCGGCCGGTTCCCAGAACCGCAGCGTCTGATCGGCGGAACCCGACACGATCCGGCGGCCGTCGGCGCTGAACGCGATGCTCGTGATCGTGCCCGTGTGGCCATTGAGAATGCTGTGCGCGGTGAAAGTCCCCGCGTCCCACAGGCGAATCGTTCGGTCCTCAGAGCCCGAGGCCAACTCGTGTCCGCTCGGAGTAAAGATTACGGTGGTGACACTGCCGGTGTGACCGACCAGCGTCGCCTGGGCGTGTCCCGTGACGTCCCAGACACGCACGACCTTGTCCGAGCCGGCGGAGGCGACGCGCAGACCGTCAGGCGCGAAGGCGACGGCATTCACGCCACCTTCGTGCCCCGCAAGGACAGTCGTTGCCCCGCCCAGAGTCCAAATCCGTGCCGTGCCATCGTACGAACCTGACACGATGCGCGCGCCGTCGGGACTGAATGCCGCGGATGAAATGCCGTCCTGGTGACCCGCGAGTGCGGCGACCGGCGCGCCGCTCGCAACGTCCCAGACGCGCAGCACGTTGTCCCACGCCCAGGTCGCCAGACGGTGGCCATCAGAGCTGAAGATGGCCGACACAGGTGCGCCCCCGCTGCTCATCCTGGCGAACGGCACATCTTTCGCGTCCCGGATTTCCCCGCGACGGACGATCCGAAAGGGGGCATGCTCCTTTAAGCTGAGGCCGGGCGGCGGTATCCACACGCCCGTGTTGGGCACGAGGAAACTGCGCAGGAGCGTGCCCGACACGGCGTCTGTCAGGCTCAGCGCGTTGGTCTCGTCCTCGGACAGAGGACGATGTGGCGCGATGAGGGTCAGGTGTGAAAACGCGACCCCCGGCGACTGCCACGCGCTTGTCAGTAGTCGCGACGCGTCAGGCGCGACCGCAACGACATATGAAGGGTCACGTGAGGCGTTGAGGGGTCCCGCGGGCCGAGTCAGCGCTGGAATTGGGCGATGGGCACGGGCGTCGGCGACGTGGACGACGCCGTACTCCGAAATCTAGAAGACGCGCGACTGATCGGGACTGAAGGCGACGAACGTGACCGCTCCCCCTCCGCCCAGCGTGGCGACGCTCGAATCCGTTCTCGAGTACAAGTGCCGCCATTCCCAGCCGCGGAGCGCAGGACCAATCAGCTCGAGCCGCCGCCTGGCCTCGGTTGCGACACCGCCCCGCAGGTTCATGTCGGCGGCGGCGATGTTGGCGAGATAGCTCTGCCGCTGCGCCATTTCGCGCTGCCGCTCGGCATCGCGGCGCGCGGCTTCGGATCTGAAGAAGAACACCGTGCTGACAACGAAGCCCAGCGCCAATATTAGAAACAGCCCAACGACTGCCACCACCGCAGCTTGATGCTTCCTGACGAACCTGCTGGTGCGATAGCCGAGGCTCGGCGGTCGCGCGACGACCACTTCGTCCTGAAGGTGGCGCGTGATGTCGGCCGCGAATTCAGACGCCGACGCGTACCGGCGCGTCCGGTCCTTTTCCAGCGCCTTCATCGCGATCCAATCGAGGTCGCCGCGCAGAAAGCGCTCCAGCGACCGCACATCCATGTGACGACGTCTGGCAATCTCGGTCGCCGTCTGCCCGAGCCCGTGCAGCTTCACGGTGGGACGAGGAGCCTCGTCCTCGCGAATGATGCGTCCGAGCTCCTCGTAGCCGGCCTTCCGCAGCGCTTGGGAATCGAAGGGCAGTGCCCCGACCAACAGCTCGTAGAGCACGACCCCCAACGAGTAGATGTCGGTCGCCGTATCCACGTCCAGGCCGGTCACGTCCGCCTGCTCCGGGCTCATGTAGGCCGGCGTGCCAATCAGCACGCCGAACTCGGTGAACAACGTTTTCTCGGTCAGGCGCTGGTAGGTCGCCTTGGCGACGCCGAAGTCGATGATCTTGGGAACCGGGCGGCCGTCCCGGACCATCACGAGGACGTTCGACGGCTTGATGTCACGGTGGATCACGCCCTTCTGGTGCGCGTGATGGACCGCGTGGCAAACCTGGATGAACAATTCCAGGCGTTCCCGGGGTCCCAGCAAATGTTTGTCGCAGTAGTCGGTGATGGGAATCCCGGGCACGTACTCCATGGCGAAGTACGGGCGCCCTTCCGGTGTCGCGCCGGCTTCGTAGACGTGCGCGATGTTGGGGTGATCCATCAGCGCCAGCGCCTGGCGCTCGGACTCGAAACGGGCAATGACTCGGCGCGTGTCCATGCCGAGCTTGATCACCTTCAGCGCCACGCGGCGGCGAATAGGCTCCTCTTGCTCGGCCAGATATACGACACCCATCCCGCCTTCCCCCAGGACGCCTACTGAGCGGTAGGCGCCGAAGGTCTCAGGCAGATGTTCCGGCGCCGTCCCACTCGTCGGGCGTGTCTCGGTGGAGGGCTCCACATCGAGGCCAAGCTTCAGCATGCACCGTGGACATGCCGTGCCGGCCTCCATCTCGGCTCCGCATTCTGGGCAACGTGTGTTCACTCTGCGCCTCTGAACTGCTACAGAAGCAACTTTGCAGTTTTGTCACGGTTCGTGACAAAAACGCCCAATCGCTTCAGTAACGACTGGAGCAACTTCTATGAGTCTCCGTGTTAGAGTGCCCGCCGATTAGGGTGCCTGGATCTTCACGATTGAGATTTCAGACCACTGCGTGGAGTCTTGTTCTCGCAGCGGCCGGCAATCCCACGACAGATTCCCGTCGCGCGTTGGCGACGCTCTGCCAGACCTACTGGAATCCGGTCTACGCCTTCATCCGTCGGAGCGGCTACACTCGGGATCAATCCCAGGACCTGACCCAAGGCTTCTTCGCGCTCCTGCTCGAAAAGCAGTATCTGCGGGACGCCGATCAAGAACGGGGCAGGTTTCGCTCGTTTCTCCTGACAGCGGTCAAGCACTTTCTCGCCAATGAGTGGGATCGGGCCCACGCCGTGAAGCGGGGCGGAGGCCAGGTTCCCGTGTCCATCGACGTGCTGCAGGCAGAAACCTGGTACGGCCCCGCGGCCGTGGAGGACGCCACGCCGGAACGTCTCTTCGAACGCCGCTGGGCGCTGTCGCTGCTCGAACACGTGATGGGTCGCTTGCGCGCTGACTATAGCGCGATGGGAAAGGCGGAACAATTCGGGCGCCTCGAAGCGTTGCTCGCTCGGGACGCGGAAGACGCCCGTTACGAAGCGGTGGCCGCCGAGATGGGCGTCTCTGCCGGGGTGTTACGCATGTCGCTTCACCGGTTGCGTCGAAAATATCGTCATGTCCTGCGTGCGGAAATTGCCGAAACCGTGTCGACGCCGGAGGAGATCGACGAAGAGATCCGTTTTCTGATGTCGGTCGTGTAGTCATCAGACCCGGGCCGGGTTGCCCTCCGCATGATGTCGTCGCGCGCATCGCGAGACAGGGTGGTCAACGATTCCTCGAGCCGCTGGACACTGTCGGTGACGGCTTTTCGGAGTCGACGCGTGACAGGATCGCGTGTCATTTCGAGAACGTAGTGATGACCATTCCAAGGTGGACTGTTTAGAAGAGGAATCCGCCACACGAACGGGTTGTTCATTCCGACCGTCATCCAGGATTCTCCGGCCGGAAGCGGACGGTTCGGGGTTGGCCGCGCAGACTCAACGACGCCATCCAGGTGTTCGATGAGCGTGAGGATGAAGAACTCGCGCAGGGCAGCGCCACCCTCCACTGTCGCGAACGCCGAACAGGCATTCAACTGGTCCAGGAAGCCGCGGAACGCTGCGCCATTCAGCAGGACGCGTGGAACCACGACGAGCCGGTGCAGATTGACGCCGACGCGCGGCAGCCCATCTGCATACGCGAAGCCGCTCAGTCGTTCGAGGTAGGCCTGGGCCTCGTGCTGCACGGCCGCGACAATCGTCTCGTCACGCGCCATGGCCAGGAGCTGCCGCCACAACCGACGCTGTGCAGCGCGCCTCTTGCCGACGAGTGAAAACCGGATGGTGGACGCCAGCCGATCGACGACTCGTCGGCCTTCCGGCGTATCCGCCCATGCGATGAACGGACCACGGCTAATCCGACCGGTATACGTGACACGCCCGCGTGAGTACCGCACCCAGAGCCTCATTGCGCCTCATCCGACGATCCGCCCCCGTGCAAGGCCGGGACCGAACGCGATCCGTCGATCATCACCGTGATGCCGAAACGGTGCCTGTCGGATCTGCACGATCACTTACGAAGTTGATCGGGATTCCTGGCGGCGCGCACCTTTCTGATGTGTGGCGGTCCTCCCGGACCAGTCCAATCCGGCGAGGGCGCTGGCGCGTTGTCGATAGTCGAGGTGAGGCCATCATGCGCCACCTGCGACTGCTGCGCCATCGTCTTCGCTCGCTGTTTCGGAGCCAGGCGGTCGAGGACGAGCTCGAGCGCAAGCTGAATCTGCACCTCGAACAGCTCACGCGCGAGCACATGGAGTCGGGCATGCGCGAGGAAGACGCGCAGTAGACCTTGGATTCAGCGGCAGCCACGTGCTCACCATGTCGCTCGATCTTGTTGTGAGCGGCGACACCGCGCCCGCGGCGCGCGAGCAAGTCGGGATGCAGGTGCTCGAGCGTGTGCGCGCGACGCCTGGCGTTCGTGCTGCGAGCCTGTCGGTGCTGACGCCGCTGTCCGGACGCGACACCGGCAAGCTGTCACCGTCCCCGGATTCCAGCCCCGCAGCCAGACGGATCGCATCATCCATCTCAATCACGTCTCGGAGGATTACGTCCGGACGTTTGGCATTCAGCTCCGCGCCGGCCGCGCGTTCACCGCTCGCGATGGAAAGGCAGCGCCGAAGGTCGCCGTGCTGAACGAGGCCGCGGCGAACGCGTACTTTGCCGGACGAAATCCAATCGGCGAGACGATCGAGCTCTGGCTCGGCAAGACGGACGTGTACCAGATCGTCGGCGTCGTTCGCGACTACAAGCACATGAACGTCCGACAGGAGTCGCCGCGATTTGTCTTCGTTCCCGTGTCGCAGCCGCTGGATCTCGCGGATCACGCTCGCCATTGCGTCCGACATACCCTCGCCGAGCGTCGCCCGCGCCGCGGCGCAGATTGTTCATACCATTACGCCGGCCGATCCGGGAAACTACCTGCTCAGCACCGCGGTGCTGACGGCGGTTGCGTGCCTCGCGGCATCGCTGCCGGCGCGGCGCGCCTGCTCGATCGATCCGTCGGAAGCCTTGCGGCGCGAGTAGCGGCGGAGCGGGAGCGGCATCCGCGACATAGAACTCCAGCGTTGGAACCGGTCACTGCCTCACCACCAGGTAACCTTCACTGTTGTTGAACGAGACGCTCGAGAACTGGTGAAGCGGCATGAGGCCGTCGCCTTCAACAGCGCTCGGGCCGTCCCGCGTGACGACCACGGCGCGCTGATTTCTCAGCGTGACGCCGCCGACCTCGAGCTCGCGCACTACTGCTCGGCGACCGACCTGCCGCCCGGCGAGAACCGCTACCGCGACGAACTCGGTCGTGTAATCCACGACAACTGGCGTCCGGCCGTTGCGCTCGAAGATGACGAATCCTTCGGAGCCCGAGTCCGGAACCATCAACACTGGGGCACCCTGCCCGTTGCAGGGCAATCGCACGAACAACCGATCGGCTTCCCGAATCAGCGGCAGGCGCGTCCGTTCGTCATTGCGGTTGTCCGCAGTCCACCGGAGCCGGTTCCGGCGATAATCGAGGGTATAGTCAAGTGCCGATAGGAAATCCCGGCCAAGAATCCCGTCGACACTGCGCTCGATTGCGCGGAGTTCGGCGGTCGAGACGACCGATGGTGTCAGGTTGTCGCCGGTGGCAGTGCCGATCGCCATCTGATGCACGTAGACGACCAGCTGCGTTTCGGGTCCGGCAATCGTCACGACGCTCGTTTTTGCGACTGCCGGCAGGGCAAGACGAACAGCCAACTCGCTGCTGACAGTCGAGTGACTCGATCCCGTATCGAGCACGAACGTGAAAGGTCCGTGTCCGTTGATGCCGACCGGCACAAGGACAGCGCCGGACGCGCGTACCGAAAAAACGACGTCTTCAGGCGAGGCGGCAGTGTCTGTCGTCCACAGAACCAGTGCCATCAGACTAGCGACGCCGAATCGCATGGTGTCTCCTTCGACGGAGCCACCTTGCGCGTCCTGCCGCACCCGAGTCGTGACGATCACGTGAGGTTCGGGGCGGAGCGACGTGATGTTATTACGGCAGGCGATGAGGAAGTTGTGATGCCCGCTGAACTCTATGAATTTGGGGACGTGACCGTCGATCTCCGCCGAGTGGAAGTCCGCCGCGCCGGCCAGGTCGTCCCGCTCGAGCCGAAGGCGTTCGACGTCCTCCGCCACCTGATAGCGAACCGTGATCGGCTGGTGACGAAAGACGAGTTGCTTGAGGTCGCCTGGACGGCGACATTTGTGACTCCGAACGTCCTCACGAGGGCAATCGCACAGTTGCGAAAAGCACTCGGCGACAACGCGTTCGAGGCGCGGTACATCGAGACCGTCGCCAGGAGAGGCTACCGGTTCATTGCGCCCCTTGAGGTGCACCGTACCGGAAGTCCCACCGCTGCTGGAGCAACGGCGGCTCCGTCACCGAGACGACTGACGGTCACCAGCGATTTTCATATGTTTCCGGCAATTACCCCCGACGGCCGTGCCGTCGCGTACGCATCCGATCACACCGGCAGGATGGAGATTTATCTCGCCGGTTTGGTCGCGGGCAGTCGAGAAGTGGCCCTGACGACGGACGGCGGACACAATATGCATCCCGCGCTGTCGCCCGATGGACGGTGGCTTGCGTATCATTCGCGCAAGCGCGGCGGGATTTGGGTTGTGCCGGCGACCGGCGGTGCGCCAAGACGGGTTGCCGATTTCGGTTCAATGCCGTCGTGGTCGCCCGACAACGAAACCATTGTGTTCACGTCGGATGCAGGGGGCATGTCTTCGCAAGCTGTGCTCTGGACGGTTCGTCGCGATGGCAGTTCTCCCGGTCCACTCACACGACTGGGAAACCCACGCGGCGCCCATATGGCGCCGACATGGTCGCATGACGGACGGCTGATTACGTTCAGAGTGGGTCAACATGCACAAGCTGATCTCTGGATGGTAGATGCTACCGGACAGGCCCCATGGCGCCTGGCACCGGGTACGCCACCATGGACACCAAGGTTCTCCCCCGACGACCGTCCATCGGCAGCAACGTTCTCATCGGACGACCGCACCGTGTTCTGGATCGGCAATACCGCAGAGGGTGACGATTGCCTGATGCGCGTGAAGCTGAGCGACAAGGGAGAAATTGACGGCGATCCCGATGTGATGCTCTCCTTCTCGGGAAAATCCGTGAGCGGTTTCTCGATGGCGCGAGATGGCACGTCGGTTCTTTCGTTGAACGAAGGATCGACGAATCTGTTCGCCGTCGATGTTGGTGATGGCGCCGCGATCTCACCCCCGATTAAATTGACCTCGGACGACGTGCTCAACACGCTGCCAGATTACGGGCCTAACGGTCGTATCGCCTATGAACAACAGGTTGTCGGCCGCCCGATTACCGCGTGGCTGATGGATGAAGATGGGAACAATAAGGAAGCCCTCTCCGCTGGGTTATCCGTGTCGGTTCAGGCGCCGCAGTGGGACGGCCAGGCGAAACGTGTGTTTGCCGTCGTGACGGAACCGGGCGCGGCTTCGTCATACTTCGCGTGGATTGACCTTGTTACACGCCAAGTGACGAAGATTCCCGCGCCTCCTTCCAGAGCGGGAAGTGCACCCCACCTTTCACCGGACGACCGACAGTTGGCGTTTCACGTAATCGATGCCGATGGCGTGATGAATACTTGGATCCAGCATCTGGACAGTGGCACCGAACGGCAAATCACTTTCGATCGTGAAGCGATGGCCTACCCACGATGGTCCCAGGACGGGAAATGGCTGGGAGTCGTCATCAAGCGCGGCGAGAACACTCACATAGGAGTCGTCTCGGCCGACGGTGGCGCGACAGAGCAACTCACCTTTGATCAGGGGCTCAGTCGGTCGGTGTCGTTCTCACCGGACAACGACTGGATTGCATTTGCTCGTGAGAGCGGGAGCGTTTGGAACATCTATGTAGTGTCGCGGAGGACGAAAGAGGTGACTCAATTGACGCATTTTACGAGCACCGATCAGTACGTGCTCTATCCGACGTGGTCGCCTCGCGGAAACCGGATCGTCTTCGAACGTGTGGAACGGAAGGCCAGTCTCTGGACCGTAAAACTGCCGTCCTGACAGTGACGCTGGAGCGACGGGACGTTGACGTCAAACTCTGCTTTTCGGCGTGAGGGCGACCGATCCAGTGACATTCCCGATTGTCAGCACGGCCCTTGTCCTGGTCGCGGCGACGGCCTGCTACGTGGCGGCGCACCGGGCTCTCAAGGTCCACCCTGCGGAGGCGCTGCGGTTCGACTGAGTGCGATTTCGGCCCGCCTGGCGCGGACTTGGAAGAAAGCTCTCGACGCGGCGAACGACGCGAACCCGGCGAGCGTCTTCGTCTCAAAACCGAATTCTGACGCCGCCGTTGATGTTCCGCCCTTCCAGCGGTGCCCATGCTTCCACAGTCCAGTGACCATCGCCCGCTCGTGTCGGCCGTATGAGCGGGTTCCATCTGGTTTGACGGACATCGTTCAGGTTCTCGCCGTTGATGAACAGTCGGACACGACCGAATTGTCGTTCGGCGAGCACGCCGACCACGAAATACGGCGCGCTCTGATCACGATACGGGTTTTCTTCGAGCCGCTGCACGCCCGTGTAATACCACTCGACGCCGAGGCGCCCGACATCTCCTCGTTCCCACATGCCGACGATTCCTGCGCCGTGACGTGGGGTGAGAGGCACATCTGCTCCGGTGCCATCGACAACTTCGCGTGCCCGAACATAGGCGTAGGTCGCGGTCACTGAGAAAGGTGAGCGCCTCACGGTGCCGAGCAGTTCGACGCCGTTGTTAGAAGTCGGTTCCGAAAGGTTCGTCAACACGAGACCCGACGTCGAGTGCTCGACATGGATCGGATGATTCACGCGCGACTTGAACAGCGTCACGGCATACGACAGCGGGCCATCGGTGCGAGTCAGATCGATCGAGGCGCTTCGGCCTTCTTCCGCACGAAGCTGAAACGGAATGTTCAGACGCGACAAGCCGGCCGCTTCTGTTTCTTCGGTCAGCGGAGACGATCCCAAGAAGCCGGTTCCCACCGAGACCCGACTCCTCCATCCCCCTGATCGGACGAGCGCCGACAATCGCGGGCTCAAGAACGTGCCGTATTCACTGTGCCGATCGAGCCGCGCGCTGGCGCTCAACGAGAGCCACTTCGATACGTCAAGATCGTCCTGCACGAAGACGCCGGGCACGGTGAACGTGTATTCGAATTGGCGAAGATCACGCGGACGGTAGGCGTCCCGCTCAACGGCGACGCCGCCCACCCATGTGTTGTGCCGCGAACCTCCACGGATCGTCAGTTCGCCGAACGCGGTATCGTGCCGATCACGCTCTCGCTTTTCGCCGAATTGATGATCGTGACGTTGTTGGGCCACGGCGAAACGCGCGGCCACAGAGTAGCGACTGGCGAGCAGCGTTTGGGCGACTGCGCCGACATCAAGTCGTCGGGTGTCGAGAGCTTCGACATACGGCGTGCCGGCAGCTCGCAAAGTACCGCCCGATACCGTGCCGCCAGTGCGATCCTCAATCGTGACGCCTGCCGTCGCGAAGAAGGTCCGGCCGTTGCCGCCGTCCCATGAGACGCGCGGCCGAAACACCGCGCGAGAATAACCGGGCAGATCGGCCCACGCATCATCGTTGACATCGGTTTGCTGTTGCCAATGGCCGCCGCCGAGCAGCGTAAAGCCCCATCGCGGCGTCAGCGGCGTGGCGTACCAGAGCACACCATCCGTTGCGCCGCGTGTCGAACGGTTCACGAGGAATTCGCGCTCTGGTTCGCGGCCGGCCTTCCGAGAGATGAGATTCACGACGCCGCCCATTGCGCCGGCTCCGTAGAGCGACGACGCGACGCCTTTGATCACTTCGACTTGCCCGAGATCCATCGGCGGAATCTGAAGCAGGCCGAGTGCGCCGACGCGTTCGCCAAAGAGGGGCAGCCCATCCGAAAGAAACCGCGTATACCGGCCGCGCATGCCCTGAATGCGGACGCTGGCCGCGCCGAGTGATGGTGATGTCGCCTGCACGCGCATGCCGCCCATTTCGTTCAACATCATCACGATATCGCCCGGCGTCATGAGGAGTTTTTCTTCGATCTCTTCACGATCAAGCACCTCAACGTGCATCGGCTGATCGTCGAGCCGCTTGTCTGTTCGTGTGGCGGACACTGTGATGTCCTCTCGAAATGTTGCCTGAAGATCGACGACCACATCACGCCGCTGATTCGTTTCAACCGACACCGATGTGGTCACGGGCGAGAAGCCGTCCTTTACCACGACGATTTCCGCACTCCCCGGTGCAGTCGTGACCAACACGACACCTTCGGCGTCTGTCGTGTGCGTAGTGCCGTTCACGACCACCGACGCGGCAGAGACCGGCATCGAGTCGTGACGGACTTCAACACGCAGCATGCCGCTCGGTGGTTGAGCACGCGCCAACGGGGCGGCTATCGAGATCAGAATTGTGACGAAAGAGAACCACCACATACACGGACCCACAAGTCTTGTCTCAAATGGGGGAAACTACAAACGGCACTGTTGCAACAATGGTGGACCCAGGATCTCTGGTGCCTGCATTCGGCGGCCTGGTGGCGCCGGCATTGGGAACGGACAGGCATCATGGGCGTGCCGCCGGTATACTTCGCCGATGAAGCTCACGCGCCGCGCGTTCGCCTCCACGATCGCGGGCGCCGCATTCCTCCGCGACGTTCTGCACGCGCAATCCGGCTCCCGTCCGGCCGCTAGCGGGTCGCTCACGGACGTGCCCGGGCTGCGCGTGGGCCATTGGACGGACACGCGGCGTCCGACCGGCTGCACCGCGATTCTGTTCGATCCCGACGCGAGCGTCGGCGTCGATTACGACGGGTCGGCGCCGGGCGAAACGGGCGTCGTGCTGCTGCAGCCGGTCAGCCCGATCGAAGCCGTGCACGGCCTGTTTCTGACCGGCGGTGGTCCATTCGGTCTCGGCGCGCACTCGGGGATGATCCGCTATCTCGAAGATCAGAAGCGCGGATTCGATTGGGGGGCGGGCGTGCGGGTGCCCATCGTCCCCGGAGCCGTCATAGACGATCTCGCCCTGGGAGATCCGACCGTCCGTCCCGATCCGCAGGCTGCGTACACGGCGTGCGAGGCGGCGTCGACCGCCCGCGTCGCCGAAGGCAATGTGGGCGCCGGCGCCGGAGCCACGATTGGACGGATGCTGCGGCTTCACACCGCGGGCGGCATGAAAGGCGGTCTCGGTACGGCCAGCCTCCGTGCCGGCGATGTCATCGTCGGCGCGCTCGCCGTCGTGAATGCCGCCGGCGACGTGCTCGACTGGCGGACCGGCCGGATTGTCGCGGGCGCGCGCCGCCCCGACGGCAAGGGGTTCGCGGACATCGTCGACGTGATCAAGCGGACGATCGGCACGGCGAGCGCCGGCGACGACGTGATTCGCGATCCGATGCTGCGCAGTACGACGCTCGTCGTCGTCGCGACCAACGTCGCGTTGACGAAGACGCAGCTCACCAAGGTCGCGATGATGGCCAACTGCGGCGCCGCGCGCGCCGTCAGGCCGTATCACACGACCGGCGACGGCGATCAACTGTTCGCGGTGTCGACGCGCCGAGTGAAGCGCGATGACGTCAACGTGACGATTGTCGGGACGCTGGCTGCGGAGGTTGTCGCGGAGGCGGTGCTGCGCGGCGTAACCACGGCGTCGTCCGTCGAGGGATGGCCGGCCGCCAGGGATCTATAGCAGCGGCGTTCGCTTCCCGCGCACGTACGCCTGAAGTATTCAACGTGATTGCTGCGGCCGCTGAAAGTACGCGTCGGTCTTGTCCAGCCAGTCGCGACGTACCGGGCTGAAGATGTCGATGACGACCGTGTCTTCGAGCACCTCGACCTCGTGATCGATCCCGCCGGGAATCTGCAGCACCTCGCCCGCCTGAACCAACACGTCGCCGCTGGGCAGCACGAACTTCAGCGCCCCGGTCAGCACGCAGCTGACCTGCTCGTTCTCGTGCGAATGCCTCGGCACTACGCCGCCCCGTTTCAGCTCGAAGCGCGCAACCGTGACCCGATCGCCGGTCAGATAGGTTCGCCGGATGGCGTCGGTGATCTGTTCCGACGGCAGATCGCTCCACCGGTGGTGAACAGGGTGGTTAACTGAGCTCATACCGACGATTGTAGTACCGGCGGCCGTCACTTCGTCGTGGACCTTCGACTTTGTCGTCTCCGTTACGGAATTCGTCATCCACCGACGTCTTCGAAGCGTTTCGCCCGTTCGCTGCTGACGTTCGACTGGCTTGAAGCTGACATCTGCGACCCGGGTTAATGGCACCTTAGTTGCGTTAGAGGCGCCGTGCGTCCTCAGAGTCCCCCGACTCTCGCGACAGAAAGGCAGCGTACATGACGCCGTCCTGGATGGCATCGGGCTTCGTGCTCGCACTCGTTGGTGGTGTGCTGGCCGCGTTCAGCCGGTTCAACACGCTCGTCCGTTCGCAGAAGCGCGTTCAGGAGGCCTGGGCAGGCATCGACGTGCAGCTCCGTCAGCGCGCGAGCCTCATCCCGAACCTCGTCGAAGCGGTCCGCGGCTACGCCGAGCACGAGCGGGAGGTCTTCGAGGAGGTCGCGCGGGCGCGTGGCGCACTGCAGAAGGCCGGCAACGCTGGTCAGGCCGGCACGGCAAACACGCTGCTGACGCAGGCGCTCGGGCACGTCTTCGCCGTGGCCGAGGCCTACCCGCAGTTGCACGCCTCCGACAACTTCATGAGCCTCCGGAGCGATCTTCGCGACATCGAAGCGAAGATCGCGTTCGCGCGCCAGTTCTATAACCGCAACGTGCTCGATTACAACACGCGAATCGACACCTATCCGGATGCCTTCATCGCGCACAACTTCGATTTCGCGCCGGCAGAATTCTTCGAGTCCGACGATGATGGACGCGCGGAGGTCACGATCAGCTTTGCGCGCCGGACCGCAGGGCGCGAACAAGCCGCGTCGCCGCCCGCGGCGTAGCAGCCAGCGCACTCGATGAGAGGTGGACGAATGTGGAAACGCGTGCTGATGTTCGGCGCCATGGCGGCCATCGTCGTGGCGGCAGTGATATCGAGCCTCCTGGTGCTGGACGTCGTCACCGCCCACGAGCTCAGAGACACGCTGAGCAAGACGCTGCTGGTCATCGGAATTGCCACAGCGGCGATCCTGCTTCTGATCGGAGCCGTGAAGCTCGGCATAGAACCACGGAAGCCGCGCGTTGAGCAGCCGGCGGCGCCGCCGCCAGCCTGAGTTCGTTGACGAATGCGCCCGGATCCCGGAAGATCTCCGTGATTTGAGGCTGCATATGCGCTCATCGATCGCCGCGCTGGTCACTATCTTTCTGCTGCCCCTCGTCCTCCACGCGCAAAAACCACGGGAGCGCGACCTCAAGCTACCGATCGGCGGGACGCCGGGCGCGCTCGATGCCATCACGGACGTCGCCGGCATCGAAGTGGGCCACACCACGCTGATCTCGGGGAACGGAAAGCTGGTCGTGGGAACGGGCCCCGTGCGCACCGGCGTCACCGTGATTCACCCGCGAGGAAAGGCCAATTCCGACCCGGTCTTCGCAGCCTGGTTTACGCTCAACGGCAACGGCGAGATGACGGGGACGACGTGGGTGCAGGAGAGCGGGCTGCTCGAAGGACCGGTGGCGATCACCAACACGCACAGCGTCGGCGTGGTCCGTGACGCCATCATTCAGTGGGAGGTGGCACAGAAGAACGCGTTGCAGCCGTGGTGGCTCCCGGTGGTGGCCGAAACGTACGACGGCGGATTGAACGACATCAACGGGTTCCACGTGAAGCCGGAGCACGTCCGCGCGGCACTCGACGGCGCCTTCGGTGGCGTGCCGAAAGAAGGGGCGGTCGGCGGCGGGACGGGAATGGTCTGCCACGGCTTCAAGGGCGGTATTGGCACAGCCTCGCGGAAGCTTCCCGTCGAACAAGGCGGATACACGGTTGGTGTGCTGGTGCAGTGCAACTACGGATCGCGACGCGACCTGCGCATCGCAGGCGTTCCGGTCGGCGAGGAGATCCCCGACCTGCTTGGCTGCATCGCCAACAACGATCCCTTGCCAACGAACTCGTCGCGACGGCGTTGCGACGACCGCCGCGGCGACGCCATTGACGAGGCGCCCGAACAGGGCTCGATCATCGTCGTCGTCGCGACCGACGCTCCGCTCCTCCCGCATCAGCTCAAGCGCATCGCCACGCGCGTGTCACTCGGGGTTGGGCGGCAGGGCGGCTTTGGCGGCAACAGCTCCGGCGATATCTTCATCGCCTTTTCCACCGCCAATGCGCGGGCCTGGTTCGACGACCAGCCGGTGAAAGACGTGAAAATGCTGCCAAACGATCGGATCACGCCGCTCTTTCAGGCGACCGCGCAGGCAACGGAAGCCGCGATCACCAACGCGCTCCTGGCGGCCGAGACGACGACCGGCGCGAACGACCTGCGCATCTATGCCATGCCTGTGGACCGCATGCTGGCGGCGATGAAAAAGTACGGCCGGCTGCCCTAGACATCTTTTAAAGCCATATTCTGGCGAGATGAAGCAAGTTCTACCTGAGGCTTTAGAAGCTGTCTTAGCGGCCGCACGGCGGCCGCCTAGTAACGAAGATTCGCGTACCGACCGCTCGTTGCCTCACTCGGCGGTTTGAGGCGAAGCTTCGTTACCAGCCCGTGGCGAAAGTCGAAGTGGCCCAACGAGAGAGTGCGGTGGTTGTGCGTTTAGAGCGTCCGGAGAAATGCGATGAGCCCTTCCCGTTCCGCCGGCTCCAAATGCAGCCCGAATTCGTGACCTTTGACGGCGCGAGTCTGCGAATTGAGCGGCCTCCATCCACCAGGCACATGAGTCTCTTTCAGCCGGTTGGGATCGAACATCTCTTCGAGACTGGCCAGCGAGCCGTCGTGTAGGTAGTGACCGCGATACCACACACCTTTGAGCGAAGGAACCTTGTAGTAGCCGGTGCCTTTACGTGTCATGAGAGCGAGCCCGGGATCCGTCCCGACCGATAATCGGAGAATGTCCAACGTTGCCGGCACGTCCGGCGGCGGATCAAAGCCCTGCGCGAGTGTGAGCTTGTTGCTGGTGTACAGCGGCGGAGTGTGGCACCTGGGACATCCCTCACGCACGAAGATTTTCTGTCCCGCGGCGGCTCGTTCGTCGAAAGGATTCGGATTGGGCGGCGGCTGAAGCGAGTAGATATATGACGCCAGCGCGTACAACGCTTCATCAGATAGTCTCGCTTGAACCCTCTTGGTAGATTCCGCAAGCATGTGATGGGGACCGAAGTCGGTCGTCTCGGCAAAGCTCACCAGAGCCGCATAACGCATCAGGTCGCCGAACCCACGATGAAGGTGTGTGCCAGTGTGATCGATATACTTGCGGTCTTTGATGCCGATGAGATCCGGGGTCTTGGCCGGGTAATACAAACTGCCGTTCCAGCGGGGGACGCCGCCGCCACGGACGATCATGCCGCCAAGTGCATCGTACTCGGGCTTCGTGATCGCCTTCACTCGCTCGTTGATGTCGTCCTTCCTCCACGGAACCCCGTAGGCCCGGTACAGCCACATTCCAAGGGGTTCGCTCCCCATGCGAAACGGCCCTGCTCCAGTTACCATGCGATTCGCGAACTGAACCGGATTAATCAGTGGGTTTCGGTACTTGGGATCGCGTGTGCGTGAGACTTCGGCGAACGTCGGAGCGCCCGGGACGCGGGTACCGTCGGACAAGTACAAGAGATGGCAGTTATTGCAGTTCCCGAACGACAGCGCCACACCCTGCTTCGTCGGCACCCACCGCGACCCGAAAACTGTGCCGTCCGGCAATGGTTCCACGCCTGCCTGTTCAAAGGTCTCGCGACTCCTGGCCGCGGCGACAAACTGGGGATCCAAAGTGCGCAGGTGCAGATGATCGGCTTCGTCGAACACCCTCCGACCCGCTTCGATCCAGTCAGTCTCGGTCTTCAGTTTTTCCGGTTCGATCAAGGGCTGCGGTTCTACACGCTGCAGCAGCGCCCAGTAGCCTTTCGGCTCCCTGCCTGGGAAGTAGACTGGATACGTCCGCAGATTTTCGATTGCTAATGAGTAGTAGTCTTTGCCTGAGATGTGCGTAGGCCTCACGTTCAGCCCGGCGACCGGCGTCGGCCAATCTGCGAGCGCTGCCTCATCCCAGGTGATCGGTATTTCGGGTCTTCCGAGTTGCGCCTCAGCACGGGCTGCCGTCAAGCGCCAACCGATCAGAACAGAGACGGCCGCCAGAATAGCCTTTGAAAAACGCGAGTGTTTGGGGCTCATGGTGTCCGACCCTTCGCAAGCGTATGAGTATCACATGGCCGTCGACGGAATCAACGATGATACCCCGGATCGGTTCGCATCCCAGTGCGATTAGCGACGATCAGCGGTTCGAGCTCGTCTTCGCAGGATGTTGGGTTCCGATCCCCATCGGCGGCAGAAGAGTCGTCGCGGCGACGTTCAGATCCCGACGATAGGGTCCTTAGGAGTGGCAAGTGGTTGAAAGAGAATCCGACAGCGTCGATCACTCGTACTTCTACACTGTCGTGCATGGCGATGGGGAAACACATACGGAACCGGCAGCCGAGCAGTGGGAAACGACGACGGACTTGCCGACGGCGGCGAGTGACCGGCGGCACGCCAGCGGCGGGCCGTGCCGGTCTCCGTGCCGACTGTGAGCGCGCCGCGGCCGCGCGGAGCCGGAAGTCGGCCACAGCAACGGGTGCACGTCGACTTCGTGCCGCGTGATCCGGGCCGCTGGACGCACCCGTGGCGGTGCTGACGCGACGTGACCGACGCCGAGACAACCCCGTAGTCGACGTGCCAGCGACAGGGTTGGCGCGGCGGCCGACTTCCCGGCGCGCGAACCGGAGGCGCGGAGACCGGCACGGCCTGCCGCTCGACGCGCGCTGGACTACATCGATCTGAAAGTGCTTAGCCGACCCTCTACAAGAAGCCGACGTTCCTGCTCGTCCGCCTGCAATCAGCGATTGGAATTCGCGGCGGATGCGGCAAGCGGCGCGTTCGTTCCGGCCGCGTAGACCCGGAGCTCCACCTTGCCTGCGTCGCCGGCATCCGTTCGCGCCTGTTTTCCCAAACCCAACGTCTTCAGGTTCGTATCGTTCATGCTGAAGTTGGCCACCAGGTAGTCGCGCACCACGAGCGCCCGGCCCTGTGTGAGCACGCGGGTTTTCTCCGCGTCCCCTTTCATGCCGGTGTAGGCGACCACCACCGCGAGTCCAAACGGAGTCTGCTCGAGATACTGACCTGCCTCGTTGAGGGGTTTCGAGCTTTTGAGCTTCGCGCTGTCAAGACCATCGAACAGCTGCCTGGCGTCGAAGACGAACGTCTTGATGGGGGCGCGGTTCGGCACTCGCGTGATCTCGTACTGCGCGAGCCTCGTCGCATCGGCATAGCCGCGCTGGTTGAAGAAGCCTCGCAGGAAAAAGTTGTGCTTGAGCGCCTGCATGTTTTCCTGAAAGGCGGCGGCGCCGAGTCTGGCCTGCTCGGTGGCGGCGGCCATCTCCTGGTAAATCTTCCTGTCGTTGACGAGAGCGCCCATTGTGCCCTGACCGCTGTTGATCTTTTCGCTAATCGCTTGGAATTCGCCAATCGATCCCTTCGCGGCCTCCAGAACGTCGTTGGTCTTTTTCACGACGTCCGTGATGTCAAGGGGAGGCACGCTCTGGAGCATGTCTCCTTCGTCGACGGCGGGAGCGCTCTCGGATCCGAACGAGATCTCCACGTATTTGTTGCCGACGAGCCCTTCCGTCTGGATGGACGCCACCGAATCCTTCTTCAGGACTTTGCGCGTCGAGCGCTCCATCTCCATGACCACGGTCATGCCGCCATCGGCGTGTGTCGGCAGCTGAATCAGCTTCACGATCCCTTTGTGGACGCCGCCGACGCGGACGTCGGCTCCACCGTTCAGCCCGGCAACATTCTTGAAGGACGAAGTGAGCCGATACGTTCGCGAAAAGAGAAGCTGTTTGTCGCCGATCAGGAACACGCCAATGGCGAAAATGACGAGGCTGCCGACGATGAACGCGCCCAGGCGAACCGGTCTCCACATACATCCACCTCAATGACCGTTCCTCAGGAACTGGTGAACGAACGGTTCATCGCTCTGTTGCAGCTCCTCGAACGTTCCCTGAATCAGAATGGCTCCTTCGTGAATGAGCGCGAGACGGTCGGAAACGGTTTGCGCGCCATGCAGGTCGTGCGTCACCACAATCGACGCGGTCTTGCGCTCCTTCTGGAGCGCGAGCATCAACTCTTCGATCTCAGTCGCCGTGATCGGATCGAGGCCTGCTGTGGGTTCGTCGAAGAGCAGGATGTCGGGATCGAGCGCGAGCGCGCGCGCCAGGCCGACCCGCTTTTTCATGCCGCCAGAGATTTGGGAAGGCATCTTCCCGGACTCCCTGTCCATGCCCACTTGTGACAACAGCTGCCGCACGCGTGCAGTTCGCTCGGCGGACGACATCTCGGTGTGCCGCCGCAGCGGGAAGGCCACGTTTTCTTCGATGCTCAACGAGTCGTACAGCGCTCCCTCTTGAAACAGGAACCCGATTCTCTTTCGCACGTCGTTCAGCTTGTCCGGCGACAGCCCGGTAATTTCCTCGTCGTGAACCTGGATGGATCCCGAGTCTGGCTTTTGCAACCCAATGATCAACTTCAACAGAACGCTCTTGCCCGTTCCGCTGCGGCCCAGGACCGCGAGCGTTTCTCCCTGGGCAATGTCGAGATCGATCCCATTGAGCACCGTCTGTCCGCCGAATGACTTCCGCAACCCGCGGAGCGCAACGGCCGCGCCGTTTCGGCTTTCCACTCGGCCCTCCTACGAAAAGAACACCAGGATCAAGCGAACGAGCACGACGTCGGCAACGATGACGAACAGCGACGACAACACGACCGAGCTCGTGGCTGCGCGGCCAACACCTTCCGTTCCACGCTCGGTCCGCATCCCCTGAAAACATGCAACCACACCGATGATCAGACCGAACACGACGGTCTTGAACGTCGGTGGAAGAAAATCGTTGAACGTCACGGTCTTGAAGCCGTCGTTCACGAACAGCTGGAGCGAGATTGGCTCGGCCAGCGTATTGGCCAGCCAGCCGGTGAAGATGCCGAAGAAATCCGCCACCAGTGTCAGCAACGGCAGCATCAGCGTGCACGCCAACACTCGGGTTGCAGCCAGGTACTTGTACGGGTCGACGGCCGCCGCTTCCATCGCATCGATCTGCTCGCTCACTTTCATCGATCCGAGCTCCGCTCCAATGCCGGCGCCGACACGCCCGCTGACGATCAGCGCAGTGATGATCGGGCCGGTTTCCCGGATGATCGACATGACGATGACGGCGGGAAGCATGGATTTCGCGCCGAATCGAATCAGGCTGTCGCGCGTTTCCAGCGACAACACCACGCCGATTGCGGCGCCCGCGAGCGCAACGAGCAGAGCGGACTTCGATCCCACTTCGTCCAGCTGGCGTATGAGCTCCCGGCCCTCGTACGGCGGCGTGAGCGCGGACCGAACCAGTCGCCCGCAAAACAGACCGAGCTCTCCGAACCATTCGAAGAACGAATAGACACCCGTTTTGGCTGCCTCTTCCAGAGGCTTTGCTGAGCTGACGGGAGGAAACGCGGATGCCGCTATCGGAGTACGCACGCGAACCTCATATGAACGAGCTTAGGAACAAAACCCTCGTCAGATGAGGGAGCAAGTGAGATACCAGAACGCTAGGTTCTTCCGCTGGAATCGCTTGGAGTGTCCGACTTTCGGCTCAGGTTGAAGCGCTGCTGGCGCGGCTCTTCCCGCGCTTACCAGTCGATCACGCTCGTCAGTCGGATCCAAGAGTTGAAATCGTGAATGCGAGGCAATCGCGCAGTCGGTCAAAATCAGGCCGAGTTTTGCGACCTCATCTGGCACGCGACTTGAGGTATCCAGCCGCATGCTGGTGACGGTGGTGGTCTTCTTCGGCGTGGCGCTCTACGTCATGACGCAAGAAGAGCGCGTCCGTCTGCTTCGAGTGGCCGTGCAGATAGTGCGCCTCTTGAGGGAGGCAGCGACCCGCAAGGATCCGGACGGCGAGCGATTTCGCGCTGCGCTCAGCGCGCGCACGCGCTGGGTGGTCGTGACGCCGATGCTGATGGCGGCCAATGCGGCGCTCTTCGTCTGGATGCTGTTCGGCGCGGGCCGGATCGGGGAGGCGCAGACGCTGGTTGCGTGGGGCGCGAATCTCGGAACGCGGACCACGAATGGGGAGTGGTGGCGGCTGGCGACGGCGATGTTCGTGCACGCGCACATGCTGCCCGTGCTGGTCAACATCGGCATGATGTGGTACGCGGGCCCGATGCTCGAGCGGCTCGTCGGACCCCTTGTCTTCGCGACCGTGTACGTCGCCGCCGGGATTCTTGCGAGCCTCGTCGCCGTCTTCGTCTATCCGGTCGACGTGAGCGTCGGCGCCTCCGGCGCGATGTGCGGACTGGCCGGCCTGCTGACGGCGTCGTGGCTGTGGGGTGTGCGGCGCGCGTCGAACGTGCGGATTCCGGCGGTAACCGCCAGGAGAGTCGGCGTGATCGGCGCGCTCTTCCTGGTGTACACGTTCGCGAGCCGCGACCTTCCGCTGGGGAGCGAGCTCACGGCGCTCTGTGTGGGCCTGGTGAGCGGGATGGTGCTCACACGAAGCGTCTATCTGTCCACGCCGCCGACCGTTCGCGTCGCCACGGTGATGGCCGGCGCAGCTGCCGTGGCTATCCTGCTTGCGACACCGCTCCGCGGCTTGTGCGACATCCGACCGGAGGTTGCGCAACTCGTCGCCCTCGAAAACCGCACGACGGCCGCTTACACCAACGCGGTCGAGCGCTTCAGAAAAGGCCGCGTCACGGCCGACGCGCTGGCGGACCTGATCGGGCGATCGATCGTGGCGCCGCTCGAGGCCGCCGAAGCGCACTTGAACGCCATCAACCGCGTGCCCGCGGTTCAGCAGCCGTTGGTTGCGGACGCACGCGAGTACCTGCGGTTCCGTACCGAAAGCTGGCGGCTGCGTGCCGCAGGCCTGCGGAAGGCGCCGGGCTCGCCGCGGCGCGCGACCGCGAAGCCAGATTCACCCGAATCGAGCGCCGCCTGGCGGGCGCGAGCCCAGGCGGAACACCTGGCGACCATGAACACGCTCGGCAAGGCCGAAGGCATGGAACGGGCGTCGCTCGAAGCGCTGGACCGGATCCGGCAGGTGAGCCTTCCCTGACGATCCGGGCGCACGCCCGGTTTGTCTGCAACACGTCGGTCTTCCACACGTCATCGGCTGTTCACGAATACAATCAGCACGGACCTGCACAGGCCTGGGGTGATCTCGTCGCTCAGGCCGTCAGGCGTGTCGAGTGAATTGGATGGCGTTCTCTGCGTGCAGCTGCATTCGACTACTCTGCACGAGCGTGATGCTCGCGCTCGTGATGATGACCAGCGTGACGGCGTCGGCCCAGAACGTCCGCGGAACGGGCGTCCTCGTCGCCCGGGCGCCGATGTTCTTGTTGCCCGACGCGACACGGACGCCCTTGACCACACTGGAGACCGGCACCATCGTCCGCGTGCTCGACAAGGAAGGCGATTGGTACAAGGTGATCTTCCACGACCGATTCCTGGGCGACAGAACGGGCTATGTCCAGGCCGTGAACATCCGCATCGAGACGTCGACTCCTGGCGCGCCGCCCGCTCCGACGCCGCGAGCTGCTGCCCCCGCACAGCGGAACGAACCGCGATCGACAGCACGCGCGTCGACCACGACCACGCCCAGGTCCACCCGGTGGGCGAACCGCGGCTACGTCTCGGTGAACGGCATGTATCAGACCACGTCGAATGCGTTCACCGGCGTCACGACGCTCGCGCAATACGTCGAGCCTGGCACGGCGACGACGTCGTACGCGGCGAGTCGGCCGCCCATCCTGGACGTCGGGGGCAGGGGGCGGGTCTGGCGCAACCTGGCCGTTGGCGCAGCAGCCAGCTGGCTCTCACAGAGCAGAGACGAAGCCGTGTCCGCGAGCCTTCCGCATCCGTTGTACTTCAAGGCTCCCCGCACCGTAACTGGGATGACGGCTGGAGTGCCGCGTCAGGAGCTCGCGCTGCATGGAGACGTCTCTTGGCTCGTGCCGGCCGGCCGCGTGGCACAGTTCGCGCTGTTTGCAGGCCCTTCGTATTTCCATGTGCGACAGGCACTCGTGACGAACGTGAACACGACGGAGGTCTACCCCTACGACACCGCGACGTTTGCCAGCGCCACGACCGTGAAGACATCGAAATCGAGAGCTGGATTCAATGCGGGCGCGGACTTCATCTTTCGAGTGTCGAAGTCTGTCGGCGTCGGCGTGACGGCACGATACAGCCGCGCGGCTCTTCAATTGTCCGCGAGCACCGCTGACACCGTGTCGATCCGAGCCGGCGGGCTGCAACTCGGTGGCGGTCTTCGGTTCGGCTTCTAGCAGCCCGGTGAGAGGGGCGCGGAGGAGGAACGAGCATGCAGAAACGTGTCTTCGGGATCGCGCTGGTCGGTCAACTGATGCTGTTCGCGCCGGGAGCCACCGCGCAGGATTATCGCGGCCGCGTCCAGGGCTCGGTTCTCGACTCGACTCAGGGAGCGCTTCCCGGCACAACCGTCACTCTGATGAACGATGCGACCGGCGTCGCGGTGACCTTCGTGGCCGACACGGACGGTCACTACATCTTCGATTTCGTCGAGCCCGGCGTTTACACGATTACCGGAGAGCTGTCGGGGTTCAAGAAGGCCCAGCAACGAAACGTCCGAGTCGCGCAACGCGGCAGCGTCACGGCCGACCTCACGCTGGAGATTGGCGGCCTCGAAGAGCGGGTCGTTGTCGAAGCGCCTCCGGTCACCGTGCAATTCAAATCGGGCAGCTCCGATCTGACGCTCGAACGCCAGCTTCTCGATCAGGTGCCGATCAACGGCCGCAATCCCTTCAGCCTGGCGAGCCTCGATCCCACGATGAACGTCACGCTGACCTCGGAGAACCGGCCGTACCACCAGGCGTACGCCAACGACTACGATGCGGGCGGCGGGACCCGCCGCGGCAACGACGTGCTGCTGGACGGTGTGGCATTGGGCGCCAGCTACAAGACAGCGTACACGCCCGCGGTGGACGCGGTGGACGAGATCACCATCTCCAAGAACAGCGTCGACGCCGAGAACGGCCACAGCCTGGGTGGGGTCATCAGCCTGAACATGAAGGCGGGCACCAACACCCGGCATGGATCGGGGTATCTGTTCTCCCGCGATCCGCGCCTGAACGCGATTGGCGATCCCACGATTCTCGTCACGCCAGGCCAGGATACGAGAGCGCTGCGAGGCAGCGAGCTCAAGATGTACGGCGCGACCTTCGGCGGGCCGATCAGGAAGAACAAGATCTTCACGTTCACGTCGTACGAGCGCTGGGACGACAAGCGGCCGCTCTCGATCGTGCGCACCGTGCCGACCGGCCTGGAGCGGCGGGGCGACTTCAGCCAGTCGCTGCTCAACGGCCGCGTGCGCAGCATCTACAACCCCTTCGCGTCGTCGCTCGATGCCACCGGCCGCGTGGTGCGCCCCGGCTTCCCCAACAACACGATTCCGGCGACCATGATCGACCCGGTGGCGTTGAAGATGTTGAACGCGATCCCGCTGCCGAACCTGCCAGGCAACGTGGACAACCTGCAAGGCAGCGTGACCGACGCCGCACAATACTGGAACCTGTCGCAGCGCTTCGACGTGAACATCACCGACAACTGGAAAATCTTCGCGCGCTACGGTCACTTCAAGGCGAACCTCTATCAGCAGAATCCGACCGAGGCCGGCTTCTATCCGCTCTCGGGCAGCAATCGGTACGGCCTGAGCATCGCCGGCGACTCGGTGTGGGTCGTGTCGGCCAAGAGCACGGTGAACGTGCGCGGCAGCTTTTACAACATGACCGACGAGTTCTACAACCCGTCGCTCCTGCTCGGCGACACGGGTCTGAAAAGCCTCTGGTCGCGCGCGTGGTACTCGTCGCTCTACAACAGCGGCTACGTGTATTACCCGGCGCTCGACGTCACGTCCGGCACCGGGAGCAGCACGAGCAACCGCCTCGGACGTCAAGGGAGTGAATGGTTTCAGCATCCCGACGCGTGGACCGTGTCCGCGCGCATGAATCGGTACGAAGGACGCCACGCCACGAAATGGGGCGGCGAGATTCGGGCCTATTACGGCGAAGCCGCGCGCTTCCAGCCGATCAACCTGGTCTTCAACTCCGCCGTCACCGCCAACAGCTCCGACAGTCCCGACGTGGTGAACACGGGCAACCAGTGGGCCACGTTCCTGTTGGGCGCGCTCGACAACCAGACGTCGGCGCGGCTCGTGCCGCTGCAGAACCCCGACCTGCGCGGATACGCGACGTACGTCCAGGACGATTTCACGTTCAGCGATCGCCTGACGCTGAACGTCGGACTGCGGTGGGAGTACGAGCCCGGACCCACGGATCCGCAGAACAGGCTCTCGCAGCGGATCGATCTGACGCAGCCGATCCCCGAGATGCAGGCCACGCCGCCGGCCATACCGGATCAGGCGCGGCAATTGATGGCGGGCAAGGGCTACGGCTACACGTTCAACGGCGCGTGGATCTTCGCAAGCGACGCGAACCCGCACGCCTGGCACAGCACGCCGTGGAACTTCCTGCCACGATTCGGCGTGAGCTATCGCGCCTCGGACGATTCCGCGCTGCGCTTCGCGTACGCGCGCTACATGATGCCGACCAGCAACGTGCGCGACACGCTGGGCGATTTCGTCGAACAGTATGCCGGGTACGCGCAGACGACCAACACCCTCGGCCTCGCGAACGGTGTCCCGCGCCAGACGCTCGCCGATCCATTCCCCTCGACCGTCAACCCGGTGATCGAGCCTTACGGTCAGGCGTACGGGCGCTACACGAACCTCGGCGGCGCCGCAAACCTCGACGAGTACGAGCTCAGACCCCAGAAGAACGATCGCTTCGACGTGTCCTATCAGAAGGAAGTCTGGCGCGGCACGGTCGTCGAGCTCAGTTACTTTCTCAATTACGGCACCGGTGTCCCGTACGACAAGAACCTGAACATGGCGGATCCGGCCTTCAAGTACGAGTTCAAGACGCTGCTCAACACGCAGGTCGCAAACCCGTTCCGCAATTATTTGACGGCGGATAAGTTCCCGGGCGCGCTGCGCAACACCGCCACCGTGTCGCTGGGCAGCCTGCTCGTGCCCTATCCTCAGTACTCCTCGCTGCTGCAGCGCAACACCGACGATGGCCGCCACATGCGCACGCAGACGGTTGAAATCCGCGCGCAGCGGCCCTTCGCCAAGGGCCTCAGCTTTTTTGTCGCGTATGCCTTGAACAACGAGAAACGCATGGAGTGGTTCGACGATCTCGCGCAGTACACAGTGTTCGCGAGCAACGGCAAGGACGGCTGGCAGTGGCGGCGGACCGACACGCCGGTCCACCGCGTCACCGCCGCCGCCACGTGGCAGGTTCCGATTGGACGCGATCGCCGGTTCCTGTCCGACCTGCCCCGGGTGCTCGACGCCGCCGTCGGCGGATGGCAGATCACGCCGGCCGCACGCTACTATTCCGGCCGGTTACTGTTGTTCAACCAGAGCCTCATCGTGGACGGCGATCCGAGAGTCGAGCGCCCGACGCGCGATCGCTGGTTCGACACCTCGAAGTTCCGCGGCCTGCAGGATTCGTTCACGCCGCGGAACAGCCCATGGTCGTGGGACGGGCTCGTCGGCCCGAGCGTGTTCGTGGCGGACGTCACGCTCACCAAGATGTTCACGCTGACACCCAAGTACCGCGTCGAGGCGCGCATCGAGGCCTACAACGCGCTCAACACCGTCATCTGGGACAATCCGGACGTGAACGTCTCGAACGCGAATTTCGGCAAGGTCACGCGGAAGCGCGTCGACGGCACCGGCCGCGAGGTGCAAGTCGGCCTGCGGTTCGTCTTCTAGCAGATTCAGCGAATCTCGAGAGGGGAACTCTGATGACGACGATGAGGCGGAGAGAGTGGTTGCACGCGGCGGCCGCCACTGCCGGCGGCGCCGTCCTCGCGACGGCTCACCCATGGGCCGCAGAAGCGGGCCAGGCGAAAACCCCAGCGGCACCGAAGCCCGGATATCCGAGTCGTCCGGCCGGCACGATCGAGATCCTCTTCAAGGCCCCCGGTCAGTCGGCCAACGGCATGCAATGCACCGACGAAGGGATCTGGACGATCGAGAACGCGGGCAGCCGCACCGACACGCCCGGTCGCTGCAAGGTCTACCTCTCCAGCTACGAAGGAAAACTGGTGCGCGAGCTCGCGCCCGAGGGCACAGGCCCGAGCGGCATCGGTCTCGATGCGGACAACAAGACGATCTGGATCGGCTCGACCTACAGCCGCGAGATCATCCGCGCGGACGCCAAGAGCGGCGAGACGATCGAGAAGCACTTCACTCCCGGGGCGGGCGTCATCTATCGGATGACCGCCGACCTGCCCCCGCGTCCAGACACCTATGGCCGATCGGTGCGTCCGCCGACTGATGCTCAGGGCGCGGGACGGGCTGTTGCCGCAGCGACGTCGGGAGCGCGCTCCGCGGGAAGCCCGTCGGATGGCCTCGGTGTGGGACGCGGCGGAGCCATCGCGGGCAATCCCGGCCCGCCCTCACCAGGCACGGGCGCGCACGGCCAGCAGACACAGAGCGGGAAACTCTGGATCGCCGTGCCACCGGGCCGGATGATCTACCGGATCGACCCCAAGACCTGGACGGTCGAGCACATGTTCCCGACGGTCGGTTATCGGCCGCATGGTATCGGCATCGAGACGCCCGACGCGAAGTACCTCTGGGAGTCCGACACGAACATGGGTGCGTTCTTCAAGCGCGACATGGTCACCGGCGAGGTCGTCGATTCGATTCACCTGCCGGAGGGCAGCCCCTTTCCGCACGGCATGTCGGTGTGGAAGGGCTACATCTACTGGACCGACGACATCGGCGGCGGCATCGCGCCGGTGTGTCGCGTGAAGATTTAGAGCGCTTTCCAAATCCGTGCAGTACGCCCGTCCTTGGTGCTTGGTTCTTCGTCCCTTGTCCGTCCTGTGGTCCAAGGTCCTTGGTCCGCGTAACGCATCCAGGACGAAGGACAAGGGACAAGGGACGGACGAAGGACCAAGGCCAACGGACGAAGGACAGGTTGCTACACGGAAACGAAGACTGCTCTAGTGGCGACGGGATCACACGGTCGGTTGCGACGGATCGCGCCTGACCCACTTGTAGGCGGCCACCGAATTCTTCCAGAAGTACTTCTCTGCGACGGACCGCGGCTTCGCGAGGAAATACTCGATCGCCACCGCGAAGACCTTGTCGATCGGCGCCACGCCGTCGCTGTTCGGCCAATCGCTGCCGAAGAGGATACGGTCTTCACCGAACACACCCATCAGCGTGTCCAGCCGCGCGCGATACGTGCTGAGCTCGGTTGAAACCTGACCATTTACTCTGTGGATGATCTCGGAGAGCTTCACGAAAATCTGCGGGCGCGTGCCGATCTCCCGGAGCGCCGCGTCGTAGGCGCCCCGATCCGCGGCCGCGGGATCGAGCGCCGGGAGATGATCGAGCACGATGCGAAGCGCCGGCACGGCGTCGCTGATGCGGAGCACCGCTTCGAGCAGCGGCACGCGCGGGTTCGCCGTGTCCATCACGAGGTCCGCCTCGGCGAGCCGCTTGAGACCGCCGATGAAATCCGGGTTCGAGGACTGCTTCGTGATGTCTCGCCCCCAGAGGTTCCCGTAGCGAATCCCGCGGAAGAGCGGGTTCTTGTGATATCGCTCGAGGTACTGGGGAAACTCCGGCTTGTCCGGCTCCAGATTGCCGACGACGCCGACCATGATGGGGTCTCGCTCGGCGACCTCGAGCACCCACAGGTTGTCTTCGATCCACGGGCTCGCCTCGATCTTGATCGCGCCGACGACACCGAGCGGGACGGCGAGCCGGCGATAGCGCTCGGGGTATGCCGCGATGGGTGTGGCGCCAGGCGCGGGCGGAGGACCGCTGTAGGGTGCGCCCTGCGGACGCGTGGGATCGAACAGGTGAATGTGGGTGTCGATGATGGGAATCGGCGGCGCCTGCGCCTGCTCTGAGCGAGCGCCAGCGAGTCGAAGGGCCTCTGAGGTCCAGGCTGTCGCGGCCGCAGCAGCGGTGGCTGCGACCCCTGTCAGGAAGTCTCTGCGCGAGCCATCACGGTGCCAGAACAGCAACAGCGCTCCTTGTCGTCGGCAGACCTCTTGGCGGAATTGTACTGGGTTGAGCGGGCTTCGGAACCGAAAGAGGCCCGCTGCGGCCCAATCGCAGCGGGCCTTCCGAAGATGTACATGTCGAGCATCTGCGCGGCGTTACCGTCCTGACAGACGAGCGAGGATCGACCTACTGGCTGATGGCGTACTGATAGCACTCGCTCTGTAAGACCACTGCCGACGTGGCCTGCTGAATCACTCGAAAGTGAATGTCGAACGTCGACCCCACGGGAAACGCACTGACGTCACGGAACAGATCCTCACGTCCAGTGCCCTTGTCATCGGTCGTGATCGCCTGCGGCACGGCGCCCTTCCCAAGAGTCAACCAGGACGTGCTCGTGCAGACACCATCGGGGTTCGCGTCGGCGGCGCGTTGAAGCAGATAGCTCGTATTCGGCAGCAGATCGCGTACCCACGTGTCCAGCTCGATGACAAGCCGCTCGTCGTTCGGTTGGCGGAACGTGACGTGCCCAAAGCCACTCTGGCCGACGCTGCGCAGGATCACCTCCAGATTGAACGGCGGAGTTTCCGGTCCCCAAGGTGGCACCGCTTGCGAGGCCAGGCCGACGAGTCCGGTCGCCGACGGACCGGCGGGCGACGTGGAACCGGTGCACGCATTGCACCATGTCCCTATTGCAATGACGAGCAACGCGGATGCGATTCGATTCATCATGACTCCTCCCGCACACATGTTCGCGAACGGCCGCGGCCAGCGCCATCGAGAGAGTCTGAAGGTCCTCTGAAGATTGGATGACGGTCGACGCGTTATAATCCCGCTCCTTCCGATGTCTGGCAGTTTCCGGTTCGGCGATTTCGAGCTCGATCTCACCGCCTACACGCTGCGACGGGCCGGCGAGCGGGTCAGGCTCGAAAAAATCCCCATGGATGTGCTGATTCTGCTGGTCCAAGCGGCTGGCGCGCTCGTCCGGCGGAATGAGATGCAGGTAGCGCTCTGGAGTTTGAACGTTTTCGTCGAACACGATGCCGCCATCAACACGGCCGTTCGTAAGGTTCGGCAGGCGCTCGACGACGACGCCGAGAAGCCGCGTTACGTCGAGACTGTGGTTGGAAAAGGCTACAGGTTCATCGCACCGGTCGAGCACCGCATGCCAGGCTCGCGGCACCGAGGGGTCGACGTCACAGCGGCACAGCCGTCCTCAGCGCGGTGGCGCCGTCCGTTTCCGAGTTTTTGCGTCACGCGAGGCAAGCAGGAGTTCGTTCTCGAGGTCGGGAGAAATCTCCTCGGCCGGGATACCGGCGCACGCGTCTACATCGACCATGCATCCGTATCGAGACGTCATGCATGCATTTCGATACGATCCGACGCAGCGATTCTCGAGGATCTGAAGAGCCGCAATGGAACATTCCTCAACGGACGGAGAATCGACGCGCCGATCGAAATTGGTCACGGGGCCGTCATCGGACTCGGTCCCATCGCGCTGACCTTCATCGCTCTCTCGGCACCAGCCTCGACCCGGTCCGCGGCCATGGCTGAAGACGAGGATCGGCGGGCCTCGAAAGATCGGAAGGCTCTGCGCAAGCGATAGGGTCTCCTGCGCCCGGACGCTGCTTGATCCAGGCCCGGCTTCGTGACAAGCTGCACGTCCTGCGCATTTCTACAACGCCCACGTCATGACGCCCTTGGTCGGGACGCGGCTAGGCCCTTACGAAATTGTCGCTCCTCTCGCCGCTGGGGGCATGGGCGAGGTCTATCGCGCGACGGACACGCGCCTCGGCCGAGAGGTGGCGATCAAGGTTCTACCGGAGCGCCTCACCGGCAACCCGCAAGCCTTGAAACGATTCGAACGCGAGGCTCGCGCCGTCGCGGCCCTGTCTCATCCGAACATCCTGGCGCTCCACGATTTCGGCAGCGAAGGCACCATCGTCTTCGCTGTCATGGAACTGCTCGACGGGGAGCCGCTCAACCGGCGTATTGCGCGCGAGGACATCTCCTGGAAGAAGGCGCTCGAGATAGGAGCGGCGATTGCTGACGGTCTCGCCGCAGCGCACGCGAAAGGCATCGTCCATCGCGATTTGAAACCGGCCAATGTCTTCGTGACTCGCGCGGGCCACGTCAAGATATTGGACTTCGGCCTCGCGAAGCTCAACCCATTCGATTCTGAGGCGAAAACGGCTGGCCCAACCGAAGGCGGCGAAACCGAACCGGGCGTCGTGATGGGGACCGTCGGCTACATGTCTCCCGAGCAGGTCAAAGGCGAAGCAGCAGATCCTCGAAGTGACATCTTCTCGCTGGGCTGTGTTCTGTACGAAATGTTGACGGGACGGCGTGCGTTTCGAGGGGACACCTCGGCCGAAACGATGGCTGCCATTCTGAGAGATCAGCCGGCGGACCTCGTCGATTCGGGCCGAAAGATTCCTCAGCCCATCGACGCGGTCGTGCGACGTTGCCTCGAAAAGAGTCCGGACGAGCGTTTCCAGTCGGCGAGAGATCTGGCGTTTGGGCTGAAAGAGATCCTCGGCGCCTCGAGCAGCGCTTCCGCCGCCAATGCGCTCGCCGCGGCCGCTCGGCCCCGCTCTCGCGTGACGGCGGCCGTCGTCGCTGTCCTGGTCGCGGGCGGCGCGGCAGGAATCGCCTTCGACGTCGCCGGATTGAGGAGCCGTCTGATCGGCGGCAGACCCGCCCACATCAAGTCGCTCGTCGTTCTGCCGATTAGAAACCTGTCCGGCGATGCGGAACAGGAGTACGTCGCCGATGCAATGACCGAGCAGCTCATTACAGACATCGCCCGCCTCGGAAATGTACGCGTGTTTTCACGAATGTCGGCGATGGCCTACAAAGGGTCCAATAAGTCTCCACAACAGATCGGGCGGGAGCTCGACGCGGATGTGGCAGTGGAGGGCTCGGTGACGCGCGCCGGATCCGTGTTGAAGCTCACCACGCAATTGATTGACCTGCCGACCGCCAAGCTGTTGTGGGCCGCAAGCTTCGAGCGCGATGTCAGGGATGTCCTCTCGCTCGAGCATGAGATCGCGCGGACGGTCGCGCGCAAGATTGAGATCGAATTGGCGCCAGAAGACCGCGTCCGGCTTGAAGGCGCCGCGCGCATCGAACCGGAAGCGTACCAGGCGTATGTGAAAGCAAGGTACTTCCTCGACAAGCGGACGGAAGCGGATCTGAAGAAGGCCATCGGTCTGTTTCAGCAGACGCTCGATCTCGATCCGACCTATGCCCCAGCGTATGCCGGCATGGCAGACTCCTACGGGCAGCTCGGGTACGGATCCTATGTGTCGCCTGAGGAATCGTTTCCGCTCGCGCGAGCGGCGGCCGAAAAGGCGCTCAACCTCGATCCCACACTGCCCGATGCACATGCGGCGCTCGGGTTCGCGTTGATGTACTACGACTGGAAATTCGATCGGGCGGAAGTGGAGTACAAACGGGCGATCGAGCTCAACCCGAGTTACAGCATCGCTCACGCGTGGTACGCGTATCTGCTCACCGCAATGGAACGGCCGGTCGCGGAGGCGGAGCACGAAATTGCGACGGCGAAGCAGCTCGACCCGCTCTCGGTGCCCATTAACACCGATCAGGCCTACATGCTCTACTACTACGGCAAGACGGACGAAGCGCTGAAGGCGGCGAAAGCGGCGCTCGCCATCAATCCCAAGTTCCCGCCGGCGCACTTCTGGCTGGGACGGATCTATACGTCGCAGAGCCGGTTCAAAGAAGCGGAAGACGCATTCCAGAACATCGGACCGCTACGCACGTGGACGCCGGCAATGGCTGCGCTCGGGTTCATGTACGGGAAATCGGGCCGGCGCACGGAGGCGAAAGCGATCCTTGGGGAGTTCGACGATCTCGTGCGGCAGGGCCGTTACCCGTCCAGTTACGCGATTGCCGCGATATACGCCGGCCTCGGCGAGCGCGAACAGGTCTTCAAGAACCTCGACGCCGCGTATCGCGAGCGCTCGCACTGGCTCGTGTGGCTCAAACGCGACCCGCGCTGGGACGATGTTCGCTCCGACCCGCGCTTCGTCGCGCTGGTGCGGAAAGTCGGACTTCCATCCTGACTCACGAGCCGTTCAACCTCAGAATCGAATCCGATAGGCGGCGAAGATCAGGTAGTCCGCCAGATCGCCGCCACCGGATTGATTGAGCTGAACGTCGAGGTCACCGCGCCGGAAATTTGCGTATACGGCCCACGGCACAGTGATCACGACCGCACCTTTGCCGCTGCCAAGCGTCACTCCCGGTTCGAGGTACCCGATGATCGCCGGTCTGCGAAATCCGTGGCTGCCGCCGACGAGATCGTGTTTTGGAATGCCGTCGAAGGGACCGCCAAAGCTCGCCGAAAGGCGGCCGCTCTTAAGCACGTCGTGCGATACGCCGGCACGCACGTTGAACACATCGGGAACCGACACATGAATCGTGGAATACGGGACGCTCTGGCCCTGTCGAGGACGTCGTCGCGACCGACGATCGCGTGGCCGTCCGCTGTGCTCCACGGCACGCACACCGGCACCTTCTTCGGCATTCCCGCGACGCAGCGCCGCGTCACCATTGCGCAAACGTACTGATGGAAGTATCGAACGGAAGGTCACGAAGCTGATGGGAGTGTTCGACGAAGCCGGCATGCTGCGCCACTTGGGAGTGCTACCATCGGCCGCATGAGAATGCGCCTGTTCGTCGTCGTCGCGGCGGTGATCGCGCTCGTGCCGGTGGGGCGCGCGCAGACCGGCTATCAGCCGGCAAAGGCGAATCTCGCCGCGCGCGAATGGTTTCAGGACGCGCGCTTCGGCCTGTTCGTGCACTGGGGCGTCTACAGCGTGCTCGGCGACGGCGAGTGGGTGATGAACAATCGCAAGATCCCGATCGCCGACTACGAGAAGCTGCCTCCGCTCTTCAATCCCGTGGCGTTCGATCCGCTCGAGTGGGTGGCGCTCGCGAAAGCGGCGGGCATGAAATACATCACGATCACGAGCAAGCACCACGACGGCTTCGCGATGTTCGACTCGAAGATCTCCGACTACAACATCGTCGCGCGGACGCCATATAAGAAGGATGTCCTCAAAGCGCTCGCCGAGGAATGCCGCAAGCAGGGGCTGAAGCTGTTTTTCTACTACTCGCAACTCGACTGGCATCATCCCGATTACTTTCCTCGCGGACGCACCGGGCAGGACGCCGGCCGGAAAGACGAAGGCAGCTGGCCGCGCTACATCGAGTACATGAACAGCCAGCTGCGCGAGCTGCTGACGAACTACGGTGACGTCGCCGGCATCTGGTTCGACGGCTGGTGGGATCGTCCCGAGGCAGACTGGCAGCTCGAAAACACGTACGGGCTGATTCATCAGCTCCAGCCCCACGCGCTCATCGGCGCCAATCATCATCGCCGTCCGTTCCCCGGTGAAGATTTTCAGATGTTCGAAAAAGATCTGCCCGGCGGACGCACGGCCGACTTCAACAAGGACTCGGAAATCGGCAGCCTTCCGCTCGAAACGTGCGAGACGATGAACGGCGCGTGGGGATTCAATCTCACCGATCGCCGCTACAAATCGACGCGCGATCTGATCCGGTACCTCGTGCGCGCTGCGGGCTTGAACGCGAATTTCCTGCTCAATGTCGGTCCGATGCCGGACGGCCGGATTCAGCCGGAGTTCGTGACGCGGCTTCGCGAGATGGGCGCGTGGCTCGCCAGGAACGGCGAAGCCATTTACGGCACGCGCGGCGGACCGATCCTGCCGCAGACCTGGGGCGTCACCACACGCAAAGCCAATCGCGTGTACGTCCATGTGCTCGACGCGCCGGATCGCGCGCTGCTCGTCCCGCCGGTCGGCGCGAAAGTCCGAAGCGCGCGTTTTCTCGCGTCCGGGCGCACGGCGGTATTCTCCGAACACGATTTCGGCGTCGTCGTGAAACTGCCCGCCGACGCGATCGACCCGATCGACACCGTCATCGTGTTCGAGCTCTGACTTTCAATCCAGCCGTTCGGCGTTGATTTCGATCATGTTGCGATCGGGATCCATCACGTGGATCTGCGGATAGCCGGTCGGGCCCGCGACCGACACGCGAATCGATCGCAGCTCGTCGTCGTTTCGCTCGCGATAGCCGATCGACTGCAGATGCTCGAGCGCACGACGGAAGCTGCGGACACGAATCGCAAAATGTCCGTCGCGCGAATCGACTGGCTTGCCCGCGCGAAACGTCGGATTGGCGGCGACGATCAGGTGCAGCTCGCGGCCGCCAATTTGAAACCACGCGCCGTCGAACGGAAACGCCGGCCGCGCGATTTCCGTCAGGCCGAGAACGTCCGCGTAGAATCGCTTCGCCCGGGCAAGATCGCTCACCGGAACGGCGACGTGATGAAGGGTCTGGACGTCGAGCGCCAAAGTCTCACCCGATAGAGTTTCGGATCGGAATCGAGTCATCGCGGTAAGATGCGGCGCATCAGATCGAGCGCTTCAGGAGACCAGTGCTTGCTACCGAAGAAATGGGCGGCGGTATTCGACGTGTTGCTGTCGTAGCAGTCGTCGCATCGCGCATCACGGACGAACCGGATGCCGGCCTGATGTCCCAGTTCGTGCGCGGCGGTGGCGCCAATCCCCCTGCCGAGGCCTTTCAGCAAATCGTTGCGGCGCCTGCTACAGCCGCCCATGTCGGGACAGCGGGCTGCGGCCAACTCGAGCGAGAACAGCACGTCGAATCGCACGCTGCTCACTCTCGCGACAGGATAGGTCATGCCGGCCGCGTAATATCGGGGGGAGCTGTATGGCGTCTCCTCAACTCTGATCGTCCGGTTTCCAGACGGCGATTCGACGAATCGCACGGCGAAGCCTTCATACGCCTTCCCCAGCGTGTCGAACGCCGCTGCCTTGACGATCGATGCCTCTGAGCCGGTCAGCGTCTCACCGCCAAGCGTCCACGAATTGGGGAAAACGACTGCAACAGTGATGGGTGAGCGGCCACATGCTGCGACAGAGAGGGCGAGCGACAGCAGGACGGCCGGCCTCACGGCGGAGATTCTAGTAGGATTCGAGTCGCGCATGGGCGCGACTCCTTCATGCCCTCCTACAAGTGGCGCATCGTCGCCATGCTCTGGTGCATCTCGTTTTTCAATTACGCCGATCGCCAGGCGATTTTCTCGGTCTTTCCGCTGATCGAGCGCGAAATGCATCTGACGCCGGTCCAGCTCGGGCTGCTCGGGTCGGGATTCGCATGGGTGTACGGGCTCGGCGCGCCGTTCGCGGGCCTGATCGTCGATCGCGTGCGCCGGAAGACGGCCATTCTCGGCGGTTTGCATGCGTGGAGCCTCATCTGCCTGGCAACGGTGCTGTCGCGCAACTTCCGGCATCTGTTTCTTTTTCGCGCGGCGGAAGGGCTCGGTGAAACGTTTTACTTTCCGGCGTCGACGTCGCTCATCAGCGACTATCACGGCAGCCACACACGGTCGCGCGCACTGGGGCTGCATCAGACCGCTGTGTACATGGGCACGATCGGCGGCGGCTTCTTTGCCGGGCTGATCGCGGAATATTACGGCTGGCGATGGTCGTTCGTCGTATTCGGATCGCTCGGCGTGCTGCTCGGTGTCGTGCTGACGCGCTTTCTGATCGAGCCAGTGCGCGGCGCCGCAGACTCCCCTGCGGAGGGTCTTGATGTCGCGCGAGCCCTTGAGGCGCGCGGTCACGGACCTGAAAGGGGCGCGCTGCGAGGCTTTGGCGCATTCCTCCGCATGCTGGGCCGCACGCCGACGCTGCTCTGCCTGCTCGGGGCTTTCATGTGCGCGAACTTCGTGGCCGTGGTGCTGCTGTCGTGGATGCCGAAGTTCCTCTACGATCGGTTCCACATGGGGCTTGCGATGGCCGGACTCACCGCCACCGTCTTCGTGCAACTCGCCAGCATGGCCGGCGCGCCAATCGGGGGCTGGCTGGCGGACGTCTGGCGCCGGCGCACTTCGCGTGGACGGATGGCGGTTCAAACGATTGGCGTCCTGGGCGGTGCCCCGTTCGTCGTGCTTTGCGGTCTCACGCCGTCGGTCCCCACGCTCATCGTCTCGCTCACGTTGTGGGGATTCTTCAAAGGCCTCTACGACGCCAATATTTTCGCCTCCGTCTTCGACGTCGTGCCGCCCGGTGCGCGCGGCCGGGCGGCGGGATTCATGAACATGATCGGCTGGCTCGCGGGCGGCGGATCCGCGCCGCTCGTGATCGGCTTCGCCGCCGAGCGCACCAGCCTGGGCGCCGCCCTGGCGCTCGCGTCGCTGGTGTACGTGGCGGCCGGGATGCTGTTGATCGCAGGGATGTTTCTCGGGCGGAACGCCCTGAAGGGCGTTTCCTACCTGTAGTTTTTGGAGCCACACATGAAACCTGCTTTTCTGCTGCTCGCCGTCCTGGGAGTCGTTGCGTCGGCGCGCGTCGAAGACCCGCCGCGCCTCGAATCCGAGCTCGTCTTCCCGCTCGAGCACTGGCACAACCACGCATCGATGATCGTCGAAGCGCCCAACGGCGACCTGCTCGTCGACTGGTTCCACGGCTCCGGCGAGCGCACGGCCGACGACGTGGTCATCCGCGGCGCGAGGTTGAAGAAGGGATCGAAGACGTGGAGCGATCCGTTCCTGCTCGCCGACACGCCCGGCTACCCGGACACCAACGCGACGATGTTCATCGATCCGAAACAGCGGCTGTGGCTGCTGTGGCCGACGATTCTCGCGAACGAATGGCACACGGCGCTGATGAAATACAAGATCTCGTCGGATTATTTGCGCGACGGCCCGCCGCGCTGGGACGTGAGCGAGGTGCTGCACGTGACGCCGGGCGACGAGTTCAAGACCACGGTCGATCGCGAGCTCGATCGACTGGTGGGAAAGGCTACGCTCGACGACCGCCGTAAGGAATACGTCGAGAAGCTGCGGCGCGACGCGGGCGACAAGCTGACGCGTCGGATCGGCTGGATGACGCGCGCGCACCCCTATGTGCTGGACGGCACGCGGCTCATCGTGCCGCTGTACTCGGACGGCTTCAGTTTTTCGCTCATGGCCATCACGGACGACTGGGGCGCCACGTGGAAGACGAGCACGCCGCTCGTCGACTTCGGCAACATCCAGCCGTCGCTGGTGCGGAAGAAAGACGGCACGCTGGTGGCGTACATGCGCGACAACGGCCCGCCGCCGAAGCGGCTGCACATCAGCCGGTCGCAGGACCGCGGCGACACGTGGAGCGCGGTCGAGGACACGACGCTGCCCAATCCCGGCTCCGGCGCGGAGGTGCGCGCGCTCGCGAACGGGCATTGGGTTCTCGTCTACAACGATCTCGAGAATGGACGCTGGAGCCTGGCGGCATCGCTGTCGGAAGACGAAGGCGCGACCTGGCCGTGGACGCGCCATCTCGAGCGCGACCCGGAGACCAGCGACCCGCAACAGCGGGGTGAGTACCACTACCCGTCGATCATCCAGGCGAAGGACGGCACACTGCACGCCAGCTACAGCTATTTCATCCCGCCCGCTCGCGCGACGAAGGACGCGCAGGGACGGCTGATTCGAAAGGCGATCAAGCACGCGCACTTCAACGAAGAGTGGATCCGGGCGCGACCGTAATCGTTCCGCCCATATAATTCACAGCACCTTGGCTCTCACGCCCGGCACCCGACTCGGCGTCTACGAAGTCATCGCGCCGATCGGCGAAGGCGGCATGGGGCAGGTGTATCGCGCGACGGACACGACGCTCGGCCGCCAGGTTGCGATCAAGATCCTGCCGGACGCGTTCGCCTCGGATCCCGACCGCATGGCGCGGTTCGAGCGCGAAGCGAAGACGCTCGGTTCATTGAATCATCCCCACATCGCCGCGATCTACGGGTTCGAGAAATCCGCTGGCATGCACGCCCTGGTGATGGAGCTCGTCGAGGGCGAGGATCTGTCCCAGCGCATCGCGCGCGGCGCCATCCCGCTCGACGAGGCGCTGCCGATCGCGAAGCAGATTGCCGACGCGCTCGAAGCCGCGCACGAGCAGGGCATCATTCACCGCGATCTCAAGCCCGCCAACATCAAGATCCGCCCAGACGGGACGGTGAAAGTACTCGACTTCGGCCTGGCAAAGGCGATGGACGTTGGGTCGGGTGCGTCAGGCAGGTCGGGTGGGTCAGGTGGGCTCGAGAACTCCCCGACGCTCACGGCGCGCGCCACACAGATGGGGATGATCATCGGTACCGCGGCGTACATGGCGCCCGAGCAGGCGAAGGGCCGCGCGGTGGACAGGCGCGCGGACATCTGGGCCTTCGGCGTCGTGCTCTACGAGATGCTCACGGGCCGGCGCGCGTTCGAGGGCGACGACATCTCGGAAGTGCTCGCGTCGGTGCTCAAGACCGAGCCCGATTGGCGTGTGGTGCCGGCCGAGACGCCGGCGTCCGTACGCCGGCTGCTGCGCCGCTGTCTCGAGAGAGATCCGCGCAAGCGATTGAGCGCGATTGGCGACGCGCGGCTCGAGCTCGACGAGATCGAGCCGGCGGCTCCTGCGGTGCGCGCGACAGCGGCGCCGGCGCGCCGCTCGATCGTCGCCATGTTATGGCCCGCCGCCGCCGGCATCGTCATCACCGCGGCAGTCGCGGCGTGGCTGTGGCCGTCGTCGCGGCAGACGACGGACAGCGGGGTGACACGCCTGTCCGTGGTGACGCCACCGGGCGCCGACATCTATCCGGATTCCGCCGAGGTGGCGATTTCTCCAGACGGGCGCACGGTGGCGTTTGTCGTCGGCAACTCGGTGACGTTGACCACGTCTCAGCTCTGGATCCGTTCGCTCGATTCAATCGCCGCGCGGCGGCTGGAGGCCGGCGACGGCGCCCATCTGCCGTTCTGGTCGCCCGACAGCCGCAGCATCGGCTTCGGCGCCGACGGCAAGATCAAGACACTGCTGGTGGCGGGCGGCCGCGCCGACGAGATCTGCAATGCCCCGAACTTTCGCGGCGGCGCGTGGAGTACAGGCGGCGTCATCGTCTTCGCTCCCGAGGCAGGCGGGCCGCTGTATCGTGTGCCGGCCCGCGGCGGCGAGCCGACGCCGGTGACCACGCTCGACGCCGCGCGCAAGCAAACCGCCCACCGGTTTCCGATCTTTCTTCCTGATGGCGAACACTTTCTGTTCGCCGCGCTGCCTGGAGGACGGGACGGCGCGTTCGACATCTTCGCCGGATCGCTCGAGGGCAACGCCACGACGCTCGTCGCTTCTATGGACAGCGCGCCGGTCTACGCCGAACCGGGGTGGCTGCTGTTTTCGCGGCGCGGCGCGCTGGCCGCGCAGGCGTTCGACGCGCGCACGCTCAAGGTGACGGGCGAGGCGCTGCCGCTCGCGGATGAACCCACCGCCGCGCTTGATTCCACGACGCAATGGACCGCCGGACGCGGAACGTCGGTGTCGTCGACGGGCGCACTCGCGTATTTCTCCGCTTCGTCTGTCTCGTCCAGGGCGGTGTGGCTCGACGCGGCCGGAAACCGTTCCGGCGTTGTGGATCTCCCTTCCGGCCGTTATGCGGATGTACGCGTGTCGCCAGACGGGACGCGTGCGGTGCTCGTTCGTAACAGCTCACGGACGGAATCAAAACTCTGGCTGGTGGACCTCGAGCGAGGTCAGACCTCGCCGCTGTCGTCGGGACGCGGACTCAACGCGTCTCCGGTCTGGTCGCCCGACAGCACGCGCGTCGTCTTTGCCAGCAATCGGGACGGCCCCGAGGATCTGTTCATGAAGGATGTCGGCGATACGACACCGGAGCGCCTCTTCTACCACTCGAGCGTGCTGTTCAAGTACCCGAACGCGTGGTCGCCCGACGGGAAGGGGATCGTTTTTCTCCAAATCGACCCCGACACGCTCGAGAACCTCTATGTGCTACCGACATCGGGTGAGATCACGCCAAAGGTGTATGTGGCGGGGCCCGGGTTGGAAATGTACGGATCGATCTCGGCAGATGGCAAATGGGTCTCGTACTTGTCCAACGACTCCGGCACGCCAGAAATCTACGCGCAGTCGTTTCCGGTGCCGGGCCGCAGAGTACGGATTTCGACGGCTGGAGGCGGGTTGTCGTGGTGGACTCGCGACGGGCGGCACATCGTGTACCTCGATGCGAGGAAGACGTCGCTGATGATCGCAGACGTCGAGCCCGGCGAGACGTTGAAAGTTGGGACGCCGCGAGTCATGGCGTCCTTGCCGCCGGGCATTATTGCGATCGACGCGATGCCCGATCGGCAGAAGTGGCTTGCGCTCCTTCCGGAGAATGCCGGGGCCGGCACCGTGACGGTGGTGCAGAACTGGATGGCGGGGCTGAAGAAGTGATGACGTCGAGCCCCATGCCGGAGTCAGCCGATGGTGTCGGCTAATACGGCATCTGCCGTTTTGTGAACGCACGCCCCTTGTTGGTGAGCTCGATGCTGGTGCCGTGGGTCACCATGATCCCCGCTTTGATCAGCTGTTCGAGGTTGTCGATGCTGGCCGAATGCAGCGGAAAAATATGATGCGCCTTCATGGCGGCCATGATGCGCGCGCGTGCCGCATCCAGCTTGGGCTCACCGATCCGCGGCAGCCCTTCGGGCGTAAAGCCGCCCGTGCCAGCGTGCGCCTCGTCGGACCCGCCCTTTTTCAGGTATTCGAGACCCATCAGTGACATCGCCTGATCGCCGGGGCCCCATTCGCCCCACGCGATTCCCGGCACGCTGGTGATGTCATCGACGTTCTCCAGGGCGTACTTGTCCTCCATCTTCACCGACAGGATGAGCTCGCCATTCGGGTTCATCGGCCACGGATCAGCGCGTTCCATGTATTCGGTGGCGGAAATGCCCCAGATTCTCGCCGCCGGACCTTGACCTCCCGATCCGCGCAAGCCCTCCGGGATTCCTCGATCGGCGCCCTTGAGACTCTGCCGATCGAAGGGATAGCGCGTCGCCGCGACGAACGCTCTGACCGCCTCGGCGTTTCGCGCGTGGCACAACATCAGGCCGTGCACACCTGCCGTCAGAATCTGTTCGATCACCCACGTGTTGGCACGAACGGAGGCGCCATCCAGACCGACAAACGGCAACGTGACGATGACGGTCGGCGTCCGGTGCCCGCTCTTGGTGGGCCCGCCGTCAACGAGTCCCTGCATGAACTCGCGCAGGCGCTGCGGCTCGAACGGACCGTGTTCCATTTCGTACTGGATCAGATCGTTGGTCGTTTGGGCGAGCTTCTTTCCCTCGTCGTAGCCACCGCCTGTCACGCCGACGTCGTAGACCGGTTGGCCCGCCGCGAGAAGCTCGATCATTTTGTTGAGGCGTTTTGGCTTGCCGTACTGAGGATCGCCACCCTGCCCCGACACCAGTGTCGAGAAGACGAATCCGGCGAATGTAAGAGCCAGGAAAAATGGTTTCATCGCAACCTCGCAGTCATCGCGGCAATGGTAGCTTGATCCCGAGAAGCGGACCTATTTTCTGCTGGTGCCCGTGAGGGCCGCGGTCGCGCCGAGGCCGATCAGCGCCCCGCCGGTCAGGAACCGTTGACCGCGTGCAAACCGAGGATGGGATTTGATCCAATGGCCCGCGGCTCCGGCCGCTATCGCCCAGCCCGAGTCGGTGATTGCCGACAACCCGACAAACACGAGCCCGAGCGTCATCATCTGCAGCGGTAATCGTCCGCGCGACGGATTCACGAATTGCGGGAGGAACGCAAAGAAGAAGAGTGCAGTGTGCGGGTTCAACACATTGACGATGACACCTTGCCGGAAGACGCTGTGCAAATCATCCGGGCCCCGGTCTGCGACGTCGACCGACACCCCGTCTCGATCGAGAAGCGTCCGAATGCCGAGAATGACCAAGTATAAGGCGCCCAGCCATCGCACGACGTTGAACGCGAGAGCCGAGGACACGAGCAACGCCGACAGGCCAAGTGCCGCGGCCGCAACGTGCACGAGCGTACCGGTGCAGATGCCAAGCACCGAGACGAGGCCAGCTCGACGGCCACGGTCAACGCTTCGCGTCACGATGTACAGAACCGCCGGCCCCGGCGTCACCAACAGCGCGAGTGCCGCGCCGACGAACAGGGCGGCGTGCGTCAGATCTGGCACCGTGCGAGTATATCGTCGCCGTCGATCTCACTCCGTTCTCAACGCTGCAGCGTGGCGAAGGCCGGACACGAGCCTGTGTTTCGGCAAATCACTCGCCTGAACGGCATCACTCCCGAGCAGGTCGCGATCTGACGACCAATCTCGCGCGTGTGGCCGCCAGACCAGCATCAGTTAGACTGGCTTCCATCTCTAGCCGACACGGCGCGTTACGATTAGGCTTTGCGCGATGCCTCACAGCAGCAGCTTCTTCAAGACTGTCGAATCCATCGGCCGCACCTTGCCGGACGTGGAGGTGACGACCACATGGGGTCAGCCCACACTGAAGGTACGCGGGAAAATGTTCGTGTGCATCGCATCCCACAAGTCCGCTGAGCCGAACACTCTGGTGGTGATGATGGATTTCGCCGACCGGGACGCGCTCGTCGAGGACGACCCTGGCACCTACTACCTGAAAGAACACTACTTGAACTACCGGTGTGTCCTCGTCCGGCTGTCACGCGTCCATGCCGACGCGCTCCGGGACCTCATCACAGGCGCGCACCGATTCGTGAGCGCCAAAGTGCGGAAGAAGTCGTCCCGAGGAAGCCGCCGTGGAGTTGCTCGGCAACCCCGCGCTCGTTGAACTTTGTCTTCGCGCGTACGGAGGTCTTGCGGCTGGGACGACGGGCGGCCGGCGGTGCGCGCGCCGTTCAGTACGACGGCACGACGACTGCGATCGGGATGTATCCCAAGCAGTCGCGGTCGGTCGTCGGATGCGAACACCCAGAATCGATGATCCCTGCGGCGTATATCGGGACCTGAATGACAGTCCGGCTTCCTCGCCGCAGTGTGCGGGTGGGATGCCCGCACCCAAGTGCACGTGTTTATCTAAGGGCCCGTCCGGAAATAAGTGCGTCATTCCATGGGCGCCGAGGCGCCCGGATCGCAAGGCGCGAGGAGGGAGCATGCCGGGCGCATGTGACCGACGAGCAACGCAGCGAGGCGGGATGCATCGGCGGCCAGGATG
>WNFV01002230.1_pt1 | contig 44488 bp, 38 predicted proteins | sample 5400101 | NCBI WGS metagenome assembly WNFV01 (sample SAMN13153361, study PRJNA577476) | soil metagenome | isolation source: 115 cm soil or saprolite under grassland replicate 1 | place: USA:California | collected 2016-06-15 | reverse complement strand
GCCAGGCCCGGGCCGCCCGAGAGGAGGTACTGCACGAGGCTGAGCGCCTCGCGGTGCTTCGGCGTGAGCAGCAGGAATCGGGGGTCCGGGGTCAGGTCGAACGGACGACCCCCCAGGCCATAGAACTCCTCGTACATGACTGGAGTCCGAGGTGCAAAGTACGGTCCAGCCGACCTCGCGGCCGGAGACGACCGGAACGCGTCAACTGGTTGCAATCCGAGGCGGAAGGGCCGGCAGGTAGAGACATGTGGAAGACACAAGTCTGCCCATTGGATGACTCCTTGTGGCGTCGGCGCGCCGGCCGCCATTCAGATCGATCGTGAGACGGACACTGCCGACCCGCAGGGATCGCGGGCTCCCGCGGCATCGCTGTTGCAGGAGTCAGCCCGTTCATCCAGGTCTGCTCCCACCGCTCGTCGCGTCGATCGGCGGCATGGCGAGCGGCCGAGCCAGGCGAGGCGATGGGGAGCGGCTTCGACGTTGCGGTGACCGGCATGGGGCTCGTCGTGCCCCTCGGTCTCTCGGTCGACGCGGCCTGGAGCCGCAGCCTGCGCGGAGAGTCCGGCATCGGTCCGCTCCGCCGGTTCGACGCTTCGGGGTTTCCGTGCACGGCGAGCGCGGAGATCGCCCCCTTCGACCTCGCCGGATCCCTGCGGTTCCCCAAGAACGAGAAGTTCATGGGGCAGAGCGTCCGGTGCGCGATGCGGGCGGTCAAGGAGGCGATTGCGGCGAGCGGCATCGAGTTGGCGTCGGTCGATCCTTACCGCATCGCCCTCTACATCGGATCGGGGCAGACGGGGCTCGAGAGCGCCGAGATGTTCGGCGCCCTGGAGTTCGCGTGGACCGGCGAGGAGCAGAGGGACTTCGCCAACATGGGCGGACGGGCGTCGCGCCTCCTCGATCGTTACTTCTCGCTGCGGACGCTGTCGAACGCCGGGCTCGGCCTGCTGTCGGCGGAGATCGGCGCCCAGGGCCCCAGCGACAACTTCGTCCAGGGCGACACCGCCTCCGCGCTCGCCGTCGCGTCCGGCCTCCACGACCTCCGGGAGCGCCGGGCCGACGTCGCCATCGTCGGGGGCTACGAGTCGCTGCTGACGGAGTCGACGTTCCTCGCCTACGAGAAGGTCGGCCTGTTGTCGGCGGGCGATCCGTCCTCCGCGTACCGGCCGTTCGACCGCGAGCGCGACGGCATCGTGCTCGGCGAGGGCGCCGCCTTCCTCGTGCTGGAGCGCGGCGAGGACGCGCGCCGGCGAGGCGCGCCCGTCGTCGGGGAGATCGCCGGGGCCGGCTCCGCAATGGAGGCCGTCGACGTCGTGGATGCCAAGGCCTCGGAGGCGGCCGCCCGCGCCGCGATCGCGGAGGCGGCGGGCGGCTCGCCCGTCGATCTCGTGGTCGCGCACGGGATCGGCACCGCCGAGGGCGACCGGCGCGAGGCGCGCCTGCTCGCGTCCCTCCTCGACCCCGGCGTGCCCGTGACCGCCTTCAAGAGCCAGACCGGCTATCTGGGGGCGGCGTCGGCGGTCGCCGAATTGTGCCTCGCCCTCCAGGCCGTGCGCCAGCGCTGCGTGCCGCCCATCGCGCGGCACGTGGCCGCCGACGCCGACTGTCGGCTGAACCTCGTGGCGGGCCGCGCCCTCCCGTTGAAGGCGGAGCGTCCGGCCGCGCTGTGCCTGTCGTGGTCGTGGCTCGGCCAGTGCGCGGCCCTGGCCGTCCGCCCGGCCGCAGCCTGAACGGTGTCCCGGTGACCCCGTCCACCGGGGAAAGAGGGTTCCATCCCATGGCCGACCCGAAAGCCACCGTAGCCTCCTTGTCGGAGGAGTACGTGCTCGAGCGCCTCCGGACGCTCGCCCGCGAGGAGCTGGAGATGAAGCCGGACGACATCGCGCGCGTCGGACCCGAGACGCTGCTCGTGGAGGGCCTGCAGCTCGACTCGCTCCGGCAGGTCGTGCTCGTCACGAGCATCGAGGAGCAGTTCGGCTTCGAGCTGACCCACGCCGATCGCGACCGGCTGCTCTCTCTGAGGACGATCGCGGACCTCATCGGCCTCATCCGGGAGCGCGTTCCCCCGGCGTGAGCGCGCAAAAGGCCCCGCGCACGATCCTGGACCGCCTGTTGCCGCTGGAGGACTGCACGCTCTACGGCGCGCGGTTCGTGTCGCGGTCGGGAGAGGCGACCTTCTACCCCTACCGCGAGGTGCTGCGGCGGGCGAAGTCTGCCGCCGGGATGCTCCAGGCGCGCGGCCTGGAGCCCGGCGACCGGGTCGCCATCGTCCTGTCGACCTCGATCGAGTTCTTCGACGTGTACCTGGGCGTGCAGCTCGCGGGCGGCATCCCGGCCGCTGTATACCCGCCGCTGCGTCTGGGCAAGCTGACCGAGTACTACGCGCGGACCCGCCGGATGCTGGAGAAGATCGGGACGCGCTTCCTGGTCACCGACCACCGCATCCGGCAGATCCTCGGTCCGGCGGTCGACGGGGTGCGGTCGATGGTAGAGGTCCTCGACGCCCACGACATCGGGCCGGCGGGCCCCTGGACGGCCGTGCCGCCGGACCCCGGAAGCCCGGCGTTCCTGCAGTTCTCGTCGGGCACCACCGTCGAGCCGAAGGCGGTCGTCGTGTCCCATGCGAGCCTGCTCGCCAACCTTGCGATGATCGACAGCTTCTTCGGCGGCTTCTCACCCGAGGAGGTGGAGCAGGGTGGTGTCTGCTGGCTGCCGCTGTACCACGACATGGGGCTGCTGGGGAACATGTTCACGGGCCTGTACCATCCGGGAACCGTCACCTACGTCACCCCCGATCACTTCATCGCCAAGCCGGCCATCTGGCTGCAGACCATCTCGCGGTTCAAGGGCGTGATCTCGGCCGCCCCCGACTTCGCCTATGGCCTGTGCGTGTCGAAGATCAGGGACCGGGACCTGGAGGGCGTGGACCTTTCGAGCTGGAAGATCGCCTTCAACGGGGCGGAGCCGATCAGCGTGGCGGGCATCCGGGCCTTCACCGAGCGCTTCGCCCGCTGGAAATTCCGGGCGGAGGCCATGACCCCGGTGTACGGCCTGGCGGAGGCGGGCCTGGCGGTCAGCTTCTCCGAACCGCGCGCCGTGCCCGTGGTCTCAGACTTCGACGGGACGAGCCTGTCCGTGCGGGGAGAAGCGGTGGGCGGCTCCGGGCGCCGGCTGGCGTCGGTCGGACACGCCGTGCCGGGCCTGGAGATCGCGATCCACGACGAACGGGGTCGGCCGGTGGCGAGCGGGCGCGTCGGGCGCATCAAGGTCAAGGGCCCCTCGATCACCCCCGGCTACTTCAACGATCCCGAGCTGTCTCGGCGGACGATCCGGGATGGCTGGCTCGACACCGGCGACCTCGGGTTCTTCCACGGGGGCGAGCTGTACATCGCCGGCCGGCTCAAGGACCTGGTCATCATCCGCGGCCGCAACTTCGCGCCCCAGGAGATCGAGGCCCTGCTCGACGGGCTGGAGGGGCTGCGCATCGGCTGCTGCGCGGCGGTGAGCTACGCGGACGAGGACCGGCAGGGCGAGCGTCTGGTGATCCTCGCCGAGCGGGACCGTGCGCGGCCCCGGCCCGACCCCGAGGTCAAGGCGGAGATCGGCGAACGCCTCCTCGAGGGGCTCGGCCTGGCCCCCAGCCAGATCGAGCTGCTGCCGCCCGGCACCCTGCCCCGTACGTCTTCGGGCAAGCTGCGCCGCGCGGAGGCGCTCCGGGTGCTCCTGGCCGGTGAGCTGCGGCCGCCCGAAGAGATGGGCCTGCTCAAGATCTTCCGCGAGATCGGCCGGTCGCGCCTGGCCTGGGCCCGGTTCTGGCTGCGCAGGGCCGTCCGCCCCCGCCTCCGCGGCGAGGCGGAGCGGTATTAAGCTCGGTGCGCGATGGAGCCGCTCGTCCTGCCCCTCGACCGCTGCGCCATCGAGCGCATCCTGCCCCATCGGTACCCTTTTCTCCTCGTCGACCGGGTCATCGAGCTCGAGCCCGATCGCCGGATCGTCGGCATCAAGAACGTGACGTTCAACGAGCGCTACCTCGCCGGCGTCGCCGGAGGGAGGCCGACCCTGCCCGCTACGATCCTCATGGAGGCGGTGGCCCAGGTGGGCGCCATCATGATCCTGGTCAAGCCCGAGAACCGGGAGAAGCTGGTCTTCCTCATGGGGATCGAGCGGGCGCGCTTCCGCCGCCCCGTCCGCGCGGGGGACGTGGTGGTAATCGAGGCGACCGTCCGCCGTCTGGGCAGCCGCATGGGTCTGTTCGAAGGCGCGGCCAGGGTCGACGGCCGGCTCGTAGCCGACGGCGCCATGACCTTCGCCCTCGCATCGGCGGACGCGATCTAGAGCGAAGCATCAGGGTGCTGCCCGCGATTCGGCGCGCGCGAAGGACTGCGTCTTTCGGTGACGGTTCGGAAATAGCAGACTTTTGTCTGCGATCGGCTGAGCTTCGCCCTCCCGTCCGAACGCGCCGGAGCCCGCGGGACTCCCCGTATCTTCACCTTGCGTGGTCGTTTGTGTAAACGGGGCCGCCTCCGCGGCTGTGACCAGAGTCTGCCCGGCGGTGGCGGCTTCCTTGCAGCTTCCCAGCCATCGAGTTTCGTCGGGACGATTCCCGCTGTGCCCCCGTGCGCGGCAGTGGTTGTCGTTCTTGCAGAAACAGCGGGCTCGGGATGTGGTGCTGGGGGCCGGGGCGCTGCCGTGGAGCGGGCCGGTCGAGCGCGCGGTGAGGCGGCGAGGGAGCCATGAGGCCGGGCCGGGAGGAGATCGAAGGCTACGTGTTGAGGACGCTCCAGGAGCTGGCGCGGGACTGGGAACACACGGCGACCGCGGAGTCAATCTGCACAATCTGACGGTGGGCCACGGACCGGACGTGGTGATGGTGCATGGCTTCTTGGGGAACCTCGCGGTCCGGCACCTGAGCATCGTGCCGGCGCTGCGGAAGCAGTTCCGGATCACGACCCTGGACCTGCGGGGCCACGGTTATTCGGACGTGACTCCCCACGGGGTACACGACGGAGAGGCTGGCCCAGGACCTCAAGGGCCGCTGGTGCACCAGCGCAAGGACCGGGAGTGGGAAGGTTGGAGCTACTGAGTCTCGAAGCTGGAAGAGGTAGGTCTCGAGGTGCCGGCCGACAAGCGGACCGATCTCGACTACCTGCTCAACCTGAGCCTGCAGACGCCGAAGTTCTACGGTCCCGCACGGGGGTTGCCTCGCAACCGCGCGCCGCTGATCAACCTGATCCGCAACACGACCTTGATCAAGGACTACGAGGAACCGGGGAGTCTGACCCTGGAGGCGGTGGGCCGCATCCAGACCCCGACCTTCCTGGTCTACGGGGACCGGTCGCATTCCCTGAAGTCCTACGAGTACCTGCGGAGGACGCTGCCCAACTGCATGACCGCGCTACTCCCCGGGGGCGAGCACTTCGGCCCCTTGGAACAGCCGGAGGAGCTGACCGAGCACATCCGCCGCTTCTTCGGGGGTGGGGCGATCCTCCGCGGCCCGCGCCCGCCTTCCCCGGCCGGGCGGCCGGTTTGGGGTGGCCGTGCGCGGACCACAGGACAGCTAGCCGCCCGGCGCGGTCAACGCGATCCGCTCCGGCGCTCGCGTGATCGGGTCGAGGAAGGGGGTGATAGCCATGCGAGACACCAGACGATGGGCCGCGCGGCTGGTGGCGGCTCTCGTCGTAGGAGCGTTCTCCGGACGACCGGCCGAGGCGCAGGCCCCGATCCCGCCTCCCGCGCCGGATCCCGCAGGTCCCCCCAACGTCTTCTACGGGGCGGTGCCTCCCAACCCGCCGTACACGGCGCACCCCGCGGTCCTGGTCTTCCTGCACGGGCTCCACGGCGTAGCCTCGAACTGGTGGGTCGACAACGACATGTACCAGATGGCCTTCCAGGCCGGGTTCCGGACGGCGTTCCTCAGCATGAACGAGGACAACACGCCCAATGACGCCAGCCTGGAGGACAACGCCCAGATGCTGAGAGCGCTGCTCCCGCTCGTCGTCGGGCATTACCAGACCGACAAGGTCGTCCTCATCGGCCACTCCAAGGGTGGGCTGGACGCGCAGGCGGCGATGCTCGATCCCGACACCCGGCGTCTGGTGCACGCGGTGTTCACGATCTCCACTCCCAACACGGGAACCGAGCTCGCCGACTGGGCCTTCGGCCCCGGGTTGCCCATCGCCGGCGGCCTCGGCTTGCTGACGCCCGGTGTCTTCTCGCTGCAGACGCAGGTGGTCGCCGCGTTCCGCTCGGTCGCCGATCCGATCCTGCAGGCCAGCGGCATCCCGTTCTTCACCCTCGAGGGCAGCGACGCCCGCGGGAACCCGCTCACCGGCGTGACGGGCCTGATCCTCTACGGCCTGACGCCCGGCCGGAAGAACGACGGCTTCGTACCGGTCCCCCGGGGAAGGCTGCCCGCGGAGTGGTCCACGGACCTCGGCGAGGTGAAGGCGAACCACTTCGAGATCGATTCGGGCAACCAGACCTTCATGAAGATCCACGCGCGTCTGATGGCGCTCGAGTATTCACTGGAACAATTCAAGAGAATCGTGGCCAACGGCTTCGGCGACAGCCACAACAACTGGATGTGGTCGATGGAGTGGTTCCAGGGCAAGCTGTACGTCGGGACGGGCCGCGAGATCCAGTGTCTCAGCGTCCTGACCCTTGATGTTCAGACTGGGTCGAAGCTATACCCGCTGTCGGTGCTGTCGGGTGGCTGCCCGGACGGCGCCGATCTCACGCGCTCGATCGCGGGCGAGATCTGGCGCTACGATCCGGAGACCGAGGACTGGGCGCGCGTGTTCAAGTCTCCCGAGAGCATCCCTCTCGGGGTGGTGGACGGCGAGCCCGTCTTCACCGCCCGCGACGTCGGCTTCCGCGGCATGACCGTGTTCACCGAACCGGACGGCACCGACGCCCTCTACGTGGGCGGCGTGACCTCGCAGTCGGTGTTCGACAAGCTGCCCCAGTTCGCGGCGTCGGGGTACCCGCCCCCGCGGCTTCTGCGCAGCGTGGACGGCGTCAACTTCGAGGCGGTGCCGCAGACGCCGGGGAGCTTCCTGGGCGGGATCGGCAACGCGCTGCCCGGCAGCAAGCGGCGGCTGTGCTCTTTCCGCGCGTTGACCCCGTACAAGGGCATGCTGTTCGCCACCGTCGGCGACTTCCGCGGCGTGGGCGCCGTCATCGGCTCGGCGAATCCCAACGGGGGGGACAACGCGTGGTTCCTGGCGAGCCCGGTGAGCGAGCAGTTCCCGGTCTGGAACCTCATCGTCTTCAACGACTTCCTTTACGCGACCACCGGCGATTCCTCCATGGACACGGCCGGCTTCGGCCTGTACAAGACGGCCGCGACAGGCCCCCCGCCCTACGCCTGGACACCGATCATCCTCAACGGCGGCTGGCAGGCGGACCCCCTGTTCCGTGCCCCGAACGGCCTGAGCTTTGCGATCTTCAAGGGGCAGCTCTATCTCGGGACGAACCGACCCACGGAGCTGTACCGCGTGAACCCCGACGACTCGTGGGACCTTATCGTCGGCGAGCCACGCCTAACGCCCCAGGGCTTCAAGGCGCCGCTCTCGGGGATGGGCACGGGCTTTGGAAGCTGGTTCAACGGGCACTTCTGGCGGATGACCGCGCACGAAGGCCAGCTCTATCTGACTACCTGGGACTGGAGCACCGGCGTGGGCACCCTTTTCCAGGGCCTCGGCGGCTTCTTCGAGCTTCTCGACCGGATCCTCGGGTACCAGTACGGGTTCGACTTCTTCCGCACCCGGGACGGCGTCCACTGGGAAGCGATAACGCGCGGCGGTTTCCTCGACGGGCAGAACATCGGCGGGCGGAGCATCCTCTCCACGTCGGCAGGGCTGTTCGTGGGCACCGTCCGCGCCAAGGGTGGAGCGCAGGTCTATCTCTGCGCACCCCCCGACTGCACTGGTCTCGAACCGCCCGCCGTGCTGGCGCTGCCGCGGCGCCTGGGAGCGGTCCCCGAAGCGGCGGCGGGGCGCCACGTCGTCCTGTCGTGGGAGGCCTCGCCGGGCGCGGTCAAGTATCGGGTCTACCGGGCGACGGTGAGACCGGCCATGGAGTTGCTTGCCGGCAACGTCGAGATCCCAGTACCGGGGATCAACATGACGGTGACGCTCGACGGCATCCTGGCGGGCCAGTTCGACTACCTGTGCGCGCCGGCCACGCCGGCGATCTGCGAGGCGATCCAGGCGGTCAGGAATATGAAGGTCGGGGTGCCCATGCCTTTCGTCCAGGTCGGCATCCGCAGGGACCCGCAGTTCATCGAGCCGGCTCCGACCTCCCTGCAGTCGATCTACTTCGTGCGCGCGGAAGATGCAGAGGGCAACCTCTCGGCGCCCTCGAACTTCGTCGGCGCGCCGTCAAAGGCGCCGCCGGGCGGCCTGCAGACGCAGCCCCCCACGGTCACGGCATCCGTCTCACCAGGGGCAAACGAGTTCGGCTGGAACAACACCGACGTGACCGTGAGTTGGACGATCACCACTCCGGGGGCGGGGCTCGCCTCGTCTACGGGCTGCGAATCGGTCACCGTTTCCGCCGAAGGGGTGACGACACTCAGCTGCTCGGCCACGAACTCCTCGGACCAGACCACGGAAGCGGCCGTGGTCGTGCGAATCGACAAGACCCCGCCCACCATCGTCGGCGCGGGCAACCCGGCGCCGAACGCCTTCGGCTGGAACAGCACCGACGTCACCGTCACCTTCACGTGCTCGGACGGCGTGTCGGGAGTGGCGCAGTGCGGGCCGACTTCGCAGGTGCTCCAGGGGGAGGGCGCGGGGCAGTCGCGGACCGCGACCGCCACGGACCTGGCGGGCAACGCGGCGACAGCGCAGGTGGGTCCGATCAACATCGACAAGACGGCCCCCGAAGCCTTCGAGCGCTTCGATCCAGAGTCCCGCGACCTCAAGGTTTTCGGCCGCGACCGCCTGTCCGGGATGAGCGGGGACGGCGCGATCCCGCCCTCGTCAGTGGTGGCCCTTTCCTGGGGAGGCCACGATGCCCGACGGCGCACGTTCCTCGTGCGCGATCTCGCCGGCAACACCCTTCAGTTGATTGACGTGGTGAAGACAGCGGGCGATCACCTCCATGGCCGCATCGACTCGCTGACCCGGAGCGGCGAGTCCCAGCCCGAGCTCCCCGCGAACAGCCTGCGGTTCGAATGGAGCGACGATCGGAAGGCCGCGGATCTGCGAAACCTCGAGCAACGGATCGCAATCGAGGGGCGCGGGCACCCCGCAGTCCGAGCCCGATACGACCGGAAGACGGACCGGACGACGGTGATCATCCACGCATCGGAGCCGGAGAAGAAGCAGTCCTTTCCCGGCCTCTTGTTGCTGCGGATGGCGACCGAGGAGGGGGGGCTGAGCCTCGAGTACCTGGACGAAAAGGTCGGCGAGCGTTGATGGGGCGATCCGGCAAGGGACCGCGCGACGGTGATCGAAGACGGGTGACCCTGTTGGAGGATCGGGCTGAACGATGCTGAATCATCTGGACGTGATGACGTCCCCGCACGGAGGAACGCTCGTCAACCTGCTGGCCGACCCGCAGCGGGCGGCCGACCTGCAGGCCGCGTCGCGCACCTGGCCATCATGGGACCTGACGCCCCGGCAGCTGTGCGACCTCGAGCTGCTGGCGAACGGCGGCTTCTCGCCCCTGCGGGGGTTCATGGCCCGCGCCGACTACGAGTCGGTCCGCGACCGGATGCGGCTGGCGGACGGCACGCTGTGGACGATGCCGATCACCCTGGACGTGGCCGAGGCCGTGGCCACGAGCCTCGTTCCCGGCTCGATGCTGGCGCTGCGGGACCCCGAGGGAGTGATGCTGGCGGCCTTGCACGTCGAAGAAGTGTGGACGGCGGATCGGGTCGCCGAGGCCGAAGCCGTGTTCGGCACCACCAACCACGAGCACCCCGGGGTGGCGACGCTCCTGGAGCGGAGCCACCCGTACCTCGTGGGGGGGCGAATCGAAGCCATCCACTTGCCGGCCCACTACGACTTCCGGTCGCTACGCCTGACCCCGGCCGAGCTGCGCGCCGAGTTCGCGCGCCTGGGCTGGTCGCGGGTGGTTGCGTTCCAGACTCGCAACCCCATGCACCGCGCCCACCAGGAGCTGACGAGCCGCGCCGCGCGGGAGACGGGCGCCAACCTGCTCATCCATCCCGTGGTGGGCATGACCAAGCCGGGTGACGTGGACCACTACACGCGTGTGCGCTGCTACCAGTCGATCCTGGCGACGTATCCGCCGCACATGGCCAAGCTGAGCCTGCTCCCCGTCGCGATGCGCATGGGGGGGCCGCGGGAGGCGGTCTGGCACGCGATAATCCGCAAGAACTACGGCTGCACCCACTTCATCGTGGGCCGCGACCACGCCGGTCCGGGTTCCGACTCCAGCGGCCGGCCGTTCTACGGCCCCTACGACGCGCAGGAGCTCCTGCGCCGGCACGAGGACGAGCTCGGCGTGGAGATGGTGCCCTTCCAGAACATGGTGTACGTGCAGGAGCTGGACCGGTACTTCCCCGAGGACCAGGTGCCCGCCCGCGCCACCGTGCTGAACCTGTCGGGCACCGAGCTGCGACGCCGCCTCCAGCGGGGCGCGGACATCCCGCGGTGGTTCAGCTTCCCGGAGGTGGCTCGGGAGCTCCAGCGGACGCATCCCCCGCGCACCCGGCAGGGGTTCACGGTCTTCTTCACGGGACTGTCCGGCTCGGGCAAGTCCACGACCGCTAACGCGCTCCTGGTGAAGCTGCTCGAGAGAGGCGGACGGCCGATCACGCTCCTGGACGGCGATCTCGTGCGCAAGCACCTGTCATCGGAGCTCGGGTTCTCGAAGGAGCACCGCGACATCAACATCCGCCGGATCGGCTTCGTCGCCTCGGAGATCACCAAGAACGGTGGGGTCGCCATCTGTGCGCCCATCGCCCCGTACGCGAGCGTCCGGCGCGAGGTCCGCGCGATCATCGAGCCGTCCGGAGGGTTCGTGCTCGTCTACGCCGCGACCCCGCTCGAGGTGTGCGAGCAGCGAGATCGCAAGGGGCTCTACGCAAAGGCCCGGGCCGGCCTCATCCCCCGGTTCACCGGCATCTCCGATCCCTACGAGCCGCCGGAAGACGCGGAGGTCGTCCTTCACACCGAGAAGATGAGCCCCGAGCAGGCAGCGGACCTCGTCATCCAGCACCTGGAAGTCGAAGGATTCCTGGCCACCGACTGAGCCGTGGTCGGTCCCGGGGAGGAACGAAAGACTTGGCTATTGCGCTGAAGGATGCGAATGTGGCAGACTTTTGTCTTCCAGATTCGCACTTTGACGCGAAGCGCGCACTTCCCCTGGTTGCGCGCATCGGGCGTGGCTTCATTTGGAATCAAGGTCTTACCGTGGAGGGAACCCGGTGCCACATCGGGACCGGGGTCTGCCCGGCGGTGGCGACTTCTTTGCTACCTCCCGCCGCGTTGGGGACCTCGCTTCGACGCTGTTGCGTCTTCCGGTCGCCTCGAACCCGAGCGAGTCGGCACGTTCCGAGGCGGCCGGGTGGCCAGGATGTCGGGCCGGTCTCGCGGTTGACGACTCCGGGGCGGGGCGTGCGCACCCCGCCCGGCGGCACCGAGTCCGACGCATGGGAAGCGGGGGCGACCGACGGGAACAGGAGCGAGCCGAGATTGTCGGACAGCTCTGGGGCAGTCTGGGTGACGTGCATCCGCTCCGCGACATCGGACGGGGCGGCGGTCTGTTCGAAGCGGCGCGTTCGCTGCGCCTGCTCTCGGTCCACCGTATGCGGCTGGCCCTGGGCCCGGTGGCGGGGGACGCCAGGGTGCGGGTGTGCCGCGTGGAGGCGGTAGCCGGCCCTGACGGCCGGGAAAGGTATCGGATCGGACTCGAGTTCGTCGAGCTTCCGCCGCCGCTGCTCGAGCAGATCGATCGCCTCGTGGCCGCCGACGCGGCCGGGTCGACGGGATCGGCGGTGAGGACGATGGCGGAAGCGTTCGAAGAACGGCGGCGGACCCCGCGGGTGACCGTGCTGGGTCGAGGACGGTGCGAGATGACGATCTGGTCCACCGTACGCCTGGTCGATATCAGCCTCAGCGGGGTGCTCCTGGCGAGCGGCCAGCCGATCGGCGCCCCGGAGCGCGCCGAGCTGCGGACGGCGTTCGGCGGCGACGCGTTCACGTCGGTCGTGGAGGTGCGCCGCGTCCAGTCCGAAGCGCCCGACGGCGAGGCCGGCTCGGTCAGGCTCGGAGTGCGCTTCGTCGACCCCGACGAGGACAGCCGGCGCGCGCTCCGCCAGTTCCTCCGCCGGGCCATCCTCTGACCCGGCAGGCAATGAGATCGACGCCATGAACCTCGACGCCCAGACCTCACTGATCGGCAACAGCGCTCCCATGATCGAGCTCCGGCAGGAGGTCGACCGCATCGCGCGCTCCGACGCCAAGGTCCTGCTCTCCGGCGAGAGCGGCAGCGGCAAGGAGCTGGTCGCGCGACTCATCCATGAGCTGAGTCCCCGGGCCGAGCACCCCCTCGTCGCGGTCAACTGCGCCGGCCTGCCGGAGACCCTGCTGGAATCCGAGCTGTTCGGGCACGTCAAGGGCAGCTTCACCGGCGCCTATCGCGACAAGCAGGGCAAGCTCGAACTCGCCGACGAGGGGACGATGTTTCTCGACGAGATCGGCGAGATGACCTTGCGGATGCAGGGGCTCCTGCTGCGGTTCCTGGAGACGGGCGAGCTGCAGAAGGTCGGGGCCGACCGCATCGTCGGCCGCGCGAACGTCCGCGTGATCTCCGCTACCAACCGTAGCCTGCGTGACCTCATCGTCCAGGGACAATTTCGCGAGGACCTCTACTACCGCCTCAACGTGATCCACCTCACGGTGCCGTCGCTGCGCGAGCGGAGGGAGGACATCCCCGCGCTGATCGAGCACTTCCTGGCCCGGTTCACGGCCGGCAACGGCCACGTGGTGCGGGCCGTCTCCCCCGAGGTGCTCACCGCGCTGTCGGCCTATTCATGGCCGGGCAACGTGCGCGAGCTCCAGAACGTGGTCGAGCGTCTGGTGGTGACCGGCCGGTCCGAGGTGGTGACCGCGGAGCAGTTGCCCGCGGAGGTGCGCTCGCAGGGGGGCATCGGCGTGCGTCCGAAGCGCGAGCGGCGGCGCACGGTGGCCGACGACCTCTACGGAAAGCTGACCGAGCACCGGGAGTCGTTCTGGACGGCGGTCTACCCGCTCTACATGCGCCGGGAGATCACGCGCAGCAACGTCCGCGAGCTCGTCCGGAAAGGGCTCCAGGAATCGCGCGGGAACTACAAGATCGTCGCCCGGCTCTTCAACCTGGAGCCGCGCGACTACAAGCGGTTCCTCAACTTCCTCCGCAAGCACGAGTGCCAGCTGCCGTTCAAGGACTACCGCTGAAGCGCCCCCCACGGCCGGTTTGCCGGACCGGATTCACTCCGGGGCGGGCGACGGGGGGGACTAGGAGGGCACCGAGACGCGAGGTGGCTTCCCCAGGGGGAAGAGCGCATCGGCGGCCGCGCTGTGCTGCAGCACCCGCTGGCTCGTCGTTTCGACCCGAATCGCATACGCGATCGGGAGGCGGTCCAGGACGCGGCGAACCGCGGCCAGGATCGAGGGCGCGATGGCCCCTTCGTCTTCGGGCGCGAGCGACGAAACCACGCGAATGTCCATCGAGCTCCTCCCGCGCCGAATCCCGATTGATGGCCTAAGCAAGTCTCGTTCCCCGGCTACGTTCCCGTCAAGACCTTGCTCCCAGGCCGACAGACTTGAAGGAGGCAGCCCAGGGGCAGACCGAAGGCTACCCGCGGGCAACCGACGGCGCGAGAGCCCCCACCCCGGGACCTCCCCGGCGGATTTCTCTTGCTTTCCGACCGCGGTGAGGCTCTAGAATCGAAGCTCTGATCCCGTGATGTCGCCAGGAATACGACCTCTCTTCATTCGAACGGGGGACTATGACCTCCTACTCGGGTGCTCGCCTCATTGGAACCAGCCCGGCAATCCGGGCTCTGAGGGAGGAGGTGAGCAGCGCGGCCCGCTCGGAGGCCAAGGTGCTCATCACGGGCGAGAGCGGCGTCGGCAAGGAAGACACGGCCCGCCTGATCCACCAGCAGGGCGGCCGGCGGCAAGGTTCGTTCATCGCGATCAACTGCGCCGGCGTGCCGGAGACCCTGCTCGAGTCGGAGCTGTTCGGCCACACGCGCGGCAGCTTCACCGGCGCCTATCGCGACCGGCCGGGGATGCTGGAGGCCGCGCACCGCGGATCGATCTTCCTCGACGAGATCGGCGAGATGAGCCTGCGCATGCAGGGCTTGCTGCTGCGGTTCCTCGAGACCGGCGAGATCCAGCGGATCGGCGCCCAGCTCGCCGGCGCGGCCGTCGATGGACGCGTGATCACGGCCACCAACCGGGACCTGGCCAAGGGGATCGAGGCCAAGACCTTTCGCGAAGACCTGTTCTACCGCCTCAACGTCATCCACATCGCGGTGCCACCCCTGCGCGAGCGGCGCGAGGACATTCCGGCGTTGTTCGACTCCTTCCTCGGCTCTTATGCCGAGCGGTACCGGATCGAATTGCCCCGGCTGTCGAGCGAGGCCATGGCCCACTTGATGGCCTACCACTGGCCGGGTAACGTCCGGGAGCTGAGGAACGTCGCCGAGCGGCTGGCCGTGCGCGCCCAGAGCCTGATCATCACGCCCGCCGATCTGCCCCCGGAGATCACCGTCCCCCGCCCGTCCGAAGCCGTGCTGCCGAGCCACGGGACGGCGACGAGCGACGTGCTGTACGAGCGGATGGTGACGAGGCGGGAGTGCTTCTGGTCGGTCGTCTACGACCCGTTCATGTTGCGCGACCTCACGCGGAGGGAGCTGCGCCAGGTCGTCCAGAAGGGGCTCGAGCAGACCCGCGGGAGCTATCCGTTGCTGCTCCAGCTCTTCAACATGGAGCCCGGCGATCAACCGCGCTTCCTGCACTTCCTCCGCAAACATCAGTGCGACACGCCTTTCCAGCGCTTCCGGGTGCCCCCCGGCGGCCGGGGAGGCGATGGGACCCCGTCGTCGCTCAAAGGGCGGCGCGGTACGGCCTGACTGCGTCCGCGCGGAGGGGGACGGCGCCGCCTACCGCTTGGGCATCCCGGGGACGATCCCGTGCTCCTTCTCGAGCCGCTCCAGGGCGGCGATGCGCACGGGGCGGCGGACGTCGTGATCGTCCGGGCGGTAGCCGGGTCCGTGCTCCCGAAGCTCCCCGCGGGCCAGCAGGCGGTCGCGGTCGATGATCAGGTCGGCCCGGGAGGTCCCCACGAGGTCGTTCTCCCGGCTCATGAGGATCGCCTCCTCCGGGCAGGCGTCCACGCAGAAGCCGCAGTAGACGCAGCGCAGGAGGTCGATCTCGAACCGGGTGGGGTATTTCTCGATCGTCTTCTCGGGGCGCTCTCCCGACTCGATGTAGATGCACTCGGCCGGGCAGACGGTGGCGCACATGTAGCAGGCCACGCACTTGGGCGACCCGTCCTCGCGCACGGTGAGGAGGTGGATCCCCCGGTACCGTTCGGAGTGGCGGCGCTTCTGCTCCGGGAACTGGATGGTCGAGGCCTGGCCCGCGAACAGGGTCTTCAGCAAGTTCTGGAGGGTGATCCAGTGGCCGAGCAGGATCGGACCCACTCCCGCCCTCTGGCTGCGATCGACGGTGATGACGCGGGCCGCCAGGTGAGCCTCCGGTCCTAGGCCCGCGCCTCGCGGGCGGGTCCTTCCTCGGCCAGGGGGAGCGCGCGCCCCTGGGGGCCGATCGCCTTGTAGTCGAGACCGGCGTAGTCGGAAACCGCCTTGGCGAGGAGGGCGAACACCTCGCGGGCCGAGGTCGCGGCGAGGGGCTGGCCCAGGCGATGGAGCAGGCCTTTCGCCAGCTCCCAGCGCGGGAGGGCGTCGCCGAGTGCGGAGGCCGCGCGCCGCAGGCGCTGGAGGCGCCGCTGGTAATTCGTGAAGGTGCCGTCCACCTCGGCCCAGACGGCGGCGGGCAGCACCGCGTGGGCGCGGTCCAGTTCCGGTCCCTCGTGGGTCGCCATCACCGCGACGAACGGCACCCGGGCCACCGCCTCCACCGCCTCGGGCATCCGCAGGAGCTCGGGGCCCTGCAGGACCAGGGCCTTCACCGCCCCCGACCGGCAGGCCTCGAGGATGGCCGGCACTCCCGCGCGTCCGAGCCCCTGGTCGAGGCAGCCCTGGGTGTTCGGGTTGCGGTCCTCGCGGAGGAGCACGTTGTCGGACCGGACCCGAACCTTCGTCTGCGGGTCGCCCACCCGGAAGTCGAGCTTGCCGCCCACCGCCTCCGCCAGGAGGCGGAAGACGAAGAGGTCCTCGTTCGTCGCCTGAGGCGAGGCCAGGAAGGCGCTCGCGCTCCCCGCTTCCTTGATGCGGCCGGCCACGGTATCGAGGGCGGGGGCCACCCTCACGCCCTCCCACTTCGCGGCGCCCTTTAGGCGCGCCCCGGAGACCCGGCTCGTGAGGCCGATCTCCTTGTAGGAGGCCCGGCCGAGGTCGCACATCCAGGACTTGTTCACGTCCACGTTGCGGCGGGGGCGGAGCCGCTGCACCTCGCCGTCCCGCTCGTCCACGAAGACGTTGCAGCCGGTGGAGCAGCCCGGGCACACCGACTCGTGCGCCTTCAGGAACCAGACCCTCATCTTGAACCGGAAGTCGTGGGAGAGCAGGGCCCCCACCGGGCAGACGTCGGCCAGGTTGCCCGCGTAGTCGTGCAGCACCGGCCGTCCCTCGAAGGTCGAGATCTCGGTGCGGTCGCCCCGGTTCACGAGCTCGAAGGTGTTCGTCCCCGTGACCTCGCGCTCGAAGCGGATACAGCGCGTGCAGAGCACGCAGCGCTCGGCGTCGAGCATGATCGGCCCCAGGTCCACCACCTTTCGCTTCCGGACCTTGTCCTCGATCTCCACCTTGGAGTCGTAGAGGCCGTGCCCCATGTAGTTGTCCTGCAGGTAGCACTCCCCGGCCTGGTCGCAAACGGGGCAGTCGATCGGGTGGTTGATGAGGAGGAACTCGAGGGTCGTGCGGTGGGCCTCCACCGCCTTCTCGCTCCGGGTGCGGACCACCATGCCCTCCGTCACCAGGGTGTTGCAGGCGATCTGGAGCTTGGGCATCTTCTCGATCTCGACCAGGCACATGCGGCAGTTGCCGTCCACCGGAAGGTCGGGGTGCCAGCAGAAATGGGGGATCTCGATCCCGTGGCGGGCCGCGGCCTCGATCACCGTGGTCCCGGGGGCGGCCTCGATCTCCTTGCCGTCGATCGTGCACTTGGGCATGGCTTACCGGTCGAGCTCGCCCGCGACGACGTTCAGGCCGCCCATGATCGCCACCGCGTCCGCGATCATCGCGCCCTTGATCATCTCCGGGAACGCCTGGTAGACGTTGTAGCAGGGCGGCCGCACCTTGAGGCGCCAGGGGGTCTTGGCCCCGTCGCTCACGACGTAGAAGCCGAGCTCCCCGTTGGCCGCCTCCGTGTAGCCGTAGACCTCGCCCGGGGGAGGCAGGATGCCCTCGTAGATCAGCTTGAAGTGGTTCATCAGGGCTTCGATGTTCGAGTAGACCTCGGACTTCGGGGGCAGGGCCACCCGCTTGTCGTCGGTGATCACCGGCCCCTTGGGCAGCTTCGCCAGGGCCTGCTCCACGATCCGCATGCTCTGCTTCATCTCCTCCATGCGGACCAGGTAGCGGTCGAAGCAGTCGCCCACCGTCCCCACCGGCACGTCGAAGTCGTACTGCTCGTAGCCGGAGTAGGGATGGTCCTTGCGCACGTCGTAGGCCACTCCCGAGCCGCGCAGGCAGGGGCCCACCCAGCCCCAGGAGAGCGCGTCCTCCCGGCCCATCACCCCCACGTCCTTGAAGCGGTTCTGGAAGATCGGGTTGCGGGTGAGGAGCTTGTTGCCCTGGTCCCAGATCTCGCGCACGCTCTTCAGGACCTTGCGGCACCGGGCCTCGAAGTCCTCGGGGACGTCCTGGGCCAGCCCGCCGATGCGGACATAGGAGACGGTGAGGCGCGCCCCGCAGCAGGCCTCGAGCAGGTCGTAGATGTCCTCCCGGGCCCGGAACATCACGAAGAAGGGCGTGATGGCCCCCAGGTCCACCACGTTGGTGCTGATCGCGACGATGTGGTCCATGATCCTCGACAGCTCGGAGAGGATCACCCGTATGGCCTCGGCCCTCGGAGGGGCGGGAACCCCCAGGAGCTTCTCCACCGCGAGGGCCCAGCCGTGCCCGTTCATGAAGGACGAGCAGTAGTTCAGGCGGTCGGTGTAGGGGACGATCTGCCAGTAGGTCCGCTCCTCCGCCATCTTCTCGAAGTTGCGGTGCATGTAGCCGATCTCGGCCTCGGCGTCCTTGATGGTCTCGCCGTCGAGCAGGGCCTGCACGCGGAAGGTCCCGTGCATGGTCGGGTGGGAGGGACCGATGTTGATGAGGACGTGTTCCGAGTCCCCGGGGACGTGGAGCAGCCTCTCCTTCGGCGATTTCAAGACGTGGCGCCTCGCGGTCGGGTAGTCCTTCCGCATGGGATGGCCCACGAACTCGTCGTGGGTCAAGAGCCGCTCCAGCCTGGGGTGGCCCGCGAAGACGATCCCGTAGAGGTCCCAGGCCTCGCGCTCGAACCAGTTCGCGCCCTTGAAGAGCCCGGTGAGGGTGTCGACCTTCGCGTCCGATTCGGGCACCGGCGTCTTGAGGCGGAGGTGGTGCTTCTTCGAGACCGAGTAGAGGTGGAGCACCACCTCGAAGCGCTGGTCGCGGTCGTCCTTGTCGAGGTAGTCGACGCCGCACAGGTCCAGGAAGAGCTTGAAGTCCAGCTCGGGGTGGTCGCGCAGGAGCTGCCCCGCCTTGACCCAGGCCTTGCGCGCCACCGTGATCGCGAGGTCCCCTCGGAACTCCTCCACCTTCAGGACCTGGTCTCCCAGGTTCTCGCGCAGCACACGCACGGCCGGGCTCGAGACCCCCGCGGGAGGGGCGGCGACCTCCGTGGCGCTAGCCATGGTGGCCTCCCGAGGGCTCGTCCGGGAGGACGCGCAGGGGGATCACGCCCCGCGGGGGGAGGCCCTGCTCGAGCCTCCGGGCGTCGTCCTCGGCCCAGGCCTGGCGGCGGGCCCGGCGGTCGATCGCCCCGTCACCGGAAGCCCCCAGGCGGTGCGCGCCCTGGGGGGCCTTGGCCTGCTCGCCCTTCTGGATCCGCTCCTGGATCTTCATGATCCCCGCGATCAGGGCCTCGGGGGACGGCGGGCAGCCCGGCACGTAAACGTCGACGGGGATGATCTCGTCGATCCCCTGCATGACGTGGTAGGAGCGATAGAAGCCTCCGGAGCAGGCGCAGACCCCCATGGAGAGGACCCACTTGGGCTCGGGCATCTGGTCGTAGATCGTCTTCAGCACGGGGGCCAGCTTGTCGGGGATGGTGCCCGCCACGAACATCAGGTCGGCCTGCCGGGGGGAGAAGCGCAGCACCTCGGCCCCGAACCGGGCCACGTCGTAGTGGGAGGCGGTGAAGGCCATGAACTCGATCGCGCAGCAGGCGGTGCCGAAAGGCATCGGCCAGATCGAGGACTTGCGCCCCCACTTCACCACCGCGTCGACGGTGGTGGTGATCACGTTCCCGCCCGCGTGCACGCCGGGCCAGGTCGGATCCACGAACTTGCCCTTGAAGATGTCCAAGAGTCCCATGGCAGGACCGGGATGATACCCCAACCCGGGTCGGACCGTCACCGGGCGCCGCAGGGGCGCACGCGGCTCAGCCCCGGTACGTGGGGAGGCGGTCCAGCACCTCCGCGAGCCGCGGGGCGGCGGCGTCCTTCGGGGACAGGGTGGGGTTCCGGATGGGCCAGGCGATGCCGACCTCGGGGTCATTCCAGGCCACGGAGATCTCGTCTCCCGGCGCGTAGAAGTCGCTGCACTTGTACTCCACGTGCACCCGGTCGCTCAGCACGCAGAAGCCGTGGACGAAGCCGGGGGGGATCCAGAGCTGTCGGAGGTTCTCCCCGGAGAGCACCACCCCCGCCCATTTTCCGAAGGTGGGAGAGCCGCGGCGGATGTCCACCGCCACGTCGAACATCTCCCCCTCCACCGCGCGGACGAGCTTGCCCTGCGGACGACGGAGCTGGGCGTGCAGGCCGCGCAGGGTTCCGCGGACGGAGTGGGAGTGGTTGTCCTGGACGAGAGGGCCCGGGATGCCCGCCTCCGCGTACTTCTCCTGGTGGTAGGTCTCGAGGAAGAAGCCCCGGGAGTCGCGGTAGACGTCGGGCTCGATGAGGATCACCCCCGGCAGCTCGGTGGGGATGAGCTTCACGCCGGCTCCCCCAGGCCCAGGCGCTGCCGCCGGTACTGGCCCGACTGCACCGACTCGCACCAGGCCCGGTGGGCGAGGTACCAGCGGACGGTGGCGAGCAGGCCGCTCTCGAAGTCGTGGCGAGGCCGCCAGCCCAGCTCCCGCCGGATCTTCGTGGCGTCGATCGCGTAGCGGCGATCGTGGCCGGGCCGGTCCTTCACGAAGGTCTTGAGCCCGGAGTAGCTCGGGAGCCCGCGGGCGGCCAGGGTGGGGTTGCCCGCCGCGGGGTGGACCTCGTCCAGGATCGCGCAGAGCCGGTCCACCACCTGCAGGTTCGTGCGCTCGTTGCCCCCGCCGATGTTGTACTTCTCCCCGGGCACACCCTTGCGCAAGGCCAGGAGGATCCCCTCGCAGTGGTCCTCCACGTAGAGCCAGTCCCGCACGTTGCCGCCGTCGCCGTAGATGGGCAGGGCCTTTCCCTCCAGGGCGTTCAGGATCATCAGGGGGATCAGCTTCTCCGGGAACTGGCAGGGACCGTAGTTGTTGGAGCAGTTGGTCACGATGGCGGGGATCCCGTAGGTCTCGTGCCAGGCACGCACCAGGTGGTCGGCTCCCGCCTTGGAGGCGGCGTAGGGCGAGTTCGGCGCATAGGGGGTGGTCTCCGAGAAAGCGCCGCGGGGGCCCAGGGTGCCATAGACCTCGTCCGTCGAGACGTGGAGGAGGCGGAAGGCGGGGCTCGGCCGCTCGCGCAGCGCCTGCCGCGCCGCCTCCAGCAGCTCGTAGGTCCCCACCAGGTTCGCGTGGACGAAGGCGCCCGGGTCGTCGATCGACCGGTCCACGTGGGTCTCGGCCGCAAAGTTCACCACCGCGTCCGGCCGGTGGTCGCGGAAGAGGGCCCGCATCGCGGTCCGGTCGGCGATGTCGGCCTGGACGAAGGCGAACCGCTCGTGGGAGCGCACCTCGTCCAGGCTCTCGAGGTGCCCGGCGTAGGTCAGGCGGTCGACCACCACCACCCGGTCCTCGGTCGCTCCCAGGGCGTGGCGGACGAAGTTCGACCCGATGAAGCCCGCTCCCCCGGTCACCAGCAGCGTGGTCATGCGTGGTCGAAAAGTATACTGCGAGGCCGGGCTTCAGCCCGGGATCCCGGCCAGGAGCTTCGCGAGCCCCGGGAAGCGCTTCTCGTAGTCCTCCCGGCTCCGGCCGATGACCTCGCAGGCCTCGTCGCGGGAATAGACGTGGGTGATCTCGCAGGAGGGATGGGCCTCGTCGGGGCCCTGCTTGTAGGTCAGGAAGTAGTGGCGGAGGCGGTCCACGAGGAGGTGGGGCAGCGCGCTCACCTCCCGGAGGTCGCCGTAGACGGCGTCTCCCTGGAGGACGGCCACGATCTTGTCGTCCACCTCGTTGCCGTCGAGCATGCGCAGGCCGCCGATGGGGATGGCCTGCACGACGATGTTGCCGTGGCTGATGTGCTTCTCCGTGATGACGCAGATGTCGAGGGGGTCCATGTCGCCCACGAGGCCCCGCCGGCCCGTCTTCTCCTCGCAGAAGGCCGCGGTGCGCTCCCCGCAGAGGGTCTGGGGAACGAGGCCGTAGAGGCTCGGGGGGACGTTCGAGTACTTCTGCGGGCGGTCCACGGTGAGGAGGCCCGTGTCCTTGTCCAGCTCGTACTTCACGGTGTCGGTGGGGACCATCTCGACGTACACCGTGACCCGGCGCGGAGCCTCCGCACCGATGGGCACGCCGTGCCAGGGGTGCGACTTGTAGAGCAGGCTCATGGCCCGCCTCTCAGCGCCCGGCGTAGAGGGTCAACGACTGGCGGGCCCAGCCCTCGATCCCGCTCCAGAAGAAGATGGGCAGGAGGTTCGCGGCCACGAGCAGGAAGACCGCGGCCCCATCCGTGAAGGCGAGGGGGAAGGCCGGCTTGTTCTCGTTGCCGGCGTCGATGGCCATCGTCTTCATGATGCGGAAGTAGTAGAAGGCGGCGATGGCCGCGTTCACCGCCGCCGCCACCGCGTACCACCAGTACTCCGGGCCCCGCTCCACGATGGCGGCGAAGACGTAGAGCTTGCCCATGAAGCCCACGAAGGGCGGGATCCCCACCAGGGAGAGCAGGAAGATCCCCATGGCCACCGTGAGGAGGGGGGCGCGGCGGTAGAGCCCGGCGTAGTCGCGCAGGTCGAAGGTGCCGTCCTGGAGGTGGACCAGGGTGACCACCAGAAAGGCCCCCAGGTTCATGAACAGATAAGCCGCGAGGTAGATCATCATCCCGCGGGCCCCGTTCTCGGAGAGCGCCACCACCCCCATCATGATGTAGCCCGCGTGGGCGATCGAGGAGTAGGCGAGCAGCCGCTTCATGTTGGTCTGGGTCAGGGCGGCCACGTTGCCCACGGTCATGGTCAGCACCGACACGACCATCAGGAGTTGCGGCCAGTCGATGGTCCCCGCGAGGTCCCAGGGACCCGTCCCCGCCTGGGCGAGGCTCCCGAAGAAGAACCGCAGCATGATGGCGAAGCCCGCGGCCTTGGGGGCCACGGACAGGAACGCGGTGACCGGCGTGGGCGCTCCCTGGTAGACGTCGGGGCACCAGAAGTGGAAGGGAACGGCCGCCACCTTGAAGCCGAACCCGGCGGTAATGAGGAACGTGGTGAGGTAGACCGCCTTGCGGCTCTGGGTGGAGAGGTCTCCCGCCAGGAACTCCTGGATCTGGGGCAGGCTGGTCGTCCCCGTCATCCCGTAGAGGAGGGAGAAGCCGTAGAGCATGGCCCCCGTGGAGACCGCCCCGAACAGGAGGTACTTCAGGGAGGCCTCGTTCGACATCCGGTCGCCCTTCATGTAGGCAACCATCACGTACGAGGTGATGGAGACCATCTCCAGGGACAGGTAGAGCATCACGATGTCGTTCGCGGCGGCCATGAGGAGGTTGGAGAGGGTGACCGCGAGGAGCAGCGCGTAGAACTCCCCGTGGCCGAGGCCGAAGAGCTCCCGGGAGTTGCGGAAGGTGAAGAGGAGAACGGTCAGGAGGGAGGCCGTGAGCAGGACCACCTTGAAGAAGAGGCCCAGGGGATCGACCACCACCATGCCGCTGAAGATCGACGCGCCGTGGCTGCCCGCGGGAAGGAGGCGGAGGGCCAGGACCAGCGCGAGGGCCAGGGTGGCCACGGTCAGGAAACGGCCGACGGCGTTGCGCCAGGAAGCCCCGGAGGCGTCCACCAGGACCACGAGCAACAGGCCGGCGGTGAGGGCGATCTCGGGCGTGAAGAGGGCGACGCTTCGAACGACTTCAGTCATCAACCCCCCACCCTATCGTTCATCGACCCCCCCTCTGATCGTTCATCGACCCCCCACCTTATTGTTCATCGACCCCCCCTCCTATCCTCCCCCACGTAGGGGGGAGGGAATGCGGTTGCCTGAACGGCTCCGCGCCTTCATCCCCCTAGCCTTTCAAGATGTCCGCCTCGTCCAGGTTCGGGGTGCGGCGCAACCGGTAGAGGGTGAGGACGATGGCCAGAGCCACCGCCACCTCCGCCGCCGCGATCACGATCACGAAGACCGCGAAGAGCTGCCCGCTCAGGTTGCCGGTCCCGAAGCGCGAGAAGGCCACCAGGTTGAGGTTGGCCGAGTTGAGCACCAGCTCCACCCCCATCAGGACGTTCACCGCGTTGCGGCGCGTGAGGATGCCGAGCATCCCGAGGGAGAAGAGGGCGGCGGAGACCACCAGGTAGTGCGGGAGGGTGATCATGCGTCCTTCTTCCGGCGAACGATCATGGCGGCGCCCATGAGCGCCACCAGCAGCAGGATCGAGGCCGCCTCGAAGGGAAGCAGGAACGGACCCATGAACAGCTCGCCGATGGTCCGGGTGGTGGGGGCCGGGGTTTGCGGCGCGCCGGTGGCCCACTCCGTCTTTACCGCGGTGGCGGCCAGGACGACGAAGGTGCCGATCGCCACCACCCACCCCGCCCAGGGCTGCGTGATCTCGCTTCGAAGATCCAGGTCGTAGATCTTGTGGGTGAGCATCACCCCGAAGAGCAGCAGCACCAGGATCCCGCCCACGTAGATCAGGAGCTGGGTGGCGGCCAGGAAGTCGGCCCCCAGGAGCACGTAGAGCCCGGCCACCCCGAAGAAGGTGAAGAGGAGGGCGAAGGCGCTGTAGATCAGGCTGCGGGAGAGGACGACCACGGCCGCCGAACCGACGGTCACGACCGCGAGGACCCAGAAGACCACCGCCCCGGCGGTCATCGCTCTTGAGCTGAGGGGTGCTGCGTCGCACCCCCCAGACCCCCCGCTCGTTGCTCAGCCGGGCTCGCCGGCGGGGTGGGGGGAGGCGTCGCCGCGGGCGCGGCCGCGGCGGCCGCCTTCTTCTTCGGGTCCTCGGTGAGGAACGTGGCCCCCTGCTTGGCGAAATGGTAGAGGTGCTGGGTCAGGTCGGTGGTGGCGAACTCGTACTCGGGGGTCATGTAGATGCAGTCCGTGGGGCAGGGGTAGGTGCACAGGTTGCAGTAGCAGCAGAGCGACATGTCGATGTCGAACACGTGCAGGTCGAGCTTGATGGGCTGGCCGTTGGCCGCGAAGATCGGCTGGGCGGTGGGGGCCCGCTTCTCCGCCTTGATGTAGATGCACTGCACGGGACAGGCCCGGGCGCACTGGCCGCAGCCGATGCAGTCCTCGTACTTCATGAAGAGGCGCATCCGGCTTCGGGGCGGGAGCTGCCAGCGCTCCTCCGGGTAGTGGAGGGTCGCCTTCTTCACGAAGAGGTGGCGCCAGGTGATCCTCATTCCCACCAGGACCGTCCAGCAGCCCTCCCAGACGTCCGTGAGCCATTGCTTCATCGAAGTCATGCCGCCATCTCCTGCAGCCGGCGCCGGCTCCACTGGATGGCCCGGACGATGCCCGTGAAGAGGAGAAGGAAGAGCGCGATCGTGATCGGCCAGCCGACATACTTGTCCGTGGGGAATCCGTTCGCGGTGGTCTTCCACATGACGAGCCCGCCCACCACCACCATCAGGGCGAAGGAGATCGGCAGCAGCACCTTCCAGGCCACGTACATGAGCTGGTCCACGCGCAGGCGCGGGAGGGTCCAGCGCAGCCACATCATGACGAACATCAGGAACCAGGACTTGGCGATGAGCCAGAACCAGCCGAGGCCCACGGAAGGGAGGCCGACGAAGGCCAGGCTCTGGAAGAACGGGTGAGGAGCCAGGTAGCCGCCCAGGAACAGCACCGAGGAGACGGCGGAGACCACCAGCATCTCCGTGTACTCCGCCATGAAGAACATGGCGAAGAAGAAGCCGCTGTACTCGGTGTGGAAGCCCGCCACCAGCTCGCTCTCCGCCTCCGGGATGTCGAAGGGGGTGCGGTTGCACTCCGCCATGCCGGCGGTGAAGAAGATCAGGAAGGCGATCGGCATCAGGGGGAAGTACCGGAACAGGAGCCAGTTCTGGAGGCCGCCCGCCTGCGCGGCCACGATGTCCTGCAGGGAGAGGCTCCCCACGATCATGACCGGGATGAGCAGGATCATCACCGCCGGGATCTCGTAGGAGACGATCTGGGCCGCCGAGCGCATCCCCCCGAAGAGCGCGTACTTGTTGTTCGAGGCCCAGCCCGCCATGATCAGCCCCACCGTGGAGAGGCTCGCCACCGCGGTGACGTAGAACACGCCGACGTTCAGGTCGGCCGTCTGCAGGTGGCTGCCGAACGGGACCACCACGAAGGGCAGGAAGGCCCCCACATTGACGATGCAGGGAGCGAGGACGAACAGCACCTTGTCCACCCCGGCGGGGAAGATGGCTTCCTTGAAGAGCAGCTTCACCGCGTCGGCCACCGTCTGCAGCATCCCGTGCGGGCCCACCCGCTTGGGGCCGATGCGGTCCTGCATGAAGCCCGCGATCTTGGTCTCGGCGTACACGTAGACGATGGGGCCCAACGCCATGAACGTGACGATGAGGATGGCCGGCACCACCGTCCCCAGGGAGATCAGCACCCAGGCCGGGGCGCCGGCCAGGCCGGGGACGAGCTTGAGAAGGAGTTGAGAAGTAAAGTCCATCGTTAGCGGCCGGGGACAGTGGGCAATGCTACCTCGCCCACGAGTAACGGGCGGCGAGCGGAGCGGGATTCACCCCCATTCGGGGGCAGGCTCCCGCGGAGCGAGCGGGGGGTCTGGGGGGTGCGACGTAGCACCCCCCAGCTCAATAGCTGATTGGGTCGCTCCGTCATCGATCGATCTCACCAAGGACGACGTCCAGCGACCCAATCAGCGCGATGATGTCGGCGATCATCATGCCTTTGGCGAGGACGTGGAAGACGCTCATGGCGGTGAAGCAGGGGCTCTTCACCTTCACCCGGTAGGGGTTGACGCCGGTGCCGTCGGCCACCACGTAGTAGCCGAGCTGGCCGCGGGGGGCCTCGGAGCGGGAGTAGACCTCGCCCTTCGCCGGCTTCACCCGCTTCGGCACCTTCTCGTGGACGTCGGCCCTCTCCGTCTTCTCGAGCAGGTCCAGGGCCTGGTGGATGATCTTCGAGCTCTCCGCCATCTCGATGCAGCGCACCCAGTTCCGGTCGAAGCACGAGCCCACCGGCCCGAACTCGCCCTTGCCCACCGGCACCGTGAACTCGAACCGGTCGTACCCGCAGTAGGGGTGGTCCTTGCGCAGGTCGCGGGGCAGGCCGCTCCCCCGCAGGTTGGGCCCCGTCAGGTCGTAGGAGATGGCCAGCTCCACCGGGCAGACGCCCACTCCCGCCGTCCTCTTGATGAAGATCTTGTTCCCGATGAGCAGGTCCATCAGCTCGGGGATCGTGATCGCGTCGTACTCCCGGAGGAACTGCCGGCAGGCCTTGACGAAGCCTTCGGGCAGGTCGTGGCTGACCCCGCCCACCCAGTTGTAGTTGTAGAGGAGCCGGGCCCCGCAGGTCCACTCGAAGAGGTCGAGGATCTTCTCACGGTCGCGCAGCAGGTGGAGGAACGGGGTGAAGGCCCCGATGTCCATGCCGTAGGTCCCCACGGCCACGCAGTGGGAGGCGATCCGCTGCAGCTCGGCCATGATCACGCGGATCGTCTGGACGTACGGGCTGGTCTCGATCCCCAGCAGCCTCTCCACCGCCAGGGCGTAGCCGAGGGAGTTGCCCATGGAGGCCACGTAGTCCATCCGGTCCGTGTAGGGGATCACGCCCGGATAGTCGACGCTCTCCGCGTGCTTCTCGAAGCAGCGGTGGAGGTAGCCGATGTGGGGGCGCGCGGCCTTCACCACCTCCCCGTCGGTCTTCAGCTCGATGCGCAGCACCCCGTGGGTGGAGGGGTGCTGCGGTCCCATATTGAGGACCATCTCGTCGGTCTCGAGGTCCTCGAGCTTCCAGTCGGCGGCGCCGCTGCCGATGAGCGTTGCCGCCACCTTCAGTCCTCGACGTGCCGATTCGGAGGCGTGAAGTCGAACGGCCCCACCCCGATCTTCTCCCCGCCCATGGCCCGCTCCGCCATCTGGGCGGTGGGCTTCACGTGCATGCCGTTGTAGAAGTCGGGGTCCTGCCAGTCCTTGCGCAGGGGGTGGCCGATCCAGTCGTCGGGGAGCAGGATCCGGCGCGGGTCGCTGTGTCCGGCGAAGACGATCCCGAACATGTCGTAGGCCTCGCGCTCGTGCCAGTTGGCGACCCCCCAGATCCCCTCGACCGTGGGCACGGACGGGCTCTCGCGAGGGAGGTGCACCTTGAGCGCGAAGGTGTGGGCGTGCCGGTAGGAGAGGAGGTGGTAGACCACCTCCATCCGCGGGGGGGTCTCCTTCGGGTAGTCGACCGCGGAGAGGCACATCAGGTTGTCGAAGGCCAGCCCGGGATCGCTCTTGCAGAAGCCCGCCACCTCGACGATGGCGTCCGCGGCCACCACCGCGAACGGGCTCGCCACCTCGAGGTTCGCGCCCGTGACCCTGTCGGCGAACTTCCCGACCAGCCGCTCGTGGATGGCCTTCGCGTCCATCGTCTTACTTGACGGCCTCGGGGGCCATGGAGGCGCCGGCCAGGCTGCCCAGGGTCTCGCCCTTGCGGCGGAACACGCGGTCTTCCTGGATCTTCTCCTGGAGCTTCATGATCCCGTAGAGCAGCGCCTCCGGCCGGGGCGGGCAGCCCGGCACGTAGACGTCCACCGGCACCACCTCGTCCACGCCCTTGAGGACGTGGTAGCCGAAGCGCCAGTAGGGGCCGCCGTTGTTGGCGCAGGAGCCCATGGAGATCACGTACTTGGGCTCGGGCATCTGCTCGTAGAGCCGCTTCACCCGGGTGGCCATCTTCAAGGTCACGGTGCCGGCCACGATCATGAGGTCGCTCTGACGCGGGGTCCCGCGGGGGATGAGACCGAAGCGGTTCCAGTCGTAGCGCGTGCCCCCGGTGGCCATCATCTCGATCGCGCAACAGGCCAGGCCGAAGGTCATCGGCCACAGGCTCGACTTGCGGGCCCAGTTCACCAGGCTGTCCACGGTGGTGGTCACGACGTTCTCGTCGAACCGGTTCTGGATGACGCCCGTGATCTCCGGCATCTAGCTCCTGTCCTCCACCCGGACCCACTCGAGGTCGCCCTTGCGCCAGACGTAGACCAGGGCCACCACGAGGATGCCGACGAAGACGAGCCCCTCCACGAAGGCGAGGAGGCCCAGCTGCTTGAAGACGACCGCCCAGGGGAGGAGGAAGACCGCCTCCACGTCGAAGACGATGAAGATCAGGGCGAAGACGTAGAAACGGATGTTGAACTGGATCCAGGCGGAGCCCTGGGGGTTCTCGCCGCACTCGTACGTGGTGAGCTTCTCCTCGCTGAACCGGTGTGGGCGGATCACCCACCAGAGGACGAGGTTCACGGCCAGGAAGCCGATGACCACCACCAGGAAAGTCAGGATGGCGGAGTGGGCCGCCAGGAAGTCACTGCTCGGAGGAACGGTCGGCATCTGATCTCCTGAGGGACCGCGGAGAACTGAGTCCAACGGCAGCCGGCCCTGCAAGTGGCCGGACGATAACAGAAAGCCGCCGGCCAAGCAAAGGCCGCGTATCGCGCCGTCGGTGGTCGGGGGTGGCTACGACCCTGCGATGGCCTAGAACCAGGCCGGCCTGCAGGTGGACCGGTAGGCCCCCGGGCCACGCCGCACGTAGCCGCTCGCGGTCAGGATGTCGTATTGCTCGTTGAAGGATTGGCTGTTCTTGAGCGCGATCTCCTCGCCGTCCCAGAGGGCGCAGTAGCCGCGCCCGCCGAGCACCTTCACGAGGTTGTTCGTGTACCCCTGCTCGTTGAGGACCTTCGGGGCCCGGTAGGCCCGCTGGTCCGTCATGTCGAACAACTGCGGATTCTGGTTGATCACCTGGTCGATCGCCCACTCGACGTCCCCCGCGAAAGCGCCGCTCTGATACACGCAGCTCGTGGCCGGGCTCTGCGACGGCAGGCCGCAGCCGCTGCTCGTCGGGGGCGGGTTGGGCCCGGGTGTCGGTCCGGGAGCGGGCGCCTGGGTCGTCGGCGGAGGTGGCGGGGTCGGAGTCGGCAGAATCACCGGGATGATGATGGGAGTCAGCGCGGTGGGCGTCGTGATCGGCGTGGGCTGCGAGGGCAGCCTCTCGGTGATGACGTTGCTGATGAGATTGCAGGCTGCGAGGAGCCCGTAGGCCAGGCCGAGGCATGGAAGGATGAGGACGCTCTTCCGCAAAGGCTCCTCCTCTAGAAGTGACTTGAGGAATTTTACATTAAGTTCTCATTAATACAAGGAGTTTTTGCAGTCGTGCTGGCGACGCACGAATACAATATCTGGTGTGTCCTCAAGGGGATACCACCAGATCTAGGGTTCGGCATCGGTGCGTCGGTAGACGACAACCTCGGGATTGACCTTTCCAAGGTTGGTTCGCAGGGGCTCCCGGCCGGTGCGCTCGACGAGGAGGGCCGTATCCAGAAGCGGCCAGGGCGGGTGGTAGCGGTACCGCCACGCTTCCTGGTAGCCCAGCGTGCCGGCCTCGAGTCCCTCGTACAGCGCGTGCTCCGCGCTCGCGTCGTCGGCCCGGGCGGCGTAGTCCGCGTTCACGACCACGTACGCGGGCTTCAGCGTCTCGATCCGCGCGATCGCGGCGCCGATCGGCCGCGCATTCAACCCGAGGAGCCGCGGCAGGTACTCGGCCGGGCCGATCGCTCCCCCCAGGCCCGCTCCCGCGTTCGCGCGCAGCCAGTCCTCCGCCGCGTAGCGCGCGTCGTTCGTCATCGACAGGTCGAGGCCCACCACGCGGGTGGCGCCGTAGGCGATGGTGATGGCGGCCGCGCCCCGAGCCGTGGCCCGCACCCAGCCGCGCGCATTCCACCCCTGCGACAGCCATCGGCCACCGAAGAGCGCGGCCACCACGGCCAGGGGCAGCGCGAAGCGGTCGTAGACGTAGAGGACCACGGACAAGAAGCAAACGTAGAACGAGACGGCCGGGACGAGCAGGACGAGCCATCGCCCCTCGCGCCGGCGGGCCGCCTCGACGAGCCCGAGCAGGCCGATCACGAACCCCGGCAGCCCCAGGGTGAACGCAAGATGGCGGAGGGTGCTCGCGAGCAGGGCCGCGTGGCCTCCCAGGTCGTTCCCCGCGACCAGCGGCACCGTCAGGGCATAGAGGCCGTAGGCCTGGTCCTTCGTGGTCACCGCCAGCACCGCGGTCGCCGCGAGCAGCAGGTAGTCGCGACGTCGGTGCCGGTCCAGGACCTTCAGCAGGAACAGCAGCGACAGCACCCACCAGAAGAGGTACGGCACCTCCAGGTTTGCGAGCTTCGCGTAGTAGACGAAGGGGGCCATGAGCGCGGTGATCGCGGCGGCCAGGAGGCCCGCGCGCCGGTCGCCCGCCTCGCGGCCACAGCGGTAGACGAGCAGCAACGTGCCGGCGGCCATCAGGAGGCTCAGCCCGCGTCCGATGAGGAACAGCCGGTGATAGGCCTCCGGCGGCAGCGGCATTCCCGTGGGGAGGTGTTCGGCCTTCAACCCCGGGGCGTAGAGGACCGACAGCAGGTAGTAGTGAAAGGGCGGGTACTTGTCGTGCCAGCCGCCGCTGAAGTGGCGGCTCATCCCCTCGAGAACGGCCGAGGGCAGCAGCTCGTCGGGCGCCCAGCCCGATGGACTCGGCAGCCCCCAGTCGATCGCCCAGGCGTTCAGGCCGAAGCTCAGGAGCAGCAGGAGGCCGAGCGCGAGCCGATCGGCGCCCGCCTGCTCGCGCTTCTCGGAAGCATCCATCGAACGCGGGATGCTAGCACGGTGCCCAGGACAGCCTGGACCGCCCGGGGGGCTTCTGCTACGATTCGGGTTCGCGCGGGAGAAGATCCGGCGCGACCCGCCACCCGGCCGGCGTAGCTCAGCGGTAGAGCAGCTGATTCGTAATCAGCAGGTCCTCGGTTCAATCCCGAGCGCCGGCTCCATTTTTTCAAACACTTAGAGAGCCTACTCGGTGCAGATGCCTGCCCCTCGCTCATCTGGGTTGCAGGTGGGTTGCAGCCGGCCGAGGGCACGACCTGCCGCGGAGTTTCGTGACCGGTTCTGCTTCGTTCCCTCAGTTGGCTCGCCACGTTGACCTAGAAACCGGAGCCTCTAACCCTCGGCCGCGGGGGTTGCGGGTGCTACTTCCAAGGGTGGCCGCTCACCGCGTTTCAGCAAAAGCCCCGCGAGACGCGGTACGAGGTCTACGACGACGATGTCGAGTGCTTCGGGGTCCGCGTGACATGAAACTCGGCCCCACTCTCAACGAGCACAGACTGGCGGTCGCCCGGCATGCTAGGCGCGCGAGGCCAACGCTCGGCGTAGCAGGCGAGCCTGGGGAGGACATCCAGCCCAGTGCAAGTCAACTGCTCACGGAGCCCACAAGGATTCCCGGGCATGGGACCGCGTCCTTCGTGCCGGAGACTCCGCCCTCGCAGGTGGGCTGACAACCGCCGCAAACGAATCCATCACGCCCTTGTCATAGACGCCTGGGACGGGCGCGTCAGCCCGCCGCTTTACGGCAGCAGACGGGATCCTGCGGAGGGCGCGGACGGACACACCGGCGGTCGTCTGCGCTAAACTTCTCCCTTTCTCGACGAGGCACACCGCGATTTCGAGAGGGCCCGCGGCCCCCTTCAACATGCGTGGCTCGAATCAGGCACCGTCACAAGGCCGAAGTGGCCGACGCGACCGATGAAGTCCTTGGAGAGATTCGCCGTCGACGCAGATACTCGCCCCATTAGCTCAGTCGTGACCTCGCTTGAGGCCCACGAGTCTCAGGTCGCGCGCCCGAATACTACTGATGCGGCAGAGATTCTCACCCATCTAGCCGAAGCATATAGGCGTATCGGTCAGTTTCGCAGCGCTTTGAAGCTCTACTCGAAGGGCCTCCGGATGTGGACTCGCCTCGGAGTTGAGTACCGGATCTGCTGGTGCCTCTGGGGTATCGGAACAACCCTTCGCGTCGCTGGGAAGCTGCGCGACTGCATACCGTGGCTTCGCGCGGCTGCCCAGGTTGCTCGTTCCTGTGGCGAACGGCGCTGCTATCTTTGGGCGCAAGCCGAGATGGCTGAGTGCCTGAGAATTGTTGGTGAGCGCCGCGGTGCGCTCCGCGATCATCTTGACCTTCGCCATGAGTTTGGTCAGATGGGCGACCTGAAAGGTGTGTGCTGGGCCCATGCTGGAATCGCCCAGATCTACCGAATGGAAGGCAATCATCCAGGAGCGATGCAGTCCTATAGCGCCGCTCTGCTGACGGCAGGGGAAGCACACGACCTGGTAAACGCAGGCTACGCCCTCCGGGGGTTGGCGGAGATAGCAAAGGAGTCCGGCGACACATCAATGGCGTGGGTGTTGGGACACTCCGCCTTGGATCACTTCCGTCACAAGGGGTACCCCACTGGTGAGGCATATGCATTGAAGACATTGGCGGACGTCGCCGCTCGCTCCGGTCAGGTCCCTGAAGCCATTTCGCTGGCCGAGCGATCCGTCCTACTCTTCCAGGAGATCGGGAAACCACGTGGAATCGCATTCGCGCTAAAGACGCAGGCTGATGTTGTGGCGCTCTTCGATGCGCCAGAGGCAGCACGCCGCCTATATGACGAGGCTCGGCGACGTTTCCTACAACTCGGCATTCGCAACTTGGCGGGTTTTGACCCGGCGAGAGCAGCATCTATGCTCAAGGCGGGACAACGCACTCCTATTTCGCCCTTCAGGGGGCGATTGCTGAACCTATCGTGTCCCACCGACGCGCTGCTCACGTAGCTGCTCTCCTCCGTCACCCGCGGCTTGTCCTGTTCGTGGGAGCCGGCGTTTCGAAAGACGTGCCAGCAGGGCTCCCACTTGGCGGCGAACTTGCGGCAGCGATCCTCGAGACCGTCGCCCAGAAGGATCGGTTTCTTGCGCACCACACGACAAGACTCCGACGGTACGCAGTTGAGGGCCGATCGGGGTGCCGCCTCGAAGTCCTCCTCGAGATAGGTCGGCAGGGTATAGGTGGAGCGGTCGTGCGCCTGTTACGCCTCTTCGGCCTGGGCGAGCCCAACCTCTATCATCTTACGCTCGCCAAGGCCCTCTCAGCTGGGCACGACGTTGTCACTACGAACTTCGACGACCTGATTGAGCGCGCTTTCGAGGGGTTACACGGGCACAGGCCAGTCGTCATCGTCCGGAAGGCGGACCTCATGGCACGTCGCCCACGGGGCCGCCACGGCCGTCTGTTTAAGATTCACGGTTCACTCAAGGACGGCAGCGGCCGTAATGGTGAACTTACCATCCAGGCCACTCTTGCCTCGCTCGCCGACGGCTTGGCTTCTTGGAAGAGGCGGCTACTCGAGGCAATGCTGCACGGACGTCCTGTCCTGTTCTGTGGTTACAGCGGCGGCGATGGCTTCGACCTCAACGCGGTGCTCAGACTCGAGCACGTAGGTCGATCGTATATCTGGATTCGCTACTTGAAGGGACCACTGCGAATATCGGCGGTCGACCGCATCCCGGCGGTGAGAGCCAAGACCTTGCCCTTCCTGTCACTGCTCGTGCCCCATCCGGGGTCGGTTCTTGTCGAGGGCAGACCGCTGAGCCTACTAAACCGACTACCATACGCCGCCTCTCGAGGAGGCCGTCGCGCGCCGATTGCAGGGGTGGCCTGGCGCCCGGCACTTGAACTCGAGTTGGAACGACTGCATCTATCAGTATTCACGCGCACACGTTTTGTTGCCAAAGTGCTGCAGTACAACCGGCAATGGGGACCGGCTCAGCAGTGCCTCGACCTGAATGGCCGACAGTCGCGGGGGCTCCAGCGCGCGATAGCCCAGGACGATGTCGCGCAGTTCCAGTTCCTTCGGAGGGACTTCAAGCGCGATCTGTATTGGCGACGGTCAGCACGGCGCGTCGCACGTCGATACGCCACGCCGGAAGGTCGCAACATCGTAGCGCGTACGTGGCTAGGTTCGGGTGAGGCGTACCGACAGACCGCAATGTATAGGAGAGCGGTGCAGTGTTTTCGGCGCGCCAAGGAAATATACGACCGGCTCGATCGTCCCGCCAAGACAGCCTATGCGCTCGCCGGGATCGCTGGAATACACCGCATGGAAGCCCGATTCGGAACCGCTCGCCGCACCTACGGGGCGGCGATGGACCAGTTTCAGAGGGGCAGGGATCTACACGGTCTCCTTTACGCGCGATGGGGACTCGCGGAACTCTACAAGTACCGGGGCGATGTCGCTGATGCGGAAGGGCTATACGCTGACGTGCTCGCCCAGGCCCTTGACATGGGCTTTGCCACTCTCGCCGCCTGGGCGCAATGGGGGCGCGCAGAGCTGTGCCGTCTTAGAGGAGAGTTCCGGGCGGCCGCGCAACTATACGAGAGCGCCTTGAGTGGCTTCGGCGATCACGACGTCGCCGGCCGCTCTTGGGCTCTGGAGGGACTGGCACAGTGCTCGATCACGTCGGGCACCTCGCCTAGCCGATATCTCCGCTTGGCCGCAAAGGGCTTCACCTCGGTGAATGCACGCTTCGGCTTGGCCGCCGTGTCCTTGGATCGAGTTCTCGCCGCGTTAACGGCTGGCCGCCGAGCCATTGCCACCGAGCGAGTGGGCGGGTTGTGGCAGCTTGCCCTCGGGCCAAAGGAGCGCGCCCACGGTCACCTGCTGACGGGGATATGGCGCGCTCGGACGCACACGCCTGGTGCCAAGAGATCCTTCAACCGCGCTCTGGCGAGCTACGAACTCAGAGGTATGAAACACGCGTTTGTGGCCGCCGTCGTGGTGGCCCTGGAGGAGCTCCCGCAGTGGGCTGCGGGCGCAAGCGCAAGGCGACATGTCCGAAAGGCCGTCGGGCTTGCGTCTGCAAATGACTACCGTCGCGAGGTAACGGCGCTCGCCAACGTGTCGGCCAGGGCGCGCACCTCAAGTGGTCGATTGCCCCGCTACGCCCTGACACTCTACTAACTAGCCGGCCCTACCGCTCCTTCAGACACTATCCGCCCGAGAACGGCCCAGAATATCTGCGGAGACCGCTTTACTGGCCGGAGATCGAATGCCAGCGAAGTATAGCTCCGCCATTCGACTAGGCCCGCGCTCGCAAGGAGGTCCCTGGACGGCCTTTCAGCCATGACGGCGACGATTCCGTCTGACGCCTCAATTGCAGGTGCGGGCGCAGTTGAGGCCATCAAATGTCTTATGACGGAAACGGCATCCCTCGCATCAAGGGATTGTGCCAAGAACAGCCTCGGTATGTTTATGAGTCCAGATACGTCGACGATTGCCGGGACACGATCGGATACCATGCATCCGGCGACTACATGACTGCCACAGAGTGCCTGTCTTACGGTTCTCGTCCGTTCGAGACCGTGGCGCTGATACGCGCGCGCTGCTCGCCTTACACAAGGGAGATGGCGACCCAGGGCCAACGTGCAGTCAAGAAGGGGAGCGCCTGACGTCGCAACCTCCGAGTAGCCACTGATCGCGGGATCGCTTGAAAGCGTGACGACTGCTTCCTCTCTTGTGGGTAAGGACCCTGACAAGCTGCGCCGCCAGAGTTCAAGGCGATTCATGGCCACAGCGGAGTGACTCACTTGGCCGACGCGCTCACGTAGCCTATTGAGGAAGCCACCCATTGGTGCATTGGCCTCCCGAAAGTGCAGAAGTACCGTGTGCGCTGTCCTCTCTCTGAGGAGGAACTCAACGGCCCTCCTGAGAAGGACCCTCACAACCATCGAGCCTCGGGCTGAACGGTCGATAGCGAGATGGTGAATCAGCCAAGAGTGATCGGTGAATCGCGAGAGAGTGATTGTGCCGAGAACTTGCAGCGCGCGCGTGGCGAGAAGAGTGACGGTTGGGGAGCCCGGAGGCGCGATCTTGGTTGTGGCGGAAGGAAGGTGTTGCTGGGCGGCCTGGAAGTACGGCGCCTTGTCGGGATAGACGTATCCTGACCGGTCGAGAAGCGCGAGCCACTGACGTAGCTGCGTTCGAGAAGAGGCCCTGACGACTTGGAGTCTCTCCGTCATGAGCTGACGGCGAAGGATAGCATTCGTTCGCGCCGCGAGATCGACCGGTCGGGGAGCGCCCCCAATCAGCGATCGACGCGGGACTCGGCCAGATCAAGTCGCCACTTCGGCCCGGGTTGAGGTTGCAGGAAGCCTGCGACTACCCCCGAAGTCGTCTGTGATGATGAACCGCGCCTCAGCCAGAAAACCAACTGGCTTCGGGGGCGGCTGCTGAGCGGGACCGGCGAGGCCGAGCTGAAGGGTAATTGGTCAGCCTAACCTCGACTCCACCTTTCACGCGGACGCGCACATGGGTGCGCGTCCGGCACGGCGCCATTCAACCGCGGGTACCTGCCGGCGCCGCGGACAGGAGTGGAGATGCCGACGGCAATGGCAAGGCTCGCAACGAGCTGTTCCGGCGCGGCTGGGTACCTCGACCGCCACCGTCACTTGCAGCACTCGTCCAGCTACCTTCGGACGAGGCCGGTCGCGGTCGGCGGGCCAGCTTGGAGCGATACTCTTTGGGGCGAAGACCTTCTGGGTTCGGCCATCTCCAGTATCCCGAGAACATCGTCCTCGGAGCCTGAAGGGTGGTATTCGCCGAGTCGCCATCGCGGGCCAGTCGGGTCGTAGTCGTATGACACCTTAGGCGCTTTCGAGAAGTGACCCAGGTCTGCTCGCCAAAATGGACCCACCCCCTGGTGTCTGGTCTGGCGCCGGAGTAGTCGGCGAGTTGGGGTCCCTGGTCGTCGTCCACACTCCCGGGGATGGCGACAAGGAAGCGGTGTTGTTCTTGCCGGAAGTGGTTTCGGCCCCATCGATCTGCTGAAGGGACGCAGAGGAGCTGCTCGCCGGCGTGTCGTCTTGCGCGGCGTCGGCGTACAGCGTGTGTTCGCCGCGAGAAGGAGCTCCAGGACTTTCGTGTGGAGGAGCGTCGGCGGCAGCGGGAATGCCGGGTGCGGCGGCGCCAGGCGGGACTTGCGGGAGCTTTCGGGGCGGTTTCGGAGGGGCTGTCACGCGCCGGCCTCTCGACGGAAGCGGCTGAGCTGGAAGGACAAGTCCTCGAAAGTTGGGACAAGACCGTGCGGATGTCACGCGCCGGTCTGCGCCGGAATCTTCAAGCCCTGCTTGGTCGGAATCGAGAAGACGTGGGCCAAGGTGGGACAGGGGACCTCCTCTGTCACGCGCAGGCCTCTTTTCCCAAGTCCCTTGGATTCTGAAGGAAGGCGCCGTTTCCTGGGACAGGGTGTCACGCGCCGGTCTGGTCAGCGACGTGGGCGGCGCGAGATCCTCGGCGCACGGCACGGGACCGCCGCGGTGGTGGCCAGCCGCGCGGGCTTCGGGGATGGACCTGGAATTTCACCAGCTCGAGATGCCGTACGAGCACCTGCACCTGCGGCGCCGGGAGCGGGAGCGGCGGCTTCTCTCGTCGCTCGCGGAGAAGGGCCAGCAGGTGCCGATCGTGGTGGTGGCACTTTGCGAGGATCCGGGCCGGTACCAGGTGATCGACGGCCACAAGCGTGTGCGTCTTTTGCAGCGGCTGGGGCAGGACACGGTCGAGGCGACGGTGTGGGACATGACCGAGGCGGAGGCGCTGGTCCTTCTCCGGTCGCTCCGGGCGGCGGAGGGAGAGACGGCGATCGAGCAGGCTTGGCTCCTCCAGGAACTCCGGAATCTTCCCCTGAGCCACGAGGATCTGGCGAAACGGTTTGATCGGAGCGTGGGCTGGGTGTCTCAGCGACTCGCCCTGGTGGAGATCCTGCCCGTCTCGGTCCAGGAGCACATCCGCGGGGGTCTTATCCCGGCCCAGGCGGCGATGAAGTACCTGGTACCCCTGGCGCGTGCGAAGCGTGAGGACTGCGAGGCGTTGTCGGAGGCGATCGCGACGCACCACTTCACGAGCCGCGAGGTGGGCGAGCTGTACCGCGCTTGGCGTGAGGGACCTTGGGACATGCGCCGGCGGGTCATCGAAGACCCGAAGCTCTTCTTGCGCGTGAAGCGTGAGCTCGAGGAAGAGCACCCCGCTCCTGTGCACGCCGTGGAGGGGCTGCTCCGGGACCTTGATCTCGTGGGACGGCTGGCGCGGAGAGTCGAGCGGCGGTGGCGAGAAGGATCCGGGGTCATAGAGCCAAGAGAGAGGGAGGAGGTGCGGCTGTGCCTCGAGCAGGCGCTTGCGGACTTGGGCCGGCTTTCGAGACGGATCGAGGAGGACGGGTGTGCTGAGCCAGAGCGTGCGGACGGCGATCCTGGAGCTTCACAGCAAGGGTGTGGGGAAGAGGCAGATCGCCCGGACGCTGAAGGTGTCGCGCCTGGTGGTGCGGAAGCTGATCCGACTGGCCTCGGCCAGCTCGCCTCGCATGAGCCGCGAGGAGAAGGCCGAGCCGTATCGGAGCGAGATCCTGGATCTGTTCACCTCGTGCAAGGGGAACCTGGTCCGAGTCCATGAGGAGCTTCTGGCGTCGGGGGCGAAGCTGTCCTACCCGGCCCTCACGGCCTTCTGCCGGCGGAGCGGAATTGGCCAGAAGCCGACTCCTGCTTCGGGGCAGTACTCCTTCGAGCCGGGCCAGGAGATGCAGCACGACACTTCGCCCCACGAGATCGTGCTCAGCGGGAAGACGCGTCTCGTGCAGACGGCCTCGGCGGTCTTGTGCTATTCGCGGATGCTCTTCTTCCACTGCTTCCCGACCTTCCAGCGTTTCGACTGCAAGGTCTTCCTCACCCAGGCCCTGGAGTATTTCGGCGGGGCCACCTCCGTCGTCATGATCGACAACACCCACGTGGTGGTGCTCAAGGGGACGGGTGCTTCGATGATCCCCGTCCCGGAGATGGAGAGCTTCGCCGAGCGCTACCACTTCACCTTCCACGCCCATGAGCTGGGGGATGCCAACCGCTCGGCCCGTGTGGAGTGGCCTTTCCGCTACATCGAGGGGAACTTCTTCCCGGGAAGGAGATTCTCGGACTGGGCCGACCTCTCCTCCCAGGCCCTTGAGTGGTGCGACAGGGTCAACGGAAAGTACAAGCGCCACATCCGGGCGGTGCCCCGGGAGCTCTTCGCTTTCGAGAAGCCCCGCCTACATCCGCTGCCCGTCTGGGTCCCCGAGGTGTACCGGCTCCATCAGCGGATCGTGGACCTCGAAGGGTACACAAGCCTCCACACCAACCGCTATTCGGTCCCGGCGGAGTGGGTCGGCCGTCGGGTCGAGGTCAAGGAGACCAAGGACCGTGTCGAGATCTGCGACGGAAAGAAGAGTGTCTCCCACTCCCGCCTCCTCGACCCCATCGGCCAGCGGGTCACCGCGCAGGAGCACCGGCCGCCGAGGGGGACGGGGATGAAGAAGACGGCCCATCGGTCTCCCGAGGAGGGGGTCCTCTCGAAGCTCGCCCCGGATCTGGTGGGCTACGTCACGGCGCTCAAGAAGCGGGGGCGGAAGCAGACGACCCTGGCCCTGCGCCATCTGCTTCGCATGGTCCGGGAGTACCCCGAGAAGCCGCTTCGGGACGCGATCGCAGAGGCAGAGCGGTACGGGCTCTTCGACCTCGACCGCGTCGAGCGCATGGTGCTGCGCAGGGTGGCTTCGGACTACTTCCGCCTGAGAGGCGACGGCACGGGAGGAGACGATGACGGAGGAGCTTGAGCAGCTGCTCAGAAACCTGCACCTCAAGCGCATCCTCGAGATCTACGACGAACACCTCAAGGTCGCCGAGAAAGAGGACATGACCTACACGGACTTCGCCCTCGGCCTGCTGCGGCCGCAGTGGCACGCCCGGCAGGAGCAGAGCCTGGAGTGGCGCATCAAAAGGTCGGGGCTGCCCGAGCTGTGGACCCTCGACAGCTTCCCCTTCTCCAAGCAGCCCGGGGTGAACCGGCGTCAGATCCGAGCCTTCGCCGAGCTCGACTTCATCGCCAAGGCCGAGAACATCGTCTTCATCGGCCCCACCGGCGTCGGCAAGACCGGGCTTGCCAGCTCCCTCCTCCTCAAGGCCCTGCAGAACGGCTACCGAGGCCAATTCATCCGGGCCCAGGACCTCTTCGACGAGATGTACGCCTCGCTCGCCGACCGCTCCTCACGCCGGCTCGTGAACCGGCTCGCCCGCCTCGACGTCCTCTTGATCGACAGCTGGGCTACGTGAACTGCCGGCCCGAGCAGGCCAACATCTTCTTCAAGCTCATGGAAGAGCGCTACCACAGGAAGGCCACCCTCATCTCTACGAATCTCCCCTATGCGGAGTGGCACAACCTGCTGGGGAACAAGTCCATGGTCGACGCGCTGCTGAGCCGGCTACGCCACTACTGTCACACCGTCACCATCGACGGCCCGTCGCTGAGGGACCCCCAGGGCTGAGCGCACTCGTGGACCGCCACGTCTACGTCAAGGCCGTCCTCGACCACTACCGCCGCACCCCCGGCACCCTCGGACACTCTCGCCCTGAAGACCGGCGACTTGCCGCGGCCCTCTACGACCGCGGCGTCTTGCTCGAACAAATCGACGCGGCCCTCCTCCTCGCCACCGTACGGCGCACCTTCCGCCCCAAGGACGCACCTCCCCTCAACCCCATCCGATCCCTTCACTACATCCTTCCCCTCCTCGACGAGATCCGCATGAATCCTCCAGACCCCGCCTACCTGCGCTACCTCCAGTGGAAGCTCGATCAGCAGGCCGGCACCGACAGACCTCTCCCCACGGGCTCCTCTCGCTGACCTGACGCGCCTCACGGCGAGGATGTGTGACGGGTGCGACCGCTCAGACCCCCCGCGGGCCACGCCTTCGGCGTGGATGAAATCGAGGGCCCTCGCCGGTCAGCGCACCCCGAAACCCTGATCCGCGCCTGGGTCACTTCTGACAAGCACAGGTGGGTCACTTCTGACGAGCGCCTAAGCCTTCGCGAGCTTTCTCGCCAAGCCGATCGCGGCGCGAACACCCTTCGCCGCCCTGAGCACCTTGACTCGCGCCTTCTGGCTAGGCTTGAGGCTCCGGAGGTGGCCCATGTACTGGCCCTGCAACCTCAGGGCGGCTCGCCGCGCCGACGTCAGCCTGAGCTTGCGGCCCTTGCGGCCTCGGCCAGATGGGTTCCCAGAGTCGCGAGTGGCGGCTTGCAGCGCTGGGGCGAGACGCCCGAGTGCGCTCGCGATCGTCGTAAGCGACCTCCGGATCGCCAGGATGTCTCTGCTGACTGACCGTCGGCGCGTTTTCGGCAAATAGGCCCCCAAGGCTGAGACAGCGACCGAATCGTACTACGGCGTCCCGGTGACCGGTCCCGGGGTCCGCGAAGGGGGAGCTCCTCGCGGGGCGCCTGGGTTGCGGAACCAGGACGATTAGTGTTTCAGGGGGCAGCCGGCCGTCGCAGGCCGTGCCGCCCGTGAGGTGCGACCCATGTGTGACCGATGCGCGTGTGTCGGACGACCTTGGGTCACAGGTTCGCCAACACGCCTGCGCGGATTCCCTAGCTCCGTGTCTTGACCGCGGGCGCGCATGCGAGGTAACCTTAAAGCTCGTAGTCTCTAGAGCCTCGCGCTGATCCGGTTGCGGCTATGGATGGCAATACAAAGAGACGGCACGTCTTCATCAGTCACCATCACGCCGACGACGAGGAGGTAGGCAAGCTCACTGACCTCCTGGCAGGTAGGGGTTACGACATCAGGAATAGTTCAATACGAGCGAAACCAGCGAACCAGCAGCGCTTGGATCGCGGTCTGGTAAAGGACGACACGATCCGGCGGCTCTTGCGGATGAAGATCTCTTGGGCCACAACGGTTGTGGTGCTCATAGGCAAAGACACGCATACCAGGCCCTGGGTCGATTGGGAAGTCAAAGAGGCCAATAGACAAGGGAAGAGAATCGTCGGCGTGTACATCCGAGGTGGGACGGACGCGGACAGCCCGGCGGCGTTGGAGCGGTATGCGTCCGCCATCGTGGGGTGGAACTCAGATCGCGTACTCGCGGCCATAGATGGCGCCGCCTATCCGTTTGAACTGCCCGATGGCACTCCCCGCCCGCCGGCTCATCCTGGCACGTCAGTTAAGTGCTGATTCGTGTCGAGAACCTACATGTATGTGGTTGATAGGGACTTCGGCTTCGCTCCGAACCCCTTCCACGGCTACTGCACGCTGGCGGCATGCAAGCCTGGCATCCGAGCTAGAGCCGAGCTTGGCGACTGGGTGGTCGGAATGGGCGGTGCCAGACTAGGGGCCACAGGTCGGTGCATTTTCGCGATGCTCGTCACTCAGTCGCTCTCATTCAACGAGTATTGGCACAGCCCCTCGCATCTCGATAAGAGGCCAGTCCGAAACGGCAGCAGAAGGATGATGGTAGGCGACAACATCTATCACTGGGAGCCTGCCACACAGACCTGGCTCCAAGCGGATTCACATCACAGCAATCCTGACGGAACACCGAACGCGCACAACATTGCGAACGACACTAAGGCGGATCGAGTACTACTATCGAGGCATTTCTTCTACTTTGGTCGCGACGCTCCGTGTGTTCCCGTCACGCTGCTCCAATCGCTATGCTTTCGGAATGGCCGCAATTACCGAGTCTTCTGTGAACCGGTGTGTGCCGACCTACTAGACTGGCTGCAGCAGACGTTCGGCGGCTCCTTGAATATCGTTCTGGCGGACCCTTTTGATTTCGAGGGTGGCAGCCAGCGATATTCTGTCGGAGACAACAAGATCAGGTGACACCCATGACCCCACGTGACCTGCAGCATGTGGTTGCGTCGTTCCGGCTCTGTCAGATGCGGTCTCCGCGGTCTCAGGAGTGTCTTCTTGCCTCGCCACGTTGTCGTCTTCGATGAGCGGCGAGCATCCGCTTGAAATGCCTGGGTAACTACGAACGGCCTGTGGGGCCGGGCCTCTGTTGCGCACCAACGCGTCGTGTCGGCCATGGCTGCACTCAAATGTTGGGAATCCTGATCTGGCCGCGCCGAGGGGCAAGATGTGTGCTCGAGCCACCTTGTGGGCCGATCTGGCATCGGGTTCGCAGTGCCTAGGATAGGACGCAACCCCGGCCCGATGGACCTACCTTGCTGAGTCGTACAAGGGCTTGGCTGCGAAACCGCTACTTAACCTCGTGGGCGCCTGTCGAACCGAGCTATAAGGCCTTCATTTCGTACAAACACGTCTCGAGCCGAACGTTCGCCGTTGTGCTGGAGAGCGCGCTGAAGGGCTACGCCCGCCCCCTCCTGAGGCGGCCGATGCGGATCTTCCGCGACGAGAAGATCGTTCGTGTCGGCGATGACCTTCCAGACATCATCCGTGCCGCGCTTGCCGGTGCCGAATACCTGATCCTGATCGCATCGCCGGACGCAGCGCGGAGCGCATGGGTCGCGGACGAACTCCAGCAATGGTGCGCCAACCTGAATCGTGCTGAGCGCCTCATCATCGTCCTCACCGTAGGAGAGATCTCCGTCGATGAAGGCAGTCGCCGTATCCGTTGGTCCGAGACCACGGCGCTGCCTGCTCTTCTTTCCGAGCACCTCACCTCGCTCCCGCTGTGGCTCGACCTCCGCGGGATGGCGGAGAAGGACTGGAGCCTGGAGAACCTCCGCTTCAGTGACGCCGTGAATTCCATCTCCGCGAGATTGCGCGGAGTAACCCCTGAGGAGATGAACGATGAGCACGTGCTTCAGCACCGGCGGAACGGCCGGATACGCAATGGAGTCATCGCATCTGTCGCGCTGATGTTGGCCGTCTCCCTCGTAACGTCGGTCCTGCTATGGTTCTCGCGGCGGGACCT
>WNFV01001651.1_pt1 | contig 44503 bp, 41 predicted proteins | sample 5400101 | NCBI WGS metagenome assembly WNFV01 (sample SAMN13153361, study PRJNA577476) | soil metagenome | isolation source: 115 cm soil or saprolite under grassland replicate 1 | place: USA:California | collected 2016-06-15 | reverse complement strand
CAGGCGTGCCGGTCATTCGATCCTGCACCTCGGCTTCGGTGAGGCCGGTCTCCCAGTGCTACCGGACCTGCTGGAGCGGCTACGGACGGCCGCGCCGGACAACGCCTATGCGCCGGTTGCGGGGTCCGCGCCGACCCGGGAGGCCGCGGCCGGGTACTGGAGTCGGCGTGGCATTCCGACCGGCGCGGACCAGATCGTTCTGGCTCCAGGCAGCAAAGCGCTTCTCTTCGCCGCTCTCGCCGTGCTCGACGGGGACGTCGTGCTGCCGCAGCCCTCCTGGGTCACCTATGCCGCGCAAGCAGCGCTGACCGGCAAGCGGGTCGTCGGCGTCCCGGTGCCGGCGGACTGCGGGGGAGTGCCGGACCCGGATCGCCTCGAGGACGCGCTCCGGGCCGCACGGGCGGACGGCGCGGACCCGCGCATCGTCGTGCTGACGCTGCCGGACAACCCGACCGGGACGCTCGCCCCAGAACCGACCGTACGGCGAGTGTGCGAGATCGCGGACCGGCTCGGTCTGGTGATCCTGTCGGACGAGATCTACCGCGACCTGACCCACGACGGGTCGGGCTTCACAAGCCCGGCGCAGCTGCTGCCGGAGCGGACGGTCGTCACCTGCGGCTTGAGCAAGAACCTCGCCCTCGGCGGTTGGCGGATCGGTTTCGCCCGGCTGCCATCCACTCCAGCCGCGCGCGACTGGCACGCGGGGATGCTCGGTGTCGCGTCCGAGGTCTGGTCGAGCATCAGCGCTCCGATGGAGACCGTCGCCGCGTACGCCCTTGGTGAGCCGGACCCGGTCCGCCGCCGGATCGCCGCCAGCCGAAGGCTGCACGGTGCAGTCGCGTCCGCAGTGTACGACGTCTTCGCCGACGCCGGCGCGGAGTCCCGCCGACCATCCGCCGGCTTCTACCTCTACCCGGACCTTGAGCGGCTCCGTCCGGAGCTGGCCAAGGTCGGCGTCGACACCGGAGCCGAGCTCGGCCGGCACCTGCTCGACCGGCACGGGGTAGCGGTACTGCCCGGCGAGGAGTTCGGCGACCCGCCGGAGGCGCTGCGGTTCCGGGTCGCGACCAGCCTGCTGTACGGCGCGGACGTCGAGCAGCGGCTGGCCGCCCTCGACTCGGGCGACCCGGTCTCCCTGCCGTGGATCTCGGCCTCGCTGCAGCATCTGCGCGGTGTGCTCGCGGCGTTGCCGCAGCCAACCTGAGGGCGGGGACCGCCAGACACCGCTAGTGGCTGCCGTCCTCGCCGACCGACACTGCGGCCACCCCGACGGCACCGACCGCGGCACTCTCGTCGAGCTCGAGCGGCCCGCCGGCCGTGTGACCGCGCCGCCGGAGTCGTCGTTCGATCCGGTGCGCCGCGGAGCTCAACAGCGAGTTCAGCACGATGTAGATTGCGGCCACCACGATGAACGCCGGGATGAGGTTCGCCTTGTAGTTGCCGATCTGGTCGACCGTGTTCAGCAGGTCCTCGTAGGTGATGATGTAGCCGAGCGCGGAGTCCTTGAGCACGACCACGAGCTGGCTGACGATGGCCGGCAGCATCGCGGTGATTGCTTGTGGCAACAGTACGAGCCGCATCACTCCGCCCGGCCGCAGGCCGATCGCCATCGCCGCCTCGCGCTGTCCCTTGGGCAGCGAACCGACGCCCGAGCGCACCAGCTCGGCCACCACCGAGCCGTTGTAGAGCGTCAACCCGGTGATCACCCCTGCCAGTGCCAGCCGATCCGACGGAACGACGTCGTAGACGCTGTATGCCTGGTAGGAGAAGACCATCAGCAGCAGTACCGGAACGGCCCGGAAGAACTCGACCACCGCAGCGCACGGCGTCCGGACCAGGGCGTTCGTGGACAGCCGCCCCACGCCGAGCAGCATGCCCAGCGTCATCGCCAGCACGATCGCGATCGCCGCGGCCACCAAGGTGCCGACGAGGCCAGGGATCAGATACTCGGTCCAGATCTCTCCGGTCAGGAACGGCCGCCACTTCGCCCCGGTGAGCTGCCCCTTCTCGTCGAGCTTGGTCAGCACGAACCACAGCGCCAGTGCTGCCAGCGCGATACCCGCGACGGTCGCAAAGGCGTACAGCCGCTTGGCTCGGGGCCCCGGCGCGTCGAAGAGGACCGTGGTCTGAGAGCTCATCGTTGCACCGCCAACCTGCGCGACAGCGCCGTCAACAAGATGCCCACCGGCAGGATGATGATCACGAAGCCGAACGCGAAGATGCCGAACACCAGGAACAACACGTCGGACTCATTCTCGATCATCTCCTTCATCAGCAGCGACGTGTCGGCGACGCCGATCACCGAGGCGACGGTGGAGTTCTTCGTCAGGGCGATCAACACGTTGGCGAGTGGAGCGATCGCGCCGCGAAACGCCTGCGGCAGCACGACGTACCGCAGCGTCTTCAGGAACGGCAGCCCGATCGCGCGCGCGGCCTCGGCCTGTCCGAGCGGGACAGTGTTGACACCGCTGCGCAGTGCCTCGGCGGCGAACGACGCGTGGTAGACCGCGAGTGAGAGGACCGCCAGCCGGAAGTTGTTGTCGGTGACGAACGTCGGGGATGACTTGTTGGCGACCGCGAACCCCAGCTGGGTGAAGAGGCCGAGCTGGCTGAACACCATCACCACGGTCAGCGGGGTGTTCCGGACGACGTTGACATAGCCGGCGCCGATCACCTGCAGCACCCGCACCGGCGACACCCGCATCACCGCGACCACAGTGCCGATGATCAATGAACCGACCGCCGCCAGTGCCGTCAGCTTGATGGTCGTCCCGAACGCGCCGAAGATGTCGTACTGGTCGAACAGCTGGGATATTCGGTCCATGCTCGCTCCTGCGTCCGATGGCGGATCGCGTGTGACGCGGGGATCGGCCAGTCGCCGCTCCCCACGCCACGTCGCTCAGGTCAGCAGTTGTCGAAAGCCTTCGGCGGGTTCTTCGTGGTGTCCACCTTGAACCCGGCGGGGCCGAGGTTGTCGTCGACCGCCTTCTGCCACGCGCCGTCGTCGTACATCTTCTTCAGCGCATCGTTGACCTTCGTGCAGAGGTCGGTATCGCCCTTCTTCATACCGACGCCGTACAGCTCGTCGGTGAACGGCTTGCCGACGACCTTGAGCTTTCCCTTGTACGCGGCCTGCGCGGCGTAGCCTGCGAGGATGGTGTTGTCGGTCGACAGTGTGTCGATGGCGCCGGCCACCAGGGCCTCGACGCACTTGGAGTACTTGTCGTACTCCTGGAGCTGGGCGCCCGCGGAGTACTTCTCCTTGATCTTCTGGGCCGAGGTCGAGCCGGTGACGGAGCAGACCTTCTTACCGTTGAGCGACTCCGGGCCGGTGATCGAGGTGTCGTCGGCGCGCACCAGCAGGTCCTGTCCGGCGATGAAGTACGGGCCGCCGAAGGACACCTTCTGCTTGCGTGCGGCGCTGATCGAGTACGTCGCGAAGATCAGCTTGACCTGGCCGGTCTCGATCAGGTTCTCCCGCTGCGGCGTCGGTGCCTGCTTCCACTCGATGTTCTTCTCGTCGTACCCGAGCTCCTTGGCGACGTACTTCGCGACGTCGACGTCGAAGCCCTTGTACTCGCTGCCTTCCTTGAGACCGAGGCCAGGCTGGTCGAACTTGATGCCGATGACGATCTTGTCGCCGCTACCGCCGGCGCCGCCGCCTCCGTCGTCGCCACACGCGGTGAGGCCGGTGGCGGCCACTAGCGCGAGTGCGAGGGCGGCCATCTTCCGCTGTCGCATGGTGCTCCTCCAGTTCGATGCTGCTCAGAAGCGGGTGAAAGGTCAGTGGGTGAGGATCTTGGACAGGAAGTCCTTGGCCCGCTGGGTCTGCGGGTCGGTGAAGAACGTGTGCGGCTCTGCCCTCTCGACGATCTGTCCGTCGGCCATGAACACGACCCGGTTCGCTGCGTTCCGGGCGAAGCCCATCTCGTGTGTGACGACGACCATCGTCATGTTCTGCCTGGCCAGGTCGACCATCACGTCGAGAACTTCCTTGATCATCTCCGGGTCGAGGGCCGACGTCGGCTCGTCGAAGAGCATCACCTTCGGGTTCATCGCCAGAGCCCGGGCGATGGCGACGCGCTGCTGCTGGCCGCCCGACAGTTGGGCCGGGTACTTGTCCGCCTGGTCGGCGACGCCGACTCGTTCGAGCAGCGCACGGGCGTTCTTCTCCGCCTCTGCCTTCGGCAGACCGCGCACCTTGAGCGGACCGAGGGTGACGTTCTGCAGGATCGTCTTGTGCGCGAACAGGTTGAACGACTGGAACACCATGCCGACGTCCGCGCGGAGTCTGGCCAGACCCTTGCCCTCGGTCGGGAGTGGCTTGCCGTCGAGCATGATCGTGCCGGAATCGATCGGCTCCAGTCGGTTGATCGCCCGGCACAGGGTCGACTTGCCGGAGCCGGACGGCCCGATCACGACGACGACCTCGCCCTGACCGATGCTGAGGTTGATGTCCTTCAGCACGTGCAGGTCGCCGAAGTGCTTGTTGACATCTTTCAGTACGACGAGACCGTCGGCTGCGGCAGACGAATCGCTCATGCAGGGAAACCTAGCGCTACAGCGGGTTCCCCGCACTGACTTCGACACGTCTGAGCCGCATCTGTTACCGCTCGATCGGTCAGAGGCGGCACCGGCGACCGGCCGAGGTTGCAGTGAGTGACGATCACGATTCGCGACAATCACTTCCGGCACGCCGCGTAGGGGCGTATCTTCTCGACGGTTCTACGCCCAACGGGAGTGGCGGTTTTCCGCCCGCCGCACCGCTCATACCTGCCGGGAGTTGACATGCGTGTTCCGCTGAAGAAACGCAGCCACAAGATCGTGGCCGGCGTTCTCGGGACCAGCCTCGTCGCGGCGGCCATCGGAGGCTACGCCGGCCGCTACGAGCTGAAGGAAGAGTGGCTCAAGCGCACTCGGTCGCGGTCGGCACCGCGGGCGGCAAGCCGGTCGTGTTCGTCGGCAACGACGGCGGTGTCTACGGCGCCCGGTGAACGGCCAGACGAACGCGAACCACAACGCGACCGACTGGGTGTCGATGTCCAAGGACGGCACGATGGACGGGCTGCAGTACTACTCGGTTGCCGTCGGCAAGGACACCGAGCACGGTGGCGTGGTGGTCTCCGGCGGCCTGCAGGACAACGGTGTGTCAAACCTGTTCGCGGTCCGGCCGGACGGCAGCAACGGTGACACCGAGATGGGCTCCAACTTCGGCGGTGACGGCGGCGACGCCGCGACCGACCCGGAGAACGGCTGCAACCAGCTGCAGGAGTACACCAACCTGGCCGTCCGGATCACCAACAACTGCGCGCAGCACCCGGGCGCGACGTCCGCGGACGAGGCGAACTCGTGGGACATCGACCCGCATGACCCGCTGGCTCGCTTCATCGCCCCGTTCGCCGTCGACAGCAAGGACGCCGGCCACTTCATCGCCGGCGGCCAGTACGTCTACACCGCGACCAAGGGCTGGGGCATGCGCAGCGCCTCGGACTGGACCAAGGCGTTCGACCTCGGCGCCGGGCACTCTGCCACCGCGGTCGCGATGCACGACGGTGTCGGGTACGTGAGCTGGTGCGGTCCATGCAACAACGCCGGCTTCGCCCGCGGTCTGGCCACGAACGCCGGCGGCACCTGGCACCAGGTCTCGCTGCCGTCGACGTTCCCGAACCGGTTCCTGCAGGGGGTCGCGATCGACCCCGCGAACAACCAGCACGGGTATGTCGCCGTGAACGGCTTCTCGCGGCGCTGGACCGAGGGCCCGGGTGCAGGTGTCGGCCACGTGTACGAGACGACGGACGGCGGCGCCACCTGGTCGGACATCACGACCAACATGCCGGACGTCCCGGCCAGCTCGGTCAAGCAGCTCGCCAACGGCGCGCTGGTGGTCGGCACCGACCTGGCGACCTTCTACCGGGCGCCGGGCGCGACCGACTGGAAGGTGCTCGGCACCGGCCTGCCGACCACGGTCGTGACCGACGTCGAGGCCGGACCGGACGGCAACCTCTACGTCGCCAGCCACGGTCGCGGCATCTGCCTCGTATTCCTTGTACGGCGTCCGGTGCCGGGGCATGATCGACGCATGGCCCGGTATCTGGTGGTGGCGCGGACGGTGACCCGTCATGCGGCGCTGCCGCCCGCCGATCTGCCGAAGTCGCGGCGCAACGTCCACGAGGTCACCCGGCTGGCGGTCGGCCAGCGCCACGAGCTCGTCGTACTGACGGTGCGCGGGCGCAACGAGTGGCGCGCGGTCGCCGACGGGCTGAACTACCTGGCGTGCCGGGGGACCGCGGCCGAGCTGCAGACCGTCGAACGGCTCCGCGCGGCTCGCCCGCGGCGGCGGCCCAAGCTCGCGCTGTCCGCGCCGCGGTTCGGCCGCGGTGACTCGGGCGACGGCGGGGGGACCGCCGGGGTGAGGGAGCCGCGCCGTCCGAAGCCGGCGCCACCGCACCTGTCCGCGGTGCGCGACCTGCCGACGGCCACGGACATCCCCGCCTGACCGCGACCGGCCGCGCCCGCCGGCGTCGTACGACGGGATTCGGAGCCGGGGCGGTTGATGCGTACCCTTGATGGTTGTCATGCGTACCTATGAGGTTCGCACCTACGGGTGCCAGATGAACGTCCACGACTCCGAGCGGCTGTCCGGCCTGCTCGAGGATGCGGGCTACGTCCGCGCGGCCGAGGGCGACCAGGCCGATGTGGTCGTCTTCAACACCTGTGCGGTGCGGGAGAACGCCGACAACAAGTTGTACGGCAACCTCGGTCACCTGGCGCCGGTGAAGGCTCGCAAGCCCGATCTGCAGATCGCGGTCGGTGGCTGCCTGGCGCAGAAGGACAAGGCGTCCATCGTCAGCGCGAGTCGCAGGTCGAGATCCTCGAGTCGCTCGAGGTGTTCCCGTCCACGCTGCCGGCGCGGCGCGAGTCGCCGTACTCGGCGTGGGTGTCCGTCTCCGTCGGCTGCAACAACACCTGCACGTTCTGCATCGTGCCGGCGCTGCGCGGGCGGGAGAAGGACCGCCGCCCCGGTGACGTGCTCGCCGAGGTGCAGGCCCTCGTCGCCGAGGGCGTCCTCGAGGTCACGCTGCTCGGCCAGAACGTCAACTCGTACGGTGTGGAGTTCGGCGACCGGTACGCGTTCGGCAAGCTGCTGCGCGCGTGCGGGGCGATCGACGGGCTGGAGCGGGTCCGGTTCACCTCCCCGCACCCGCGGGACTTCACCGCCGACGTGATCGAGGCGATGGCCGAGACGCCGAACGTGATGCACTCGCTGCACATGCCGCTGCAGTCCGGATCGGACCCGGTGCTGAAGGCGATGCGCCGGTCGTACCGCCAGGACCGCTATCTGAAGATCATCTCCGACGTCCGTGCGGCGATGCCGGACGCGGCGATCACGACCGACATCATCGTCGGGTTCCCGGGCGAGACCGAGGCGGACTTCGCGCGGACGCTGGACGTGGTGCGCGAGGCGCGGTTCGCCGGCGCATTCACGTTCCAGTACTCGAAGCGGCCTGGCACCCCGGCGGAGTCGATGGACGACCAGGTGCCGCACGAGGTGGTGCAGGAGCGGTACGAGCGGCTGGTCGAGCTGCAGGACCAGATCGCGTGGGACGAGAACAAGCGACTGGTCGGCTCGACCGTCGAGGTGCTCGTCGCGGAGGGCGAGGGCCGCAAGGACGCCGCCACCCACCGGCTGTCCGGGCGGGCTCGCGACAACCGCCTGGTGCACTTCGCGCTGCCCGACGGCGCCGAGCGCCCGCGCCCGGGTGACCTGGTCACCGTCGAGGTCACGTACGCCGCCCCGCACCACTTGGTCGCCGACACCTTCGGCTCGCTGCGCCGCACCCGTGCCGGCGACGCCTGGTCCGCCACCCAGGAAACCCCGGCCACGCCACAGCCCGGCGTCATGCTCGGCATGCCCACCATCGGCGCCCGCCCCACCGACGCCACCACCACCTGCCAGGTCTGCTGACACGCTCTTTCTTTGCCATCCGTCGGTCACATCTTCCGGATCTGTGGATAACGTCTGCGTGTGCCGCCATCAGATGACCTCATCGCGATCCGCCTCCAGCCCGGCGCGCAGCCGTTCGCGTCCGGGCGGGACGCGGATGTCTACGACCTCGGCGACGGCCGGGTCCTGCGGCGCTATCGCGGCGGCGGGGACGTCACGCGGGAAGCCGAGCTCATGCGCTACGTGGCGTCCTACGGGTTTCCGGTCCCGGTGGTGCACGCGGCGGCCGGACCCGATCTGGTCCTGGAGCGGCTGGACGGACCGACGCTGGTGACGGCCGTTGCCGAGGGCAACATCAGCCTGGCCGAGGCCGGACGGATCCTGGCCGAGCTGCACGAACGCCTGCACGGTATGCCCGCGCCGAGCGGCACACCCGGGCTGACCGTCGTACACGGCGATCTGCACCCCGAGAACGTGGTCGTCACCGCGACCGGCCCGGTGCTGATCGACTGGCGCAGCGCGACGGAGGGGCCCGCGGAGCTCGATCTCGCGCTGACCGCGGTGATCACCGCGGAGGTCGCGCTGATGCCCGGCCAGCCGCAGCTCGCGGCACTGGCCCGGGACGGGCTCGCGCGGTTCCTGGCCGTGGTGCCGGACCCGAGCACGATGCTGGACCGCGCGATTGGTCTCCGCGCGCAGGATCGCAACCTGAGCGCGGCCGAGATCGAGCGCCTGCCGGCGGTCGCGCGCCTGGTCCTCGAAGCCCTGCCGCACGCCTGAGTCAGGGGAGTGGTGTCTCCGGAACCAGCACGACCGGGCACTGGATGCCGGGAACGGTGGCGAGCCGGCGGTCGCCGGTGATCAGCGGGGCGCCGACCCGTTCGGCGAGCGCCAGGTACGACGCGTCGTACGCGCTGGCGTTGTCCCGCAGCTCCCACATCCGGTCCGCGAGTAGCGCGCACGCCCACAGCTCGACGGGCAGCAGCCCGAACGCCTCCCGCGCGACCCTGCCCTGCGGCTCGGTCAGCGCCCGGCGGATCACCTGACGCCGCAGCACGTTCGTCACCTCGAACGGCATCAGCTGCGGCGCCGCCAGCCGGGTCCCGCGCAGCCGGTCGGCGACCCACTCGCCGTCCGCGCCGCCGTCGACCAGCAGCACCACCATCGCGGACGCGTCGACGACGACCAGCTCCCGACCGGTCACCGCCGGTCGGCGTCGATATCGGCCAGCAGGTCGTCGCGCCGCAGCCGGGCGTGGACGCTGCGCGAGTACATCCGGATCTGGCTCAGCGCGTCGTCGGGATCGGGGTGGCTGGCCAGCTCGGCGAGCTCGGCCGCCAGATACTCCTGCAGCGACCGGCCGGACCGCGCCGCACGCGCGGCCAACTCGTCCCGCACCTCGGCCGAGACGTTCCTGATCGTGATCGACACCATGCATGCATTTTAGCAGCACCGCTGCCGAATCCGCAGCGATCGCTCAGAACCCGTGGACGAGAACCGGCGGTACGGCGCCCTTCCGCAGCGCGTCGAGCACGACCTGCTCGTGCGGCACCACCAGGTCCGGCAGCGCGCCGAGGTCGAACCACTCCAGGCCGGCGGCCTTGTCCGGTTCCAGCAGGCGCGGCTCACCCGTCCACGCGGACGCGGTGAAGAAGAAGTCCACTCGCTCGTCGATCGGGTCGCCGTTGCGCCGGCTGCGGTGCATCGCGCACAGCGGTACGAGATCGTCCGGCGCGACCGTCACGCCGACCTCCTCGCGCACCTCGCGCAGCGCCGCCGCCAGCACCGACTCGTCGGCCTCCACATGCCCGGCCGGCACCGCCCAGTAGCCGTCCATGTATCCCGTGCCGGACCGCAGCAGCATCAGCACCCGGTCGCCGCGGCGCAACACGACATAAGCGGCAGGGACAACGCGGTATCGATCCACCGCCGCAGACTACCCAGCACGGTGTCAGGCAGAGCGCGACGTCTGCCTGACAACGGGTCGGTAGGGTGAGCCGCGTGCTCGTCGCCGCCGCTCTGTGCCCGCACCCGCCGGTCCTGGTGCCCGAGGTCGCCGCCGGCGCGGCGGCCGAGCTGGACGGGCTGCGCAGGGCTTGCGACGACGCGGTCGCGGAGCTAGTCGAGTCGCGGCCGGACACGATCGTTGTCGTGGGCAACGGTCCGCGGACGGAGGAGCTGCGGGGCGACGCCGGCGGCGACCTGCGCCGGTACGGCGTCGACGTGCACGCCGGCGGCGGGGGAGCGGCACTGCCGCTGTCGTTGACGATCGGCGCCTGGCTGCTGGACCGAAGCGGTACGACGATCGCCCGGCGCTACCTCTCGATCGCCTCCGACGAGCCGCCGGAACGAGTCGCCGAAGGCGGTGCGGCCGCGGTGTCCGGTGCGGAACGCGTCGCGCTGCTGGTGATGGCGGACGGTTCGGCGCGGCGGACCGAGGCCTCGCCCGGGCCGTACCACCCGGACGCGGTGGCGTTCGACGAGAGCGTGGCGGCGGCGCTGGCCGCGCTGGACACCGAGCGGCTGCTGGCGATCGACGAGGCGACCTGCCGCACGCTCTGGGCCGCCGGCCGTCCCGGCTGGCAGGCGCTCGCCGGCGCCGCGGGCACGGCGGACCTTCGCGGCGCGGCGCGAGTCGCGTACGACGACGCGCCGTACGGCGTGGGTTATCTGGTGATGAACTGGGGCTGACACGACCGAGCGGCCGCAGGAACCAGGTCCCTGCGGCCGCTCGAAACCGTGCCGGCGAGGAATTCAGCTGTCATTGCCGCCGGACTCGATGTCGCCGCCCGACTCCGCGCCGAACCCGCCGTCACCGGAACCCGCGTCGGAGTCGTCGGACCCGCCACCGAACTGGTCGCTCAGAGCGTCCTGACCCTGCTGGATCTGGTCCTCGAACCTGCCGCCGGTCTTCTCGTTCAGGAAGTCGCCGCCGGCCTCGATCGCGTCGTCGGCCTTGTCGCCGAAGGCGCCGTCCAGTGCGTCGCCGATTCCGCCCTCGTTGAACGGGTTCGTCATGATTGCCTCCCGAGTAGTGTGCGTGCGTGTGCAGCTGCCCCGTACAGCGCTGCGCAGCCTGGGGATCGATGTCCCACGGCAACCGTCCTACCCAACTCGCGATGCGTTACACAACCTTCCTCGCGCGTGTCGGCGGGGCGTTCACGCGGCCCGCCGCCGCACCGTGAGCCGGGTCGCGCTGTCAGACTGTGACGCGTGTCCGCATCCCGCGTCATCGCCGTCGTCGGTCCGACCGCCGCCGGCAAGTCCGACCTGGCCGTTGCCTTGGGGCAACGACTTGGTGGTGAGGTGGTCAATGCGGACGCCATGCAGGTGTACCGGGGCATGGACGTCGGCACGGCGAAGATCACCGTTCCCGAGCGGCACGGCGTACCGCACCACCTGCTGGACGTGCTCGACGTGACGGAGACCGCGACGGTGGCCGAGTTCCAGCGCCTGGCCCGGCAGGCGATCGACGACTGCCTGCGGCGCGACGTCGTACCCGTCCTGGTGGGCGGATCCGCCCTCTACGTTCGCGCGATCCTCGACGACTTCGTCTTCCCCGGCACCGACGACGCGGTACGCGCGCGGCTCGAGAACGAGCTCGCCGAGCTCGGCCCGGGCGCGATGCACCGCCGGCTGGCCGAGATCGACCCGGCGGCGGCTCGGCAGATCCTGCCCAGCAACGGCCGCCGGATCGTGCGCGCGCTGGAGGTCGTCGAGATCACCGGCGGGCCGTACATCGCGACGCTGCCCGAGCACCGCTACGTGTACGACGCGGTGCAGCTCGGCATCGACGTACCGCGTCCGGTGCTGGACGAGCGGATCGCCGGCCGGGTGGACGCGATGTTCGAGGCCGGCTTCGCCGACGAGGTACGGCGGCTGCTCGGGCAGGGCCTGCGCGAAGGCCGGACCGCGAACCGGGCGCTCGGCTACTCGCAGGTGATCGCGATGCTGGACGGCGAGATCAGCGAGTCCGAGGCGCGGGAGCGCACCGTGCAGGCGACCCGGCGGTTCGCGCGCCGGCAGGACTCGTGGTTCCGCAAGGACCCGCGGATCACCTGGGCCGGGTACGACGATCCGCGGCTGGTCGAGAGCTGTCTGCATGCCCTGGGCAACCAGCCGGTGCGCTCCGGCGTAGACGTCATGGACACGGAGAACTCCGATGCCGGGAGGTGACCGCGACGAAGAGTTCCGGGACTACGTCCTCGGCGACCGGATGCGGTTGCTGCGGACGGCGATGCTGCTGACGGCCGGTGACCGCCACACGGCCGAGGATCTGGTGCAGACGGCACTGACCAAGGTGTACGTGCACTGGCGCCGGATCAAGCACGACGGCGCCGGGCCGTACGCGCACCGCGTGCTCGTGAACGCCTTCCTGGACGGTCGGCGCCGCGCCGCCCGGCGACCGGAGGTGATGACCGCCGACGCGATCGAGCCGCGCTCGGACGGCCAGGTCGACGAGGCCGACCTGATCGCCGTCCGGAAGGCGTTGCTGGAGCTGGCGCCGAGGCAGCGTGCGGTGCTGGTGCTGCGGTACTTCCAGGACCTGGACGTCGCGGAGACCGCACGGGTCCTGGAGTGCTCGGAGGGCACGGTGAAGAGCCAGACGGCGAAGGCTCTGAAGAGGTTGCGCGACGTGATCGACGGGAAGGACCTGAGGTGAACGGGGACGACGGCGTCAGGAGGCTGCTGGCGGACTTCGCCGAGCAGGCCACGGGCGACGCCGCGATGGATGCCGCCGCGGATGTCGCGCGCGGCCGGCGGGCGTTGCGCCTGCTGCGGGTGCGCCGTACGACGGGTGTGCTGGTGGTCGCCGCCGCGGCAGGCGCCGTCGTGGCGACCGGTGGGCCGGCGAACTGGTGGTCCGGCCACGGCGCGGACGTCGCCTCCGACGCCGCCACGGAAGGCAGTGCGACCCCTTCGGCGATCCAGCCATACGAGGTTCCCGCGTCCAGCGGGCAACCCACGCTCGAGCTGAGCACCCCGATGGTCGCCTCGGCCGGCACGACGGTGGTGCTGGTGCGCAACACCGCCAAGTGGCCCGGGATCAGCTGCGGCCTCGCGCCGTCCGGCTGGAACACCCGGATCGCCACGGCGCAGACCGTCGTACTCGCGGCTCCGGCCGGAGCCGCCGCGAGGGGCAAGATCGAACTGCGGACCGCCGACGCCGCCGACCGCCTGCTACAGGTCAGCGCGGTCAGGGCACCGGGCCGGCTCGTGTTCCTGGGCCTGTACGCGTCCGGCGATCGGGGCGCCCAGCTCAAGCAGGGCGACAGCTGGGTGATCCTCCGGGTGCCGCGCGGGCAGGCGGGCTGGGCGGATCCGGTCGTGGTGCGCCTGATGGCGTCCTGCGCCCCGGCCGGCACGCCGGCGACGCGCTGACTCGGTCGCGAGGACTGGAAATCCGGTCACGGACGGGGTAGGCAGGAGGTCTCTGCCGCCCAGCCGCCGGAGGTTCCCGATGCGTATCCTGACCGTCCTCGCGCTGATCTCCGCCAGTCTCGCCGGCGGCACCGCCGTCGCCGCGCCGGACACCAAGACCAAGCCGCCGGTCAAGCAGGCGACGGCCGTCGGGTACGGCGGCGCGGTCTCGTCGGTGGACGCGGACGCGACCGCGATCGGCCTGCAGGTGCTGCGCAGCGGCGGCAACGCGGTCGACGCGGCGGTGGCGACGGCGGCCGCGCTGGGCGTGACCGAGCCGTACTCGGCCGGTGTCGGCGGCGGCGGGTTCTTCGTGTACTACGACGCCCGGACGGGCCAGGTTCACACGATCGACGGCCGCGAGACCGCACCCGCGACGATGCCCGCGGACGCGTTCATCGACCCCGCGACCGGTTTGCCGTACCGGTTCTTCCCGGAGCGGGTGACGTCCGGGCTGTCGGTCGGGGTGCCGGGCACGCCGGCGACCTGGCAGTCGGCGCTGGACCGCTGGGGCACGCGCTCGCTGAGCAAGGCGCTGGCGCCGGCGGCGAAGCTGGCCAAGCAGGGGTTCGTGGTGGACGCGACGTTCCGTCAGCAGACGCTGGAGAACAAGGACCGCTTCTCGGCGCTGGTTCCGACCACGGCGCTGTTCCTGCCGAACGGTGACGCGCCGGTCGTCGGCACGCTCTTCAAGAACCCCGAGCTGGCCGCGACGTACGACCTGCTCGGGAGCAAGGGGATGGGCGCGTTCTACGGCGGGGACCTGGCCGCCGAGATGGTGCGGACGGTGCAGGCGCCGCCGAAGACGCCGGGCACGACGCTGCCGGTGTTCCCGGGCTATCTGACCGCGAGCGAGGCGCTGAACATCCTCAAGACGACGGATCTGGCGGCCAAGGCGACACCGGACGCGCTGCACTGGTACCTCGAGGCGTCCGCGCTCGCGTTCGCGGACCGGAACGCCTACGTGGGCGACCCGGCGTACGTGAACGTGCCGACCGCGGAGCTCCTGTCCAGCGGCTTCGGCGCGGAGCGCGCCTGCCAGGTGAACCCGACGACGGCCGCGGTGAAGCCGGTGCCCCCGGGCTCGCCTGACGGCAGCTACACGCCGTGTGGCACAGGGGTTTCCGCCGAGCAGCGGCGCGACAACGAGGGCCTGTCGACGACGCACCTGACGGTGGCGGACCGGTGGGGGAACGTGGTCGCGTACACGCTCACCATCGAGCAGACCGGCGGCAGCGGCATCGTGGTACCGGGGCGCGGGTTCCTGCTGAACAACGAGCTCACCGATTTCTCGGCGGTGCCCGATCCGGCCGACCCGAACATCGTTGCCGGAGGCAAGCGGCCGCGGTCGTCGATGTCGCCGACGATCGTGCTCCGCGACGGCGCGCCGTACCTGGCGCTCGGCTCCCCGGGCGGCTCGACCATCATCACCACGGTGCTGCAGGTGCTGACCAACCGGGTGGACCGGGGGATGTCCTTGCCGCAGGCGATCGCGGCGCCGCGCGCCTCGCAGCGCAACACACCGACGGTGACCGCGGAGCAGGACTTCATCACGGCGTACAACGCGGTGCTCCAGCCCTACGGCCACATCTTGGTCGCGGCCGGCGCGCCGGGCACCTCCGCCGCCGAGATCGGCGCCGCGACCGGGATCGAGTTCCTGCCCGGCGGCGCCCTGCTGGCGGCGGCCGAACCGGTGCGCCGCGGTGGCGGCGACGCGGAGGTGGTCTTCCCGGTCCGCTGACGTCCGGCCCGTAGGATCGGTGTCCGTGAGCACGTTCGAGTGGCTGAAGGGGCACGGCACCGAGAACGACTTCGTGCTGCTGCCGGATCCCGACGGCACCGTGCACGGGGATCTCGACGCCGCGCTGGTGCGGTTCCTGTGCGACCGGCACGCGGGGATCGGCGGCGACGGGGTGCTGCGGGTGATCGAGGGCGGGCGGCAGTCGTACGTCGTGGACGGCGGCGACTGGTTCATGGACTACCGCAACGCCGACGGCTCGACCGGTGAGATGTGCGGCAACGGGGTCCGGGTGTTCGCCCGCTACCTGCGCGAGGCCGGGCTGATCGGCGACGGCAAGCTGCGGGTCGGCACCCGGGCCGGCGTGAAGACCGTCGAGTTCAACCCGGACGGAACCGTCACCGTGGACATGGGCGAGCCGTCGTTCCCCGGGCCGGGCGGGATCGTGGTCGAGGCGAACGGGCACCAGTGGTCCGCGCTGCACGTGGACATGGGCAACCCGCACGCGGTCGCGTTCGTCGACGACCTGCGCGAGCCGGGCGCACTGCTCGACCAGCCGTCCTGGACGCCATCCGACGCCTACCCGAACGGCGTGAACGTGGAGTTCGTCGTACGCCGGGGGCCCGGGCACGTCGCGATGCGCGTGCACGAGCGCGGTGTCGGCGAGACGCGCTCCTGCGGCACCGGCACCTGCGCGGTCGCGGTGGCCGCCGCGCTCGCGGACCACGCCGAGCGCCCCACGTCGTACGCCGTGGACGTCCCCGGCGGCAGCGTCACCGTGGTGTGGCGGGCCGACAACCACTTGGAGCTCACCGGTCCCGCCGTGCTCCACGCCCGCGGCACCTTCGACCGCGCCTGGCTCCCGCTCTCCAACTAGCGATCATTCGTCGCATCTTGTGGTGCTTGTGGATAACCGGTCAGGTGCACGCCGGCGGTCACGTGACCGGTTATCCACAAGCACCACAAGATGCGACGAATGATCGCCCAGGTGCGGGGCCTGTGGAATTCCGCGTGCGGGTGTTGGGGGCTCGTGGGACCATGGAGGCGATATGACGAGCCAACCGAACCCGTACGACGACGAACTCGAATCGCAGGGCGGCGTCGACGCAGAGCAAGACCTCGAGTACGAAGAGTACGACGACGCGGCGTATCTCGATGACGGCCCGGACACCGGCGAGCTGGACCTGGAGGATCGCCAGGCGCTCCGGCGTGTCGCCGGCATGTCGACCGAGCTCACCGACATCAGCGAGGTCGAGTACCGCAAGCTGCTGCTGGAGCGGGTGCTGCTGGTCGGCGTCTGGATCGAGGGCAGCGCCGAGGACACCGAGAACTCGCTCGCGGAGCTGAAGCTGCTCGCCGAGACCGCCGGTTCCGAGGTGCTGGACGGCGTGATCCAGCGGCGCAAGCGGCCCGACCCGGCGACGTTCATCGGCCGCGGCAAGGTGGACGAGCTGCGCACCCTGGTCGCCGCGTCCGGCGCCGACACCGTGATCGCCGACGGCGAGCTGGCCCCCGCGCAGCTGCGCAACCTGGAGGACCGGCTCAAGGTCAAGGTGGTCGACCGGACCGCGCTGATCCTGGACATCTTCGCCCAGCACGCGAAGTCCAAGGAGGGCAAGTCGCAGGTCGAGCTGGCCCAGCTGCAGTACATGAAGCAGCGCCTCCGCGGCTGGGGCGGTCAACTGTCCCGCCAGGCCGGTGGCCGGGTGGGTGCGGCCGGTGGCGGTATCGGTGGCCGTGGTCCCGGTGAGACCAAGATCGAGACCGACCGGCGCCGGATCAACACCAAGATCGCCAAGCTCCGCCGCGAGCTGAACGGCATGAAGACCACGCGTACGACGAAGCGCCAGGAGCGCCGCCGCAACGCGATCCCGTCGGTCGCCATCGCCGGGTACACGAACGCCGGCAAGTCCTCGCTGCTGAACCGGATCACCGGCGCGGGTGTGCTGGTCGAGGACGCGCTGTTCGCGACCCTGGACCCGACGACCCGGCGGACCACGACCGCCGACGGCCGGGTGTACACGCTGACCGACACCGTCGGGTTCGTCCGGCACCTGCCGCACGACCTGGTCGAGGCGTTCCGCTCGACGCTGGAGGAGGTGTCGGACGCGGACCTGCTGCTGCACGTGGTGGACGGCTCGCACGCCGACCCGATCTCGCAGATCCAGGCCGTCCGCGAGGTGCTGGCCGAGATCGGCGCCGCCGACGTGCCGGAGATCATCGTGGTCAACAAGGCGGACATCGCCGACCCGATCACGCTGAAGGCGCTGCGGTCCCGCGAGCCGAGCACGGTGGTGGTGTCCGCGCGGACCGGCGCCGGGATCGCCGAACTGCGGGCCGCGGTCGAGGAGGCGCTGCCGCAGCCGGACCTGACCGTCGAGGCGCTGGTGCCGTACGACCGCGGCGACCTGGTCTCCCGGGTGCACTCCGAGGGCAGCGTCGAGCGGCTCGAGCACACCGCGGACGGTACCCTGCTGACCGCCCGGGTGCACGCCGGCCTGGCGAGCGATCTCTCGCCGTTCATCGTCGCGGCCACCCACTGAGCATCGTCCGGCCCGCATCGGTGAACAGTCGCGGGCGGGGTCGCGATCACAGGCGGGCGACTCGGTCGGCGTCGGTGACGCCCCGGGTGTCGAAGAGCAGCCTCGCCGTGGCCGCGAGGTGGTCGGGGTCGTAGTCGCGGTGGTTCTGGAGCAGCACGCTGACATCCGCGTCGCGGAGCGCCGTGTCCAGGTCGGGCACCCGATCGAGCGGCTTCTCGCCGTCGATCCGCCACACGGGCACAAGGGGATCGTGGAAGCTGACCGTGGCACCCAGAGCGCGCAGTCGCTGGGCCAGCGGCACGGCGGGTGACTCCCGTTCGTCGGCCACGTCCGGCTTGTAGGTGATGCCGAGCAGCAGGACGCGGGCGTCGCGCAGTGCGTGGCCGTCGTCGTTCAGCAGGTCTTGGACACGCCGCACGACGTATCCCGGCATCGACGCGTTGATCTCCGACGCGAGCTCGACGAACCGGAAGGGATAACGCAACCGCGCCTGGACCGCATGCGACAGGTAGCTGGGATCGATGGGGACACAGTGCCCGCCGACGCCCGGCCCGGGGCGGAAGGCCTGGAAGCCGAACGGCTTGGTCGAGGCGCAGTCGATCACGTCCCACAGGTCGATGCCCATTTCGTGGGAGAAGCGGGCCATCTCGTTGACCAGCGCGATGTTGATGTGCCGGTAGGTGTTCTCCAGCAGCTTGGCCATCTCCGCCTCGCGGGTTCCCTTCGCCGGCACCACGGTGTCGACGAAGCTCCGGTAGAAGGCGAGCGCCGCCGCCGTACATCCGGGGGTGTAGCCGCCGACGACCTTGGGCGTGTTCCTGATGCGGTACGTCGGGTTGCCGGGGTCGACCCGTTCGGGCGAGAACGCGACGTGGAAGTCCGAGCCGGCGGCCAGCCCGCTGCGCTCCAGCAGCGGGATGAACACCTCCTCGGTCGTTCCCGGGTAGGTCGTGGACTCGAGCACCACGAGCGTGCCCCGCTTCAGGTGCTCGGCGATCGCGCGGGCGGCGGACGTCACGGCGGCCAGATCGGGGCCGCCCTCCCCGGAAAGCGGTGTCGGGACGCAGACCACGACGACATCGGCTGTGGCGACGGCCGCGGTGTCGGTGGTGGCGGTGAATCCGAGGTGGTGCGCGGCCTGCACTTCGGCGTCGCTGACGTCGTCGATGTGCGACCGCCCCGCGTTGAGGCTGCCGACGACCCGGTCGTCGACGTCGACGCCGATCACCTGCAGGCCGGCCCGAGCGGCCTCGGCGGCGAGCGGCAGCCCGACGTACCCCAGCCCGATGACTGCGAGACGCGTCACCGTCACGACCGGACCTCGGCGGACAGCGCGGACAGGAACCAGGCGACGGTCTCCTCCAGTCCTTGCCGCAGCGGCACGGGCTGGATCCCGGGGAACAGCGACCGGAGGCTGGTGTTGTCGGCCTGTGAGTGCCTGACATCACCGACGCGGTCCGGGCCGTGCCGGCGGGTCGCGACCCGGCCGGTGATGTCCTCGAGGTGTTCGATGACCTCCAGCACGGTCACCCGCGCACCGAACGCGAGGTTGATCGGCTCAGGTGCGCTGACCTTTCGCAGTACGGCGTCGAGCAGTACCCGGCAGACCGTGCCGACGTAGGTGAAGTCGCGGGACTGGTGCCCGTCGCCGTGGATCATCAGCGGCTCGTCCCGCAGCAGCGCGTGGACGAAGGTCGGGATCGCCGCGGCGTACGCATGGCCGGCGAGCTGACCCGGTCCGTACACGTTGAAGAAGCGGAACGCCGTCGCCGGCAGGCCGAAGGTGGACTGGTAGGCGAGCGTGTACTGCTCCGTCGCCAGCTTGCTGACGGCGTACGGGCTCATCGGACGGACCCACTCGCGCTCGTGCTTGGGCAGCGCCGGGTTGGCTCCGTAGACGGAGCTCGACGAGGCGATCACGACGTGCTCGACCTCGTGCCGTCGGCACGCCTCGAGCAGCATCACCGTGCCCGTGGCGTTGGCCGCATGGCTGGCGACCGGGTTCTTGACCGAGCGCGGCACGCTTCCCAGCGCCGCCAGGTGCACGACCCGATCGGCCCCGGACAGAGCGCGGTCCAACGCCCCGGCGTCGAGCAGCGACCCCTCGACGAGATCGACGTCGAGGCCGGCCAGATTCGCCTGAGTTCCTGTCGACAGGTCGTCCAGGACCGTCACCGTCGCGATCTGCTCGTGCCGCAACGCACTGCGCACCAGATTGCTTCCGATGAAACCGGCCCCGCCAGTGATCAGGAGTCGCACGATCGCCCCGTTCCCCGTATCTTTCTGTAGTCATCCGGTCACAAGAATGGCACACGTCTATCAGGCCAGGAGCCCGGCGGCCGGCATCGCGGCCGGAGGGCTGATCGTCGTCCGGGAGGGGGACATGCGCTTCGAGCCGCACCGACCGGCCACCGTGGTCCAGGCGCTCGCGCGGCTGGCACACTCGATCCTGGTCGGCTCGTCGAAGGCGCGTCGCGCCATCAAGGGCTACGCGACTGTGGACCGGTTCGCGTCCCGCGGTGCCGGCTTCGACTTCGACCCCGACGGCACCTACTCCTACGAGACGATCCATGTCGGCAACCACGTGAGCCTCGGTGTGCGGCCCACCCTGATCGCGACGCGCGCGTCGATCCGCGTGGGCGATCACGTCATGTTCGGCCCGGGCGTCGTGATCCGGGGCGGCAACCACCGCTTCGACGTGGTCGGGACCTATATCGACCAGATCGGCGATGAGCTGAAGCGCCCCGAGGACGACCAGGGCGTGGTCATCGAGGACGAGGTCTGGGTCGGCGGCGGCGCGACGATCCTGCACGGTGTGACCATCGGCAGGGGATCGGTGATCGGAGCCGGAGCGGTCGTGACCAAGAGTGTTCCGCCCTACAGCGTCGTGGCCGGCAACCCGGCGCGGGTGATCCGCGAGCGGTGGGATGCCGCCACGATCGCGGCCCATGAAGCCAAGCTCAACGATCACGGTTCTCGGCCCCACGACTGAGGACGGATCCGAGGAACTCGCGCATCCGGCGTCCTTGCGCCGCGGGACCGCGGGTCGACCGGACGAACTCGGCCGCGTCCCGGCCGCGCTCGATCAGCTCGTCCCGCGGGGTGTCCAGCGCCGTGGCGATCGCCGTCCGGATCCCTTCGGTGCTGTCGTCGTCGATCCAGCTGACGTGTCCCTCGTAGTCGCCGGGGATGCCGGACAGACGTGTCGTCAGCACCGGTGTCCCGGACGCCAGGTACTCGAGCAGCTTGGAGGGGAACGAGTACCTGACGAAGTCCTGGTCCACCGGGCGTGGCTGTACGAGGAGGTCCGCCGACCGGTAGGCGGCAAGCACGTCCGCGCGGGGCAGGAACTCCGTCGGCGCGATGCGTGGATCAGCCCCGGCTTCGGCGTCGATCCACCCGGCCAGCTCGCCCTTGCCGAGCGTGCGCAGCCGGAGTCCGGGAAGATCGATGCCCTTCACTGCTTCGACGAGCCGGTCGACGCCGTAGCTGGTCGACAGGCCGCCTGCGTAGAGCAGGGTGATACGAGAGCTGCTACGAGACGGCGCGTGCCGCCGCTGCTTCGGCTGCGTGTCGCTGATCCCTTCCAGCACGAGACGAGGGGCGCGGGGAGCATAGTCGTGCGCTAGCGGGGCCGTCAGCGCGATGACGCCGTCCATCGCTCTCAAGGCCGAGCGTACGAGCCGTACGTCGAGCGACTTGAGGGTCCGTGAGATCGGCCCGTCCGACGGCAGCACCACACCAGGAGGATCGGTCAGCACGACGACCGCGCGCACGCCGGCCAGCCGTCGCGCCAGAACGCCGAACCACAGATGCGGGCTGTGGACTCCGTGGATGAGCAGGACCTGCGGGCGCCAGCGCCTCAGCGCCCGAGTGCCGAACCACAGGCAGCTGAGGAATCGTGTCACGTGCTTCGCCCCGAGTAGGTTGACGAAGCCGAGAGACCGGCCGTGAGTACCGTCCGCGGCGATCGGACCACCGCGGAACAGCACTCTGGGCATTCGCGGGTAGCTGGACACCGGCGATGACGAGAGGAGCGTGACGTCGACGCCGGCATGTCGCAGCGCGCCGACGAGGCGCCAGGCGAAGTTGTGAGTCTGGATCGGCATCGCGGGATCCAGCTCGAGGATCTCGGCCATCAACTCGTCAGGGAGAGTGAAGCCGAGCAGCGTCACGTCGAGCGAAGCCACCGTCGCCTCCCCTCAAGATCGCCTGGTAGACGTCGTCGAGCCGGCTCACCATGTCGTCGATCGTGTAGCCGGTCTCGATGACCGATCGCGCCTCGGCGCCGTACCGATCGCCCAGCGCTCGATCTGTCGCCAGACGCGTGATCGCCGCTGCCAGCGCGGTCGGTTCGCCCGGCGGGACCAGTACACCGCCGCCTCGCTCCAGCACCTCCACGTTTCCGCCGACGCTGGTGGCAACGATGGGGAGTCCGGCCGCCATGGCTTCGAGAAGGGCGTTCGAGAGGTTCTCGTGCAGCGTCGGGAAAACGAACAGGTCGGCGGCCCGCAGCAGCGCGGGTACGTCGAGACGTCGTCCGAGCACCAGGACCTCGACGGCCGGCACGCCACGGTAGGCCCGCTCGATGACTTCCCGGTCGGGTCCGTCGCCGACCAGCAGCAGGGTCATCCGCGGCAGCCGCCGAGGCAGTGATCGGAGAGCCCTGGCGAGGACGAGATGACCCTTCTCGGTGCTGAGCCGCCCCACCGTGACCAGGACGAGGGAGTCCTTCCGCACGCCGAGCTCGGCGCGCAGGCCGAGCCGGGCGTCGGGCGCAGCCTGGTGGATCTCGACGCCGTTCGGGATCTCGCCGACCAGCTTGTGACGGTAGGGGTCGAGGAATTCCCGCCGGGACGCGGACCTGCAGACGGTCGCGACGTGCGTCGCCAGTCGTAACGTCGCCGGCTCCGACACGTGCACGAGGACCCGCCGCCGCCAGGCGTTCGAGCTGCCCTGCAGGTCGCGGACGGTGCCGTGGATGCTGAGCAGGACTCGTGGACAGCCGGCCAGGCGTGCCGCCAGGGCGCCGTGGAAGCCTTCGTTGCCGAGACCGCGGACGTGGACCAGGTCGGGACGGACCCGCCGCAACAGCGCCACCCAACGGCGGATGAGTGCACGGTCGATTCCCCTGGCGGGCTCGTCCTGGTGCATGCGGACGAAGTCGTACTTCCGCGACAGTTCTGAGGCAAGGACCCTTCCGAGCGCGGTGACAGGTCCCCCCGAGCCGGGCTCACCGAACGAGTGCTCGACCACGACCGGACGGGTCATCTGGCACGCCCTGATGAGGCGCGACGCTTCAGATACGCCACGGACAGCGTCAGGAATGCGATCAGCGAGGCCCGGCCGGCTCCGATCTGGTTGTTGGCCGGGACGTACGCGATCAGCAGCATCACCTGGCAGAACAGCAACAGCGCCAGCCGGCTTCGCCGGAACGCGGCCTCGAACCAGAAGCGGGCCATGAACCAGCCCACCACCCCCATGAACAGCACGGTTCCCGGGAAGGTCAGGTCGGATGCGAGCCAGGGATAGATCGTGGCCCACAGACGCCCGGCCGGCCAGCCCGTCCGCAGCTCGGTGCGTGCGGGGTAGGTGGACCGCAGTGCGCCTAGTCCGCCGAAGTACTGGACCCAGTAGCCGTCCAGGGCTCGGGAGCCGCCCAGCCCGGCCGTCCACGTGAAGGGTGTCTGCAGGTTGTAGGCAAGCCCCTGGTAGCCGTGGGTCGGGTAGAACGCGACGACGGCCAGGCCTCGAGCGAACTGCTCGTTGGTGAGGGCGGCAACGGTCGGATTCGGTTCGAATCGCGCCGCGCCTCCCGACAGGGCGAGACGGTCGGACTGGTTGTAGGCCATGTAACCGACGAAGATCCCGACCGCGATGACGGCCGTCATCACCAGACGCCCTCGCGAGACGGATCTCCGCGCGCTCCGCCACTGACCTTTCGTCGTCACCAGATGGCTCGCGAGGCCGAACACCAGCAGGTCGCCGAGGCCCTTCAAGGTTCCGATGAAGAGGAAGAACATGACGTAGACGCAGGCGCCGGCGAGGGCGGCGGCACGCACCGCCGGACTCAGCCGCTTCCAGTAGACGACCGAGAACGGGATGAGCGGCGTGTAGAGGACGGCCAGGATCGTGAGCAGCTGGATCGTGAGATTGCGCTCACCGGTCGCCTGCTGGATGTCGTAGACCCGGAACTTGGCGAAGTAGGCGGTGCCTGGATGGGTGATCGCCGCAAAGACATCCGCCAAGCTCTCGGCGCCGTACGCGACCATCGACGCGATCCCGAACGCCGCGAAGTAGACGGCGCTCACCAGGACCCACCGGCGCGCCGAACGCACCTCTTCCGCCGTGATCGATGGCGCCTGCGCCGGCTCGGCGTACGAGCGGATCTTGAAGAAGTAGCCGAGACAGAGCGCGAGGATCGTGGCACCGATGAACGTCGAGAGGTCAGCGAGGTTCGACACCGCCCAGACCTGGCCGATCAGGAGGAAGAGCAGATAGGTCCCGCCGAGGTACGCGACCGCGATCGTCAACGGGGCATAGAGCCGGCCCCGGGTGACCACGACCGACGTGGCGGGCGGTGCCGTGTCGTCGACAGCTGTCACCACAGCTGCCCCCGGGGCCGACGCACTCGCCGGCTGTGACTGCGGGATTCCCCGATGACCGTCGGATACGTTCGTGTCATGCAGTCGAGACCGCGACGGTGGACATCGTGACGGTTGGGCCGGTCTACGACTGCCTGCTCGTCGGCGCGTTCAGCTTCCCGCACGGGGATGCCGCCGCGAATCGGCTGCTCTCGCTCGCGAAGACACTTCGCGCCGCCGGCTATCGTCCGCTCGTCGTGAATGACGGTCCGTCGCCGGACGAAGGGACGACACCCGGCCGGCTGACCAGCTGTGGCGGCGTCGACTACCTGTGTCTCGAGCAGGCCGATGGTGGACGGCTCGTCCGTGCTACGAGGCGATCGACTCGCCCGCTGCGGATCGCGGCCGCGGTCCGCAGCATCGGTGTACGACGGCGTCAGCTTCGCTGGGTCTGCATTCCGTCCGGCCTGTACACGATCGCCATGCACGCCACGCTGTGGCGGCTGCTCGGCGGCCGCCTGGTCGTCGACGTCGTCGAGCGGCACGACGTGAGCCAGTTCGCCAGGGGCTGGCGAGACGCGTACCTGCTGCGCCATCGCTACACCTCCTGGCTTGCCGCCAGACTGCCGGACAAGGTGCTGGTGATCTCCGACGAGCTTCAGCACCGGTTCGGTGCGAGAGCAGACACGCTGGTGCTGCCGCCGGCCATCGACCTGGACGAATACCTGCCGCACCGGTCGCGTGAGCCACAAGGACCGGTGCGCCTCCTCTACGCCGGCTCTCCCGGCCGGAAGGATCTGCTGGCGGAGATCCTGCACGGGCTCGATCGGCTTCCGGCCGGAGAGCAGCGCAGAGCCGCCATCACCATCGCGGGTGTCACGCCCCGCCGGCTCGCCGCCGACGTCGGCGCCGACCTGCTGTCGCGGCTCGGTGATTCCGTCCGGGTCCTCGGGGTCGTGTCGCGGGCGGAGGTTCACCGCCACCTCGCTGAGGCAGACTTCGCCCTGCTCATCCGGCCCACCGCCGGGTACGCGAAGGCAGGGTTCCCCTCCAAGGTGCCCGAGAGCCTCGCGGCCGGGTGCCCGCTCATCCTGAACTACAGCAGCGATCTGCGCCGCTACCTCGACGACGGGAAACAGGTCCTCGTCTGTCGAGGTGCTGAGGCCGACGACATCGCGGAGGCGCTTCACCGGGCGCTCGCGCTGTCGGACCTGGAATGGGACGCCATGAGCGTCGCGGCCCGGGACACCGCCCGGAGTCGCTTCGACTACCGGGTCTGGGCGGGTCCGCTGGCCGAGTTCCTCGGTGATGCCTGAACCTCCTCGGTGCCGGTGAGTGCCGTTCATGCTCGCGCGATCCCGTAGTGAGCCTTGATCGCTTCGGCCTTCGCATCGGCCGGGAGATGTCCGCATCCCAGCGACTTGGCCCGCATCCTGGCCAGGTACTCGTCCACCGTCATCAGGGGCCGCGCGGGCACGCCGGCAACGACGGTGTTGGGCGGCACGTCGTGGGTGACGACCGAGCCCGCTCCGATGATCACCCTGCTTCCGACGGTCACGCCGGGAAGCAGCAACGACCGCACCCCGATGTAGACGTCGTCGCCGATGGTGATCGGCGCGGTCCACTCGAGCTCGGGGAAGTCCTTGCGGAGGATCAGCGTTCCACCGTCGTGCGTGATGAACTGCACGCCGGCCGTCACGTACACGTTGTCGCCCAACGAGATCATCCACGGCTCGGACCCGAACATCCCTCTGTCGATCCCGTAGAACGTGACCCGCCCGTTGATCCGGACGCCCAGGGACCGTGCGAACGCCACCGGATCCCTGGCGGCCATCCAGCGGTCGGACAACGCACGCGCCAACGAACGCAAGAACACCATCACGCCTCCTCTGGGACTGGCGAGCCCGGCGCGGAAACTATCCGCCGGAATCCGTTCTCAGCCGCCGGCCAGACCGTCAGCAGGTAGATGGCCGCGCCGGCTGCCGGAACGGCCGCGATCCCGAGCTGACGCGCCGCGATCCACTTCAGCGGGAGCGAGACCGCCAGGAAGACCGTCCAGCCGACGAGCTGCGGACGCACCGAACCGGCCGCGTTCTGCACCATGAAGCGCGGTGAAGCAGTTGCCAGCAGCAACCACCAGGCGCCCAGTGCGACGAGGAGCGAGACCGGCGCCGGCCGAGGTGCTCCCAGCCAGCCCTCCAGGATGTGGCCCCCGGCGAGAACCAGGATCGCGCTCGACAGGAGTACGACGAGTCCGGACGCGAGTGTCATGCGGCCGGTCACCCGGCGGACCCAGCCCAGGTCTCCTCGTGCCAGCGCCTCGCCGTTGGCCGACCAGAACGGGAGGTTCACCACCGTGACGAGGAGGCCGAGAGCGGAGAACAGACGCGCGGGGACCGAGTAGTCGGTCACGGCCTCGAGCCCGAGGGCGTGGGCGATCACGAGGTTGTCGGCGTTGACTGCTATCGACATCGCGATCGACAGCACGAAGAACTGTCCGCCCAGGAGCAGCAGCGACCTCGCCACCGTGCGGTCCACCCGAGTGGGTCGTGGCGCGAGCAGGCGCCACTGCCGCCCGTACGACCAGGCGCTGTTCAACAGGTTCGCCAGCGGCGGCCCGCTGACCGCCGCACCGACCACCAGCGCGGGGGAGAGCCGAGCCTCGACGGCGACGAGCGTCAGCAGCACCGTCCACAGGCTCCCGGTCGCCTGCCAGAGGTTGCTCTGCACCACCTGCTGGTAGGCGTACTGGACGCGCTGGACCAGCGAGAGGGGAATGTTGACCACGAAGGCCGACAGGCACACGAGGGCCACGGCGCGTGCTTCGGCCTCGACAGCGGGGTCGGTCACATTGAAGGTCGACGTCCAGCTGATGACGCCGGACAATGCCCAGAGTCCGGCCAGGAGCCCGAGTGCGACGACCGACAGCACGCCGTACGTCGTGGAGATGTAGCGGCGGGCGGCCGCGGTGTCGCCGCTGGCGTAGTAGGGCGCGAGCCTGGTCATCAGACCGTTGCCGAGGCCCAGGTCGGCCCACAGCGCCATCCCGGTGACCGCGGTCACGGCCATCCACAGCCCGTACAGCTGGTCACCCAGGTATGACAGCGTGATCGGGATCAGGATCAGCGGAGCGAGCGCGCCGGTCCCGCGACTGACGACCGAGGTGATGATCCCGGCGGTCAGCCGGCGGTTGCGCTCACGAGCGAGAACGTCGGTGGCTGACGAGGTCACGCGCAGCTCCGGTTGTCAGTCATAGGTCCTCAGGCCCGACCACGCGGTATGACGCCGGTAGGTGGACAGGATGAAGCGGACGGTGCGCTCCGAGCAGTTGCCGATCAGGTAGTCCCGCGGAGCCGAGCGCTCGGCCTTGCGCTCCCGTACGACGAGATCGACCGCCTCGACGATGTTGCCGGGATCCAGGCCGGTCATGATGATCGAGCCGGTGTCCAGCGCCTCCGGTCGCTCGATGGAGTCCCGCAACGTGATCGCCGGGAAACCGAGGATCGATGACTCCTCGCTGATGGTGCCGCTGTCGGACAGGACACACAGGGCGTCCTGCTGCAGTCGTACGTAGTCGACGAAGCCGAGCGGGGCGTGGAAGGTGACACCCTCGACCTCACGACCGAGCGCCTCGAGTCGCTTGCGGGTGCGCGGGTGGGTCGACACCAGGATGGGCAGCGCCCAGCGCTCGCGGGTGGCGGCGAGGCAGTCGAGCAGCAGACCGAGCCGGCGCGGGTCGTCGACGTTCTCCTCGCGGTGCGCGCTGACGAGGAGGTAGCCCTGCGGCACCAGGCCGAGCCTGTGGAGGATCGTGCTCGCGGCGAACTGCGCCTCATGGTGCCGCAGCACCTCGTTCATCGGCGAGCCGGTGAGCAGGATGCGACGCGGATGCAGGCCCTCGGCGAGGAGGTTGTGACGCGCGTGCTCGGTGTACACCAGGTTGAAATCCGCCACGTGGTCGACGAGGCGCCGGTTGGTCTCCTCCGGGACGTTCTCGTCGAAGCACCGATTGCCGGCCTCCATGTGGTACACGGGGATGCGCATCCGTTTGGCCATGAACGCGGCGATGCTGCTGTTGGTGTCGCCGAGGATCAGGACGGCGTCCGGCTGCTCCGCGGCGAGTACTTCCTCGCTGCGGTAGAGCGTCTCCCCGAGCACCCGGCCGAGCGAGCTGGTGTCCACTTCGAGGAAGTGGTCCGGGCTGCGGATGTCCATCTCCTGGAAGAAGATGCCGTTGAGCTCGTAGTCGTAGTTCTGCCCGGTGTGAACCAGCACGTGGTCCACCGTGTCGTCGAGCCGCGCGAGCACCCGTGACAGCCGGATGATCTCCGGCCGGGTGCCGACGAACGTCATCACCTTCGTCATGACCGCGTCCCCGACAGGATGGGCTCAGCAGGCGACAGGACCGGTTCGGGGTAGGTGTCGGGATGCTCCGGGTCGAACAGCTCGTGCGCCCAGAACAGTGTGACGAGCTCGGTGTCACCGGTGTTCTCGATCGCGTGCGCCCACATCGTCGGCATGTCCACCACCGCGGGAACGTCGCCGGAGACCTCGAACGGCACCACCTGGTCGGTCAGCACCTTGCGCAGGCGGATCACGGCGCGGCCGGACAGCACCTGGAACCGCTCGATCTTGTGGAGGTGGAAGTGCTCGCCGCGGGTGAAGCCGGGATTCGTGCTGGACACGAACGTCTGTCCCTGGCCGCCGTGCACGCGGACGGACTCGACGAGAGTTCCGCGGGCGTCGCTGCGCGGTGTGGGCCGGAACGGGTAGGCCCCGGGGAACATCGCCGCTCGCAACGTGTTGAACAACAACACGTCGAAGGCATCACCGAGCGGCGGGATGTCACCGTCGCGGTAGCACTGGTGGAACCCCGCGAGCCGGTCGGCCACCTCCGAGATCAGCACCTCGTCGCCACCCGGCTGGATGATCCCGGACACGCCTGAGTGCCATGCGTCGAGCAGAGCGGCCGCCGCGTCCTGGACGTGGAGCAGCGTCATCGGCCGGTCGTTGCTGACCGGCGGCGTCATGCCCGCCGCCACGCGGTGCGCGAACGTGGCCACGAAGGAGTTGTAGTCCGGCCGGCCATGCTCGCCGAAGAGGTTGGTGAGGTGCACGTCGGCCACCGGGAGCCCCGTTCGCCGGCCCCACTTCGCGAAGACCTCGGCCGCCGCCTGCTTGCCTCGCCCGTACCCGGAGTCCGAACCGGCGTGGACGCTGTTGGCGTAGACGACCGCGGCCCGCGAGCCCGAGCGGTCCAGCGCCTCGACGACGGCCTCCGCCAGCGCGAGGTTGCCCTGCTCGACGTCTTCGTCGGTGCCACGGATGACGCCCGCGGCGTGGATCACCGCGTCCGCGCCCCGCACCGCCTCCTCCAGTGCGCCTGACGCGAACGTGGCGCGGGAGACAGGTACGACGTCGACGTCCCACAACGCACGCAACCTGACCCGGGTATGCCAGCCGACGAAGCCGTCCGCCCCGGTGACGACCACCCGAGGCCGGTTCCCGACGGGGCCGGCGGACTTGTCGATACTGGGTGAGCCCGCGGGCGCGGCCGAGTTCTGCCCGACCTGAATTGGGATCATCTGTCTGAGTTCCTCACTGGTTGGGCCTGTCATGGGCGGACCGGTTCTCTGCGGCTCGCCTGTTCGAGCAGCGCACTGAGCCGCGCCACCCCGTGACGCCTGCTCAGATGTGCCTCGTAGTACCGACGGCCGGCGGTCCCGAGCGCCCGCCGCTGCCCGGCCGGCAGCGCGCTGGTCCTGAGGACCGCGCCGGCCAGATCCTTCGCCGACCCGGGCGGCACGGTGACGCCGGCGCCGGAGGCGTTGACGACGGCGGCCGCGTCCCCGCCGACCGCGGCGATGATCGGTCGTCCGGTGGCAAGCGTCGCCTGCACCTTGCTGGGCAGCGTGGTGCGGAACAGCGGGAGGTCCCGGAGCGTCACGAGCTGAACATCGCCGAGGGCCAGAACCTGAGCCATCCGGGTGAGCGGCTGCGGCGACACGAAGCGCACGTTGTCCAGGCCGCGCTCGGCCACCATCCGGCGCAGCCGCTGGTCCGCGACGCCGCCGCCCACGAGCACGAAGCCCAGCTCCTGGTGGTCGCGCAGCAGATCGGCGGCTTCGACCACGACCTCGAGTCCCTGAACCTCGCCCAGGTTGCCGGCGTACATGACGGTGAAGGGGCGGAACGGCCCGAGCTCCCTGCTCAGCTCGGCGTCGTACTCGGCAGGGTGGAAGTGGGTCTCGTCGACCCAGTTCGGGACGACCACGATCTTGCGCTCGTCGATGCCCCGCGCCGCAACGAGATCCACCATCCCCGGCGACGTGACCGCGATCGACGCCGCCCGCGCGTAGACCTTGTCGCAGAAGGTGTGAAGTCCCCGCTCGACCCAGCGGGCCGACGAGTCGCGCAGGAACCCGCTGGCCCCGACGGACTGCGGCCACATGTCCTGGACCAGGAGAACGAACGGGATCCGCCGGGCGCGGTGCAACGCGAGGGCCGGCAGGGCGGCGGTGACGGGAGCGGAGTACACCAAGGTGGCGTCGACATGGCGCAGAGCAGCCAACCCGACGACGCTGGCCGCCGACGCGAACGTCAGGAAGTTGGCCGCCCGCCGGCCGGGGTGCGTGTCGTGCGAGGCGTACAGCGGAGCCCGGTGAACGGTGACGCCGCCGAGCACCTCGCGCTGGTAGTGCCGCAGGCGGTACCCGGGGTAGATCCGGCCGGTCGGATAGTTCGGCAGGCCCGTCAGTACGTCGACCTGATGTCCGCGGGACCGCAGGCCGCGGGCGATCGTGCCGGGCACGACAGCGCCGACTTCGGGGTCGTACCACTGCGACACCAGCCCGACCCTCACCGCGCCGGCACCCCCTTGACCGTCGCCCCCGCCGGAACGTCCGCGAGCACGCACGCCGCGGCGCCGACGACGGCGCCCCGCCCGACCGACAGGCACTGGAGGACGCAGGACTGGGCGCCGAGCAGTACCTCCGCCTCGATCACGCAGCTCCCGGAGACCGCGGCCGCGGGGTTGAGCGTCGCGTAGTCGCCGACGACGGTGTCGTGCCCGATCGTGACGCCCTGGTTGACATGGACGTGCCGCCCCAGGGTGACGTTCGTGGTGAGCCGCGCTCCCGGCCACAGCACCGTGCCCGGGCCGAGCCGGCACCCGGAGCCGACGGTCGCCGCCGGGTGCACGATGGTCGGGCAGCGCCGGCCGGTCCGCAGGACGAGGGAGTCGACCCGGCGCCGTACGCCGGGAGCGGCGATGCCGACGAGGACCTGGATGTCCGGGCCCGCGCCGGTCAGCCAGTCGAGGCCGCCGAGGATCTTCGAGCCGCGGTCCTCCACCAGTGCCTGGTGGTGGGCGGCCGGCGCGTCGTCCAGGTAGCCGAGCACCTCCAGCTCGGGGCCGGCGGTGTCGACCAGGTCGTGGATCTCGCGGCCTTGTCCGCCGCAGCCGACGATGACGACCGGCGTCGGGGTCATCGGCCGACCCCCGCGGCGGAGGACCCGCGGAACTCCGGCATCGTGGCCGAGCCGTCCGCCGCGATGCCGTCGCGCCGCAGCACGCCGCGCAGCGTGCGGGCGAGGATCCACAGGTCCAGTCGCAGCGACCGCCGATCGACGTACTCGAGGTCGAGAGCGAACCGCGCCTCCCAGGTCAGCCGGTTGCGTCCGCTGACCTGGGCCAGGCCGGTCACGCCGGGTGCGACCTTGTGCCGTCGCGCCTGCTCGGGTGTGTAGCGGTCCAGGTACTCCATCAGCAGCGGCCGTGGCCCGACCAGGCTCATGTCGCCCTTCACGACGCACCACAGCGTCGGCAGCTCGTCCAGGCTGGTCGCCCTCAGCCAGGCGCCCAGCCGGGTGAGCCGCCGGGCGTCCTTCGCCGGACCGGCGGCCGGGCGCTGCCGCATCGTCCGGAACTTCACCATCGTGAACGGCCGGGCGTTCAGCCCGGGGCGCCGCTGCCGGAACAGGACGGGCGAGCCGAGAGTCGCCCGGACGGCACACGCCACGGCCAGCAGCAACGGTGCGGTGAGGACGAGCACCGCCGAGGCGATCAGCAGATCGCAGAACCGCTTGATGCGTCGGTACGTCATGAGCGGCTCGCGACGAAGTCGTCGATGATGCCGTGGACCCGTTGCTCGTCGGCCGCGCTGAGCTTGGATCCCGACGGCAGGATCAGGCCCTGCTGGAACAAGCGGTCCGAGGCTCCGGTCCGGAACGAGCGGGCGCCGGCGAACACCGGCTGCCGGTGCATGGGCTTCCACACCGGCCGCGACTCGACGTCACCGACCGCCAGCTCCTTGGCGAGGTCCTCGGGGCTCCATCCCGTGACCACTTCGTCGACGAGGATGGCGGTCAGCCAGCAGTTGTCCTCGGCGTCGTCGGCACCACCGAGGAGCTCCACGCCGGGCACCGGACCGAACAGCGAGCGGTATCCCTCGCGGATCTCCCGGCGCCGCACCAGCATCGCGTCGAGGCGCGACAGCTGCGCACGGCCCAGAGCGGCCAGCACGTTGCTCAGCCGGTAGTTGTAGCCGACCTCGCGGTGTTCGTAGTGCGCGACCGGCTGCCGGGCCTGGGTGCTCAGGTGGCGGGCATGCGTGGCGAGACGCCGGTCATCGGTCAGCAGCATGCCGCCGCCGCTCGTGGTCAGGACCTTGTTGCCGTTGAAGGACAGCACCCCGGCGCGTCCGAAGCTGCCCGCCGGCCGGCCCCGGTACGACGCACCGAGCGCCTCGGCCGCGTCCTCGAGCAGTTCGACACCGTAGGACTCGCAGACCGCGAGCAGGGAGTCGTAGTCCGCGGCCTTGCCGAGCAGGTCGACGCTGATCGCGGCGACGACGTGGCACCCTTCCCGGTGAAGCGTTCGCAGGCAGCCGTCGAGCACCCGGGGATCGAGGTTCCCGGTCCCGGGATCGCAGTCGGCGAAGACCGGTGTCGCGCCGGTGTACACGACGGCGTTCGCCGTCGCGACGAAGGTCAGGCTGGGTACGACGACCGCGACGCCGGGCCGGGCGCCCAGCTCGAGCAGGGCCAGATGCAGGGCGGCGGTCGCCGAGCTGAGCGCGACCGCGTAGCCGGTACCCACCCGTTCGCAGATCTCCCGCTCGAAGGCGTCGACGTGCGGACCGAGCGGAGCCACCCAGCCGCTGCGCACGGCATCGACGACCATCGCCTCCTCGGCCGGCCCGACGTCCGGAGGGGACAGGTGGATGCGTTCAGGCATGGCGGCACTCCAGCGTCGCCGGTGCGGGTGCTGAGTACTTGCGGAGCCACTCGAGTGCGGACTCCGCGTCCAGCGGAGCGGCTGTGGGATCGATCCAGTCGAGGCTGAGGGCCGGCACCGGTACGTGCGAGATGAGGCTGTGCCGCGGCCGGAGGTCCGGCTGCTCGTCGGACCCGAAGAGTTCCTCGTGCAGCTTCTCGCCCGCGCGCAGGCCGGTGAAGACGAGGCGGACGCCCTCGGCATCGGCACTGCGGTCGATGAGCGTCCGCGCGACGTCGGCGATGCGCACCGGGTCCCCCATGTCGAGCACCAGCACCTCGCCGTCCTCGCCGATGGCCGTTGCCTGGAGCACCAGCTGGCATGCCTCGCTGATCGTCATGAAGAACCGCGTGACATCCGGGTCGGTGACCGTCACCGGGCCACCGGCGGCGATCTGCTGCTCGAACGTCGTCAGCACCGAGCCGCGGGACCCGAGCACGTTGCCGAATCGCACACTGACGTAGCGGCCGAGCCAGTACTCGGACGCCGCCGCCGTCAGTCGCTCGGCGAGCCGCTTGCTGTAACCCAGCACGCTCGTCGGGTTGGCGGCCTTGTCGGTCGAGATGTTGACGAAGGTCTCGACGCCGGCCGCGGCACTGGCCTCCAGGACGTTCCAGGTGCCTACGACGTTCGTCTTCCACGCCTCGAGCGGATGCGTCTCGAGCAGTGGCAGGTGCTTGAGGGCGGCGGCGTGGAAGACGAGCTGCGGCGCGTGTGTGTGGAACACCGCGGCCAGCGCCTGCTGGTCGCGGATGTCGGCCAGCACGGTGTCGTCACCGTCGAGCAGGGCCCGGCCGGTGATCGAGAGCTGGACCGCGTGCAGCGCCGACTCGTCGCGGTCGAGCATGACGAGCGACGCCGGGCCGAACCGGCGGATCTGGCGGCACAGCTCCGAACCAATGGAGCCGCCCGCACCGGTGACGAGCACCCGCTTGCCGGCGATCTCGTCGGTGATGGCGCGAAGGTCGAGCCGCGCCGGATGGCGGCCGAGCAGGTCCTCGACGTCGACGGCTCGCAGATCGGTGGGTACGACGCGGCCGCGGATGATCCGCTCCAGCGGCGGCAGCACCAGCACCTGGACACCGGCCCGGTCCGCGCGACCGCTGACGTCGCGGAGCAGCCGGGCATCGGCGCCCGGTAGCGCCACCACCACCGTCGAGGCGCGCACCGCGGCGGCCACCTCGGCGAGCTGGGTCCGGGCTCCTCTGACCCGGACGCCGTGGATCCGCAGCCGGCGTTTGGCCGGATCGTCGTCGATCAGGGCCACCGGCAGGAAGGGCGAGGACTTGTCGGAACGCATCTGCCGGACCAGCTGGGTGCCGGCGTCACCGGCACCGAAGATGATGACCCGCTCGGCATCCGGGCGGACCCGACGGCGCCGGCTGCGATAGGCCCTGAGCACGAACCGCGCGGCAAGCAGCGTCGACAGCGACATCGCCGTCGCGACGAACGGGGTGCTGCGTGGCACCAGCAGCGGCTGCGCGGAGAACGCCCAGATCGAGAGCGCGCCGCCGACGATCAGCGTCGTACCGGCGACCGCCTGCGCCTCCTCGAAGCTGCCGGCGACGTAACGGCCGCGGTAGATGCCCAGCAGCCAGCCCGAGCCGGACTGGGTGAGCACGGCCCCGACGGCGAGCGCCGTGGCGTTCCGCAGCTGGATCCGGTCCAGGGAGAAGTCGTACCTCGCCCAGACGGAGAAGAGGATGGCCGCGTACCACAGCGTGCCGTCGACCGGAAACCAGCGCAGCAACGGTGCCGCGCAGACGCGTCTCACTGTATCCACCCGTGTTCGCTCCCCGTATCCGCATCGACACTGTCGGTCACTGGCGGACGCGCCCTAGCGTAGCGCGAGTGTGATATATAGCAAACACAATGTGTTGCCGTGGTGTCGCACAGTGTCGCCACGACGGGGATGGGAGGCGGCCTCCGAGGTCTGCCGCCCGAGTGAGGAGCTGACGACCGACCGTGGACCTCCAGGACTACATCCGGGTGCTCCGCAAGCGATGGCGCATCGTCGGATCCGTGACCGTGCTGTGCCTGGCCGCCGCCGGTGTGCTGACGGTGGCCAGCGCACCCGTCTACGAGGCGCGGGCCCAGCTGTTCGTCTCGACGTCCGGCGGCGGGGACGCCAGCTCGCTGTTGCAGGGGAGCAGCTTCACCCAGCAGCGCGTCAAGTCGTACGCCGACATCGTGACCAGCCCGCAGGTCCTCGACCCGGTGATCAGCCAGCTGGACCTCGGCACTACCTCGGCCGAGCTCGCCGGCCGCATCACCGCGGAGGTTCCGCTCGACACCGTGCTGATCAACGTCACGGTTCGCGATGGATCCGCGCAGCGCTCGGCGGCGATCGCCGGCGCGGTCGCGTCGAAGTTCAGCCAGACGGTCGCCAGGCTCGAGCGGCCGGGTGCGAGCGGACCGGCTCCGGTGAAGGTCAGCGTGGTTCGCAAGCCCGCGGTCCCGTCCGCGCCGGTCTCACCGAGTCCGCTGCGAAACGCGGCCCTCGGGCTGGTCCTCGGTCTGCTCGCGGGCTTCGGACTCGGCCTGGTTCGCGACCTGCTCGACAAGAGCGTGAAGGGCGAGCGCGACATCCGCGCGTTCACCGACATTCCGGTCATCGGCGGCATCAGCTACGACGCCGACGCGCCGGCGCAGCCACTGATCGTGCACGCCGACCCGCACAGTCCGAGGGCGGAGGCGTTCCGGCAGCTTCGCACCAACCTGCGGTTCATCGACGTGGCGAACCATCCTCGGTCGATCGTGTTCACCTCGTCGGTGCCCGGGGAGGGCAAGAGCAGCATCACGGCCAACCTGGCCATCACCCTCGCCGCCGCCGGCTCCCGGACGGTGCTCGTCGAGGCAGACCTGCGACAGCCTCAGATCGCCGAGTACATGGGGCTGGAGAGCGCCGTCGGCCTCACCTCCGTCCTGGTCGGGCTGGCGCGTCTCGACGAGGCGCTGCAGCCGTGGGGGATGGGGCACGGCCTGGATGTGCTCGCCTGCGGGCTGATCCCGCCCAACCCGTCCGAGCTGCTCGGGTCGGCGGCGATGGTCGCCCTGCTGCGGCAGCTGGAGGCCCGGTACGACCACGTCATCATCGACTCGCCGCCCTTGCTGCCGGTGACCGATGCCGCGGTGCTCAGCAAGCTCACCGGCGGGGCGGTGATGGTGGTCGGTGCCGGCCGGGCCAACCGCGACCAGGTCGAGAAGGCGCTGGAGTCCCTCGGAACCCTCGGAGCGCGGATTCTCGGCGTCGTCATGAACCGGCTCCCGGGCAAGGGCCCGGACGCCTACGCCTACTCCGGCTCCTACGGCTACGACGCGGACCGGCGCCCGGTGGCTGAGCACTCCAGCGGCCGGCGCGCACGTCCCCGCGGCGAGAGCGTGCGGGTGTGACCGAGCAGGAGCTCGGCGACCTGTTCGCCGAGGATCGTGGCCCGCGCCGGCACCGGCGCAGGACACTCGTCGTACTCATCGGTGCGGTGGTGCTCCTGCTCAGCGGTCTCGCCGTGATCACCGGCTACCTGTGGAGCATCAACAACACGCTCGCCGGCAACATCAAGCACGACGAGACGTTCCTGCCACCCGACACGGTGGAACGACCGCCCCGTGCGGCCAACACGGCCCTGAACGTGCTGCTGATCGGCTCCGACGCGCGCACCGGCAGCGACTTCGACCCCACCGTCACCGGTGCGCGCAGCGACACGATCATGATCGCCCACATCACGGCCGACCGGGACAAGGTCTACCTCGTGTCCTTTCCCCGCGACAGCTACGTAGCGATCCCGGGCCGCGGCCTGAACAAGATCAACGCGGCGTACGCCTTCGGCGGTCCCGCGTTACTGGTGGAGTCGCTCGAGCGGTTGACCGGCGTCCGGATCGACCATGTCGCCGAGATCGGTTTCGAGGGGTTCCGGGACCTGACCACGGCTCTGGGAGGCGTCGATGTGAACGTCGCGAAGGCCTCCTCGATCCCGGGCACGCCGTACCGGTGGAGCCAGGGCATCAACCACATGCAGGGCGAGGAGGCGTTGCAGTTCGTCCGCCAGCGGCACGGCCTGTCCGGCGGCGACCTCGATCGTGTGCGACGACAGCAGGCCTTCGTCAAGGCGATCATGCTGAAGACGCTCAGCCGGGGCACGTTGACCGACCCGGCGAAGTTCTCCAGGGTCGTCGACGCGGGCACCAGGTACCTCACTGTCGATGGCGCTCTCACCACCAAGCTGCTGCGCTCGATCGCCCTGTCGCTGCGGGGTCTACGCGGCGACGACGTCGTGTTCGTGACCGCTCCCGTTGCCGGTTTCGGACGTACGGAGGCCGGCGCGTCGATCGTCCGGCTGGACACCGCGAAGCTGTCGGAGCTGAGCGGTGCGCTCCGGCAGGACCACATGGCCGACTACCAGCCGAACTGACCGGCGTCAGCCCACCGGCAGTCGATGTCAGCCGAGGATGGCGGCAGCCAGTGCGTCGACGGGCGGCGCCAGCTGGTCGCTGGTACGCCGGTACTCGGCCGGGCCGCGACCGTACGGATCGATGACGTCGTCCGCGCCGGCGGGCACCGGTGGCCTGAGCCCCCGCCGGGTGGCCGCGGCTGCCGCCAGCCCCCGAGCCCTCGATCGCGCGTCGCCGGGCAGGGACGAAGGGTCCACGTCACGCAGCAACCGGGACAGCTCGAGCAACGTGAAGGTGTAGCGGTTGGCCCGGGGTGCCAGGGTGACGACCTCGGCCCGGTGAGCGCGGGTGGCGGTCACGACCAGATCGGCACGTTCCACGATCGCGGTGGTCAGACGGCGAGCCGCGAACCCCGCTGGGTCGCCGCCGAGCCGGATGAGCTCACCAGCGGCCTCCGCGGTCATCGGCCGGCCGACCAGGGCAGCTGTACCCGCACTGGTGACGGCGATCTGGCCGCTGCGTACGCCGGCGCCGAGACTGTCGTCCAGCCGCGCCACCAGCAGTCGTTCCATCAGCGGCGAACGGCAGACGTTGCCGGTGCAGACGAACAGGATCGCCGCCCTGTCGTGCACGACCTGGCTCCCTTCCGGGCTCACCGGCCGATCCTAGTGCGTGCGTGTGGTGACACGAGGCCGCTGACACCCGGCGCACCGTACCGTGGTGCGCTGTGAGCGGGACTGACGATCTTGTGCGGCCGTTGTGGCGCGCGCTCGTCGTGTTCCGGGTGCTCACCTGGGTGTTCGCGTGCGCCGGCGTCTACACGCGCTGGCACGCGATGGTGCGCCCGTACGGCGCGGTGGTGCTGATGGCCGTGATGGGGCTGTGGACGGCCGTCGTCTCGGTCGGCTACAGCCGCAGCTGGGGGCGGCGGAACACCCGGCTCGCGGTCGCCGACCTGGTCGTGACGATCGCCTGCATGGCGGGCACGCTGCTGGCGCAGCCGCTCAGCCACCTGCACAACGGCGCCTCGGTGCTGACCTCGATCTGGGCGGCCGGGCCGGTGCTGGCGCTGGCGATCGCGCGCGGACGGGACGGCGGGCTGTACGGCGCGGTCGCGATCAGCACGGCGGTGCTGCTGCTGCGCGGCACCCACGGCCTGGCCAAGCAGCTGTACAACATCCAGCTGTTGCTGGTCGCCGGCCTCGTCGTGGGGTACGCCGCGACCACGACCCGGCGGGCGAGTGCGCGGCTGCGGGACGCGATCGCGGCCGAGAGCGCCGCGGCGGAACGGCTGCGGTTGAGCCGGTCGATCCACGACGGTGTGCTCCAGGTGCTCGCGCAGGTCCAGCGTCGCGGCCGCGGGATCGGCGGCGAAGCGGCCCAGCTCGCGGACCTGGCCGCCGAGCAGGAGGTCGCGCTGCGAGCGCTGATCACCAGCGACCCTGCGACGACCACGGCGTCCGGCGAGTCCGACCTGTGCGCCGCCCTAGCGGTGCTCGCCGACCCGCGCGTCCAGGTCGTCGTACCCGCACAGCCGGTGATGTTGCCTGCGGCAACAGTTGGTGAGCTGACCGCGGTGGTGACCGAGATACTGTCGAACACCAACCGGCACGCCGGTGACGGCGCTCGCGCCTGGGTGGTCGTGGAGGACCTCGGCGTCGACGTGCTGGTGTCGGTCCGCGACGACGGGTCCGGCAACACGCCGGAGCGGTTCGAGCAGGCGGCCGCCGAGGGCCGGCTCGGCGTGAGCCAGTCGATCCGTGGCAGGATCGCGGACCTCGGCGGCGACGCCGTACTCCGGACCGCACCAGGGGAGGGAACCGAGTGGGAGCTGACGGTGAGCCGATGACCCGCGTGATGATCGTCGACGACCACCCGATGTGGCGCGAAGGCGTGGCCCGCGATCTGACCGAACGCGGGTACGACGTCTGCGCGACCGCCTCGGACACCACGAGCGCGGTCAACATCGCGAAGGCGGCCCGGCCGGACGTCGTACTGATGGATCTGCAGCTCGGCGCCGGGTCCGGGGTGGACGCGACCCGGGACATCACCGCCGCGCTGCCGGACACCCGGGTGCTGGTGCTGTCCGCGAGCGGCGAGCACGCGAACGTGCTGGAGGCGGTGAAGAACGGCGCCTCCGGCTACCTGGTGAAGTCGGCGTCGCTGGACGAGCTCGACGACGCGGTACGACGTACCGCCGCCGGCGACGCGGTGTTCAGCGCGGGACTGGCTGGACTGGTGCTGGGGGAGTACCACCGGATCGAGTCCGAGCCGGACATGCCGCGGCTGACCACCCGCGAGACCGAGGTACTCCGCCTGGTCGCCCGCGGCCTGACCGCCAAACAGATCGCCGCGCGCCTGGTCCTGTCACATCGAACGGTCGAGAACCACGTCCAGAACACCCTCCGCAAGCTCCAGCTCCACAACCGCGCCGAGCTCGTCCGCTACGCGATAGAGCACGGGCTGGACGAGTCCCCCTCCTAGGCGTTCATTCGTCGCTTCTCGTGGCTCCTGTGGACAACGCGGTCACGTGCACGCCGGCGGTCGGCTGACCGGTTGTCCACAGGAGCCACGAGAAGCGACGAATGAACGCAAAGGGGGAAGTGGGTGTCGTGGCCAGGCGGTCAATCGCTCCGGCACAGGTTTCCCTTGACTCTTTGAACTGGAAATCCAGCAGGCCCGTCCTGCTTATCCACAGGTCGGTGCGGCGGCGGTGCCCGGGTCGCAAGTAGGCTGACGCGGTGGCGGATGTGAACGAGCTGCTGGCGGCGGCGGTCGAGGCGATCGGCGGTACGACGAGGCCGGGGCAGGTCGCGATGGCCGCGGCGGTCGCCGACGCGATGGCCTCCGGCGAGCACCTCCTGGTGCAGGCCGGTACGGGTACCGGTAAGTCGCTCGGCTATCTCGTCCCCGCCCTGCTGCACGCGCTGGACGAGGAGCGCGTTGTGGTGTCGACGGCGACCCTCGCGCTGCAGGCGCAGCTGGTCGACAAGGACCTGCCGGCGCTGATGGCGGCGACGGAGAACGTACTGCCGCGCCGGCCGTCGTACGCGATCTTGAAGGGGCGGAACAACTACGCCTGCCTGCACCGGATCCGCGAGGGCGCGCCCGACGACGACGGGGTGCTCGTGGAGATGCCGGTGGTCGGGCCGGTCGGGCAGCAGGTGGTCGAGCTGCGGAACTGGGCCGAGGAGCAACTCGCGTCCGGCGGCGCCGGTGACCGCGACCACGCGCCGACGCACCAGAACCAGGCCTGGCAGCAGGTCTCGATCAGCGCCCGCGAGTGTCTCGGCGCGCAGAAATGCCCTTACGGACAAGAGTGTTTCGCCGAGAAGGCCCGCGACGACGCGCGCAGGGCCGACATCGTGATCACGAATCACGCGCTGCTGTCGATCGACGCGTTCGAGAACCGGATCGTGCTGCCGGAGCACGACGTGGTGGTGATCGACGAGGCGCACGAGCTGCCGGCTCGGGTCACCGGCGCGGCCAGCGCGGAGCTGTCGCCGCAGATGGTCGAGCGGTCGGCGAAACGTTCCAGGCCGTATGCGGACGAGTCGGTCGACGACCTGCTGGACGCGGCCGACGCGTTGCGCGACGCGCTCGCCGATGGCCGCGAGGGCCGGATCGAGTCGACGCACACCGCGGTGCTGGAGGCGGCGGCGCTGGTCCGGGACGCGGCGCGGCGGCTGTACACCGATCTCGGCAAGAAGTCCGACAGCGGCACCGACGACGACGCCGCGAAGCGGCAGACCCGCGGCGCGGTGAAGGAGATCTTCGACGTCGCGGAGCGGGTCGCGGCGCTGGGCGAGCTGGACGTGGTCTGGCTGGTCGACCGGGACCGGTTCGGGCGCGAGCTGCGGATCGCGCCGCTGACGGTGTCCGGCCTGCTGCGCGAGCTGGTGCTCAAGGACCGCACCGTGGTGATGACCTCGGCCACACTGACGCTGGGCGGCGACTTCGACGCGATCGCGCGCCAGGTGGGGCTGCGGTCGTCGGAGCGGTTGCAGGACGACGCTTCGGGCGAAGTTGCCTCGGACAACGATGTGGAGCCGCTGCCGTGGCGCGGTATCGACGTCGGGTCGCCGTTCGCCTATGACAAGCAAGCGATCCTGTATGTCGCGAAGCACCTGCCGCCGCCGCACCGGGACGGTCTGGGTAGCAAGCAGTTCGCGGAGATCATCGACCTGGTCACCGCCGCGGGTGGCCGCACGCTGGGGCTGTTCTCGTCCAGGCGGGCCGCGGAGGCGGCGACGGCGGCGGTCCGGGACGCGACCGACCTGACCGTACTGTGCCAGGGCGACGCGCAGCTCAAGGAGCTGGCTCGGCAGTTCGTCGAGGAGCCGGAGACGTCGCTGTTCGGCACGCTCTCGCTGTGGCAGGGCATCGACGTACCGGGCGCGACCTGCACGCTGGTGATCATCGACCGGATCCCGTTCCCGCGGCCCGACGAGCCATTGATGTCCGCGCGGCAGCGGGCGGTGGACGAGTCCGGCGGGAACGGGTTCATGGCCGTCGCCGCGACGCACGCCGCGCTCCTGCTTGCCCAGGGCACCGGCCGGCTGATCCGCCGTACCACTGACAAGGGCGTGGTCGCGATCCTCGACCCGCGGCTGGTGACCGCCCGCTACGGCGCCTACCTGCGGGCGTCGCTGCCGCCGATGTGGGCGACCGCGGACCGCGAGGCGGTGCTCGGCGCGCTGAAGCGGCTGCAGCAGCCGTGAACGCGCCTCTGCTCCCGATGATGGCCGTCGCCGGACCGCTGCCGACGGGAGCCGACTGGGCGTACGAGATGAAGTGGGACGGCGTCCGGGTCATCGCGGAGGTCTCCGACGGCTCGTGCCGGTTGTGGTCACGCAACGGCCGCGACGTGACGGGCGGGTATCCCGAGCTGCTGGACATTGCCCGGATCGGGCTGCCGGCACCGTTGCTGCTGGACGGCGAGATCGTGACGATCGACCCGTCGACGGGCGCGCCGTCGTTCGGGTTGCTGCAGCGCCGGATGCACGTCCGCGACCCGCGCCATGTAGCCAGGCTGATCCACGAGGTGCCGGTTTCGGTCCAGCTTTTCGACCTGCCCCGGTGCGCCGGCCAGTCGTTGCTGGAGGCAACGTACGACGAGCGCCGGTCGGTGCTCGACTCGCTCGACGTGGGCGACGCGGTCTTCTGGGAACGACCACCCTCGTACGACGACGGCGCGGCGGCTCTCGCATCCTCGATCGACAACGGCCTCGAAGGGGTGGTCGCGAAGCGCCGCGCCTCCAGGTACCTGGCCGGCCGGCGCAGCTCGGACTGGGTGAAGGTCAAGCACGTCCAGACCCGCGACGTGATCCTGTGCGGCTGGCACCCGGGGGAGGGGAACCGGGAGGGGCGGATCGGGTCGCTGTACTGCGGCGCCTATGACGGTGACGAGCTGGTGCTGATCGGCAAGGTCGGGTCGGGGCTGGACGGTCGCATGCTCGACCTGCTCGGTGCGGAGCTGGCCGCGCTGGAGGTGGACGAGCCTCCGTTCGACGTGTCCTCGGTCCCGCCGACCGACCGGCGCAACGCGCACTGGCTCGAGCCGGTCGTCGTCGCCGAGATCACTTTCACCGGCTGGGGCGCCGACGGCCGCCTCCGCCACCCCGTCTGGCGCGGCCTCCGCTTCGACATCGACCCGGAATCCGTCGTCCGCTGACCTGCCTCCGGCTGTGTTCGGCGTTGTGGTTGGTCGAGCCACCACAACGTCGGGCACAGCGGGACCGTAGTGGGGCGAGCCGTCGCGGCGGGCTGCGCGCGGGAAATGGGTCGCACCAGTGCGGGCGGGCTGAGAAGGTGGGTGGGTGTTCGCAGAATCTGGAAAGGCCAGGCTGGCGTGGGCGTCGACAGGTGAAGGTGACCCGGTGCTGCTGATCCACGCCGGTGTCACCGATTCGCGGAGTTGGTCATACCTCATCGAGCGGCTGGTCGTCGAGCACCGCGTGGTCACGTATGACCAGCGCGGCTACGGCGAGACGACGTACGAGCCGGAGGAGTACTCGCGTGTCGACGACGTGCTCGCCGTTCTCGATGCCGCGGGCGTCGAACGCGCGGCGGTCGTCGGCTGCTCGGTGGGCGGCGGTACGGCGATCGACCTCGCGCTCGCACATCCCGATCGCGTGTCCCGGCTCGTCCTGATTGCGGCGTCCGTGTCCGGCGCTCCCTGGCTCGAGTCGTACCCGGAGCCGATCGGCGGTCTCATCGCCCAGCTCGAAGCGGCCGAGGAAGCCGGCGACGTCGCCGAGACGAACCGCCTCGAGGCGTGGGTGTGGCTCGACGGCCCGGCCGCGCCCGAAGGGCGGGTCGGCGGGGCCGCCCGCGAACTCTTCCTCGACATGAACGGCATCGCTCTCGCCAACGAGGACCCCGGCGACGCGATCCGCCCCGAACCCGCCTGGGACCGCCTCGGTCGGATCACCGTCCCCATGCTCGTCCTCTCCGGCGAGCTCGACCTGCCCGACCAACTCCCCGTCAGCCAGGGCATGGTCGACCGCATCCCCGACGCCCGCCTGATCGAACTCCCCGGTGTCGCCCACCTCCCGCACCTCGAGAACGACGACACCTGCCTCACCGCCATCACCGACTTCCTCC
>WNFV01003879.1_pt1 | contig 44554 bp, 46 predicted proteins | sample 5400101 | NCBI WGS metagenome assembly WNFV01 (sample SAMN13153361, study PRJNA577476) | soil metagenome | isolation source: 115 cm soil or saprolite under grassland replicate 1 | place: USA:California | collected 2016-06-15 | reverse complement strand
GAGGGCTGGGCACCGCGCTCCTGCGTCACACGTTTCGGTATTTCAAGGATCGCGGCTTTCCACAGGTCACGCTGAAGACGGACTCGCTGAACACCTCCCGCGCCTGGCGGCTCTACGAGCGCGAGGGAATGCGGAAGACCAGAACCTACGACATCTTCGAGAAGGAGCTCTAGGCCGCGGACGAGTCCGTCTGCCAGAGCGAGAAGGCGTTGCCCGCCGGATCCTTGCAGGCGGCGAACCAGCCCATCGCGGGCACGGGCATCTTGTCCTCCGCCTGGCCCCCGAGCTCGCGCACCTTGGCGAGCTGAGCGTCGATGTCGTCGACGCCGAAATACACTCTCAGGCCTCGCTCACCGGACTCGGGCGAAAAGATCGCGGCGCCCTGGCCTTCACCCAGGTCCGCCATGCGGTAGTCCATCCCCTCCATCGGTTGGGAAAATTGCCAGCCGAAGAGCGACTCGAAGAAGCTCTGCTCTCCGCCGGTATCACCAGCGGGGAACTCCACGTGAACGACGCGTGCTGCCATGAAGCGCTCCTTTCCTAGAGCGTGATCTCGGTAACTCCGACGAACGCCGCGCGCTCGCGGTTAGCCCGCCAGTCTTCGTAGACGGCCACCGCGACCGCCAGATCTTGTACGGCCAGGCCGGTCGAGTCGAAGACGGTGACCTCGTCGTCATCGCCTCGACCTTCCTCTTCGCCCAGGAGAACCCGGCCCAGCTCTGCGACATCCTCGCGCCTGAGCGTTCCGTCGACGGCGGCGCGGCCGATGTCGCCGTTGTGGCTTGCCTGCTCCCACTCATCGCAGACAACGCGGGCCCGCAACAGCTCCTCGACCGCGATCTCGGCCTTTCCGGGCCCGTCGGCGCCCATGAGGCTCGCGTGCTGACCGGGGCTGAGCGATCCCGGCGGAAAGAGGATCTCCCCGCCCGGCGTGACGGTCGCCACCACGTCTGAGGCCAGCGCCTCGTCCCGGCTTGACGCGACTGAGGCGTTCGAGCCGAGCTCCTCCGCGAGAGCTTCCGCCTTTCCGGGACGAGCGTCCCAGAGCAGGATCGGACGTCCGCGTGCGCTGAACGTGCGCGCCACTGCTCTTCCGTTGACTCCACAGCCGACGACCGCTGCCGGGCTCGGCGTGTCCCGCGCGAGCGTCTCGGCGGCGAGCACGGCGGCCGCGCCCGTACGCAGGGCAGTGACGGCTCCTGCGTCCAGAATCGCCCGCAGCTCTCCCGTCGCCGCGTCCGAGAGCAGCACGACCCCGGCCACTGTGGGCAGTCCGCGCTCCGGATTCCGGGGAAACGAGGTGACCCACTTCAGCACGGCATAGCCGCCGCCCGAGGCGGGCATGGCGCGGAAGTCTCCGTCGGGCGGCGCGGGCAGATACACCTTCGACGGCATGAACCACTCGCCGCGCGCGTGGGCCACGAACGCCCCGCGAACCGCTTCCAGCGCGGCGGCCGGGTCGAGAGCGGCGTCGATGTTGGCGGCGGCGAGGAACGGTACGCTCACGGGCGAGGATCATGGCAGCGGCCGTCACCATCTGCGACGTCGGGCCGCGCGACGGCCTCCAGAACGAAGAGCAGACGCTGGAGCCTTCGGTGCGTGCCGAGCTCGTCAACCGGCTCGCGGCCGCCGGGCTGCCGAGGGTCGAGGCAGTCAGCTTCGTCAGCGCCGAGCGGGTGCCCCAGATGGCCGGGGCGGAGGAGGTCGTCGCGGGGATCGACCGGCGCGACGGCGTGGCGTACTCGGGCCTCGTCCTCAACGAGAAAGGCTACGAGCGCTTCGCCGCCACCGGGCTCGACGAGCTCCATTTCACCCTTGCGGCGACGGAGGCCTTCAACCAGCGCAACGCGAACCGCTCCGTCGACGAGTCGGTCGAAGAGCTGGCGCGTATGCGGACCGACAGCCCCGTGAGCGTCTCCATCTCGGTCTCGTTCGGCTGCCCGTTCGAAGGTGAGGTCGATTCTCAGGACGTCCTGCGGCTGGCGGAGCGCGTGACGGAAGCGGGCGCCGACGAGGTTCTGTTCGCGGACACGATTGGAGTGGGGGTCCCGCGGCAGGTGCGGGAGCTCCTCGGGGGTGCGACCGGCCTGGGCGTGCCGGTCGGCCTGCACCTCCACGACACGAGGAACACCGCCCTCGCGAACGCCTACGCGGCGCTCGAGGCGGGCGCCACGGTGTTCGAAGCCTCCGTGGGCGGACTCGGCGGCTGTCCCTTTGCGCCGCGCGCCACGGGGAACGTCGCGACCGAGGATCTTGTCTACTTGTTCCACGGTGAAGGTCTCGAGACCGGCATCGATCTGAACGCCCTTGTCGGCGTGGCGGAGTGGCTCGAGGGCGTCCTAGGCCGGCCGCTTCCCGGCCGCGTCTACCGCGCAGGCCCCTCGTTCGCGGGTTAGCCCGCGCCGGACCCCGGCCGCCATCATCGGCCAGAGGCTCGTCCAAGCCGGCCACCGCCGGGGTCAGACCCCGGCCCGTCCCGCATTGGCATGTCCAGGGACGACCCCGGCGTGTCCAGGTTAGTCACCGTCGGGGTCAGACCCCGGGGTGTCCCGGGCGGGCAGGTCCCGGAACAGGCTTTGGCATGGTCAGCCGATTTCCGCGGCTTGCGGGAGAGCGAGCTCGCATACCGACATGGCCGTTGCGGACGCTATGCGGGGTCAGACCCCGGTGGCAGATTTCGCCACGGCTGGTCGGGACGAGGTAGAACCACCGCGTGCGGCTGCTCAAATCGCGCGCTTCGCTGGGCTCGGGGGCATCGCGCCTTCCGCCTGCGGGATCACGCCTTCCGCCTGTCGCAACGCGGCTTCCCCCTGTCTCAGCGCGGTTGGGCGCCGCGGCCGCCGTCCTCGGCGCCGCCGGCTTCCTGCTGTCGCGCCTGGCGCCCGACGTCCACGGGAAGCCGCTCTTCGAGGACGAGGCGGTGTCGGGCCTGATCGGCGCGCGGCCGCCCTGGGAGATCCTCGTTACGACGCTCTGGGACCGCGGCGGAGCGCCTCTGCACTTCCTCCTCGTCCACCTGGCCTTCATCTTCGACGCCTCCCCGAGCGCCCTCCGGTGGCTCTCGGTCGTCTTCGCGCTCGCGACCGTTGGGCTCTGCTACGACCTGGGCCGTCGGCTCGAGGGACGCGTGGTTGGGGTGACGACCGCGGTCGTGGCCGCGTGCTCGGGGATGCTCGCCGTCTACGGGAGCTTCGGGCGCATGTACGCGCTTCTCGCCTTCGCCGCAGCGCTCGCCGCCGACCTCTTCGTGCGCGCGCTCGACTTGCGGACGCCTCGCGCGGCCGCCGCCGCGGCCGCAGCCGCGTGGCTCCTCCCGGCCGTACATCCCTATGGAGGGATCGTCGTCGCCATCGAAGCCCTGGTCGCCCTGGCCCTCTGGCGCGGTCGTCCCCTGCGGGCAGCGATCCCAGTGGTTGTCATCGGTCTGGCCATGCTGCCCTTTGCGGTCGCGGACCTCCGCCTGGCGAACCGCTTCGAGGTCAGCTCGGGCTCCTCGCGACGGCTGGCAACGCGCGACGAGGCGTGGAACCAGCTCACAGACGCAGTCCGCGGATTCGCGGGCGGGGCGGGCTGGACCTTCGGCGTGTTCCTGGTGCTCGCAGTCGCCGGCGGCCTCTTGCTCGCGCGCCGGCGGCCGGCCTTCGTCGCGTGGGGACTCGCGGCACTCGTCCTGCCGCCGCTCCTCTCCAGCCTCGTGCACACGGGGCGAGCTCCGGATCTCTCGCCGCGCCACCTGATCTTCGCGCTGCCCTTCTGGGCGGCGTTCATCGGGACGGCGGCGGCCCGCGCACCCGCCCGCTTGGTCGTCCTCGTGGCCGTCGCCGTCCTCGCCGTGATCTCGCCGCAGGGGATCCACGACCCGCGCTCGATCACGTACACGGCGACGCTCGGAACCGAGGAAGCGCTCGCCGCGCCCTCGGCCTGGCTCAGGGAGCGCGTCCAGGCGAACGACGTGCTCTATCCGTACTCCTCGGTCTTCCTCGCGGCGCTGCCCGAAGCGGGAAACGCAACCGCATTACCGCGTGCTCAGACAGGCCCGATCCTCGACGCTCTCGACGGTCTCGACTACCCCGTCGCCCGGATCTTCGTCGCCATCCCTACCGGGCGGACGAGACTCGCGTCCGCCGCGTTGGAGGATTACCCGGTCGCCCGCTTTCGGAGCTGGGTCCTGGTCGAGGTTCGAGGAGAATTCACCGACGCAGCCTCGGTGCTGGCTGCGACCGAGAAGGCTCTCGTCGCAGCCCGAGACGGATTGCGGCCGCCTGTGCCGGAACCCCTCACCGGCTGGTTCGGGCTCGACCTGGACGTCCTCTGCAAATCCCTTCGCGAACTGAGCGCCGAATGTGTTAGTGAATAGCATGCTCCGCCGGGCACTCGCCTTCCTCGGCGTCCTCGCCGGCCTCTGGGCCGTCTGGGAGGGCTACAAGGCGTTCGGGGAGGCTGTCGGGCTCGCGTGGCCCTTCCCGGTCAACGACCGCACGCTTCCTCACATCCACGACATGTTCGGCCAGCTCTTCGAGCCCTCGCGGCGCAACGGCCCGCTGCTGATCGACGTCCTCGGTGACGCCGCCCTCTTCACCGCCAAGGAGGCGGTCGTCGGGTTCCTGCTCGGCGCCACCGTCGGCTTTCTCATCGCCATCGTGCTTGTGCACTCCACGCTCCTCCAGCGCGGACTGCTCCCGTACATCGTGGCGTCGCAGACGGTTCCCATCCTCGCGATCGCTCCGATGGTCGTCGTCTGGCTCGGCGGCCGGGGGCTGCCGGGCTGGTTCTCGGTCTCGGTTATCGCCGCCTACCTCACGTTCTTCCCCGTCACCATCAACGCTCTGCGAGGGCTCCAGTCCGCCGACCGCAGAGCGCTCGAGCTCATGCACTCGTATGCCGCGAGCCGCTGGGCGATCCTGTGGAAGCTGCGCGTCCCCGCGGCGCTGCCCTACCTGTTCGCAGCCTTCAAGATCTCGGCCACGGCCAGCGTCGTGGGCGCGATCATCGGAGAGCTGCCAGCCTCTATTCAGGACGGTCTCGGCGGCGCCATCCTCAACTTCAACCAGTACTACGCGAGCTCGCCGCCGAGTCTCTGGGCGACGAACATCATCGCCTCGCTGCTCGGGATCGCCTTCTTCCTCGCCGTCGTCGGTGCCGAGCGACTCGTCGTCAGACGCGCCCCGGAGCACGTCGCGTGAAGGCCGAACCGGACGTCGTCTCCCTGCGGAAGATCTCGAAGGAGTTCGGGCGAGGCGAGGTGGTCGCTCTCTCCGGGATCGACCTCGACGTACGGCCCGGAGAATTCGTGTCCCTGATCGGCCCTTCGGGCTGTGGGAAGTCGACGCTGCTTCGAATCATCGGAGACCTGATCGCGCCGTCAGCGGGCGAGGTGGTCGTGAACGGGAAGTCTGCGCACCAGGCCCGCATAGACCGGGACTACGGGATCGTCTTCCAGGATGCCGTCCTCTACGACTGGCGCACGGTGGCGAAGAACATCTCCCTGCCGCTCGAGATGCTCGGCTGGGACCGGCGCCGGCGCGCCGAGCGGGTGCGGGAGCTGGTGGACCTCGTCGACCTCGGCGGCTTCGAGCAGCATCACCCGTGGCAGCTCTCGGGCGGCATGCAGCAGCGCGTGTCCATCGCCCGGGCGCTCTCCTTTGAACCATCCCTGCTCCTCATGGACGAGCCGTTCGGCGCCCTGGACGAGATGACCCGCGAGCGTCTCAACATGGAGCTCCTGCGCATCTGGGAGGCGAGCGGAAGCACCGTCGTCTTCGTCACGCACTCGATCTCCGAGGCCGTCTTCCTCTCGACGCGTGTGGTCGTGATGTCGGCGCGGCCCGGACGGATCATCGGGATCCTCGAGATCGACCTGCCGCAGCCCCGCAACGCGGACACCCGGGAGCAGCCGCGCTTCTTCGAGCTGGTCACGCAGGTGCGCGACACGCTGCGCGCCGGCGGCGCCGACTCGGCTGACCTCCCCGAGGAGGAGCTAATCGCTGCAGAGGACGGCCTGTGAGCACGGCCGTCGTCCAGCCGGTTCCGAGGGGCAACCTGACCCGCATGGTGGGCCGCCGCGCTCGGGACTGGGCCCCCGCGGTGGTGGTCTTCGCGCTCGGCATCGGGGCCTGGGAGGGGCTCGTGCGCGCGCTCGGCATCGAGCGCTTTCTGCTCCCCCCGCTCTCCGACATCGTGCGGACGTTCTGGGAGCAGCGAGAGACCTTCGTCGACGCGGGATTGTTCACGTTCAAGGAGGCGTTGGGGGGCTTCCTGATCGGCTCGGGAGCGGCAATCGTGTGTGCACTCCTGCTCGCACGCTGGCGCGCGCTCGGGGGCGCCTTGATGCCGTACGCGATCGCCGCGAACGCCGTTCCGATCATCGCTTTTGCGCCGATCACGAACAACTGGTTCGGGATCCTCTCGCCGGCCTCGAAAATGGCGATCGCAGCCGTGATCTGCTTTTTCCCGGTGATGGTGAACACGCTGCGCGGGCTCACGTCGGTCCGGCCGGAGTCGATCGAGCTGATGCGGTCCTATGCGGCGGGCGACGTGGAGATCTTCCGCCGCGTCCGTATCCCCAATGCACTGCCCTACGTCTTCACGGGCTTGAAGGTCGCGACGGTTCTCGCGATGATCGCGGCCATTGTCGGGGACTACTTCGGTGGTTCGCAGGAGGCTCTCGGAATCCTGATCAGACGATCGGCAGGAATCTTCGCGTTCGATCAAGCCTGGGCGGCGATCCTCGTCGCCAGTGTGCTTGGCATCCTCTTCTACGCGGCGGTGGCGCTCGTCGAGCGGCTCGCCATGAGCTGGCATCCGTCCATACGAGGAGGGCGGGCGGAATGACGTACGGAGGCAGAAAGGGGAAGGCATGAGGCGTACTCGATGGTTGTGGCTCGCCGTGCTCGCCCTCCTGGTGCTCGTGGGCGCCGGGTGCGGCGGCGACGAGGAGGGAGGCGGTGGTGGAACCGGGACCGCGGCAAGCGGCAAGGTTGACAAGGTCACGCTGCAGCTCAAGTGGGTGACGCAGGCGCAATTCGCGGGCTACTACGCCGCCAAGGAGCAGGGCTACTACGAGGACGAGGGGCTCGACGTCGACATCAAGGTGGGAGGTCCGGACATCGTCCCCGAGCAGGTCGTCCTGGGCGATCAGGCCGAGTTCGGAATCGACTGGCTCGACAACCTGCTTGCGACGCGCGACCAGGGTGGCGACATTGTCAACGTGGCCCAGGTCTTCGCGCGCAGCGGCATGACAGAGGTGACCTGGAAGGACACCGGTCTCGACCAGATCGCCGACCTGCGAGGGAAGAAGGTCGGCGTGTGGCTCGGCGGCAACGAGCACAAGCTCTTCGCCGCCCTGACGAAGAACGGCATCGACCCCCAGAAGGACGTCAGCGTGGTCGCGCAGCCGTTCGACATGAACCTCTTCCTCAACCGCGAGGTCGACGCGGCCGCCGCGATGACTTACAACGAGCTGGCTCAGGTGCTCGAGCAGGAGAACCCGGACACGGGCGAGCTGTACACCTTGGAGGACCTCAACGTGCTCAAGATGTCCGAGCTCGGCACCGGCGCGCTCGAGGACGGCGTGTTCGTCCGCGGCGACTGGATCCAGGACGAGGCGAACCAGGACATCACCAAGCGGTTCTTGAAGGCGAGCTTCAAGGGCTGGGTGTTCTGTCGGGACAACCCGGACGAATGCCTCCAGATCGTCCTCGACAACGGCCCCACTCTGGGCGAGGGTCACCAGCGCTGGCAGTTGAACGAGATCAACAAGCTCATCTGGCCCAACGACCTCGGGATCGGGATCATGAACCCGGACGACTTCGCGACCACGAGCCAGATCGCGATCGACTACAAGATCGTCAAGGCCGAGCCGAGCGACGGGACGTACGTCACCGACTATGCGGACGCGGCCGTTGCAGACCTCAAGGCCGAAGGAGTAGACGTGAACGGCGCCGGCTGGCAGGCACCGACCGTCGAGGTGACGGCCGGCGGCGAATAGGCGCACGATGCCGGTAGGGGCGGGGCTTGCCCTGCCCCTACAATGACCCTTCCGAGCCAAGGAGGCAGGATGTCCGTTCTGATCAAGGGTGGACGCGTCGTCACCGCCGACGAGGATCGCGTCACGGACGTCTTCATCGAAGGCGAGACGGTCTCTCAGATCGGTGAATCTCTCGACGTCGAGGCCGACCGGGTAATCGATGCGGGCGGGAAGTACGTGCTCCCCGGCGGCGTCGACCCGCACACGCATCTCGACATGCCCTTCGGCGGGACGATCACGTGCGACGACTTCGAGTCAGGACAGACGTCGGCGGCCTTCGGAGGCACCACCTGCCACGTGGACTTCGTCATCCAGCCGAAGGGGTTGACCTTCACGGAGGCGCTCGAGCAGTGGCACGGCAGGCGTGAGGGAAAGGCCGTGATCGACAACGGCTTCCACATCGCGGTGACCGACCTGCACGAGGGCGGCACGCTCGAGGAGCTCGCGACGCTCCCCGACCAGGGGATTACGAGCTACAAGCTCTTCATGGCTTACAAGGGCGCGATCATGGTGGACGACGAGACGCTCTTCCGCGTCATGCAGGTGGCCGCAGACACCGGCGCACTCGTGATGGTGCATGCCGAGCACGGCGACTCGATCGACGTGCTCGTCAAGCAGGCGCTCGCCGAGGGGAAGACAGAGCCGAAGTACCACGCTCTCACGCGTCCGCCCGAGACGGAGGGCGAAGCCACGAATCGCGCGATCCAGCTCGCGCACGTCGCAGGCTGCCGGCTGTACGTCGTGCACGTCTCCTGCCAGGAGGCGATCGACCCCATCGCGATCGCGCGGGAGAAGGGCTGGGACGTCTGGGGCGAGACCTGTACGCAGTACTTCTTCATCGACTACTCGTTCCTCGAGCGGCCCGACTTCGAGGGCGCCAAGTACGTCTACACGCCTCCGCCGCGGCCAAAGGAGAACCAGGAGCGCCTCTGGGAGGCCATCCAAAGAGACGTCCTCTCGGTCGTCTCCACCGATCATTGCGCCTTCCTCTGGGACGGACAGAAGTCGCTGGGCAAGGATGACTTCTCCAAGATTCCGAACGGCGGGCCCGGTCTGGAGAACCGCTTGCAGATGATCCACGAGTTCGGAGTCCGCCAGGGGCGGATCTCGCTGAACCGGATGGTCGAGCTGCTCTCGACGAATCCGGCGAAGTACTTCGGCCTCTTCCCGCGCAAGGGGACGATCGCCGTCGGCTCGGACGCGGATCTCGTCGTCTTCGACCCGGAAAAGAAGGTGACGCTCTCAGCGTCCACGCACCACTCCAGGTGCGACTACAACCTGTACGAGGGCACGGAAGTGACGGGATCGCCAGCGTTCGTGCTCCTCCGCGGCAAGGTGATCGTCGACGGAGACGAGTTCCTCGGCCGGGCGGGCGAGGGGCAGTTCGTCAAGCGCGCCCGCTTCGGGGAGCAGCTCAGCCCAGTCGGCGCGGCAGCGGCTTGATGAGCCGGCCGCGCCCCGTGTAGCCGACCGTCCGGCGATAGGAGGCCCGCAGCGCCCGCGCGAGGGCGCTCCCTCCCAGCCCTTGCCTCGAAAGCTCCGCGAGTCGGGCGCCGACCGGCTGCACGACCAGGCTCGGGTGCTCGACCAGGGTAGGGATGTAGTCGACGCTCGTGACGCGCGCGTGTAGGCCCGTGGCGCGCACGTGGAGGACTGCGATCAGGCCGTCCTGGGACTCGGCCGGGCAGCACGAGCTGGTCTGGTTCGAGAGGAGGTTCCCCTCGCCGTAGACGACGAAGCGGCCGCGAATACGCCGGATCGGCTGCACGACGTGCACATGCTGGCCGACGATCGCGTCCACGATGCCGCGCTGCAGGAGATATTTGGAGAGGTCTCGCTGCTGCGCGTTCGGCTCGTGGACGTACTCGTTCCCCGCATGAAGGTTCGCGATGACGAGGCTGGCACCGCGCTTCCGCGCCAGGCGAGCGTCCGCCACGATCTTCGCCGTCGAGATGAGGTTGATCGACCAAGGGTGGGGCAGCGGGACGCCGTTCGTGCTGTAGGTGTAGGAGAGGAACGCGATGCGCAAGCCGCGGACGCTTACAATCAGGAGGCGACGCGACTCCGCCGCGGTCCGGAAGCTCCCGGTGTGCCGGATTCCTGCTGCATCGAGAGCGGCAGCGGTCGACGCAATGCCCGCCTGGCCCTTGTCGACCGAATGGTTCGAGGCCGTGTCACAGACGTCCCACCCCGTCCACTTGATGGCCGCCGCGAGCTCCTTCGGGCTGTTGAAGATCGGATAGCCGGTCGGCGCGCCGGCGCCCATGGGGGTCTCGACGTGGCAGATGGCGAGGGCCGCCCGTCTCACGATCGGCTTCACCCGCGCGAGCAGGGGCCGGAAGTCGTAGCGCCCGCGCCCGAGGGCCGACGCGCGCTGCCACACGGGAGCATGGATGAGGAGATCGCCGCTCGCCACGATGTCGAAGGTCTGCACGCTTCGTGCGCGCGCGGCGGCGACTCCATGCCCTTCGCGCGGTAAAGCCGCGTGTCCGGGGCGCGTCGCATCGAATCCGCTGAGGGCGAGTCCGAGGAGCGCGGCCGCAGCCAGCCCGCCGAGACCGGTAGCGACTCGCCTTCTCCGCAGCCGGCGTCGCCTGAGCCGTCGGCGCTCGACCCGGGCCACATGCGCTCCGGCAGGTGCGTAAAGATTGCGCTGCACCTGCTTCGGGTAGCAGGGCCATCGGACAGAGTCGAACCCGGGCAGGCCCGGGGAAGGGAGGGGAAGTGGCTACACCGGAGCGGCGCTACGGCCCAGGAGCCGGCATCACGCTCGGAGGAATCATCGTCATCGTCGGGATCCTCGTTCTGCTCCTCTGGAGCACGATCCTCGGGATCATCCTCATTCTCGTCGGCCTGCTCGCCTTCGGCGGGTTCGCCAGGGGGCGCTGGTACTGACCGAGGGCTAAGGCCAGATAGCGCTTTCCTTGCGCACGTCATAAGCGCCGCCGTCACGGCACTTCTTCGTCCGGTAGTCGGCCGGCCGCGTGGGGTAGACCTCCGTCCAGTAGCGCTCGGCGAGCTGGTCGGCGTAAGCCCTCGCGGCCCCGAGCCGGCGCGCCGCCTGGCGAATGTGCTGCATGCCCCAGCACTCAGCGAGCGGCTCGTTCTGGCCGGCGCCGAAGAAGTCGCCGCTCTCGTTCAGGTGGCCGGCTTCGTGCATGAGCGTGGAGACGGCGAAGGCGAGCCCGAGCTGTTCGGACCCGGTTGGCCTGCGATCCGTGTACGCGATCGTGGCCAGGCTGTCGCAGATGTCCCACGCGAGGTTGGCGCGCTTGTACCGCGGCGAAGCGAATCCGGCCAGATTCAGGGTTCGACCGAAGGTCTCCCTTTGGAGCTTTGGCCAATCGGTCCGGGACCAACAGCGAACCTCGCTGGCGGGCGCGGCGAGGTCATTGGCGACGCGGGTGAACAGCGGCTCGATGCGGCTCTCCTCTCGCAGGCCGGTCCCGACGGGGAGAGGCAGTCGTTCCGTCGCCTGAGGGTGTGACAGGCGGCCGTTCGCGTCACGCACGAGGACGGCGCCCTGCGACCACTCCCGGAAGGCACGATTCTCGTTTTCCACGCTCGCCCCGGCCGCGAAGCGCTTACAGGCGCGCTCGAGGATGCGCTTGGCCGTCCGGACCTGAGCGGGGGCGTCGCCGAGCTTCTCGGCCAGCGTTTCTGCGCAGCGTGTGAGCGAGTCGCGGTCTTGATGGAGCAGATCGACGCGCAGATCGGTGACCCAGAGCGCATAGCGACCGAGCCACTGGTCCTCGGTGGCCGGTTTCGCCCGGGTGGTCGTCGGGGGCGGCTTGACGGCGGATTTCGTCCCTCCGCAAGCGGAGACGAGGAGCGCGAGCGCGATCGCGACCCCGGCGAGCCGCCTCACCGAACGGCGAGGCCCGGGCGGACGAGACGTTTCGGGCGCCTGAGGCCCGCGTCGTTCACGTGGGGGTTCAAAGGTTCGACCAGCGCTGGTGCGTTGTACGAGCGGCGCCTCCGCTCCGGGTCCGGGGTCCCGTAGAGCGTCGTTCGCTGCCGCGGCTCACGCCCGAGTGCCCGGATTGCCTTCTCCATTCGCTCCGGCGGCATCTCCTGGCCATGGCTTGCGCCCGCGGCGCGCGAGATCGACTCGTTCATGAGCGTCCCCCCGAGATCGTTTGCGCCGGCGCGTAACACCGCCTGGGCACCGTCGATCCCCAGCTTCACCCAGGACGCCTGGATGTTCGTGATGTGCGGGTGCAGCGCCAGCCGCGCGACCGCGTGCATGAGCAGAGCCTCACGGAAGGTCGGGCCGGGTCGGGCGAGCCCCTTGAGGTAGATGGGAGCCTCCATATGCACGAAGGGGAGGGGCACGAACTCGGTGAAACCTCCCGACTGCCGCTGTTGCTCCCGCAGATGAACGAGGTGGCGCGCCCAGCTCTGCGGCCTCTCGACCGAGCCGAACATGACCGTCGTCGTCGAGCGCAGGCCGGCGCGGTGAGCCGCGTCGTGGACCCCGAGCCACTGGTCCGTCGCGACCTTGTCGGGGCAGATGATCCGCCGCACCTCGTCGTCGAGGATCTCGGCGGCCGTCCCCGGCAGCGAGGCCAGCCCTTCCGCCTTGAGCAGCGGGAGGTACTCGTCCAGTGGCAGTCCGAGGGTCGCTGCTCCCTGCCAGACCTCCAGGGCCGAGAACGCGTGGACGTGGAGGTCAGGGAGCTCGCGCTTGATCGCCCGCAGGACGTCGAGGTAGTACTCGCCCGTGAAGCTGGGGTGGATCCCACCCTGGAGGCAGACTTCGACGGCGCCCCGGTTCCAGGCCTCGTGGCAGCGGCGCACGATCTCCTCGAGCGGGACGAGGTACGGAGCGCCCCGCAGGTTCGCCGCGAGCTTCCCCTTGGAGAAGGCGCAGAAGCCGCAACGGAAATAACAGACGTTCGTGTAGTTGATGTTCCGGGTGACGACGTAGGTGACTACGTCGCCCGAGACCTCGCGGCGCAGGCCGTCCGCGGCTGCGACCACCGCAGCCAGGTCGCGGCCGCGCGCCTCGAAGAGCCGCGTGATCTCGTCCTCGTCCAGCTCACGGCCGTCGAGCGGCATCGGAGCTGCGCGGCTGGGAAGAGGCGGTAGCGCTGCAGTACTGCCGGCCGCCCAACGGTCGTCTCTGGCGAGGCCGCCGGCGTCGGCGTGCTTGCGAATCTCCTGGGCAACACGCGGGTCGGCCCAGCGCTCGAGGTCCGCGACGTACTCGGGGTAGATCGGGAGCCGGGCCACGAGCTCCGAGCCGGCGGCCTCGGTCGCGGCCCGCAGGCGGACGATCTCGGGCCACGGAGCCTCAGGGTTGACGTGATCGATCGTCACGGGGGAGACGCCACCCCAGTCGTCGATGCCCGCGTCGAGCAGCTTCGGAAACTCGTCGTAGGCGAGGTTCGGCGGCGCTTGCACCTTCATCTCCGGGCCGAGCACCTCGCGGGCGGCGCCGATCGTCCAGACGTGCTCCTCGAGCGACGGCTCGGGAGCAGAGGCCATCTTCGTCCCGGGTTTCGCCCTGAAGTTCTGGATGATCACCTCCTGAATGTGGCCGTAGCGCTTGTGCAGGTCGCGAATGGCCGCTAGCGCTTCCAGGCGCTCCTCCCGCGTCTCGCCGATCCCGATGAGGATTCCCGTCGTGAAGGGGATCGCCAGCTGGCCCGCGAGCCGGATCGTGTCCAGGCGCTGCGCGGGCAGCTTGTCCGGGGAGCCGTAATGCGGGCCGCCTTTCGCCGAGAGGCGCTCCGAAGTCGTCTCCAGCATCAGTCCCATAGAGGCGGAGAAAGGCCTCAGGAGCTCCAAGTCGGCGCGCGTCAGCACGCCAGGGTTCACGTGGGGGAGGAGCCCGGTCTCGGCCAGGACGAGCTTGCACATGCGTGCGAGGTACTCGAGGGTCGTCTCGCAGCCCAACTCGGCAAGCTCGTCCCGGGCCGCGCGGTAGCGAAGCTCCGGCTTGTCGCCGAGCGTGAAGAGGGCCTCGTGGCAGCCCGCCTCCGCGCCCGCGCGGGCCACCGAGAGCACCTCGTCCCCGCTCATATAGGCGCGCTCGCCTCGGCGCGGGGGTTGGGCGAACGTGCAGTAGTGGCAGACGTCCCGGCAGAGCTTGGTCAGCGGTATGAAGACCTTCGGCGAATACGTGACGAGCTTCGTCACAGACGCGCCAGGGCGAGCTCGTAGTCCTCGGGACGATCGACGTCGAGGCTGAGTCGCTCGTCGTCGAGGATCGCAGGCTCGATCCCCACGGCCCGGGCGCGCGCGATGGTGTCCGCGGCCGGAACGCCGAAAATCGGCCGAAACGCCGCTGGGTCGCGGAGCGCGAGCGCGTTGACGCCCCCGTCCCGGGCAGGGACGAGGGCGAGCGGCCGAGCCACCGCCACCAGCGCGTCGAGGGATTCCGGCTCCACGAGCGGGCAGTCGGCCATGACCACAAGCGCGCCGTCTTGAGCACGAGGATCGGCGAGCGCGAGCGCGACAGCCGCGGCATGGCCGGTGCCGTCGTCCACCAGCACGTCGACGCCGCGCCTCGGGGCGCTCGGATCGGGCGTCACGAGTAGCGTTCGCCGGATGGAGCTCGCGCCTTCGCAGGCAACGAGCACGCGCTCGAGCATCTCGAAGGCCAGCCGCGCTCGCTCGTCCGGCGGGAGGACTGCGGCGAGCCGCGTCTTCGCTCCGTCGAGCCCCCTGAACGGGACGATCGCGAGCACGCGGTGAGCATACGCAAAGCGAGTTTGTGTTCCACACCAAGACAGGTCTCTTCGTGGAAACCCCCGCTCTTCGCCGCCGGCGGACTTTGTGCCCCTGAAACACAAGCGAGGGGTTTGTGACGGGGGAAGGGCGCCGGATCGCCGTCCTCTGCGGCGGTCACCGCGATCGGGAACGTCGGCGACGACCTCGAGCTCCTGGGCGTCCACATCTCGCCGGACCTCGACACCGTCCTCTATACGCTCGCCGGCCTGCTCGACGAGGAGCGAGGCTGGGGGGTGGGGGACGAGACCTACAACGCGCTCGGAATGGCACGCGAGCTGGGCGGGGAGAGCTGGTTCACCCTCGGCGACCGCGATATCGGTCTCCATCTCGTGCGCACAAGCTGGCTGCGCGAGGGGCTGCCGCTCTCCGCGGCCACACTCAGGCTCGCTGAGGCACTGGACGTTCGGGTACGCCTGCTGCCGGCGACCGACGAGCCCCTCCGTACGAAGATCCAGACGAAGGACGGCGAGCTCGACTTCCAGGAGTGGTTCGTCGCGCGCGCCCACCGCGACGCGGTCACGGGTCTTCGCTACGACGGAGCTGAGGCTGCACGCCCTGCTCCGGGCGTGCTCGAGGCGATCGAGGCCGCTGAGCTCGTCGTCATCGCTCCGTCCAATCCGTTCGTCTCGATCTGGCCGATCCTCGCCGTTCCCGGGATCCAAGAGGCGCTGGCCGCCAAACACGTTGCCGCCGTCTCGCCCCTCGTCGGGGGGGAGGCGTTCCGGGGGCCGCTAGCGGAGATGATGGCTTCGCTCGGCCACGAGCCGAGCGCGGCGGGCGTCGCGGCCCTGTACGGCGACCTCCTCGACGTCTTCGTCGTAGCTCCAGGCGACCAGGGCCCGGTGGGGGCCATCGAGTGTGAGATCGATATGGTGGCACCCGACCGCCGGGCGGAGGTGGGACGAAGGCTCTTGGAGGCGCTCCTGTGACGATCGGCATCGTGGGCGGGAGCGGAGACTTCGGCCGGGGCCTCGCCGAACGGCTGCGCCGGGTCGGTCAAGAGGTCTTGCTGGGCTCGCGCACGCCTCACGACGACCTGGTCTCCAACCAGGAATGCGCGGAGAAGGCCGATATCGTCTTCCTCTCCGTGCCTCCCGGCGGGGTCGAGGACATGTGTAGCTCGCTGGCGCAGAATCTGGAAGGCAAGATCACCGTCAGCGTGGCCAGTCCGATCGTGTTCATGGAAGGACAGCCTGGTGCAGCAGTCGGTGAGCTGTCCCTCGCAGAGCTTGCCCAGCGGGCGGCGCCAGGCGCACGAGTTATCGCCGGTTTCCACACCATCAGCGCGAAGGCGCTTGCCCGAGCCGACGACCCCCTGGACGAGGATGTCCTCCTCTGCGGGGACGACGAAGAAGCCAAGGCGGTCGTAGCAGAGCTCGCCGAGCGAATCATCGAGGGCCGGGCCGTCGATGCCGGCCGCCTGCAGGTCGCACGCTGGCTGGAGCCCATGACAGCCGTTCTCCTGAATGTGAACCGCCGCTACAAGGCCAATGCCGGCGTCAGAATCACCGGGCTGCCATGAGCGCCCACCTCATCGACCACGAAGGTAAGGCGGTTCCGCGCGTTGACCGAGCCGCGCTCGAGTCGCGGTTGTCCTCCGGCGAGCATTTCTGGCTCGACCTCGATAAGCCGGACGAGGCCGAGATGACGTTCCTGCGGGAGGTCTTTCGCTTCCATCCCCTCGCGCTCGAGGACTCGGAGCAGTTCGGCCAGCGCCCGAAGATGGAGGAGTACGGCGACTTCGTCTTCTTCGTCCTCTACGGAGCCGCTCCGCCGCCCGATAAGGACCGGCTGGTCGAGATGCATTGTTTTTACTCCGAGAACTACCTCGTCACGCTGCATCGCGAGCACGCCCCCTCCTGCAACGCGATGCGCGAGCGCTACACCCAACTGCCCGGAAAGCTGGAAAAGCCGCTCGGCGTCTTCTACCGCCTGCTCGACGCGCTCTCGGACAGCTTCTTCCCCGCGCTCGAGGACTACGACGTGAGCATCGACCGGATCGAGGAGGCGATCTTCCGCGAGCCCCGAGAGGAGCAGCTGCAGGAACTCGTCCGGATGAAGCGGCGGCTCAACCGGCTCCGCCGGGTCGTAGGTCCTCAGCGGGATCTCGTCAGCCAGCTCTTCGGTGGCATCTCGTCGCTGCCGGGAAGCGACGCCGAGGCCGAGCATTACTTCCGCGACATCTTCGACCACCTCATTCGCGTCGCCGACCTGATCGACAGTTACAAGGACCTGCTGACGAGCGCGATGGACGTCTACCTCTCGTCCGTGTCAAATCGGCTCAACCTCGTCGTCGAGCGCCTGACCGTGCTCTCCACGATCCTCTTGCCCTTGATCGTGCTCACCAGTTTCTTCGGCCAGAACTTCGGCTGGCTCGTCGACCACATTGGCGGTCTTGCCTCGTTCCTGATCTTCGGCGTCGCGGTGCCCATCGTTGGGGCCGCCCTGCTGGTGGTCTACCTCCGCCGAGAGCGACTGCTCTAGCGGCGAAGGAAACCGCGGCGCTGCGTCGCACCTGTCCGGCGTGTGGCAACACATCTGGGACCTGCATCTGAGCGTCGGCGAGAAGGTCTTACGCTCGGTCCTCGTCTACGCGTTTCTCGTCATCGCCTTGCGCGTTGTCGGCAAGCGAGAGCTCGGCCAGGCCAACACGCTCGATCTCGTCGTTCTCCTGCTCGTCGCCAACGCCGTCCAGAACGGCATCATCGGGGACGACGTCTCGGTGACGGGCGCCTTGATCGGTGCCGGTGTTCTCTTCGCAATCAATGAGGGGCTGAACCGGACGACATATGCTTTCCCGTGGGCCGAGCGGGCGCTCGAGGGGCAGCCGACGATACTCATCAAGGACGGCAAGCCGGTGAGTCGGGCCCTTTTCAGAGCCGGGATCACGCTCACCGAACTGCTCGCGATTGCGCGACGCCAGGGGTTTCCCCACCTCGCTTCCGTGTACACCGCGATTCTCGAGACCAACGGTGTCGTGAGCATGTTCAGGAAGGATGAGTCGCCGCTCGATCTCCATCCCGCTGAGCCCGGCGGGCTGCGGCTCGGCAAGAGGAGGCGCGCGCGCCGATGATGTCGAGCATCTAGGCTCGGCGGGTGGGCGAGATTCGCATCATCCCGCTGACCGAGATCCCGGAAGTGGGGCGGGGGGACGACCTTGGGGCACTAGTCGGTGACGCCGTGGAGCGCGCGGGCGGCCTCGAGGAAGGCGACGTTCTCGTCGTCGCCCATAAGGTTGTTTCCAAGGCGGAGGGCCGAGTTGAAGAGGCGGACGACGTCCTCGAGGTGATCCTGCGGGAGGCGCGCGCCGTGCGGCGGCGCCGCGACGAGCTCGTCATCGCCGAGACCGAGCACGGTTTCGTCTGCGCGAGCGCGGGCGTCGACCGCTCGAACGCTCCCGGAGAAGGCTGGGTCGTGCTCCTGCCCCGCGACCCTGATGCGTCGGCTGCGGGGATTCGCTCCGCGCTCGGGGAGCGCTTCGGTGTCGCTCCCGCGGTCGTCGTCAGCGATTCGTTCGGCCGGGCCTGGCGCCAGGGGACGACCGACGTCGCCATCGGAGTCTCCGGGATGAGCCCTCTCCTCGATCTGCGCGCAACCTACGATGCCGCAGGTCGTCCGCTCCAATCGACGATCATCGCCGTCGCCGACGAGCTGGCCGGCGCGGCTGAGCTCGTCATGGGGAAGGCGGAAGGCGTTCCCGCCGCAGTCGTCCGCGGCTACCGCGCCGGGCCGGGGGACGGCTCGGCCCGCGAGCTCGTCATGCCTCCGGAACGCGACCTGTTCCCGTAGCTGCGATGACGCTTGTGTTCCACACGCACAAGCAACGAGATCGTCTTCTCCGGACAGTGGGTCGAAGCTAGGGATCGGATGGACTCGACAGAACGGACTTTGTGCCCGTGAAACACAAACTCGGGCGGCGCGCGCTCAGCTCGCCGGGACGATCCACGTCGAGCGGGCGATTGCCAGGACGTCTCCGTTCGGGCTGTAGAGGGCCGAGCCGGCGTGTCGCTTGCGGCACTCCTCTCCGACCGGCCAACCGACGACGACGTGGCGTTCGCCCACCGTCGGCAGCTCGCGGATCCCCGCCGCCATCCGCCCGAGCATGACCCCTTCACGCTGAAAGTCGTCGACGGCCCAGCCGCTCGGGCAGTCCAGGGCGGCCCAGATGATCTCGGGACGCACCTCCTCGGGCATCCACGGTGCGGCCACGAGCCCCTCGCGGCCTGTAACCGGCCCCGAGAAGATCCTGAGCCCGTCGTCGCGCTCCGGGCCGCACGAAAAGCAGGTGGGATAGGCGTGGTGCTGGAAGCCGGGATAGCGCCTCGACGCCTCCTCAGCTTCCTCCAGTGAGAGGGGGGCCGGTACGTCGAGCGCGAGCGGTGGAGCCCGCCGGGCCTCAGCGATCACGACGTCGCCCTGCCGCAGCTCATGCCCGACGAGGTCGAGGTCGACGCCGAGCGGCGGCGGGCGCAGGAGCGTCACCTCGAAGCCGCCGCCGAGCGCCTCCGACATGAGCCCGCAGGCGTAACCGCCGTTAGCGGAGTCGGGCGGACCGTTGTAGCGAGGCGGGATGATCATCGTTTGAGCGTCAGGTGGATGACGCCGAACGGGGGCCGCGCATCCATGTAGACCTTGACGCCCTCGCCCGTGAGCGCCGTGTCCCACAACCTGTTCTGAGCGTCGAACTCGACCTGCTCGATGTCCTCGAAGCGCTCGAGCAGGCGAACGCCCATCTCGTGGACGAGGTGCTGGATGGACTCGGAGACGAAGTCGTCGAACGTGGCGGCGAGCGCATCGCGCACGGCCTCGCTCGGCACCCGTTTCTCGAAGTCCGCGTGACGCCAGCGAACGTCGAGATGGATGAACAACGGCCGGTCGTCCGCATCCGGAAGCGTCGTGTACTCGTCGCGCACGAAACCCCTGAACGCGCCGCCGCGGAGTTTGACGAGGTGGAGGCGCTCCCGGCCGGAGCGATGATCCCGGATCCCGTCGCGTCCGACGTCCAGCCAGGCGACTCCGCGATCCCCGTGCAGCTGCTGGTAGAGGGCGCCGCCGCGCCGCTCGAAGGTGCGCTCGCGCCCGTCCAGCGTCACTCTCTCGACGTGTTCGTAGCGGTCGAGAAAGCTCCGACCGACGAGCGCGAGGAACTCGTCGAGCGACGAGCCCTCGAACTCGAGCGCGCAGGAGTGGATGAAGTTCTTCATCGAGTCCGTCGCGACGACCTGCGAGTTGTCCCCTTCCGTGTAGGAGGAGAGGAACACGTCGCCGTGCGCCACGAGCTCCACTTCCGCGGCGAAGAGGTTGGCCGCGTCGTCCGCCCGGTAGACCGAGACGGCGGCCTTCCCGTAATTGATCGTCAGCGGCTCTGCCATCGGTCCAGAGCGATCGCGACGAGCTCGTCGAGGCCCGTGCCGAGCTCCTCCTCACGCGAGTGCTGGAGCCGCTCGCGCAGCACCGAGAGGATCTCCGCGCGCGGGCGGCGGTCGACGAAGACGACGAAGCGAAAGCCGAACTTCTCCTCGTAGGTCTTGTTCAGGCGGCGAAGCGCGGCCAGGAGAGCCGGGTCGTCGTCGGAGCCCTGTTCGTCGGCTGAGCGCTCGGACCCGCCGCTCTCGCCGATCCGCGGGTGCGTGTTCAGCGCCTCGATGCCCGCCTCCTCCGGCAGCTCTTGCAGGACGGCCCGCGCCTGGCCAAGCGGGTCGTCCCTGCGCGCGAGCTCTTCCGTCAACCTCGAGTGGCCCTCGAAGAGCTCGTCGAGCTCGTCGACGCTCAGCTGCCGCGGTAGATCGTGCATACGTAGGGGGAGAGGAGGAGTGGCACGTGGACGTGGGCCGTGTCGGGGAGCGACACATCGACTTCGATGCGCTCGAAGAACGGGGAGGAGACCGGCAGGAAGACGAGCCGGTAGGTGCCTGGCTCGACTTCTCCGGCCAGGTCCGGGATGCGGCCGTCCGAGTCGGTGTCCTTCGCCGCGAGGAGCTGCTCACCGCGGTAGAGCTCGACTCGAACCCCCGCTGCGGGGCGTCCGCGCTCCGTGTCGAGGACGTGCGTGGAGATCACGCCGCGAATCTTTGCGCTTGAAGGCGGTGCGCGGCGGCAATCTCGTGCTCGTCGCCGTGAACGACCCGTCCCTCGCGGACGACTTCCTTGCCGCCGACGTAGAGCCGATCGGGGCGGTGAGGCGCCGAGAGGACGAGCGCGGCGAGGGGATCGTCGGCCCCTCCGAACTCGAGCGCGTCCGTCCGCCAGACGGCGAAGTCGGCACACCGGCCGGGCTCGAGTGAGCCGAGGTCGTCTCGGCGGAGAACTTCCGCGCCGCCGCGGGTCGCGAGCCGGAGCGCCTCGCGCGCCGTCATTGCCTCCGGACCACGTCGCGCGCGCGCCACGAGGAGCGCCTGCCTGGTCTCGTTGAGCAGGTCGCTGCGCTCGTTCGAGGCCGGTCCGTCCACGCCGATCCCGACCCGGACCCGTTCGTCGAGCATCTCGCGCACCGGTGCAATCCCCGCTCCCAGCCGCATGTTGGAGCTGGGGCAGTGGGCGACTCCGGTGCCTGCCTTGCCCATTCGCGTGATGTCCACGTCGCTCAGATGGACGCAATGCGCGCACCACACGTCCTCCTCGAGCCACCCGAGCTGCTCCAGGTACTCGAGCGGCCGGCAGCCGAAGATCCCGTGGCAGTACTCCTCTTCCTCGACGGTCTCCGCCAGGTGGGTGTGCAGTTGCAGGCCAAGGTCCCGGGCGAGCTGGGCGGACTCCGTCATCAGGCGCTTGGTCACGGAGAACGGCGAGCACGGGGCGACCGCGATCTGGACGAAGGCGCCCGGATCCGGGTCGTGCAGCTCCGCCGCGCGCTGCGTCTCGGCGATGACGTGCTCTCGGTCCTCGACGAGCTCGTCGGGAGGGAGGCCGCCCTGGGACTCACCCAGGTCCATCGACCCTCGGCCCGCGACGATGCGAACGCCGAGCTCGTTCGCCGCCTGGATCTCCGCTTCCAGCAGCCCGGGTTCCCCGCGCGGGAACACGTAGTGGTGGTCGAAAACGGTCGAGCAGCCCGAGAGCGCGAGTTCGGCGAGTCCGGCGCGAGCGGCGGCGTACTCCGCGTCCCAGTCGATCTGCTGCCAGAGCGGATAGAGGTGCTTGAGCCAGGTGAAGAGGTCGGCCTGCTGCGCCCGGGTCCGCGTCAGCGTCTGGAAGAGGTGGTGGTGCGTGTTGACGAGGCCGGGCGTGAGGAGGGCGCCGCCGACGTTCTCATACGCCTCCGCGGGCGGCGGGTTGCCGCTCCCGACCTCCTCCACGAAGCCGTCGTCGACGAGGAGCCAGCCGTTCGGGATCTCCGTCCCCGTGTCGTCCATGGTGACGATGTGGGCGTTCGCGAAGAGCGTCCGCATGGAAGGATCCTCTCATGGCAGGCCTCACCGGCCGCGAGCGCGGGCTCCTCGCCGGGGTCGGCATTCTCACGGCGATCACCGCTGCCCTCCAGTTCACCGGCGCCACGGACGTGGCCGTGTTCCTCGTGGCCGCCGGGGCGCTGGCCGGTCTCGCGTGGGTGGTCTCGTTCGCCACGGAAGCCGTCGGAGAGCGCTTCGGGCCCGCACTGACGGGCGTCCTCCAGTCGACGCTCGGGAACCTGCCCGAGCTCTTCGTCGTCCTCTTCGCGATCTCGGCCGGCGAGCTCGTCGTCGCCCAGTACTCCGTGCTCGGGTCGATCTTCGCCAACGCGCTCCTCGTCCTCGGGCTCGTGCTCATGGCCGGGGCACGAAAGAGCGGCGGCGTCATGCGCTTCCACCGCGGACTGGCCAACGACACGGCGACCTTGCTGCTCCTGGCCGTCTTCATCATCGCCCTGCTTGGGCTCTCGGACAGCGTCGGCGATCGCGCGAGCCGGCACCAGATGGCCATCTCCTCGATCGGGGCGGTCGTGCTGCTCGCGGTCTACGTGGTCTGGCTCGTCTCGTATCTCCGGGCCGGGCGACAGCCGCCTCTGCGGCACGCCGCCCGGGTCCCGCTCAGGCTCTCGATCGGGCTGCTGGCCGTGAGCGGCGTCGCGGCGGCCTTCGTCTCGGACTGGTTCGTGGGCGCGATCGACGGGGCGGTGAAGGCGCTCGGCATCTCGAGGCAGTTCACCGGGCTCGTGATCGTGGCGATCGCCGGCAACGCCGTCGAGAACGTCGTCGGAATCACGCTTGCGGCCAAAGGCCAGAACGACCTCGCGATCTCCGTCGTGAAGAACTCGGTCGCCCAGATCGCCGTCTTCCTCTTCCCGGCGCTCGTCCTCCTCTCGCTCTTCTTCGAGACGCGCCTCACCTTCGTCGTTCCGGCCGTATACATCGGAGCTCTCGTGCTGACCGCCCTCGCCATGTGGCAGATCACGGGAGACGGGGAGGCCGAGTACTACCAGGGTCTGGCCCTCGTCGGCTTCTACGTGATCCTCGCCGTGCTCACCTTCTACGAGTAGGGCCGTGACCATTACCACGGAGCGGCTGACGCTCGATCCCTTGCGGGTCGAGGACGCCGACGAGATGGTCGCGGTGCTCGACGACGAGCGGCTGCACGAGTTCACGGGCGGACGGCCCGCCACTTTGGCCGAGCTGCGCACGCACTACGCGAGGCTTCTTGCCGGGTCGCCCAAGCCCGACGAGGTCTGGCTGAACTGGATCGTCCGGCGCCGGAGAGACTTGCAGCCGGTCGGAACCGTGCAGGCCACGCTTCGCGACGGCGGCAAGACGGCGCTCGTTGCCTGGGTGATCGGCGTCCAGTGGCAGAAGCAGGGCTTCGCCTCGGAAGCGGCGCGGGCGCTCGTCGACTGGCTGCAAGAGCAAGGCGTCCACCAGATTGTCGCGCGCATCCATCCCGCCCACGTGGCCTCTGGAGGCGTGGCGGCGAGCGCGGGGCTCGAGCCGACCGAGGAGGAAGTCGGCGGCGAACAGGTCTGGCGCTCTCCCTAGCTCCGTCCGGCGCACTCGCTAGCTTCGGGCCAGGCGATGAGGCCTGTGGAGTTCCGGCTCCCGGGCCTCTTTTGGCGTTCAAGGGGAGGTTTCGAGTGAAGACGAGCGATCTCGTGATTGCGGCCAACACGGTCTGGGTCGTGTTTGCGGCCGTGCTGGTGATGTTCATGCAGGCCGGCTTCGCGTTTCTCGAGGCGGGGCTTACGAGGATGAAGAATGCCGCGCACATCGCCGGCAAGAACGTCCTCATTTTCGGTCTCTGCTCGCTCGTCTACTGGGCGGTCGGCTTCGGCCTCGCTTTCGGGGACGGCAACGCGATCCTCGGGACGAGCGGATTCGCTCCCTCGGTCGACGCCCTCCTCGGAGTCGCGCAGGCGCCGTACACGTTCTTCGCCTCCATCCCCGGCGCCAGCGCCTACTTCTTCGAGGTCGTCTTCGCGGGTGTCGCCGTGGCGATCGTCTGGGGCGCGATGGCCGAGCGCGCGAAGCTGTGGGTCTACTTCGTCTTCGGCGCCGCTTTCACGATCCTCTATTCGGTCGTCTCGCACTGGGTCTGGCATTCGGGAGGCTGGCTCTACTCGCTCGGCATGCAGGACTTCGCTGGCTCCACGGTCGTGCACCTGCAGGGAGCCCTGGCGGCGCTGGCCGGCGCGCTCCTCCTCGGCCCGCGCATCGGCCGCTTCGGCAAGGACGGGCGGGCGCACCCGATTCCCGGCCACAACATGCCCTACGCCGTGCTCGGGACGCTGATCCTCTGGTTCGGGTGGTTCGGCTTCAATCCCGGCTCGACGCTCGGGATCGTCTCGGGCGAGCGCCTCGGCTACTTCGGCTACGTCGCGTTGACGACGAACCTGGCCGCCGCAGCCGGCGCGCTCGGCGGCATCGGCACCGCCTGGCTGGTGCTCAAAAAGCCGGACATCGGGATGATGCTGAACGGCGTCATCGCCGCCCTGGTGGCGATCACCGCCGCCTCGGGCTTCGTCGCCCCCTGGGCGGCGATCGTGATCGGCGCGGTCGCGGGCGCGATCGCGGTCTACGGCGTCCTCTTCGTGGAACGCCTGAAGATCGACGATCCCATCGGCGCCGTCGCCGTCCATGGCTTCTCGGGCGTCTGGGGCACGCTCGCCACGGGCATCTTCGCGGTACCGGCACTCGCGGCCAACCTCGCCACGGGGAGCGGCGGACTGCTGTACACCGGCAGCTTCCACCAGCTCGGCGTGCAGGCACTGGGAATCGCGGCCGTCGCGGCCTTCACCTTCACGGCGTCGTTCTCCATCCTCTGGACGATGAAAGCGCTCTTCGGCATCCGGGCCGAAGCCGAGCGCGAGACGGCCGGCCTGGACGTCTCCGAGCACGGACAGGCGGGCTACCCGGAGCTCTACCCACGCCTTTATGAACTCGATCGGATCGAGGAGACCCTGCGGGAGGCGGCCTAAAAGTCCGCAACCAGAGCGGGCGCTCGACCGTTAAAAGCGTGCGATGTGCGTTCACTGTGGTCATCCGCATATCTCTGATCCGCTCGGCTTCTGCCTGGCCTGCTCGATCGAGATCCGGCGCGAGTTCTACGCCGGCCTCGAGCGCCTGACCGCCTTCCTCGCCTCGTGGGCCGCCTTCGAGGAATGGGAAGCGGAGCATCGAGCAGGGCTTGACGAAACATCATCTATGCCGCCGGAGGCGCGCCGCTCGTCCCAACGCATCCGCGTTCAAAATGACGGGTCGCCCCCCGTATCTAGAGTCGATACGAGGGCTCCCTGCGTCCTTGCCTCGGAACGACCAGCGCGTCCCGGCGACGAGTGACGTTCCGCCAAACCCTCCTAATCGACGCGCGCTAGGCACCCGGCCCGCGTATCCTCGCCGGGGTGAGGGAGATCCTCGAGACCCTCGCGGGCTGGACCGCCGAGGGCGTGCGCGCCGCCACGGCGACGCTCGTCAAGACGGAGCGCTCCGCGCCCCGGGAGCCCGGCGCGGTGATGGCCGTCTCCGAGCGTGAGACGTGGCCGGATCGCTCACCGGGGGCTGCGTCGAGCCTGCCCTGTACGAGGAAGCGCGCGCTGTTCTCGCCGGCGAGTCGGCTCGCCTGGTCACGTACGGAATTGCGGACGAGGACGCGTTCGAGGTCGGCCTGCCCTGCGGTGGGACGGTGCACATATTCTTGACTCAGGTCGAGCGCGATCTCGTCGAGGCGCTGAATGCAGCGGTACGCCTAGAGGCGCCAATCGCGCTCGCCCTGACAATCTCTGGGCCCGAGATCGGGACGCAGATTCTAGTTCCAGTAAACGGGCGGTCGGAGCCCGCGCTCGAGGGCGACGTCTTCTTCCTGCCGCTCCTCCCCCGGCCGCGCATGTACGTCTTCGGCGCCGTCGACCACGCCGCGGCCGTCGCCCGCATCGGCGGCCTCCTTGGCTACCAGGTGACCGTCTGCGACGCGCGGCCGCGCTTCCTGACGCGCGAGCGCTTCCCCGAGCCGGACGAGCTCGTCGTCGCCTGGCCCCACGAGTTCCTGCGCGAGGCATACGTGGACGAGCGCACGGCGATCTGTGCCCTCACACACGACCACAAGTTCGACGTGCCGCTCCTTCAGGCTGCGCTCGCGAGCCCGGCCGGCTACATCGGCGCGCTCGGGGGCAAGAAGACGAATGCGGACAGGGAGGAGCGTCTCCGCGCCGAAGGCGTCGGGGAAGGGGGGCTGGCGCGGATTCACGCGCCGATCGGACTCGACATCGGCGCTCGAACACCGGAGGAGGTCGCCGTCGCCGTCGCGGCCCAGATCGTCGCCCTACGTCGGCACAGATGATGTTTCGTCAGGCGCTCGTACTTAGGAGGCCCGGGGCGGCCGGTACTACGGTTGCGGCTCTCGTAGCACCACTCGCTTGGAGAGAAGCGAGCCCCGCCCGGGCCCCTCTAACCGTCGGCACCGCGCCGGAAAACTTAAGCGCGAGAGGCTTCCTGGCCCGAATCGTCATGGCGCTCGACACGCCCTCGCAGGTTCTCCTAGGGTATGGCGGGGGATTAGATGACGGGAGCCGCGCGCAGAGCGGGCGCCGCAGCCCCTCCCCCAACGCGTGGCTCCCGTCACCTTTCAAGACTCAATAGCGGGGCTATTTCTTGCACCGTCTGGGCACGTGCCGAGCTCCTGAGCCGAAGACGCGGGCTCAAGCGTGACGCCGACCAAGGCCAGTCGCCGATGTGGCGAGGCAAGGCATGGAGTCGACCGGTCCTCTTCTTCGATGTCCGCTCGTCCGTGAGCACAACCGACCGCTAGCGTCCCTTTCGGCGTCCCGGCCAGAGGCGTCGGCTGGTCGACCGGTGCCTCGGCGGCGTGCGAACAAGGGTGGCATCGACGCCCTGCTGGTCGCGGCAGGTGTGACAGAGAACGGAGCCGAGCCGAGCGAGTCCCTCCGCGACCGCGCCGCCGCAGTGGAGGCAGACGTATTCCGGTTCCTTCCACGACAGTCCCACAGGCCTCTCCCCGATGCCGCATTGCGTTCCCGCCGAAGTTGCCGCAGCGGCGGGTCCCTTCTTCTCAGTCTCGTCAGGGCAATGAAGCTGTCAAGAGCTGGCCGAGGAGTCGTAGCGGAATCGGCGAGGTCGAGCCCGCTGCGGACGGCTCGGGCGGCCGTCGTCGGCGGGGTTTTTGCCCGCGCTCCGAGCAAGAAAACGAGGGACGCCGCGTCTCTATCAGTAGGGGCCGGAAGGGCTCGCCGGGCCTAGGGGTTGCCTCGACGGAGCCTTCACCCCGGGACAAGGTTACTTCCGGCCCCCCTCCATTGTTCCCCTTCAAGATGGACGACATCAAGCTCCGCGCTCGCCGGTCCGACACGGTTAGAACCAGTAGTTCTTTCGCCGCCGTGCCGTCTCGTAGCGCGAAGGCCGATGCTTCCTAGGTTTCCGGCCTCATCGGCCGAGCCGTCGTGACGGCCCGTATCTGCGTTTTTCGCGGCGTTCGTTAGCACGCCGTTAGCATCGGCCGTCATCCCCGACCCGAACCGGAGGGGCAGTTGTAAGGGTTCCCCGAAGGGGGAAGACCGCGGGGATCAGGGTCGAACTCCGGGGCGTGGAGCGTCCGCCCCTCATCACGCGGAGCGAGGTCTCGTGGGTGGTCTTCATCGTGGGGGGGATCGCCTTCCTCGTCGGCGTCGCCGTCTTGATCGGCTCGGCATTGACGGCACTTCCGTTCATTCTGGGGACGGTGGTCGCGTTCGCCGTGGTCGTGCTCGTGGCCGCGCTGGTCGTGGTGGAGCTACGCCGCTTCTGGGCGCGCCTGCCACGATAGGGGCGTTCGTGTCGCCGACCGCGCGGCGCCAGTTGAAACCGCAAACGAATGCTGAGCGGGAGCGACCGCGATGAGCATGCCGCGCCCCTTCCTCGTGACTAGCCGCGCGTTAGCGCCTCGTTAGCACGCGCGGCTCAAACCCTGCGTGGTACACGAAACGGCTAGTTTCGTGAGCACGGAAGCGCGCTCGCGAGTCTCCAGCCCGGCCCCGCCCTCTCGGTGTAAGAGCACATCGACTTCAGGCTCGCGAACGGGATCCCTGTTTTCCGCGCGAGTTCTAAGAGCTCGAACGCGGCTTGGTGGCGCACCTGTAGCGGCGTGAGCGGCCTGTGCTTCCCCTTGGCGAGGAGTACGACCGCGGGTTAGGGGAGCCGGACGTCCCTGTGCTCGCTCGCGATCCGCTTCTCGTCCTTACTCAGCTCGGACTCCTTGACCGGGGTCACGATCGACCAGTGCTTACCGACCGGGCAACGCTGAACCCTCCACCAGCCCAAGCGAACCGACTTCAAGGACGCTCCCGGAAGCCAGATCGTCGTGAAGAGATGACCTTTCCGGCAGCGGACAATGAGATTTCCACCCATCCGGTAGCCGCGCAGTTTCATCGCAACTGGCTCCAACAGGAAGGCTGCGACGATGATCAGCATCCGGCGGCGGCGGCGAGAGATCGGGCTGGTCTTCACGCCACCAGAGTACGCTCACGTCGGGTTGGCCGCGGGTCGAGAACGTCGATTCGTCCGAGAATCGCGGCCATCAACGTCGAACTGAAAGCTGGGCGAGGGCTGGCGCGGGACGTGGGAGGAGCCGATCGCACTCACCGACCGCGCGAACCCGTTCCGGGTCGTCGGCTGATGCGTCGCTAGCGGATCTTCGCCGAGCGCGGCTGCGCTCTCGCTAGGGCGTACGCGATGGCCGCTAGACCGATCGCCACCTCCGTCGCCCAGAGCCAGGGGTAGTCGAAAAGGCCGCCGCCGCCCCAGAGATCAGCCCGCCTCAACGCCAAGACGATCAAAGGCTCGCTCACGAAGGCGAGACCGACTGCAAGCGCGGCCGCGGCGGACGAGCGAGACGCCCACAGCCAGCCGAGCAGTCCGTAGATCAGCCCAACGGGTGTCCCCCAGATCTCGTAGACGTGACCCGATCCGAGCGTCAGCCTCAGATCTACGTACCACGGATGCGGGCCGAGATCGAGAATCGCCGCTTCGGCGAGATAGAACCCGAAGAAGGCGGCGAGCGTTGTCGCGACGCCGATCAGCGCCGCGTGCCAGGCACGAGACCAGAGCGTGCCGGCGAGGAAAGGGACGACTACCCAAGGCGCGCTCATGTTCCCGAGGGCGTTCCGTACGCCGACGTCGTCCCCCTTGATAAGGGCGACGAACGCGCCGAAGGTGATCGCGCCGAGCAGAAGGAGGAGGAGAACGCGACCCCAGTGCATCCGTCCAACGTTACATCCGGGACCGATGCAGTTCGATCGGCTTCCAGTGCTCGCGGGCAAGGCTGGCGGGGCGGAGAACGGCTCCTCACGGCTACCGGCACGTTCCTCACTGCTCTCGCAGTGAGGGCTGCGGTTTGGCAGCTCCGCGGCAACGCGGAGCAGGCACGTGCCGAGTTCGAGGAGGCCCTAACTGCCCGTTACCCGCGAGATTGTCGCCACTCTGCCCCTGTGGTCGTTCTTCGATCTCGGCCAGCTAACCGAGGCCCAGTGCGCTCAGATCGCGGAAGAGAGCATGTTATCGGCCTACTACCGGTGCTTCGACCTATGCAACGAGCAGGTCTTCCTACATGACAATGAACGGCTCAATGAGGAGACTTGGCTCCAATGGCGGGCTGGGATCGCGGGGAACGTCCGTCGCAAGGCGTTTCGCGTTGCGTGGGAGGAGCACATTCGCCCGTGCATCGGCAAGGACTTCGGCGAGTTCAAGAGGCTTTACAAGGAGCTTGCCGCCGAGCAGAGACACGGCGCGCGTGAGCGTCTCGTGAGCAGACAGGTGGCAAAACCGCATGGATCCTAGAGAACGCTAGAACCAGTAGTCCTCGACCTCTTGCGGATCCATGCGGTTGCGGAGCCAGAGGCCGAGCAAGACGAGCGGCGCGCCCGGGAAGACCATCATCAGCACGAGCGGCACCCAGAGCAGGCTGTTGACGCCCGGCCCGAGGAGCGCGAGCAGAGGCGGGAACGCGAGCAGCGCGAACGTCTCCTGGCGCGGCATGGCGAAGCCGGCGCCGAAGTGGACGAACATCCCCGCCATGAGCGCGAGGAAGATGAAGAGCCCGGGCACGTGCCGCTCCGTGTTCGCGAAGGCGTACACCCAGACGGTCATGAAGCCGAGGTAGGCGAGCGAGGCCTTGAAGTACGTCAGGCGCGTCGCCGGGGTGCGTTCGATGAACGTGGTCACGTCGTTGACTCGCTTTCTCGGCGTGACCGCTCCGCCGATTCGTCGGTGCTACAGCGCATAATGAGCCAGAGAGCGCCGCTAGGGCATCCCTCGTTCGTGGTGATGAAGGAAGCGACCTATTACGTGCAGTTTTCGTCTCCGGTCGACGATCCGGAGCGCTGGCACACGATCGCGCGCGTGGAGGGGAAGGCCCTTGCGGAGGAGATGGTACGGCTCGTCGAGGGCTCCTACGGGCGTGTGGCGGTCACCTACCACTACTCCGGACGCGCTCTCTCGCGCTCGGCGCTCCGCAAGGCGAGGGCCCTCCAGCACGCCGACTGGGAGCTCGGCGTCGGCCATCACCGCGAGTACGGGGACACGCTGCTGGAGAAGGCTGTGCGCAACCTGGGAGCCGTCTCGAACTAAGTTCCGGGGCCGACGACATCGGCCATCACTTCTGACGGCTGCAAAGCGGCGCCAGGCAGCGTCCTCGGTCGCCCGCGTATCTAGTCCGATAGGCGGGCTCCCTGTGTCCTCGCCTGGCGGGCTTTTCGCTCGCCAGAGGCGGGGCAACGTCGCCGGCCCCGGAACTAGGTATCCCTTCCGCCTTCAGGGTGCCGATAGGAGCCGTAGGCTCGATGACCCGGCGCCGGATCCTCATCGCGGCCGCGCTCGTCCTCTACTGCGCGGCCCTCTCCTTCGCAGGCAGCGTCGTCGCGGTGCGCGCCGCCGGCCCTGCGGTAACGATCTTCACGCTCGGGACCGTCGAGACTCGGGTCGGGCCGACAGCTTCGGGCCGCTTCGACGTCTACGTGCCGATCGTCGACTGGGGAGTGCGCGCGCGTCCGTACGGGGCGCCGCTCGCGGTCGACCTCCAGTTTCGCTCTCTCGACCGCGATGCGGCGCTGGCCGCCGTGCGTTCCGGGCCCGCGGCGCAGCGCAACGTCCGCCTGCTCGAGAACGAGCTCCGCGGGAGCGTCAACGCGGGCTTCCAGCGGGCGGCGCTGGCCGCGCTCGCGGGCGGAGCCCTCGGAGGCTTTCTCGCCGGTGCGATCGCGGTTGCCTTCGGCCGCCGGCGGCGCTGGCTGCCGGTCGGCGCGGGCACCGGGCTGGCGACCTCGGTCACCGCGGTCGTGCTCGCCGGGCTCGCGCTCGTCACCGCCGACTGGAATGCGCTCCGGCAGCCGACCTTCTACGCGCATGGCTCGGAGCTGCCGCAGCTCCTCTCCTTCTCCGACCAGATCCTCACGGCCGGCGAGACGTACACGGACTCCTACGATCGCGCCGTCGCGGGGCTGGAAGACCTCATCTCCGCCACGGAGCGACCGCGTTCCGCTCCAGCGGTCAAGACGGCGGTGCTCGCATCCGACCTCCACTCGAATGGCTATGTGCTGCCCGTGCTCGCGCAGTACTCGGAGGGCGAGCCGGTCTTCTTCGTCGGAGACTTCGCCGAGCTCGGAACGAAGCTGGAGGAGGGCGTCGTCCCGGAGGTCGCCCGGCTGGGCGATCCGATCGTCGCCGTCTCGGGAAATCACGACTCGGGGGCGCTCATGCGAGCGCTCGCGCGTGAGGGAGTGATCGTCCTCGGGCGCTCGAGCGGCGTCGTGGACATCGACGGAATGGCCGTCGCCGGATTCGAGGACCCGCTCCAGCGGGAGGGCGGCGTGGCGGGGCACCTGCTCAAGCTGAGGACGGGGGCGAAGGTGACCGCGCAGGAGGAGCTGATCGCGTGGTTCGACGGACTGGCTCGGCGACCTCAGATCGTCCTCGTCCACCAGCACGGGCTCGCTCACGCGCTGCTCGACCACGTCGCCGCGCAGAAGGGCGTCCCGCCGGTCCTCATTCTCACCGGGCACGATCACCGCCAGCACATCGACCAGCGCGGCGACGACATCCTCGCGGACGGCGGGACGGTTGGGGCCGGCGGCCCCTTCGCGATCGGGGAGTCGCCGGCGGGATTCGCCCTGCTCCACCTGACTGGTACAAACCGGCTCCAGTCCGTCGATCTCGTGCAGGTCGAGCCGCTCTCTGGCGAGGGTAGCGCGCGCCGGGTCGTGTTCGACCCGGCCCGCTAGCTCTACCGAAAAGAAGTGGGGCGGAATCACCGCATCGAGTCCGCCCCATTCGAGTCCTGGGTGTCGCTCCCGCCGCATCGGAGCTCCCAGGGATCCCGCCTTTGACGCTGGGCTCAGTATCGTGGGGCGCGCTCGCTTGATTCGTCCCGCTTTTGGTGGTTCACCTTCGGGGTTGACCGCAATAGGCTTGCGGCCGTGGAAGTGCTCACCCCGCGGACGCTCGACGAAGCTCTGGCTCTGAAGGCGGGCCGTCCCGACGCGGTGCCCATCCAGGGCGGGACCGACGTCATGGTCGAGCTCAACTTCGACCGCGCGCGCCCGAAAGCCCTCATGAACCTGAACGAGGTGGACGAGCTGCGGGGGTGGACCCGCGAGAACGGCTGGCTGCGGCTCGGGTCGGGGCTCACGTACGCGGAGGCGATGGGGTCGCCCTTGCGCGATTCGTTGGCGGCGCTGGCGGAGGCCTCGCGTACCGTCGGCTCGCCGCAGATCCGCAACCGCGGGACGATCGGAGGAAATCTCGGGACCGCGTCCCCGGCCGGAGACGCCTTGCCGCCGTTGCTCGTCTACGGGGCCGAGGTCGTGTGTGCGAGCGTTCGGGGCATCCGGACGGTGCCTCTCGAGAGGTTCTTGGTCGGGCCCAAGGAAAACACGCTGGCGGAGGACGAGCTCATCCTGGCCGCGCGGTTCGAGCCGCGGCCGTGGCGGCAGACGTTCATGAAGGTGGGGCCGCGAAATGCGATGGTGATCGCGGTGGTGTCCCTGGCCCTGGCGGTCGACGAGGAGCGGGGCGAGGTGCGGGCCTCCTACGGATCGGCGGGGCCGGTGCCGGGCTTTGTGGTCGGCTCTTTGGAAGAAGCGGATTCGTTCGGCGAGCGGGTCGCGCGGGATGCGTCCCCGATCGACGACGTGCGCGGGACGGCGCGCTACCGGCGGCATGCGTTGAAGGTGCTGGTGGAGCGGGCGCTGAGCAGATGCCGGACGTGACGAGCTGGGCGAAAGGGGACCGTGATTAGGATCTCCTTGACCGTCAACGGGGAGGTGCGCGAGGCGGAGGTCTGGGAGGGCGAGAGCCTGCTCTACTCGCTGCGCGAGCACCTGGGGCTGCCGGGGTCGAAGAACGCGTGCGAGCAGGGGGAGTGCGGGTCGTGCTCCGTCCTGCTGGACGGAGAGCTGGTGTGTGCTTGCCTGGTGCTCGCCGCGCAGGCGGACGGGCACGAGGTCGTGACCGTGGAGGACGACGAGATCCGCGAGGCGCTGAGCGGCAACCTGTGCCGCTGTACGGGGTACGCGAAGATCTTCGACGCGGTGCGGCTGGCGGCCAGCGGATGAATCACCGAATGGGGCCACCCCGAACCACCACCCGCTTTCGAGCGTACCGCCGAAAGCTGCGCATGGGGCGCGCGCAAGGCGTCGGCTTCGACTCAAAAGAGACCCGGAAGTGAGCGCTCCCGCGCGCAGGCTCGCGCTCGGGCGCGTCGGCGAGTCCGTTCGTCGCGTCGACGCCATCCCCAAGGTCACCGGCGAGTTCGCCTACGCGAGCGACCTCTTCGCCGCCGGCATGCTCTTCGGACACACCATCCGCAGCCCGCACGCCTCCGCGCGCCTCAAGCGCATCGACACGAGCGCGGCGCGCGGCATGCCCGGCGTCCACGCCGTGCTCACGCACAAGGACGTCCCGGGAGAGAAGCGCTACGGCCTCGAGTTCGCCGACCAGCCGGTCCTGGCCATGGAGGACGTTCGCTACTTCGGGGAGCCGGTCGCAGTCGTCGCTGCCGAGCACCCCGAGCAGGCGCGCCGCGCGGCGGCCACGATCAAGGTCGACTACATCCCGCAGCAGCCGGTCGTCGAGGCCGAGCGCGCCAAGGAAACGCTCCGCGAGCTGACCATCCGGCACGGGGATCCCGACGCGCAAGGCGCCGTCTCGGTGGAGGGCGTCTACGAACTCGGCATCCAGGATCAGGCCTTCCTCGGCCCCGAGGCCGGCCTGGCTGTCCCCGACGGGAAGGGCGGCATCGACATCTACGTCGCCACCCAGTGGCTCCACGTCGATCGCGACCAGATAGCGCCGTGCCTCGGACTCGAGCCCAAAGAGGTGCGCATCCACCTCGCCGGCGTCGGCGGCGCCTTCGGCGGTCGCGAGGATCTCTCCATGCAGATCCACGGCGCCCTGCTCGCGCTGAAGACCAACCGTCCCGTGAAGATGGTCTACAACCGCGAGGAGTCCTTCGCGGGCCACGTGCACCGCCACCCCGCCAAGATCTGGGCCGAGCACCGGGCCGACGGCGAGGGCAAGCTCGTCAACGTCCGCATGAAGATCCTGCTCGACGGGGGCGCCTACGCCTCCAGCTCGACCGCGGTCTGCTCGAACGCCGCCTCCTTCGCCTGCGGCCCCTACGCGGTTCCCAACGCTCTGATCGAGTGCAAGGCGGTCTTCACGAACAATCCGCCCTGCGGTGCCATGCGCGGCTTCGGGGCCGTTCAGACCTGCTTCGCGGCCGAGGGGCAGATGGACAAGCTCGCTGCCGCGCTCGGTGTCGATCCCGTCGAGCTGCGCCTCCGCAACGCGCTCGCCTACGGCGACGCGCTTCCCACCGGCCAGCGGATCACCGGGTCGCTCCCGGTCGCGGAGGTGATCCGCCGTTGCGCCGCTCTCCAGGAGCCGGAGCCGGAGGAGCTCCCGCGCGACCCCATCCGCCTTCCCGGCGGCGCCGGCAATACGACGCGCGGGGACGGGATCCGCCGCGGCGTCGGCTTCGCACTCGGCTTCAAGAACATCTGCTACTCGGAGGGCTTCGACGACTACTGCGCCGCCCGCGTGCGTCTCTTCGCCGATACCGACGGAGAGCTTGTCGCCGAGATCCACTCGGCCGCCGCCGAGGTGGGGCAGGGCGTCACGAACGTGATGGCCCAGGTCGCCCGCACGGAGCTTCCCGAGGTCGCCGACGTCGTCCTCGCCCCGCACACGACGGCCGCGGTCGGCTCCGCCGGCTCTTCGTCGGCCTCGCGGCAGACATGGATGACTGCCGGCGCAGTGCGCGCCGCCTGCCTTGCCATCCGGGACGAGCTCGAGCGCCGCGGCGGCACGCTCGCGCCTGGGGAGGAGATCGACGTCGAGCGCGTCTACCGCCACAGACAGACGACGCCCCTCGATCCCCAGACCGGGCAGCTCACCGGCGACCGGGCTCATGTCGCCTTCGCCTGCGCGGCCATGAAGGTGGTCGTGGAGGTGGACGTCGAGCTCGGGCTGACGCGCGTCGTCTGGATCGGCACGGCGCAAGACGTGGGCAAAGCGATGAACCCGCAGGCCGTCTTCGGGCAGATCGAGGGCGGGACGGCGCAGGGCCTCGGGCTGGCGCTGATGGAGGAGCTGCTGACGCGGGACGGCGTGATCACGAACGCGAGCTTCACCGACTACCTGATCCCCACCGCGCTCGACATGCCTCCCGTCGCCGCGGATCTCGTCGAGGAGCCTGAGCCGGATGCTCCCTACGGTGCCAAGGGAGTGGGGGAGCCGCCCACGGTCGTCTCGACGGCGGCGATCGTCGCCGCCCTGCGTGACGCGACCGGGCGCGAGCTCGCCCGCGTCCCGGTCAGGCCGGACGACATCATCGGCCTTTGAGGCTGGGGCTTCCAGAGGCGGAAGAAGCTTTTCCCGGGCGTCACGCTCAGCCTGGGCAAGCGCGGCGCAGGCCTGAGCGAAGGGCGGAGGGGCGCAAAGGGTGAGCAGCAGCCGCCGCGGCCTCATCGCGACGGTTGGCCTCGTCGGTACCGGTCTTGCCTGCGTCTGGCGGCGCAACCGCCGGCGCGGAAGAAGCTAGACCCGGACCTCGTCGTTCACGGTCACATGAAAGAGCTCGACGATCTCGGGCGGGGTCGCCGTGCTCGCCATGTCGCCCATCCCGGCCTCTTGCATCGCCGGCATCAGCCTCTCGTTCATGAAGCTGTCGAACGCCTCCTGGGACTCCCAGATGTCGACCACGCGGAAGCCGTTCGGGCCTTCGCCGGCGCTGTGCACGAGGCACCCGTCCGGTGTCGGACCTCTCTTCGTGCCGAACATCTGCTCGCTGAGAGTCTCGTAGGTCTCTTTGTCAGGAATGGAACCGATTACTGCAATCGCCATCTCTACCTCCTTGGCTGACTCCGGTACGCCTCCCAAGGTAGCGCGTTTAGCACGTCGCCGGCCGTCGCCCAGCCGCGGCGGGCGGTATGGACAGCGAGCTCCATGTTTCCCAGCCCTCGAACCGAGTGAGCGTCGGTCGAGACGGCGATCTTCACGCCGGCTTCGACAGCCCGGCGCACGTGCTCGCCTCGCAGGTCCAGCCGGTCCGGGAGCCCGTTTACCTCGAGCGCGACGCCCGTCTCGAGCGCCGCCTCGAACACGGCATCGAGGTCGAGAGCGTTCTCCGGCCGGTGGTTGATGATCCGCCCCTTCGGGTGGCTCAAGCAGCGGACGTGCGGGTTCCGCATCGCCTCGACCGTGCGCTTGGTCAACTCGCGCGCGGGCATGCGCTGCCCGCCGTGGACGCTCGCCTGCACCCAGTCGAGCTCGGCCAGGACGTCGTCCGGGAGATCCAGCGAGCCATCGCGGAGGATGTCGCACTCGCTCCCGCGCAGGATCCGAAACGGCGACAGCCGCTCGTTCGCAGCCGCGATCTCCTCGCCCTGACGGCGCACGTCGTCGGCGGTCAGCCCGGGAACTGCGCCCACGCTCGGCGTGTGGTCGCAGATGGCCAGGTACTCGTAGCCGCGCTCGCGCGCCGCCTCGCCCATCTGGAGCACGCTCGCCTTCCCGTCCGACCAGGTTGTATGGCAGTGGAGGTCGCCGCGGACGTCCGCTAGCTCGAGCAGCTCCGGCGGCTCGGCCCGGTGGGGCTCCTCGCGGAGCTCCGGCGGACACCAAGGCACGCCCAACTTGGCATAGACCTCCCCCTCGCTCGCACCGGCGGGGAGCGGCTCGAACGCGGCGACGTAGGCCACCGAGCCTGTCGCGCGCAGGAGCTCCGTGCCGAAGCGCTCCCTGGGAGCCACGACCAGCCGCATGGGGACGCCCTCGACGGTGACGCCGACGGAATCGTCCACCACGGCCACGATCTCGGGCAGCTGCTGAAAGCGATCCAGAGCATTGTTGTCTGAAGTGACAATAGCGAGGCGCTCGGACGTATCCCGCCAACGCCGGGGATCGCCGGCGACAACCCCGCCCACCGCCTCCGCGATCGGCTCGACCAGGGCCCGCGCGCGATTCAAGAGCAGGCCGCGACGAGGCCGGGGAAGCTCTTCCCGCTCCAGCGCCGCGAGGATCGCCGCCTCCCGCTTCGCTCCGATACCTGGCACCGAGCGCAGACGCCCGGCCCGCGCCGCCTCGCGAAACTCCTCCGCAGACTCCACGCCCAAGGCGCGCGCCACGTCCACCGAGCGCTTCGCCGACAGACCGAGGAACAGTCCCAACCCCACGATCTCGGGCTGCACAGTTCGCTCGAGCTCGTCCAGCTCCGCGATCCGGCCTGTTTCCACCAACTCGGCCAGCCTCCGCTCGATCCCCGGTCCGATCCCGCGTAGCTCGCGCACACGCCCCTTTCGCACCAACTCCGCCACCGGCGTGGGCGTCCCCGGATCAGCTCCGCGGCGCGCCGGTAGGCACGCGCCGTGTAGTACGAGGCCCCGGCCAGGTCGAGCAGGGCCGCGAAGGCCTCCAGGCGCTCGGCAATCGCAGCGTTTTCGGGATCTTTGGCCATGCTCGACCTTCGTTCAGGTCCGCCCGCTCGATCCGTAGTTGGAACAAGGGCCGCGCCTTCGCATCATCAGGGAATGGCTGGACAAGGGGTTGAGCAGCCGCTCCGGAGTGCAAGGCGCACACGGGACGAGCGGCTTCGCGTTCGTCTGTGGCGGCGCGACCAGTTCGCGGAGCTGGGCTTCCCCTTGTCCGACGCCGCCGCGCTCGCGAAATCCTCCGCCGACATCCACGAAGCCCGCAAGCTGGTGTCGGCCGGCTGTACGCATGCAATCGCCTTCCGGATCATCCGCTGATGAAGCTCGATCCGAACACAATGGGCTTCGTCTACGCGACGGCGTTCCTGACCTCGGTCTTCTTCGCGATCGGGGCGTTTATCCCGGCGGCGCTCGTTCTGCGCTGGCTGTTCTTCTGAGCTAGGACTAGGCCGAAACGGCCACTTGGCGGCGCCGCGGCCGGATGCCACTCTCGTGGATATGCGTCTGCGGGTTCTCGTCCTCGCCACGCTGCTCATCTTCCCGCTCGCCTGCGGCGGAATGCACGCGGGCGCCTCGCCCACCGCGACCATCGCTCGCGTCCTCGACGGCGACACGATCGTCCTCACGGACGGGCGTCACGTCCGCCTCGTCCAGCTCGACGCGCCTGAGACGGACGAGAACGAGTGCTACGCCGCCGAGGCGAAGGGCCTGCTCGTCCGCCTGCTTCCGGTCGGAAGCGAGGTCGAGATCGACACAGACCCGGCGCTCGACAAACGTGACCGCTTCGGCCGCATCCTCGCCTACGTGGAAAGAGACGGCACCAACATCAACCTCGAGCTCGTCCGCGAGGGCGCCGCGGCGCCCTGGTTCTACGACGGCGGCCGCGGCCGCTACGCGACCAAACTCCTCCAAGCTGCCCGACAAGCCGAGCAACACCAGAGCGGGCTCTGGGGCGCCTGTTCCGGCACCGCTCTCGATCCGCTTCACTCCGTCCAGGCGCGAAGTTAGCGATCTGTAAACCGGCGGTCCCTGCCGGCAGGAGAACGATCCCCCTTGGCCAAAGCGTGATTGAGTGCTTCACTTAGATTTGGTGGGTCGGGCCGCAGAACGTCCACCGCTCACGAGGTTTAGGCGACGGCCACTGGTTCGTGCCCTCGCCGTCGGGGCCCTCGGAGCAGCCCTCGAGGCGGGCGTCAGCCTGTCGTTTGGTCCGGCAGGGCTCGAAGATGTCGGGCTCGCTGCCGCGCTGGGCGTTCTGATCGCGGTTCTCGCGGCCGCCGTGGGCGGCCCCTGGGTCGGGCTGGGGGTTGCGGCAACGGGCTGGACGCTGCAGTTCTTCCTCATCTCAGACGAGTCGTGGCGCGACGTTGCCGCCCTGCCCGTGTGGTTGGCGGCAGCCGCGGTAGCCGGATGGCTCGGCTCGCGCCTGCGGGCACGATCCGCCGGGCACGAGTTCTTGGGTAATCAGCTCACCGCCCTCAGGGACGGGACGCAAGACGCCGCAATCGGAATCGACGGCGAGAGAAAGATCGTGGCGTGGAACCCTGCCGCAGAGGCGATCTACGGCTATACCGCGGAGGAGGCCCTCGGCCGCCAGTTCTCCGAGCTTGTCGGTGACGAGGACGAGGGCGGAGCGACCTGGCGCCTGCTCGAGGCTCTGGGCCGCGGCGAGCGCGCCACGGAGCCCGACGTCTCTCATCGACGCAGCGACGGGGCGACGGCGATCGTCGATCTGACCGCGATTCCGGTCGGAAGCGAACCCAGCCCTGACGCCTGGTCCGTCGTCGTCGCGAGCGACGTCACCCGGTCGCTTGTTGTACGGGAGCAGGTCGAGGAGCTCGAGGGCCGTTTCCAGTCTCTGGCACAGCAGCTTCCGGGCGTCACCTACCTCCACGCTGTCGGCGAGCGTGACCTTCTGCTGTACGCGAGTCCCCAGATCGGGACGATGCTCGGTTACCGGGCTCAAGACTGGCTCTCGGAGCCCGGCCTCTTCCTCCGCCTCGTCCACGAGGACGACCGCGAGCGCGTGAGAGCCGAGATCGCGCGTGCGAGCGAGAACGGCACGCCTCTCCGATCGGAATACCGCATGCTCGCCCGGGATGGGAGCATGGTCTGGGTCCGCGACCAAGCGACCACACTGCGGGCGAGCGACGGCGAGCCGCGCTATGTCCAGGGTTATCTCGAGGACATCGGCGCCGAGAAGGAGGCATCTGCCGAACGAGAACGCCTCCGGGCCGCAGAGCGCGCGGCAACGGTCGGCTCCGCGCAACGACAGGTGAAGCTCGATCTCCTTGCGAGGGCGAGCGTGGTGCTCGGGGCGTCATTTGACCGCCAGGGAGCTTTGCGAAGAGCCGCGGAGCTCGCTGTCGAGGGTCTCGCCGATTGGTGCGTCGTCGACCTGGTCGATGAACAGGGCAGCGCAAACCGGGCGGCGGTGGCTCGCGGCGACGTCGATCCGTCGGCGGCCCCGCCGGAGCCGGATCCGGAGGCGGCCGTGAGGGAGGTAATCCAGAGCGGCAAGCCATCGCTGTCCGACAAGCGAATCTGCGTTCCCATGATGGCGCGCGGGCGCACGCTGGGCGCGATCACCTTGCTCGCGGTCAGCGCCGGGCGCGTGTACGACCCTGACGACCTCGCCCTGGCGGAGCACCTCGCACAGATGGTGGCTTTGGCCGTCGACAACGTCCGTCTGTACCAGCAGGTTCAGGAGAGCGCCGACGCGGCCCACGTGCTCACGTACGTTGCCGACGGAGTCTTTCTCCTCGACCCAGCGGGCGTCATTCGCCTCTGGAACCCGACGGCGGAAGCTATTACGGGGCTGGCGGCACGCGCGGTCGTTGGTCGCGAGGCGGCGGACGTCATTCCCGAGTGGGAGACGCTCACGGAGCGAATTCCCGTGGGCCTGGGATCTGAGCCGGCGCAGGCAGAGACCTTGCCCCTCGAAACCAATCAGGGTGAGCGCTGGATCTCGATCTCGGGAGTCGAGTTCTTTGGCGGGACGGTCTATGCCTTCCGCGATCTCACCGAATCCCGCCGACTCGAGGAGTTGAAGGCGGAATTCGTTGCGACCGCCTCCCACGAGCTTCGGACTCCGCTCGCCGCCGTCTACGGAGCAGCCCAGACCCTGCGTCGCCATGACTTCGCCCTCGACGAGGCCGGGCGCGAGCGCTTTCTCTCTCTCATCGTCGACGAGTCCGAACGGCTCGGCCGGATCGTCAACGACATCCTGCTGGCAAACCAGCTGGACCTCGGGAGCGTTGACCTCCGGAAGGACGTCTTCGAGCCGAGCGAGCTCGTCGAGCGCGTCGTCGAGGCCGCCCGCGCGTATGCGCCTTCAGCGGTCGCGCTCGAGGCGACGCCGGGGCCGTCCCTGCCGACGGTCGCCTCCGACCGTGACCGGGTCAGACAGGTGCTCGCCAACCTCGTCGAGAACGCCATCAAGTACTCGCCGCATGGAGGGCGAGTGGAGGTGGGCGCCGTTCCGGCCGGGAACATGGTGCGTTTCCACGTTCGCGACGAGGGCTTGGGGATTCCCGAGGATGAGCAAAGGCGGGTGTTCGACAAGTTCTACCGACTGGACCCGTCGATGACCGAGGGAGTCGGCGGCATCGGTCTCGGCCTCTACATCTGCAACGAGCTCGTCCAGCGCATGGGTGGGCGCATCTGGGTGGAGTCGGAGGGCGACACCGGATCCACGTTCTTGTTCGAAATCCCTGCGACCGAATCGCTCGCCGCGCGTCCCCTCGTCCAGGAAGCCCTTGACGCGCCGGACGGATGACCGGCGCGGCCGGCGACCTCTCCCCGGTACCGGCTGCGAAATTCTGCATGGGTTCGTCCTCTTCGCGTGCATGACCGCCGCGCTCGTACTGCCCGGGTCCGCGAGAGGCGGCGCACCCGATGTCGCGGCCCTTCCGCATCAGTGGGACCTACAGCGGGGGGATTGACGGAATCTTCGGTCCCGAGACCCAGGCGGCGGTCCGGCGGTTTCAGCGAAGCGAGCGACTACTCGTCGACGGCGGCCCCGGCCCCCGCACGCGCACGGCCTTCGGCAGGTTTGGCCGACACCCCCTCGGCAGCCGCCTGATCCGCGGGGGCAGGTTCGGGTGGGACGTCGCTGCGCTCCAGTACCTCTTGGTGCGCTGCGGATTCTCCGTTGGCGCGATCGATGGGTTCTTCGGCGCGCGTACGCGCGCCGTCGTCGTCCGTTACCGAGCGCTCGGTCGTCCACGTGCCCATGAAGCGGGTTCGCCCGGCGGTAACGAGGACCAACTTCGGCCCGGTCATCGTCATTCACCGCGACTCGCACCGCCTCTACCTGTACCGGGGCGTCAAGTTCGTTGGCGCCCTGGCTGTCAGCACAGGCCGTCGCAGCTCGCCGACGCCGCTCGGTCGCTTCAGAATCATCACGAAGGCCAGACGTCCGTGGTGGTATCCGCCAGCCTCCGCCTGGGCGAGCGGCGCTAAGCCGATACCGCCGGGACGGGGCAATCCGCTCGGGACTAGGTGGATGGGCATCTCGGCGCCGGAAGTCGGCATCCATGGGACACCCGATGCTGCCTCCGTGGGCTACTCGAGCTCCCACGGATGCGTCCGGATGTATCTACCCCAGGCGGAGTGGCTCTTTCGGCGGAGTGGCTCTTTCGGCGCGTGCGCATCGGCACGCCCGTCATCATCGTGCCGGTCTAGCGGTGCAAGTAAATGCCTGCTCTGGTGCTCCTTTGGGGTGGGGAGCCGAGTGAGGCAGCGGTCTTGCGGCCCGACCCTCTGCTCGGCTCCCTTGACACCTGGCAACCGAGGGCGAGTTATGATCGCGGGCCGGTGGGTCTGTTCAGAAGAAGGACAAACGTCGAGGAGCTCCTTCGCGGACACCTCGAGAGGCTGGGCGTTTCACCGTTCTGGTTTCGCTCGGCCCTGGATGCAATCCGCTACTGCGAGCAGGGCGAGTACTTCCAGCCAGTCTTCAGCGTCTTGGGCCCGGCGCCCGCCCGTTCCGTTGTGGCGCTCATGAACCTCGAACCGTTCGTGCGCAGCGAGATCGACTGGACCATCTCCCCGAGCGAGTCGCCGTTTTGGGTCGGATCCGTAGGCGATCTCCAGGACGACCTGTTCGACGCGACAGCAAAGCGTTTTCTCGACCTGTACTGGTCGGACCAGAATCCAAGCGTCAGGCCTGATGTCGACGCGGCGCTGCACGCGATGGCCACAGGAGTCAAAGAGACGCTGTCCGACGAGGCCGCGGCCGAACTCGACTACGCAGGGTGGCGCGGTCTCTGGGCATTTGGCTCGGCCGGATACGTCTGGCGGATCGCGGAAGGCGACGCTCGGACGACTGAGCTCAATCGGCGTGCCGACCTCGCGAGGGAGGTGGAGGCGGTTGTCGCCTCCGTGTCGCCAGAGGCGTCGGACGAGCACGTCCTCGGCTTGGCGGCCGGCGAGTGCGTGCGTCGCAACCTGCTCTTCGGCTCAGGCTCGCCGGGCGGCTGGGCCGGCGGCGGGGAGTTTCTCAGGCGAGGATTCCGCTTCGTGAACCGCCGTATCGTCGCCGAGGACGGCGTCGTCCCGCGCAAGGAAGGGTGGTACGCGTTCTCGTTCGGCGTCGCTCTCTACGAGGTCGATGAATGCCTCGCCAAGAGGCTCGCCTGGTCGTCTCGTCCTGCGAAGCCCTCGGCGACGCGGGCGAAGCTTTTGCGCTGAGCGGGCTCGCGCCCGGCGCGGGGAGAGGGGACAGAGCCGCCGCAGCTTGCCCTGCCCCCCCATCGCAGGGAAGGGCTCAGCGGGAATGGAGAGAACCACCTTTCGTATCGTTTTTACCTCTCCAAACGACGAATTGTGCTCGGCTCCGGCGAGCCTGCTCCATTCGGTAGACGCTCGACAACCCTAGTATCGTCGCGCCATGTCCGATCTGGCCCGACGCCTGGCCGTCGCGCGCGGCGACGAGCTCGCCGACGTCGTCGTCGAGGGCGCCAAGGTCTTCTCCGTCTTCACGCGCGAGTGGCTCGAGACCGAGATCGCCATCTGCGACGGCTACGTCGCCGGCCTCGGCGAGTACGCGGGCAAGGAGATCGTGCACGCGCGCGGCAAGTACGTCGTCCCCGGCTTCGTCGATGCGCACATGCACCTGGAGACGACGAAGCTGATGCCCGGGGAGTTCGCGCGCCTGGTCCTCCCGCTTGGGACGACGACCGTCGTCGCCGACCCGCACGAGATCGCAAACGTGCTCGGGACGGACGGCGTCCACTGGCTCGCCGACCTCGCCGACGAGATCCAGCTCGACGTCTACTTCATGGCCTCCTCGACCGTGCCGGCGTCCAAGTTCGAGTCGCCGCGGCGGGCGCTGACGCCCGGGGACCTAGAGGGACTCCTGCACCGCCGGCGCGTGATCGGGCTCGCCGAGATGATGAACTTCCCCGGCGTCG